>Ga0306922_10000443_pt1 | contig 34248 bp, 25 predicted proteins | sample sta12Cox44000082_FD_203758 | JGI IMG/M metagenome (GOLD analysis project Ga0306922, IMG submission 203758) | Lab enrichment of tropical soil microbial communities from Luquillo Experimental Forest, Puerto Rico - statoxic.12C.oxic.44.000.082 (v2)... | ecosystem: Environmental > Terrestrial >... | reverse complement strand
GTTATTGGCACTGGCGGTGGAACATGAGCATGGCAATTGGCCGAAAGAGGGTTTGCGGCTGGTGCGTTACGAAACATTTGCCGACTTCTAGCAAGTCTCACGGTGTTCTGAGCAAACCAAGCCTTGCTTCCGAGTTGCCAGGGACTCGATCAGAATCACCAATGCTCAGCGAGACGCAGCGCAACAGAGTAAGCGCTTCCTCTTCGAGCCTTCCGCCAGCTTCGTGGCCTGCGACGCTTGTCAGCCCGCAGAAAGCGCACTGATCGTAACGTAATATCCGTCGGGATCTCGGAGTGAGAACTCCTTGGTCTGAGTGTTCGGATTCACGCGTGGCTCCTCTTCGAACCGAGTGACGAGAGAGCGTGCCCTTTCAAGCGCCAAGGCAAAGTCATCAACACGAAAAAACAACAGCAGGCCGTTGCGGGGTATCCCGTGGTCGGGGCTTTTCAACGAGGGATGCTCGTGGGCGCCCCACTTGTGGAGGCAGAGCAAGACCGTTCCGTCTGCATCGAGGATTTGTGCAAAGTAGTCATGGGCAGGAACGGTCGCAGGCTGACCGAACAGCGCCTGGTACCACTTGAAGCTGCCTGGCACATCGGCTGTCCCAATGATGGTCCACGTGCGCTTCATTGGCTCCCCCTGTGCGGCCCAACTCTCGTGCAAACCGGTCCAGCTACATTCGGCGGACGGCCTAACGAAGTTTATAAGCATTTCCGAGAAAAGGCGGCGGTTTCCGCAGCGATGACGGCTTCGGCCACCGCGCCGAGCCAAATGGCAACCGCCGTTGCGCCGGGATCGGGATGGCCGAGCACGCGATCCTGAAGATAACTCGATCGCCCCAGCCGGGGTTTCATCTGCGCAGTTGCTTGGGCGCCGCGTTGCGCTGCGGCCGCTGCATTTACGGCTATCTCGCGAGGGGAGTTCGGTCCGGCTTCCTTCAACGCCCTCACAAACGGATCGAGAGCATCCAGCATGGTTCGATCGCCCGGTTGCGCTCCGCCCAGCTGGCTGATGGCGCGGCAACCTTCCTCAATGGCGGTGATCCACTCGGCTATGCCGATCGCGCGCAAACCTTCGAGAACATTGCCGGCACGCAGGAACAGGACTCCATACAGGGGGCCCGAGGATCCACCGAGCTCATGCCGCAAAGTATGACTGAGCGCTTTCAACGTCGCGGAAACGTCGTCCAGCGGATAGCCCGAGATCGCCCTCTCTATGGCGAGCGATGCACGCTTCATCGACGCACCAAGATCGCCGTCTCCGGTGATGCGGTCCATTTCCGTCAATTCCGGTTCGGCTTGAATGAGCGCCGCGCAGGCGGCCCCGATTGCTTTCTTCACTTTCGTTCCCAGACCCGTTTCGTCGCTTTGGCGGGTCGTCGGTCTGATGTTCGGGCCGGCAGGCGGAGCGGGTTGAACCTGGAGAGGCCGAGGCGGTTGTTTGGCCAGGCTCGGCCAGGCCGGAGCGGTAGTCGGAGCGTCGAGCCAGCGAAGCCAATCTGGGTTCACGCCTAGGACCGAAAGTGAAATTCCTGCCATATCGAGCGATGAAAGAAAGGTTCCGCCATAGAGCCGCTCGACGATGAATCCGTTCTTTTCGAGAAACACGACAGCGTGCCGCGCCACGATGGCGAGCTCCATTTCCGTGGTCGCGCCCAAATTGTTGATCATGACGGCGATTCGTTTTTCACCGTCAAAGTTTCGGCCCTTCACAATCTGAGTCAGCAGCGTTTCCGACAGCTGGTCGGCCGGCTGCAGCTTGGCGCGCCTGACGCCGGGTTCTCCGTGGATGCCGAGGCCCAACTCCATCTCGTCTTCAGCCAGCTCAAAACTGGGTTTGCCGACAAGGGGCGAAATGCCCGCGGAAAACGACACTCCCATGGTCCCGAGCGAGTGCACGGCGGCTTTTCCCAGGGTTGCCAACTCGCTCAAGCTCTTGCCTTCGCGAGCGGCGGCTCCGAGCAACTTGTGAACGAAAATCGTGCCGGCCAGCCCACGCGCTCCCGTGGCGGACGCTGCGTCTAGAGCAACGTCGTCGTCCACGATGAGCATCTCGACCGAAATTCCTTCGGAGCGCGCCATTTCCGCCGCCAGTCCGAAGTTCAGGCGATCGCCCGTGTAGTTCTTGACGATCAGAAGGACCCCGGGCTTTCCCGCGACGGCTTTGATGGCTTCGAAGATGGAGTCTGTGTCGGGGGAGGTGAACACTTGGCCCGCGACGGCGGCGCTGAGCATACCCGCACCGACATAGCCGGCGTGCGCAGGCTCATGCCCGCTGCCTCCACCCGAGACGATGGCGACCTGCTGGTCGCGGATCTCGTCGGCATCCGCGCGACAAATCACGCGATGTCCCGGCAAGCGATTTGATCCGGGGTTGAGGATCGTCAAGCCCTCTAGCATTTCCTCGACGGCGTTCTCAGGACGATTGACGAACTTTTTCATGAGAGCACCTCCTGCAGCAAGCGAGTTAAGGGCAGTTTCTTTCCGACGCCGTCCCGGGAGCCGGCGGCCCGTATGCTGCACCTAAAATCGTCGCGACTATTCTAATCGGCTGCAATGCAAGGGATTTCTGCCCGCAAAGCAGCGTTTGGCTTGGGAGCGATGCGCAGCGGCCGCTTTCGATGAACGGGTTCGCATTTCATACGGCTCAGCAGTCGGTGCAATCTTTTTCGGCCGTGAAACACTCGGCTTTTCAACGCGTTTACCGAGATTCCCATGAGGCGAGCAGCCTCTGGCGCCGATCGCTCGTCGAGTTCACGGAGCTGGATAGCCCTCCGCGTCTTCGCGGACAATTGACTCAGGGCGTTATGAAGCAGCCAGTGACATTCCTTTTGACCGCAAAGCTCCTCGGGATCGAAGGCCTGGTCTCTTACCTCCAATCGCAAAGAGTACGATTGGGTTTCATGCGATTCGTCGAGCTGCAATTTTTGACGGACGTTATTCCTGCGCATCTGCATCAAAGCCGCATTGGTGACAATGCGCGTCAGCCAGGTTGAAAACCGCGAATCGCCTCTGAAGTCGCTGAGATGAACGAATGCCAGTTGGAACGATTCCTGGACCGCGTCTTCGGCGTCCTCCTTGGTCGGCAGGATTCGGCGCGCTATTTTGAATACCATGCTTGCATACCGCGTGCAAAGAAAGCCAAAAGCAGTGGCGTCTCCGTTTTTCGCGGCCGCGACAAACTCGCGCTCTTCATTGGCGACCGCAGAAGGGTCGAGGCTCATTCTGTCGATTTGCTTTCGCTCCATTTGCTCGCAACCTACGACGTTCATCGAATGCTCCTATGACCTGCTGGAGTGGGTGCAGGCTTGTGACGCAACCCACGCCGCAGACTTTGCCGTCAACGCACCCGCCATGGCAACCTCAGCCCCAAGCTGCTCCTCCGCCAAGTCGGCAATCGCCTGAACAGAAATTCTGCCGCGCCTGTACTGTGCTTCCACGAAGCGCTTTGCCGCCTCCGGATCGCTGATGGTTCGCAGCAGCCAGCGCATCTCGTCCGAACTCATGGTCCATGTTCCTCTCAGTTCGGTATTGCAACCGGGTCTCCATGCTCGCGGGGCGCCAGCAGTCCAAATCGAAGGGAAGCGGGGCTAAAACCGCGTTAAAACGGGGCGAAACCGACGGTTACAGGGCTTTTTCCGGCAAAAGGCTGCCGAGGACTAAAGGCCGTGCCATCACATCGACACTCACGGTCGAAGTATCGTCATTGGTGACGCTCTGACCCGCTGGGCGGGAAGGGAGGAAAGTATCGAGGCGGGGGACTACAGTGTTTTAATGATCGCCCAAAGTCTGACCGTCAACGAATTAGACGAAGTGCTTCCAGGCCCGATTTCGGTCGGAGTCACGCCTCACACCATCCCAATGACGGCAAATACCCGGAGGCTCGGCCGTGCGCAGAACGAGCAGCTGGGAGAGTTGCTAGCCGATTTCATCCCACCTTGTATATGGCGGCCTTCATCGAGTCATCGGAGCAGGGAAAGTTTCAGGTGTTTAGTAAAGCAACGCGACTTTAGAGCGCCCGAGGTGTTCTCCACTAGAGAGCAGGATCGGCCACCCGTCTTGCGCGAGCGTATCATGGAAGAATGAAGTCCGCCGTTCACCCGAGGTGTCCCATGAAAATCCGCGTTGCCGCGGCCGTTGCTTGGTTGGCCTTTCCGGCTGCCGCGCAACAACGGCCGCAGGCGAAGCCGCACGACATGTCGAACATGCAGCACGGCGGCTTCATGCAGGAAGGCATGAGGCACGCGACGGCCAAAGGCGTGAAGCTCGCGGTGGAAGTCGAAGCAACGACTCACACCGTTACGCTACGCGTCGGCCCGATGGATTTGCCGGCGAACACATCGCACATGCGGATGGCGCAGCCTCCGGACCTGACATGGACGATTGCGGACGCCGCATGGCTGCTGGGGTATCGGGCCAGGCTGGTAGAGGCGTCGGGTGCAGCCGTACCCGGCGTGGTGTTGCATCACGTCGCATTCTGGAACGAAAACCGCCCCGATTTTCTATGCCCCAACAAGGACGAGCACATTTTTGGCGCGGGCGGCGAGCTGACCGACTGGGCGCCCGTGCCGGGATTCGGCTATCGCGTGGAGCAGGGTGACCGCATTCGGATTGAAACCATGATGCACAATCCGACGCCGAAAGCTTACCCGCAGGTCTATTTGGAGGTCGCGATTCCCTACGCCGATGGGGCTTCGCCCGCTGCCGTCAGAAATCTCTATCCCGCATGGATGGACGTCGGGAGTTGCGGCAGTTCGGGCTACGACCTGCCCACCGGGCCGAGCACGAAAGTTGGCACGGTAGAGGTAAAGTTTGACGGCGTACTGCTCGGAGTCGGCGGACATATGCATGATTACGCAAAGGAACTCGTTCTCGAGGACTCTCGAAGCAAGGACCCATTGGCGAAGCTCGTGGCGAAAACCGGCGAGACGGGCCAGCTCATCAGCTTGCCGGTGGAGCTTTTCTACACCAAATACCCGCAGACGGGAGGCTATCCGCTGCGGAAAGGAGACCTGCTGACGATACGAGCGACCTATGAGAACAGTTCGGGACGGATGTTGCGCGATGGAGCGATGGGAATCGTCGTAGGGTATTTTGTGCCGAGGGAGGAGGCGGCGCTCGCGAAACTCCGCCACGAGGCAAAGGGCGGGACAAGCGCGATGTCCCATGAACACCCGGAAAGATAGGGGATGCATTGAAAAGCCGCAAGACGCAGATTCTAAACCGGTTACCGCCTAATCGGACTCGCTTCAAGCTTCGTAACCTATTCGTCAGTAGAGATCAAGGAATCGCCGCGCCCGGAATTCCTTGACGGACCTGCCGGGCAAACCTAGTGTGGAACTAACAGCTTCCAGAGGATTTGCGACCTAGCAACGACCTGGCGAGGCTCGGTTTTATGAGCAAGAGGAACTGTCCTTTCTGTGGGAAGCAGGTGAGCGTCACTCTTGACCGCTGCCCGTTTTGCCGGGAAGCCATGCCAAACGTGCGCGTCGGTGCCCACGGCAGTTCCGGTGATGGGAACGCAAACATCCGGCGCGGGCTCCTTTGGGGATTGCTCGCGGGCGTTATCTATTACTTTGCCGGCGGCCACAGCGGGTTGAAGCTGCCGGTGGAAGTCCCCGGGTTCATAAATCTGTACCTCACGCCGATCCTGTTTCTGGGCGGAACCGGAATGGTGCTCTACGGAGTGTTTCAGAAGGTGCGCGGTTAACTCCGGCCGACACAAAAACGCAAGAATCGCTCGGAAAAGACATCCTCCTGCTGGTTTTCCGGCTTGGTATTCGACGGTATAGTTTTCGCAAAGTCTTTGTGGTAAAGCATACTCCGTTGAAGACTTCCGCAGTTCCGTATTCCGGGCGCGCTCAAATCGACTCTTCAGCGCGTCCTTTGAGTCAAGCTTTATGGCCGCCCCAGACCTGACGCAAACCGACCTCTACCAGCGACGCAGTGATATCTACCGGCTGCTGGTAGAAAGCGTGAGGGACTATGCGATTTTTGTGTTGAGCCCGGAAGGGAATGTGCTGACGTGGAATCCCGGAGCGCAGGCTTTGAAAGGGTACAGCCGCGAAGAGATCGTCGGCCAACATTTTTCGAAGTTTTACCTGCCCGAAGCGGTCGAGAGCGGTTGGCCGATGCGTGAGCTGGCCATGGCCGACAAGGAGGGTCGATTCGCGGATGAAGGCTGGAGGGTCCGCAAGGATGGCTCGATGTTTTGGGCCTCGGTCATCATCACGGCTCTGCGCGACTCGACCGGACAGCTTTCCGGCTTCGCAAAAATAACCAGGGACATGAGTGAGGCTAGGGATGCAGCCGAACGCATCACAAATCTGAACCGCGAATTGCGCAGGAAGGTCGCGGAGCTCGACGAATCGCGGCGCATCATCGAATTGCGGACGCTCGAACTGCAGAAGCTTTCGGCCGAAGTCATGCAGGTGCAAGACGACGAGCGGCGGCGTATTGCGCGCGAACTGCACGACGATTTGGGGCAGCAGCTGAGCTTGCTGAAGATGCTCCTGAGCCGGGGCGCCGGCAGCAAGGATGTAGAAGAAATTGTCAGTTCGGCGCTTTCCACCGTGCGCAATCTTTCCTACCTCCTGCATCCGCCGCTGCTCGATGAGAGCGGTCTGCGAGCGGCACTGGACTGGTTTATCGAAGGGCTGGCCAAGCGGAGCTCGATTCAGATCACGTTGCAGATCAGACCGGATATTTTTCCGAGGCTCGGCGCGGAAATCGAGACGGCCATCTTTCGCGTGATTCAGGAAGCGCTGATGAACGCCGTACGTCATGCCAAGACCGAGAGCGCGCGCGTCGAAATTGAAAAACGGCCGGATTTGGTGGTGGTGCGGGTTCGGGACTACGGCCAAGGGTTGCCGGCCGAGCTTGCCAGTCTGAACGGGAGACAACGAGTGGGGGTGGGCATCTCAGGAATGCGCGAACGCATCCGCCAGTTTGGCGGCGAGCTAACGGTGACGCGGAGCGAGCCGGGAACGCTAGTGGAGGCCAAGATACCGCTCTATATCTGATTCGCGGGAGCGTGCTTTGTGGCGGGCCGCGGCTCTGGTATACTTAACCGTCTGCAATTTCAATTAGATGGGAAGTAGAACAGTCATGGCACTGAAGTGTGAATACTGCGGCAAAGCGCCAGGCTACGGAAACATCGTGAGCCACGCGAACAATACGCGGCGCCGCCGCTGGAATCCGAATCTCCGATCGGTGCGCGCCGTTGTCGGGGGCGCCCGGAAGCGCGTAAGCGTGTGCACGGCGTGCATTCGCGCGGGTAAAGTCAAGAAAGCCGCTTAAGCGGGACTCCTTTGTCAAATCCCTTCATCTCAGCAGGGCACGCGCGCGCCTCCAACCGTTGGCGCACCCGCTTGCTGCCGCTGGCGGCTGCTTGCGCTCTGCTGGCGGGCTGCAAGAGCACGACGGCTCCTTCGGCCGACGTGTGGGCCGTGGTGAACGGGAAAGAGATCAAGCGTGACGAAGTGGAGAAGTATTACCGGACGCGAATCAGTCCGGAGGGGCAGGAGCCTTCGCAGGAAGAGGCGCTGTCGCTGAAGCTCAACGTCATCGACGAGCTGATCAACAACGAGATCTTGTTGGAGCGTGCGAAGAAGCTGAATCTCGAAGCCAGCGACGGCGAGGTGGAAGACAAATTCACCGAGCTGAAGAGCCCCTACACCGAAGATGAATTCCAGCGCCAGCTGAAAGAGCGCGGCGTGACCGTCGAAGATTTGAAAAACACGGTGCGGCGCGAACTCTCCATTCAGAAGCTGATCAACCGCGAAGTGGTGGCCAAGGTCACCATCACCGACCAGGACATCGCCGACTTCTATAACGCAAACCGCCCGCAGTTCAACGTGGCGGAGCCGCAATACCGCATCGCGCAGATCGTGGTAACGCCCCGCAAGGAAATGCAGGTGCGCAACCGCAAGAACGACGATGCCACCAATCAGGCGGAGGCGGAACGCAAAGTAAAGATGTTGATGGACCGGCTGAACAGCGGCGCCGACTTTGCGCAGCTCGCGATGGACTACTCCGAAGACATGAACACCGCCGTGACCGGCGGCGACCTCGGCTATGTCCCGGAGTCGGCGCTAAACCAGTCAGACCCGGCCTTGAAAAAGATGGTGCTGGGCATGAAGCCCGGGCAGGTGAGCCAGCCCATCGTGCTGAAAGACAGCATTCGAATCTTGAAACTGGTCACGCGCGAATCCGCCGGCCAGCGCGGCGTTAGCGATCCCCAAGTGCAGCAGTCCATTCGCGATACGCTGCGGAACCGCAAGGAACAGTTGTTGCGGGCGGCGTATTTGGCCGTGGCGCGCGACGAAGCGCGTATAACGAATTACCTGGCGAGACAGGTGCTCGAATCGAACGGTAAGCTGCCGGCCGCGGCGAAGAGCACACTGCCGGCCAAGGCTGCCGCGCCGCAGAACTAATTCGTCCGCAGTCGGGCGAAGAGCGCTGCGCCACGGCTTTCGGGACTGCCATGCGCAAGGCCAGACTACGTCAGCGCAGTTTTTGCCGCTTGAATCGAATCTTCCGCCGTCGCGTAGCCCAATGTGCCGTCTACTTTCTCGGGGCATGGCTAGCCGGTGCCGAGCCTCTGGTGGCCTTCCAGACCCCGCTTTCCGAGGAGGCCGTGCGCGAAGCCTATTTCCTTGGACAGCGGCACGATGAAACGGTCACCAGTGCCCTTGAAAAGTACAGCCAGTATTTTCCCCTTCCCGACCACGGTCCGCAGATTGCCTCGGTAACCTACCTGACACCGTTTGCGCAGGCCATCCTGGCGTCGAGCAACCACGTCGGCAACTACAGCGCGCAACAAGCGCAGATTGCCCACCGCGGGCTCCGTGAAACCGTCGAGATCGAGGTGGCCATCCGCTTCACCGATTCCTATCCCGCGATCATTCCTTCCGGCCTTCCAACCTCGCGCGGGAGCCAGCCGAGACTCGTTCCGCGGTCGTACGATTTCTGGCGGGACTTCGCGGTTACGGTCTTCGACGGCGACCTAGCAATGGAACCCAGCTCACAGGAGGGCCGGCCAGATTACGACTGCACAAAGTCCAGCTGCTTTTTAATCGGGGCGACGGTGCTCCTCGACTTTGCCGCCGACGCCTTCGCAAGCCAGGACGTCACCGTCCAGGTCGAGCCGCCCGAGGGCGAGCAGTTTGTCACCGGCCTCGACCTCTCGCGGCTGCGCTAGGAAACGAGCTTCGGCCGCCCGCTTGCCATAATGCGTGACGGAAACCAGGCAACCTTAGGGGGCGTTCCCGGGTTCTAGAAGTGCAGGCAAGGTTCGGGTTAGTCTCTCTCCGGGGACTTTACGATGCGCTACCCGGCTCTCGCATTCTTTCACACTCGTACTTTCTGCTTGGGCCGCCGGGCGCCGGCGAAATTCGTCTCACGTTGACCGTGTCTCCGCTGGGCGACGTCGTGAGTGTCGCAGCAAGCGCGGATCCGCAGACCCTCAAGTTTTGGCCTCAGGTACAGAGCGAAGTCCGGAATTGGAAGTTCACTCCCTTCGCGCGCGACGGCAAACCCACAGCGGCCGAGGTCGAGGAATACGTGGGCCTTCTCCCCGCCGAGCGCCGGCCTACCCGCCACGTCTCTCCTCCCGCCATTCGCCCGAATTCCGAAGTCTCCATTACTCTCGAGCGTTCGCGATGCTTCGGAAGTTGTCCCGACTACACGGTCCATGTAAGCACGGAAGGCATTACCTTCGAGGGCCGCGCTTTCGTCGTAGCGTCCGGTTCGCATACCGAGTCGGTCGACAGCGGCGACGTGCGAGCGCTCGCCGGCCGCTTTGTCGCGGCGGATTTCTATTCGATGGACGCCGCCTACCGCGCTTCGGTCACCGACCACCCTACCTACACCCTCTCCATTTCCATCGACGGCCGCAAGAAAGAAGTCGAAGACTATGTGGGCGAGTGGGAAGGCATGCCGTCTGTGATTTCGGAACTGGAAAAAGCGGTCGACTCCTTGGCCCGGACGGACCGCTGGATTGAAGGCAATGAGGGACTCGTTCCGGCGCTGCGTGCCGAGGAGTTTCCATTCGGAACCTTCGCTGCCCAACAGTTGTTGAAGGAGGCCGCAAGCCGCGGGCAATCGACGACAGTGCGCTCGCTGCTGGACGCGGGCGTGCCTCTCGACCCGTTGCCGGCTCCGAAGGCCCAGAACCTTCACCGCTACGCTCCGCTCGAGCAGGCCGGCTGGCTCGCCGCCGCGGCTCAAAATCCCGAAACTCTTGCGGTGCTGATCGGCGCCGGTGCGAGCAGGTTCGACCAAGCGGATAAGGATCTTGCGCTCGCAGAAGCCGCGCGCTCGGGAAAGCTCGAAGCCGTACGGGCCTTAATTGCTTATGGCGCAAATCCCGACGCTGATCTTGGCCGGTCGGCCGTCGTCGACAATGGCGAAACGCCCGCCACGGAGGCGCGCGGCACCGGCAGCGTTCTTATCCATGCGGCGGAATCTGGCGATCCTGAAATCGTGCAGGCGATTGTTCGTTACCATCCGAGGCTCGAGGTGCGGGACGGCGAAGGCAAGACCGCTTTGTTCGCCGTCGCCGCCGGATACCGTCACGGCGAACGCCAGGGTGCGCGGGCCGAATGCGTCCGGCTGCTCGTTCATGCCGGTGCGGATGTGAACGCCCGCGATCTCCGGGGCAACACCCCGCTGCATGAAACCTTCCTGACCGATGTCGAAGAGGAGCTGATCAAGTCCGGAGCCGATGTCAACGCTCGCAACAACGATGGTGAAACTCCGATCTTCGCAAGCATTGACGAGGACTCGATTCGTCTGCTCGTCGCTCACGGCGCGGACCTCACCATCCGCAATAACCGCGACCAGACCGCGCTACAGGCGGCGGAAGAGAAAAGCTCAAGCCGCGTGGAGGCGCTGCGCAAGGTCCTTCTGGGCCTATCCCACTAGATAACTGTTCGGCGATCCCTTCCCAGGCGCCCTTTTTCTCTCGGCTCAGCTCGATTTGCAGAAATCGAAAATCGGCGTACCATGAAGCTCTGAAAATCACCGAAAAGCCGGAGGGTTTCGTGGTCACCATCGAAAACGTTTCCTCAGCTCCGTCTGGATCCACAGGTTCTTTTTCCGGCTCGCGCCGCGATTTTCTCCGTGGCATGGTCGGCGCCGGAGCTTTTGTGCTGGCGGCCCGCTATCTGCCGGCTGAGGCTCCTGCGGGCGGAGCATCCGCGCTTACCGGCACGCCCAACGGAATTGCCGACATCGCCCTCAAAGGCCCGCTGTCGCCGAGCGTTTATCTCGCGATAGACACAGACGGCACCGTCTACACCATCGCGCATCGTTCCGAGATGGGCAGCGGCAGCAAGACCGCTCTTCCTCGTGTCATTGCCGACGAGCTCGACGCCGACTGGAATCGCGTAAAAATCGTGCAGGCGGTGGGTGACGAAAAGTACGGCGACCAGGACACGGACGGCTCGCATTCCGTGCGCGGTTCGTTTGAAACGCTGCGCGAAACCGGCGCCGCGGCCAGACTCATGCTGGTGCGCGCCGCGGCACTAAACTGGAACGTGCCCGAATCCGAGTGTTCCACCGGCACGCACGAAGTTCTGCACAGCAAGTCCGGGAGAAAGGCCGGCTACGGCGAACTCGTCGGCGCCGCCGCAAAGCTCCCGGTGCCGAAGAAGGAAGAACTCAAGCTGAAGCCGCGCAGCCAGTGGCGCTACATGGGCAAAGGCGTTTCCAGCTACGACCTGAAAGACATGGTGCGCGGCAAAGCTGTCTACGGGATCGACACGCACATGGAGGGCATGCTCTATGCGAACATCGCCCACCCGCCGGTACTGGGCAGCGCCGTCAAATCCGTCGACGACCAGGCTACTCTGGCCGTTCCGGGCGTGAAACAGACCGCCACCATCGATCCGTACAGGCCTCCCATCCTCTTTCAAGCGCATGGCGGTGTGGCGGTTCTCGCTGACCATACCTGGACCGCCATGCAGGGCAAGAAGAAACTCAAGGTCGAGTGGACCGACAGCGAGCACAAATCCTACAACTCCGATCCCTACAAGGCGGAACTCCAGGCCACCTGCCGCAAACCCTGCAAAGTGGTGCGCGAAATCGGCAACGTGGACCAAGCGTTCTCCAAAGGCGGAAAGGTCATAGAAGCCGAATACTACGCGCCGATGCTCGCGCATGCCTCGATGGAGCCGCCCGCTGCGCTCGCCCGCTACCAGGACGGCAAAGTCGAAGTCTGGGCGGCCACGCAAAACCCGCAAGGCACGCGCGAAGCCGTCGCCTCCGCGGTGGGCGCAAAGAAAGAAGACGTCACCGTCAACGTCACGCTGCTCGGCGGCGGCTTTGGCCGCAAGTCGTTTCCGGACTTCGCGGTCGAAGCGGCGGTGCTTTCCAAAAAATCCGGCAAGCCGGTCAAAGTAGTCTGGTCCCGCGAAGACGATCTGCAGTTCGACACCTTCCACAGCGTCGCGGCCATGTATCTTAAAGCCGCGCTTGGCGCGGACGGCAAGCCGACCGCCTGGCTGCAGCGCAGTACGTTTCCGCCCATCGCCTCCACCTTCGACGCCAACGCCCTCACCGCCGACGCCGGCGAAATCGGACTCGGCTGGAGCGATCTGCCTTTCGCCATCCCCAACCACCGCGCGGAAAACGGCGAAGCCAAAGCCCACGTTCGCATCGGCTGGCTGCGCAGCGTCTGCAACGTCTTCCACGGCTTCGCGGAACACTGCTTTGCCGACGAACTCGCACACGCCGCCGGCCAGGATCCGCGCGATTACGTCCTTGCGCTCCTCGGCCGCGATCGCATCATCCCCAGATCTGAGCTGGCCAAGGACTACACCAACTACGACGGCGACTACGAGAAATATCCGATCGACACCGCGCGTTTTCGCCGCGTTCTTGAAATCGCCACGGAGAAGGCCGGTTGGGGCAAGAAGCGGAACGGCAGCGGCTCTGGCATGGGCCTGGCCATCCATCGCAGCTTCCTGACCTACGTCGCAACCGTGGTCCAGGTCGAGATGGGCAAAGACGGAAAGGTAGCCATCGGCCGGGTCGACACGGCCGTCGACGCGGGCACCATCGTTAATCCGGAAATGGCCCTGCAGCAATTTGAAGGCGCCGCCACGTTCAGCGCGAGCCTGGCTTTGTTCGGCGAAATCACCGCGAAAAACGGCGTCATCGAGCAAACCAACTTCGACCGCTACCCCCTGGCCAGGATGAACAACGCGCCGCGCGAAACCCACGTCCATCTGGTTCCGAGCGACGCGCCGCCCGCGGGCATCGGTGAACCCGGCGTTCCGCCATTCACGCCGGCGCTGTGCAACGCCATCTTTGCCGCCACCGGCAAGCGCGTCCGCGAACTGCCGCTCAGCAAACTCGGCCTGGCCTGAGGCTGAAGCGCGGTTTTCCGGAATCCGCCGCCGCTCTCCGACCCCGGTATGCCGGCGCCTACGTAACCGATTGAAAGAGCTCTTTCGCGGAAAATTCTTTCCGCCACTTGGCCTGGAATAAGATGGAAGAAATCCACTTTCCAGGGCGGAAATGACATCGCGTCGTTACTTTCTGCTGGCTGCCGGTGCCCTGCTCGTCGCTCACGCCACGGTATTGAAGTGGCTCGGCGACGCCCGGTCGGGTCCGCTCCTTTCCGATACGATTCAGCTGCTGTTGGGTATCACCACGTTCGTCGCATCTCTGCGCGCCATGCGACGTTCGCAAACGCTCGGCCGCCTTTTCTGGAAGCTCTCGGCGACCGCCTTCTTTCTCTGGTGCGCGGGGCAAGCCTTCGGCGCCTACTACGGCAGCTATCTCAACCTGCCCACGCGGAACCTGTGGTTTGTTGACATCTTCTACATGGCTTGGCCGGCCCCGCTGGTGATGTGCTTGTTTCTCGACAGCGAAGAGGAACCGGAAGGCGCGGACCGGCGCAGGCTGCTGGACTTCGGCCAGGTGGCCCTGGTTTTCGTGCTGCTTTTCTTCTATTTCTCGGCGCTGTCGGCGCAGGACTCCAGCTGGTCCGCCTACGGCCTTTCCGCTGCCACCGATGGCTTGATGACCGCGGCGTTTTTCGCTCGCGCTTTTTCGATGCGCGGCGCGCCCGAGAGAAAGCTGTTTCTGGGCATCGGCCTGTTCCGCGCCGTGGCTCTCCTGACCGACCTGTACTTCGTAGCCGGCTTCCCGGAGCAGGGCAACGGCACGTGGTTCGACCTGGTCTGGAGCATGCCCTGGCTGATTCCTCTGGTCACCGCCACCTGCTGGGAGGACGGCAAAGAGACCGAGCCATCGCCCGCCGGCGCAAAACGCCGCCGGCCACGAATGTTGCTGACCCACGTGCTTCCGCTGGTTTTTCCCGTCCTGGTGGTGGTTATGGCGGCAAGCGTGGCCCCGACACAGCTCAAAATCGCGGCGTTGGCCGTCTTGCTGTCGCTGGGTATCTCCTACGCGCGGTTGCTGCTGACGCACGACGCTCTGCGCCGCAGCACGGAAGCTCTGCGCAATCAGCATGAAATGCTGCATGCCATTGTCGAAGGGACGACCGCGGCCATCTACGTCAAGGACTTGCAGGGTCGCTACCAGCTGATGAATTCGGCTGGCGTGATGCTGGTGGGAAAACGGCTCGAAGAAATCGTAGGCAAGAAGGACTCGCAGTTGTTTTCGCCCGAATCGGCGAGCGAACTGATGGCGCGCGACCAGGAAATGCTGCGGTCCGGGCTGGTAAGCACCTACGAAGAAGAGATTTCACGGGGCGACGTGACGCGGACCTTTCTCACCACCAAAGGGCCGCTAAGGGATGCCCAGGGCCGCGTGGCCGGGATCGTCGGCAGCTCTCTCGACATCACCGAGCGCTATCGCGCCATTGAAGCTCTGGCGGAGAGCGAAGAACGTTTCCGCACGATTTTCGACGGCTCGCCGATCGGAATGGCGGTCATCTCCACCGACGGCAGGATCGTGGCTTCCAATCTGGCCTGCCGGCAGATGCTGAGCCTCAAGGAAGAGGACATGGCCGGGGTCGACATTTTCGACGAGTTGACGCATCCCGACGACCGCGCCGGCGATGCCGAGAGATTTCAGCAACTCATCCACGGCGAAATTGAGTATGACCGCCGCGAGAAGCGCTACATCCTGCGGGACGGGCGGCGCGTATTCGCCGACCTTCACCTTTATCTGGTCCGCGACAAGAAGGGCGCGGCATGCTATCTCATCGGCATCGCGGTGGATATTTCCGAACGCAAATCGCTCGAGACGCAACTGCGGCAAGCCCAGCGCATGGAAACGATCGGACGCCTGGCCGGCGGCGTGGCGCACGACTTCAACAACCTGTTGATGGTGATCAAAGGCTACTGCGACCTGCTGATCGAACGCGGAGGAAACGCTGACGGAATGCCGCAGCTCGAACGCATCGGCAAAGCGGCGGACCAGGCCGCATCGCTCACCCAACAATTGCTGGCGTTCAGCCGAAAGCAGGTGATGCAGCCGAAAGTGTTCAATCTGAACACCCTGGTCTGGAATGCCGAGAAGATGCTGAGCCGTCTGATCAGCGAAAACGTCGAGATGGTGACGGTTACCGCGAAAAATCTCGGTACGATCAAAGCCGATCCGGGCCAGATTGAGCAGGTGATCTTGAATCTGGTCATCAACGCGCGCGATGCCATGCCCAACGGAGGCACGCTGACGCTGGAAACCGCCAACATCGAATTGGACGAATCCTACGCGCAAGGCCATTTGGGCGCGGTGCCCGGGAGCTATGTCATGCTGGCCGTGACGGACAACGGCCTGGGCATGGACGACGAAACACAAGCGCGCATCTTCGAGCCGTTTTTCACCACCAAGGAATTAGGCAAAGGCACCGGACTTGGCCTTTCCATGGTGTACGGAATCGTGAAGCAAAGCGGCGGATACATCTGGGTGCACAGCGCGATCGGCAAAGGCAGCAGCTTCCGGGTGTACCTGCCGAGGGTGTTCGAGAACGAACAGGAGTTGGCGCCGTCGCCGCCGCTATCGCAAAGCCTGGCGGGGAAGGAGACCATTCTGCTGGTGGAAGACGATCCGCTGGTGCGCGGGCTGGCGCAGGAGATTCTGAAATCGCGCGGCTACTCGATACTGGTGGCGGAACGCCCCGACGCGGCGCTGGAGATTTGCCGGCAGCACGCGGGCCCGATCGACTTGGTGTTGACGGACGTGATCATGCCGGGCATGAACGGTCGGGACATGGCGGACGAAATCCTGGCGATGCGGCCGGAAGTGGGCGTGCTCTTCATGTCCGGATACACGAACACGGTGGCGATGCGCAACGGAAGCAGCGGAAAGCTGACATCGTTCCTGCAGAAGCCGTTCAGCCCGACCGTGCTCGGACGAAAAGTGCGCGAAATGCTGGACCAGCTGCAGGACTCCGCTTACAAGCCGGCGCAAAACTGACTTACGGCCGGGAATTTTCGTCGGCGTATTCGAGTTTGTAGAGCGGCAGGAGCCCGGTTCGCTTCAGCAGTTCCTGCACTTCGGCCGGATTGATTCGCGGACCCGGCCGCTTGTCAGCATTGGCCAGGGAGTAGGCCGCAACCGCCATCACCGCGGTTTCTAATTTGACCATCATCGGATCCACCCTTTCGAAGGTGTCAATGATGGTGTGATGCCTGGCGTCGTAGTCCTGCGGCTCGACATAGAGCGAATAGATGGGCACGCCCGCCACGATAAACGTCTCCTGGTCCGAATCGAAATCCGCTTCAAGCGATATGCGCCCCGCGCCCAAAGCGGCCAGCGGCTCTAGCAGCTTCCGAGAAGGCTGTTCGAGATCGGTCCGGCCGTGAATCTTGAACCCCAGCGGCGGGTGCGCCCCGCAGTCGATATTGAAGACCGCGCGAATGGAATCGAGCTCAGCCTGGTGGCGGTCGATATAGGCGCGCGAGCCGTTGGACAGCTGTTCTTCTCCGGAGAAAAACACGAAGCGAATGGTGTGCTTCGGGCGGATCCCGAGGCGCTTGAAAATGCGCGCGGCTTCAAGAACCACCGCGACACCCGCCCCGTTGTCATTGGCGCCCTGCGCCGGGTCCCAGTCGTCGAAGTGTGCGGTCAGCAGCACCATTTCGCGCGTGTCGTCTCCGGGAAGGTCGGCTACAACATTGCGTTCCATGCCCGGCGAAGCGGCAAAGGAATTTTGCACGTCCAGCCGAATCTTCACCTGCCCTTTGGCCAGCAGTCGCCGCAGAAAAGCCGCATCTTCGCTGGCTATGGACAGGACCGGCAAAGGAGCACGCGGATAGAAGCCAAAAGCCGACGTGTACACCATGCGGTCAGGCTTATCGGAAACGATGAACATGGCCGCCGCGCCGGCCGAAGCGAGCCTCCTGGCGAGGACGGCTCGAATGCCCACATAGGCTGTCGACAGACCGCTGCTGCGCAGGTCCACGATGACGGCGCTGCCCTTAAAACGATCGAGCGGCGGCGCGGGATCCGCGGTGGCCAGGCCATAATCGGTCACGGGAACTTCGATCGGACCGGACGTCCCGGGCACCCATCCGTAGGAACCCACAATCAACCGGCGCTCTACCGGACTCACAACCTCCCCCGTGGCCGCCCCGTGCTCCCAGACCGAAGCGAGTTTGTATTCTTCGCTGTGCGCGTTGTCGAATCCGGCGCCCTTAAGCTCTTTCAAGATCAGTTCGGCCGCGGCTCGCGACCCCGGACTGCCGGTGATCCGGCCGCCGATTCCGTCCGTTAGGGCCTCGAGAAATTCCATGGCGCCGTTGCCGGTAAAGGAGTGGCCGACGATGCGGGCGATCTCATCCTCCGCGGAAGTGGCGGACGACCCGGGCGCCTCAGTGGTTCGAGCGGGCAAAGCCGCGGCGAACAGCATCCAAAGCACCAGCAACGTTGCTAGACGCATCAGAACCTCCGCCAGAGCGTGCAAAACATTCGCAGCACCGCGCCGGTTTGTCAACCATAGGCAGGCCCGGCGCGGACAGGTTTTAGTGGACATTCGCCAAATAGACGATAAAATGCGGAAACGGTGTACACGGGCGAACGTGTTGCAACCGGAATCAGACCAGCGGATTGAGTTTGGCGGTGTCCTCCGGCGCGCCGGGCCAGCGGTTCCCTCCCGCGGCGCGCTTCCCGGTGCATTCTTAAATAAATCGATTTACGACTGGCGATTTGCGCTTTCGCGCGGGGGCGTTTCATGATTGTCGGGGTTCCCAAAGAGAGTTATCCGGGCGAAAGGCGAGTAGCGCTCGTGCCGGGCGTAGTGCCCGGCCTCGGCAAAGCCGGCTTAGAGGTGGTAATCGAAGCGGGTGCGGGTGAAGCCGCCGGGTATCCGGACAGCGAATACTCGGAAAAAGGCGCGAAGGTGACGGCGAGCCGCGCGGAAGTTTTCCTGAACGCGGACATCGTTGCCCAGGTCTTGTGCCACGGCTCGAACGACAAAACCGGACAAGCGGACCTGCCCCTGCTGCGCAACGGGCAGGTACTGGTCGGATTCCTGCGGCCGCTGGGAGCTGCGGCGACCTTGCAGGAAATCGCAAGGACCGGGGCGACTTCGTTTTCGGTCGAGCTCATGCCGCGCACCACGCGCGCGCAAAGCATGGACGCGTTGTCGTCGATGGCCACCATTTGCGGATATAAAGCGGTGGTGATGGCGGCGAATACGCTGCCGCGGATTTTTCCGATGCTCACCACGGCGGCCGGAACCATCACTCCGGGGCGCGTGCTGATCATCGGCGCGGGCGTAGCCGGCCTGCAGGCCATCGCCACCGCCCGTCGCTTGGGCGCGGTAGCGTCGGCCTACGACATGCGGCCCGCCGCCAAAGAGCAGGTGCAGAGCCTCGGCGGCCGCTTTGTGGAATTGCCGATCGAGGCCAAGGACGCTCAGGATGCGCGGGGATACGCGACCGCGCAGGGCGAAGACTTTTACCGCAAGCAGCGCGAGCTGCTGGGCGAAGCGATCGCTGCCAACGATGTGGTGATCACGGCGGCCGTGATTCCCGGGAAAAAATCGCCGGTGCTGGTGACGACCGAGATGGTCGCGCGCATGGCGCCGGGTTCGGTGATCATCGATCTCGCCGCGGAGCGCGGCGGAAACTGCGAACTGACGCGGGGCGGAGAAACGGTGATCGAGCGCGGCGTCACGATCATCGGCGAGTTCAACCTGGCCAGCTCGGTTCCCTATCACGCCAGCCAGATGTATGCGAAAAATGTGACCTCCTTCCTTCTGAATCTGGTCAAAGACGGAAAGCTGCGCATTAACGAAGCGGATGAAATCCACCGCGAAACGCTGCTGACACATGGCGGCGAAATTGTAAACGCCCGCGTGCTCGAGTTCTTCGGCATGCCGGCGGCGAAAGGAGTGTGATACGGTGAAACTCGATTGTTGTCCCGTTTGTACGTATTCATGCTGGCCGCGTTCATCGGATTCGAAGTGATCCGGCGGGTTTCGCCGCTCCTGCACACGCCGCTGATGTCGCTGACCAACGCGCTCCACGCCATTGCCGTGGTTGGCGCGATCATCCTGGCCGGCGAGCACCAGACCACGCTGGCGACGATCCTGGGTACCGCGGCCATCGAGCAGCCCCATTTACGGAATGCCCATGCTCGATGTGGACAAGGCGTGCACGCTTGATGGTGATCAAGCGCGGCATGTCCGCGGGTTTCGCCGGAATTGAAAATCCGCTTTACTATCTGGACCGGACCTTGATGCTTTTTGGAGACGCGATAGGATTTGTCGCCAACATCGTTCGCGGGCTCACCGGAAGCGGTCACGGCTAGGTTGGCTCCGGAGTTGCATTAAAAACAAGTTGCATATTTCAAGCCCTGTTTCCTTACCTCAACTGGAGCCCAGTTGGGCCGGCCGTCGGGCGACGCCCAGGAGAGTACTAAGTGCTTTACTTTTCAATAGTTTGCATCTATTCTAGCCCTCGGCATTTATCCCCGGCCGAGAGTGATTCTCATGATCCGTTTCTCCCACTTTTCCAGGTGCGGGAACTTCCTCCTGCTGCTGGTAATTTCTATGGTCTTGCCGGTGAAGGTCTCAGCCGAATCTGACAGCGCGGTGGCCGCCCCGGGGCTCGAGCCGATCCTCGACTACATCGCCAAATCGTGGGACACGTTGACGCGTTCGATGGAAGAGTGCACCACGGTTGTCGACCCTAAGCTTGCGGAGAATTCCGTGTTGTACCTGCCTGCCGAGCTGGCGGTTCCCTCTAACATCGCCGAAATGCAAAAGCGCTGCCACATTCAGGTGAAGTCGCTGCCGGAAAAAATCACCCAGCCGGGACAAATCGATCCCGCAAAACTTGACCCGCAGGGCCTGCTTTACCTCGAACACAACTACGTTGTCCCCGGCGGACGATTCAACGAAATGTACGGTTGGGATAGCTATTTCATCGTGCGCGGACTGGTACGCGCCGGCCGGATCGCAATGGCCAAAGGAATGATCGAAAATTTTCTGTTCGAGATCGAGCACTACGGAACAATTCTGAACGCGAACCGCAGCTATTACCTGAGCCGGTCGCAGCCGCCGTTTTTGACTTCGATGATTTTGAGCGTGTACGAGGCCGAGAAGGCCGCCGGGCGCGAAGACCGTAAGTGGCTGGAGCGGGCTTACGGCTACGCCGCGAAAGACTACCAGATGTGGGCCGAGGCTCCGCACGCGGCCGGCGACACCGGGCTCTCGCGCTACTACGATCACGGCGACGTGCCGGCGCCGGAAAGCCTGAAGGACGAAACCGATCACTACCGCCGGGTCGCCGCGTATTTCATCATGCATCCGGAACTGGACCGCGGATACCTCGAACGTGAGTCGATCGCGAAGCCCAACGGCAACGGAGTCGGCAAGCACTACGCCGTGGAGGTCTGCGAGGCGCCCGTAGAGGCCAGAAAACCGGACTGCGAAGGCGCCACCGGCGTGACCCTGAGCAAAGAGTTTTACCGCGGCGACCGCTCCATGCGCGAATCGGGGTTTGACGTGTCCTTTCGCTTCGGTCCGCACGGCGCGGGCACGCACCACTACGCACCGGTGTGCCTGAACAGCCTGCTCTACAAATACGAAAAAGACATGGAAGCGATGAGCACGATACTCGGCCGGCCGACCGACGCGGCGGCGTGGAAGGAGCGTGCCGCTCGGCGCGGGCGGAACATCCAGAAATATCTGTGGGACCCGGAACAGGGAATGTTTTTTGATTGGGATTTGCACCACCAAGAGCGGTCGACCTACGTATACATCACGACGTTCTATCCGCTGTGGGCGGGGGTGGCAACGAAGGAGCAGGCCGCGGCGATCATGAAACACCTGGGCAAACTGGAGCAACCGGGCGGGCTGGTCATGAGCCCCTACGAATCCGAAGGACAGTGGGATTTTCCTTACGCCTGGGCGCCGACACAACTGGTGGCCATCGAGGGAATGCGAAACTACGGATTCCATACCGACGCGGACCGCATCAGTTACAACTTCCTGAGCATGATCGCGGCGAATTTCCGGCACGACGGAACCATCCGCGAAAAGTACGATGCCGTGACGCGGTCCTCGGAAACCGCAGTGAAGGCCGGATACAACATCAACGTTGTGGGATTCGGCTGGACCAACGCGGTTTTTCTGGAGTTTCTGCACCAGCTGCCGCGAACCCAAGTAGAAAAGCTGGCGACGGAACAGCTGCAGTCTGCTTCGCACTGAGTTTCCGCTGAAGCTCTCCCTATTCGTTGGTAGCACCCGGGGCCCGCAGCGCTAAAACTGCACACGCCACAGCCGGTCCTGCCCGCGTCATGCTGCTCGCACCTCTCTAAGAATTTCATGGTCGGCGGGAGGCATGGCGCCTTCCTGTGAAGCAACCCACGCACCCATGCGGTTGGCCGCGGCGTTCATTACCGGCAGTGATGAGCCGCGGAGCGCGTGATGAACCATGGTCGCGGTGAAGGCGTCGCCAGCGCCGACGGTGTCGGCGATTTTGATTCGGAAACCGGGATGCTCGTGCTCGGCCGAGGAAGTGACGAGAAGGCTGCCGTTCGGTCCTCGTGTGATGCACACCAGCTGAAGGGCGAACTCTTTGCAAAGCCAGCGAGCTGCGGTGACGTCGCCGCGATCTGAATCCTTGAGAGGACAGCGGATCAATTCAAGGAAGCGAGGGAATTCCTCGTGATTGAGCTTGAGGACTTTGGCGAAACGCACGGAATCGCGAAGAATTTCGCTGGTGAAAAAGGACTGGCGCAGATTGACGTCAAAGATTCCGATAGCGATGGACGGGAGAGCGGCCAGGAAGGCGCGGTGAGTGCCGCGGGACACGGAGTTGCGCTGCGCAAGGGAACCGAAGCAGACGGCGTGCGTCGCGCGAGCGAGCGAAATCCAGTCTTCGGAAAATTCCATGAAATCCCAGGCGACGTTTTCGGGGAAGACATATTCGGCCTGGCCCTTGGCGTCGACTTCGACCTTCACGGTGCCGGTTGGATGCTGCGCGTCGCGCTGAACGTGATCGATGTTGAGGCGGTTGGATTTGAGGAGCCAGAGCGCCTCTTGGCCGAGGCGATCGTCGCCGACGCGGCTGGCTACCACCGCGCAGTCACCTAACAGGGCGGTGATGTAGGCGAAGTTTGCAGGAGCGCCGCCGAGTTGCTTTCCGCGCGGGAACAGGTCCCAGAGGAGTTCGCCGAGGCCGACGACGAGCGGCCGCGGCTGATTGTCGTTGGCTTTTTGCGGCGGCATGAGGTGCCAAGGTCAGGGTTGTTTCGAATCTTCGCGAGACTGCAGCTGTTCGGCGAGTTTCAGTTCGCGCTGCGAATCTTCCGTACGTCCGAGATCGCGGTAGGCCTGGCCGAGCAGGTGGTGCGGGATGTTGTTGTTTGGATCCATGGATACAGCCCGCTGCAAGGCGCGAACGGCAAGCTGGGTTTCGCCTTTTTTCAACAGGACTTTGCCCAACAGAATATACGGGCCCGTCGACGTAGAGTCCAGCCAGATGGAACGCTGCAGGAGCTTTTCGGCATCGTCGAATTTCTGGGCGCGCGAGTAGGCATCGGCAAGCTTGTAATAGGCGACGGGATTGCCGGGATTGAGGGCAAGCTCCCGCTCGAACTGCTCGGCAGCTTCGGCGATTTTGGATTGATAGAGATAGAGTTCGCCGAGCATCTGGTGAGCGAGCGGGAGTTTGGGATCAAGCTCGACGGCTTTCTTGCCGTACTCTTCGGCGATGGGGCCGAAATCGAAACGGAGCAGCAAGCGAGCCGTGAAGAGATAGGCCGCGGCGGAATCGGGCGGAACCTGAAACATTTTGGCGAACGCAGCGCGGGCGTTTGCGTATTGCTTGGTCTGAATGTATGCGACGCCGAGAATGTAGGCTGCGTCCACATTGGCACTGGGATACCACGACTGAATTTTCTCAAGATACGGAATGGCATCGTTGGGCTTGCCGGCAAGATAGAGCGAGAGGCCAGTAAGCTGGACGGCTTCGCCGTCGTCGGGATTTTCCAGGCTGGCCTGCTTCAACCAAGTAACGGCGTTGAGGTAATCGCCCTTGCGGTAGTACGTGGCGCCGTATTCGTGCGCCAGGTTTTTTGGCGGCGGAGTCGCTTTGGAGAGATCGCTGAGGATGGCCAGGGCTTCGTCGAATTTGCCTTGCTCGGAGAGCCTGTGAACCCGATCGAACGGAGTGGCCGGCGGCGTTAGAGGGGCGGGCGCGCTGGAAGACTGGCCATAGCAGGCGATGACCGCTAGGACCAAACAAAGCGACGTGAAGCCAGCGCGGCGGCAGAAGGGATGATAAAAAACGGGGCACCTCCACCCTGGTGATTTTACAAAATGTGAGCTCTGAACGTCGCGGTTGGAGTCAAACAAAAACGGGGAGCCCGGTAAAGGACTCCCCGCTCTGCTTTGGGGTGTTCGGGGTTAGAAAGTCAGACGAACGCCGAACTGGAGCTGGCGCATGCCAGTCGGCGAACCCGGCGAACTGTCGTTTTCGATGTCGGCGATGCGTCCGGCGCCGCTCGCGATGGTGCAGTCAACGCAGGTACTGCCCTGGTTGGAGTTGAAGCCCAGCACCGGATGATTGAAAACGTTGTAGGCATCGAAGCGGAACTGCGCCTTGACGCGTTCGGTGATCGTGAAGTTCTTGGAGATCGCCATATCGTCAAAGAAGCCGTGAGGTCCGCGATAGGAATAAATGCCTACGTCGCCGATTTGGCCGCAGGCCGGTAGAGCAAAAGGTCCGTTGGCTGGGCGCGTCGACTGGCACGAATCAAGCGTGCCTGAGATGTCTGTCGGCGAATTTGCAATTTCTGGAAGATTCTGAGTCAGGGTGGTAACCGGTTGGAACCAATAGAGGTTACCATCACTTCCGCGCGTCACGCCGGTCTTGAGGCGCTGAGAGCCGATCTTATCGGGACGGCACGGACCAGCGTCGGAAACCTGGCCGCAGTTCTGAAGACTGGGCGTCCAAGGAAGGCCGCCGCTCCAGTTTAGGGTGTTGGTGACCTGCCAGCCTCCGATCAGGAGATCGGCAGGGCGGCTAATGTCGCCCATGAATTTCTTGCCACGGCCTACGGGCAGTTCATAGACGCTATTGATCACAAACACGTGGTTGCGATTGTCAGGGTTAGGACCATACGCCCACTTTTTGTCCACGGAGTAGTAGGAGCTGTCGTACGAGTTGGCGTGGGAGAAGGTGTAATGAGCAATGAACTGCAAGCCTTGGCTTAGGCGTTTTTCCCCCTTGATTTGCAGCGCCTCGTAATTGTCGTTGGCATCGTTACCGTTATAGTTCAGGTCGACTGCGCAGCATTGAAATGGAGTCCCTGCATCAAAGGCTGGAACGCCGTTCAGGAACAGACGGCGACGTTCGTTCGCTGGTATGAACGGTTTGAAGCCCTGTTTGCAGTCAAAAGTTGTTGCCGGCGCTGGGTTCGGCGTGCACTGATAGGCGTCGGTGCCGCCGCCAATCGCCGCCTCGTTGGAGTTGTAGGACGGCCCACGACCGGAGAAGACGTGCGTACCCTTGTTGCCGACGTAGCTGACAGTCAGGTTGAGAGTCGGAGTAAGCTGCCGTTGTATCGTGGCATTCCACTGGTCGATCGTGGGTAAGCGCTGAATTCCTGGACGGATGTTGGGCGAAGTGTTGCCCGCCGGGCCTAACAGTGGCAGCGTCCCATTCGAGGAGATCGCGCCCAGTATGGGACTGAAGTCGAACGCCGGTGGACCCTGCGCCAGTGTGAACACTGCGGTCCGATTGTCGTGGGCGGCGGAATTCAGATTCGAATCGGCAATGGATTGCTGAGCGAGAACCGGAAGGTTCTGGGTCACGACGTGGCCAAAGTTGGAGCCAAACACGCCGATATCAAAGCTCCGGCCGTAACCGATACGAACGACGGTCTTGGGATCAAACTGATAGGCAAAGCTCAAGCGAGGCGCAAATGCCTTCAGAGTATTGTCCACGTTGCCGTTCAGACCAATAGGCCCGTAGCCCGCTACCTTGACAACGCCTAACTGCTGGTCCGCAAAACCGCCGTTACCCTTGCCGTTGACGGTCTCTGGGAAATAGATCTCCCAGCGCAACCCGTAGGTCATGGTGAACTTCGGGCTGATGCGCCAGGAGTCCTGGCCATAGAAGAACAGACGCTTCTGGCGCTCCGCAGCATCCAGGCTGGTGCTGACGAAACGCTGAAAGGAATTGACGTCGCCCAAAAGGAATGTGGCCAGGGCGTTGCCCTGAGTGCCGCCGAACGAGGTGCCACCCGCGTCGAAGTTCAAAATGCCTGTGCGGTTGGAGTCGCTGGGAACGCGGAGGTTCATGGCGTAACGAATGTCTGCGCCAAACTTGATGGTGTGGTTGCCTTGCGTGCGAGTCCAGTTGTTGACCCACTGGAACTGCTGTTCGCTTTCGGTGAGCGGGCAATTGCAGCGGCCGACGTTGAGGCCATCGCCGACAGGGGACAAACCGCTATAGCCATTGGAACTGCCGTTGGAATTGAAGAAGAAGGAAGAGAGACCACCGGTTACCGGGGGACCGACGATACCCGGTCCGGAATTTAGACCAGGAACTCCAAACGTGTCCATGGGGGACGCGGATGCGTCGGAATAAGCGGTGACGGGATTGTACTTGAAGTACCCAAAACGGAAGTCGGTAAGCCAGTGAGTACCGATGGGTTTAGTGAAGCCGCTGGCCAAGCTGTAATCGTGGTTGATGGACGAACCGTTCAGGCCACCGGGGCCGAAACCGGCGCCACCGAGGGCACCCAGCCCGCCTTTGCCCGACAACGAGAAATAGTCGAGACTGAAGCGGCCGAAGACCTGAAAATTGCGAGGCGCAGCATAGTCGATGCGCACGTCGAATGAATTTTGAGTGAACGGCCCAGCACCCTGGGAGGTGAAGTTGTTGGTGACGTCCCCAGCGGCTCCCGCGTTCGGAGCAGGGAACTCAGCCAAAATTGCGGCAGCCTGCGAGCTGATTCTTGCGATCGGAATCAGGTTTCCCGCGAACGCTGCGCGTCCCGACCCATCGAGGGCACTGCCAGTGGCTGGATCATAGGCTTGTCCGTTGGCGCCGAGGTATTCGCTCATGTTGCAAAAGCCTGGAGTAGTGCTCGCGGCATTCGTAGCGGGATTGCAGGACTGCAGCACGGTCGCGGTAGGGACGGTGTACAGGTTGGTGATGCCCTGCTGCTGCCTGGTTCCCTGGTAGTCGCCGAAGAAGAACAATTTGTTTTTGAGGATCGGCCCGCCGAGGTTTCCGCCGAACTGCTTCCAGTTGGCCGCAGCAAGGGGAACGCCCGGCTTATTGGTGAAGGGATCACGAGCCTGCTGGTCGCTGTCGCGGTAGAAGTAGAACCCTCCGCCGTGGAAATCGTTGGTACCGGATTTCGTCTGAACTTTGACGTAGCCGGCAATGGCCTTGCCTGCTTCGGCGTCATAGTCCTGCAAGGCGATTTTGGTTTCGCCGATGGCGTCGAGGTTGGGATTGACGACGATGATGCCGAGAATGGGATCCTGATTGTCGGTCCCGTCCAGCTCGAAGCTGGTACCGGAGAAGTGCTGACCGTTCACGAAAATCTGGCCGCCGCCCTGAGGGTTTTCGGTAGCCGCGTGGCTCCAGCCGACGAGCTTCTGCGTGCCGGGAGAGAGCAGCTCAAAGTTGGTGAAGTTGCGATTGAGGACCGGCAGTTCCTGCACGTACGTTTGGTTAAACGAAATGTCCACGTCGGCGCGATCCGTCTGGAGCTGAGGAATTTCACCAGTTACTTCGACCGACTGGGTAATTGCGCCAACCTGGAGAGCAGCGTCAACTTTTGCCGAGGAGTCGGCGGTTACGGCGATGCTGGCAACGTCGTACGCCTTAAATCCGGTTGCTTCAACGTGAATCTTGTACGTATCGGGGATCAAGTGTGTGACGGAATAGTTGCCACTCTCGTTCGATGTGGTTTCGAACGTGAAATTCTTGGTCGTAGATGTGACGACTACCTTGGCACCCGCAACGGCATTACCCTGTGGGTCGGTGACCGTTCCGAGAATGCTGCCGAAAACGGCCTGCGCGGAAGCTTGGGACGCAGTGAAACATAACACCAGGCCAAAAACAACCAACAAGCCTATTAATGCGCGACTTCTCATTCCACCCCTCCTGATCTGACTGCCCGGCCGCTGCGTCAGCTACCCCAGCTTCGCAACAGGCCGCCGTGCCAATTTCAAGAAAATGAGCCGCCTCGACTTGTGAACGCAATTGTAAGGAGGGAACGAAGGATTACGAATGAACGGACCCGCCACCACTCCCCCGAAACCACCCCTTCACCACATCATTCAGCGGGTCACCCGGCCCGCCTATCGACTCTTACCAACGGGCACCGACCTCCCGTTGAGCACCGCAAGCGTTACAGCCGCAGACATACGCGACGACGCGAGCAGGCGATGCCCCCTCGACACGGGACACCACGAGCAAAAAAGATAATGCGACTTATCTGCCTTTTCGAGGGAATGCGCAAGTTTCCGAGCGTCTGATACGGTTACATGAGATAAATCCTGTTCTTGCAATGATATCTGCGGCTTGGTAGGCTCCTGTTACACCAACGTAACAGGAACTTCCTTTGGCTGAGTGGGCCCAACTTCAGGCGGAAATCGATCGGCTCGTGGCCAGTCACACGCTGCACGGCTCGGAATCGCTGTGCAAACTCTTGCGTTACCTTGGGCGGCAGGCGGTTGAGCATCCCGGCGTACCGGTCAAGGAGTATCAGATTGCGACGGAGGTCTTTGGCCGTCAGGCCGACTTTGACCCCCAGTTGGACTCCATGGTCCGGGTGCAGGCCGGTCGTCTGAGGGGCAAACTAGCCGAGTATTACAACGCCGAGGGCGCGGCCGATCACCTAGTCATCGAAATACCGAAGGGAAGCTACGCGATTGCCGTGCATGAACGGCCCGGTATGGCGGCTCCGCCAAACGGCGCAGTGGGGGGCGCCCTTTCAGCGGCCAGGCGCGGCGCCAGCGAGACCGCCGCGAGAACGAATCGCACGGCGCGCGCTCTCAGCTTGGCCTTGGCCGTGGCCCTGGCGGCAGTAGGGTGGCTGCTATGGACGCGGCGGGAGCCACCGGTTTCTCCCGCGAGTGTATCCGCGGCGGCAATCGTTCCCGCGCCGATTGAGATTTTCTGGAAAGGATTTGTGCGCGGACCGGAAGAGCCCTGGGTGATTTTCAGCAACGCACGATTCGTGGGGCGCCCTGATACGGGCATGCGGTACTACGACGCCGCCAAGGATGGAAACGCGCCGATTCTCGATCACTACACGGGCGTGGGTGAAGTGCTGGCGGTCCACAACCTTGACCGGGTGTTCGATTCGCTGCACCAGTCGCTGCGCGTGAAGCGCGGCAGCCTCTTTTCGCTGGACGACGCACAAAACAATGATTTGATTTTCATCGGCTCGCCTTCAGAGAACCTTACCCTGCTGGACATACCTAGCACGCGCGAGTTCGTCTTTCAGAAGGTCGGCGCGGGGGCGCGCAGCGGCAATATGGAAATCATCAACACCAAGCCGCAGCAAGGTGAAAGCGCGTTGTATCTTGCCAGCCCTTCCAACGTTCCGATGACGGAAGACTACGCTTTGGTGGCGCTGGAGAAGGCGATTAATCCAGAGCACTATGAATTGATTCTGGCCGGAACGACGACCATTGGAACGCAAGCGGCGGTCGAATATGTGACCCGCGAAAATTATTTGCACGATTTGCTGAACGGGATGAACGTCCGCAAGCCCGCGGAGTTGAAGCCCTTTGAAGCGGTCATCCAGGTCAAGGTAGCCAAGGGTGTGCCGGTGGAATCTTCGCTGGTGGCGTTGCGGATCCTCAAGTAGGGAAAACCGGCGGTATCCGGGCGCCCATTAGGGTTGCGGCGGTATGAGTTTCGGATCGAGCGCCGCGGCTCTTCGAAATTCTTCCGAGGCTTCCTGACTTTTCCCTGACTGGCGCAAAGCGATGGCCAGTTCGAAATGCGCCGGCGCATAATCCGGAACAGAACCGATCGCGGCGCGAAGCTGCGCAATGGCCCCCTCGAGATCGCCCATACCACGCAGCCTGCGGCCGGAGTTGGTGGCGAAGAGGGCGGCCTGAAGGTCGGTTTTTTGTTTGGCCAGCTGCGCGCCGAGTTTCGCTTCGGCTGCGGAACGGTCATTGTCGCCGAGCTGACGAAGGACGGCGGCGAGCGTGGTGTGCGCGCCGGCGAAGTCCGGCTGCAGGCGAATCGCTTCGCGCAGCGCTTGAGCGGCTTCGGGGAACTTCGCTTGCTGCTTCAGCACGGTGCCCAGCGTGTAGTAGGCCTCGGCGTAGTCGGGCTTTGCCGTGATGGCTTTGCGAAGTTCGTCAACCGAGGCGTCCAGATCGCCCATTTGCCATAGCGTGACGCCGAGGGTGTAAGGCGCGTCGGGCTGCGATGGGTCAAGCGATTCGGCGGCACGAAGTTCGGCGACGGCTTCCGGCAATTTGTCCTGAAATTTCAGAGCGAGGCCGAGGTTGTAGCGCAGTGACTGGTTGGTGGGGGCTTGCTGCAAGGCTTCGCGAAACGCGGCGGCCGCTGCTGCGAAGTCGGCTTTCTGCAAATACGCCGCACCGAGATTGCCCTGGAAGCCGGTGTCGCCAGGCCGGATTTGCAGAGCGGCGCGGAAGGCGGCGATGGCGCCGTCACCGTCTCCGGTCTGCAGAAGAGCGAGGCCGAGATTGTTCTGCGCCTCGGGGTTTTCTGGCTGTTGCGCGAGGATTTTGCGGAAGGTGGCGACGGCTTCAACCGGATTGCCCGCGCGTTGCAGCGACTGGCCGAGCAGGTCGAGGACGAAGACCTGGTCCGGCTGGATTTTGAGCGAGGATTGGAAGGCGGCTGCGGCTTCCGGCCAGCGGGCGGCTTCCTGGTAGGTGCGGCCGAGATAATTCAGCACCAGAAAATTTCCGGGCGCCAGCTGATGGGCGCGGCTCAGGTTTTGCTCGGCCTGGTCGAACTGTTTTTCTTCGAACTGCAAAACGCCCAGATGCAAACGCGCGGAAGGCAGATCAGGGTTGAGGCGCAGGGCTTGTTCGAACTCGGCTTTGCCGTCGTCCAGCTGCTTTTGTTGCACCAGCAGGGCGCCGAAGTCATCCCGCAAGTCGGCGCGGTTTGGCGCAAGTTCGACGGCGCGGCGGAGCGAAGCGGTTGCTTCGGCGGTTTTCGAGGCGGCGGCGAGAGCGCGAGCCAGCGCCCAGTGGGCGTCGGCGTTGTTGGGAGCGGCTTGTACGGCGGCGCGGCCTTCGCGGGTTGCCGCGTCGAGGTCACCCTGCCGGAGCAAAGCGTTGCTGAGGTTCACGCGCGCTTTTGTGAACGCAGGATTGGCGCGAAGGGCTTCTCTGAATTGCGCTGCCGCGCCGCCTGCATCGTTTTGCGCCAGCAGAATTGTTCCCAGAGCGTTTCTGGCTTCGGCGTTGTGCGGATTTAGCTTGACGGCCTGTTCGAATGCCATGCGTGCTGCCGAGATGTCACCGCGCCTGAGAGCGTTTGTTCCTTCAATGAAATATTTATTGGCGCCGTTGTTGGTTTTTGCCGGCGCAGGGGAAACGGCAGAAGACTGGGCATCGGCCACCAAGGGCTGACGGAGGATTGCGATCAGCGCTAACGCGGCCACGCATATTTTTGGCACGTACTTCGGCACCGTGTTGTACCCCGGAACTCCTTCGCAGGGAAATTTCATACTAGCATTAAGAGGCAAAGCGGGTCGGCAAGGCAGTTCGCCCGAGAGACTGGTTTCGAATGTTGAAATTTGAAAAAAGTTTGGCGCTGGCTGCCGCCGGCTTCCTGCTGCAAGGGGACCATGGCCGGAGCGAGGCACTGCAGACCGGGGCGCAGCAAGCGAAGGCCGCTGCTGCGCACTCGATCGCCTATTTTGTTGATGAAGCCGACAAAGCCGGGCTGATCAGCAAGAACACGTTCGGCGGAGTAGATACGAAAAAATACATCATTGAGACGACAGGAACCGGCGTGGCGGTTTTTGACTACGACAACGACGGCTGGCCCGACATTTTCATCGTAAACGGAACGACGCTGGAGCAGCGGCCCGGCACGGGGGCGGCTCCCACAAACCATCTCTATCACAACAACCGCGACGGAACGTTCACCGACGTTACCGAAAAGGCGGGGCTGACACACACCGGTTGGGGGCAGGGCGCGTGCGTAGGCGACTACGACAACGACGGCTACGAAGATCTCTTCGTGACCTACTACGGAGCAAATGTGCTGTATCACAACAACGGGGACGGCACGTTTACCGACGTGAGCGAGAAGGCGCGTGTCGCCGGAAACGGCGGAACGTGGAGCACGGGTTGCGCGTTCCTCGACTACGACCGCGACGGCAAGCTGGACATTTTTGTCGCAACGTACGTGGATTTTGACGCCAAGACCGCTCCGGCTCCGGGCGAACGCGCTTCCTGCATGTGGAAAGGCGTGCCGGTGATGTGCGGCCCGCGCGGCTTGCCGTGGAATAAAAACATCCTTTATCGCAACAAGGGCGACGGCACGTTTGAGGACGCCACGACAAAAGCGAAAATTGACCGGACCAACGGTCACTACGGTTTCAGCGTTTCGACTTTTGATTTCGACGACGACGGATGGCCGGATATTTACGTCGCTTGCGACAGCACACCCAGCATCCTCTACCACAACAACCGCGACGGAACGTTCACCGACGTCGCCGTTACGGCCGGAGCCGCATTCAATGAAGACGGCAAAGAGCAAGCCGGTATGGGTTCGACCATCGGCGACTACAACGGCGACGGCCGCCTGGACGTCTTCAAAACCAATTTTTCAGACGACACCGCAACTCTCTATCGCAACAACGGTGACGGCACCTTTGACGATGTAACCTTCCCCGCCGGTCTCGGCCTGTACACGAAGTATTTGGGCTGGGGAACGATGTTCCTGGACGTGGACAACGACGGCTGGCCGGATCTGCTGCTCGTCAACGGCCACGTCTACCCCGAAGTCGACAGCCAGCACTTGGGAAGCGACTATCGCGAGCCGCGCATTCTCTATCACAACAAGGGCAACGGCACGTTTGAAGACATTTCCGCCGCCGCCGGCCCGGGAATCACGACGGCCGCTTCGGGCCGCGGCCTGGCTGTCGGCGACTTGTGGAATGACGGCCGCATTTCCGCCGTCATCAGCAACATGAGCGCGCCGCCCAGCCTTTTGGTCAATCGGGCGAAATCTCGAAATCACTGGATCGCGTTCAAGACCATGGGGACCAATTCGAACCGCGACGGCATCGGCGCGAGGATCCGCGTGAAGACAGGCGAACGCGTTCTGGTCGACGAAGTACGCAGCGGCTCCAGCTACGATTCGAACAACGACATGCGCGTTCACTTTGGTCTCGGCGCGGCGAAAAAGCTCGATTCGGTCGAAGTTCGCTGGCCGAGCGGCCTGACGGAAAGATTCCGGGAGGTTCGGTTGGACGCGATCAACGGCTTGAAGGAAGGTTCCGGCGAGCCCTTCGAGTCAAAGCGCTAATCGACCCTCACTTCCCGTTAGGCCGCAGTTCCGCCGAGACCTCGCCCCCGCCTGGCGTCGCAGCCGACCGGTACCTCGCCCGCATGCTCGCGGCTTCACTCCGGCTGAACGACAGATTGCCGCGCGCCGCCTCGCGCAACTCCGATAGGTCCCACTTCGCCCGCATCAACCCCTCGGCCGAATGGGAATTCTTCCCGAGCAGCAGATGCCCCAACTCATGCACGATGACGTAGCCGAGCAGGTCGCCTTCGCGCACCAGCTCGAGCGCTTTAGCCCGGGAGAGCGGCGTGAGGTAGACATAGGCGTAGCTTCCTCGCCCCTCCTCGTTTAAGAACGATTGTCCGAAGATATCGGCCCGGCCGGTATTCTGGCCCGTAACCAGCCGGACCGAAAGGTGGGTCGGAAACAGGACGTCCCGGCATCCGAGATCGGTATGCCAGTCTCCGGGAGTTCCACAGTCCAACCACGTCAACGACACGCCCGCCTCCTCAAATACCGAGCGGGTTCGCGCTTCCGCCTCGCGTAGCACGGATGGTGGAACCAGCGCGTCATTGAAGACTGATACCTTCAGGTGGATGGTCTTCAGCTGGGGATCGGGACCCGCGGCGGCATTCGAAGCGAAAAGCAGTGCCACAACCGTGGTTAGTACCCACCCGAGTTTGCGCCTCATTGCAGCCGGCCTCCCGCGGCAATGGCGCAAAGTTCTGATGTTGGCCTGGGTGCCTCAAGGCTTTGGGGATTACCGGGCGCCCAATTGTGGGTAACCCGGCAACTTTCCTCGTTTCAAAAACTTGCGGGCCGAGGTGACATGGATCTTCGCTGCGAATGAGCAAAAATTTTTGAAACGAAACCCTTCGTAGTTCGTATAAGTGATAGAGATGACGTCTAAGTCAGAAAAAGGACGATCCGGTGGCCAGCCTCCCAACCAATAGCCTTCCCGAGGTGGTGAGGTTCGGCGTCTACGAACTCGATCCGCGCGCCGGAGAACTGCGCCGGGGCGGCGTCAAGATCAAAATCCAGGAACAGCCTTATCAGGTCCTCGCACTCCTGCTGGAGCGTCCCGGGGAAGTTGTCTCGCGCGAGGAGTTGAAGCGCCGGCTTTGGCCGGCCGACACCTTCGTCGACTTCGACCACAGCCTGAACGCCGCCATCAAACGGCTGCGGGACGTTCTTTCTGACTCCGCCGACAATCCGCGCTTTGTCGAAACCCTGGCCCGGCGCGGATACCGGTTCCTGGCACCGGTGACCGGCGCAGTGCCGGCCGCGGTCGTCCTGCCGGTAAAACCGATCGTCGTCTCATCGCGCGG
>Ga0306922_10000442_pt1 | contig 34261 bp, 30 predicted proteins | sample sta12Cox44000082_FD_203758 | JGI IMG/M metagenome (GOLD analysis project Ga0306922, IMG submission 203758) | Lab enrichment of tropical soil microbial communities from Luquillo Experimental Forest, Puerto Rico - statoxic.12C.oxic.44.000.082 (v2)... | ecosystem: Environmental > Terrestrial >... | reverse complement strand
GCCGCGATCGCGGCGAATACCGGCGGCCGCCTCAAAGTTCAGGTTTTCGGAGCGGGACAACTCGTCAGCGCGTTTGAGGTCTTCGATGCCGTCTCGGGCGGCGTCGCGGACATGTATCATTCCGCCGAATATTACTGGGAGAAGCGCTCCCCGGGTTTCAATTTCTTCGCCGCGGTGCCGTTCGGCTTCACCGCCGACGAATTGGCCGCCTGGATTCATTACGGCGGCGGGCAAGAGCTGTGGGACGAGTTGAGCGGCGGGTTTAACATCAAGCCTCTGCTGACGACGAACACCGGCGCGCAGATGGGCGGGTGGTTCACGAAGGAGGTCACGGGCGTGGAAAGCTACCGCGCGCTGCGTTACCGCATGCCGGGACTGGGCGGCGAGGTCCTGCGGCGGCTCGGCGCCGTCGTCGTCAATCTTCCGGGAGGCGAAATCACGCCCGCCCTGAAATCGGGCGCAATCGATGCGAGTGAATGGGTCGGTCCTTGGAACGACATGGTCTTAGGCCTGCACAAGGTGTCGAAGTTCTACTACTACCCCGGCTTCCATGAACCGGGCACCGCACTTGCGACTGGCATCAACAAGAAGCTGTGGGACGGACTGAGCGCCGAGGACCGCAACGCGATAACGGCGGTGGCGAATGCGGAGTACACGTTATCGCTCGCGGAATTCAACGCCAACAACGCCAAGTCCCTGGAACAACTCAGAGAGGACAAGGCCATCGAGATTCGCAAATTCGACGACTCGCTGCTGGAGGTGTTGGGAAAAACGAGCGGCGAAGTCATGGCGGAGACCGGCCAGAAGGACGCGCTGACGCGCCGCATTTACGCCAGCTACATCGGGTTTTGGGGACGAGCCAAGCACTGGGCCGACCTCTCGGAGCGCGGCTACCTGAATGCGCGCGCCTTGAAATTCCCGTACGGAGATAAGGCCTGAGCTTTTGCTCGTGCCATCTCATTCAGCTCGATCGGGCGAGGCAGTGTCCAGCAAGGGAATACTTTCCCGGTTTGGCGTGCGAGGCCGTCTCCTGCTGGCCTTTTTTGGCATCAGCGCCTTCGGCGTGCTGGGTGCCGGAGTGGCGTTCTATTCGTTCGACCGCATCAACGACGCGCTCGCCTTGATCACGCAGCGCCGGGTCCCGGTTGCGCTGATATCGCAAGAGTTGTCGCGTCATATGGAACGGATTCTTTCCGCAGCGCCGGAGCTGCTGGCGGCGACCACCAGCGAGCAGAAAGCGCAATGGTCGGTGCGCATAGCGAACGAGGTCAATATCCTTACGACTTTGCTTACAAACCTCAGGCAAGCCGGATACGAAGACTCGGAATTAGCTTGGTTGGAGCCCTATGTCGAACGGCTGCGCGACAATCTGGGGGAGCTCAACCGGCTGATAAACACTCGCCTGGAAGTCGCCGAGCAGAAAAAAGATCTGCTGCGCAAGGAGCTCGAGGTCGCCGGCGCCATGCAGCAATTGCTCGGGCCTTGGGCCTCGGTGATGGATGGTAAAATCACGCAGTGGCGCAGCTTGGCGGTTAACCCCGCCGTGCCCGCGGAGCGGCGCCAAGCGGCAGATCGGGAGTTTGAAGAGTCTTTGGCCTGGTTCCGATCGCTGCAGCAATCCCAGTTCATGGCCTCTTACATCAACGACATGTTGCAGCGGGCGGCATCGACCGATGATGGCAACGGCTTGACGGTCGCGGCTTTCCGGCTCCAGCAAGCGTTACGGGAATTGGAACGCCTGACCTTGGAGCTCGATCCCAAGCTGCAGCAACCAATGGTCGATTTGATCGGACAGCTGCGTCCTTTCATCAGTGGAACCGAAAGCATTCCGGCGCTGCGCAAGAGCGAGCTTGATCTGACCGCCAATGCGACAGGCCTGTTGGCCGAGAACGTCAGCCTCTCGAGAGGCTTGAGCGCTCGAGTCGACGAGTTGGTGGAAAATGCCAAAAGCGACATTACCGGTGCGAACGTCGCGGCGCTTTCGGTCGTACAGTGGAGCACTTGGATTCTTATTGCCGCCGTCGTGTTGAGTCTTGCGAGTTCGGTCGTCATCGTATGGCTCTACGTCGGACGCAATATCATCGCTCGCCTCACTGCGCTCAGCGATCGGACGCTGACCTTGGCCGCGGGCGATCTCAAATCGCCGCTTCCGGTCGGCGGAAATGATGAGATCGGCCACATGGCCGAGGCCTTGGGCGTTTTCCGCGCAACGGCGGTGGAGATGGAGGAGGCGAATCTAAAAGAAATTCGCGAAGCGCGGACCCGCCTCACCGACGCGATCGAGAGCATATCGGAGGGTTTCTCGCTGTACGATGCGGACGACAAGCTCATCGTCTGCAACAGCCGCTATCGGGAGCTGTTTGCGTCGCACGCGGACGTCATGGAGCCCGGCACCAGCTTCGAGACTATTGTCCGTACCGCCGTCGATCGCGGATTAATCGAGGATGCGGACGGACGCTCGGACGCTTGGCTGCGACAACGCATCGAGCGCCACCGAAGCCCCGGCCCCGCGCACGTCCAGCGCCGCAGCGATGGCCGTTGGATCCAAGTCAGCCGCAAGACCGCCAGCGATGGCGTGGTCGCCACCTATACGGACATCACCGAAATAAAACAACACGAAGCCGATCTGGCCGACCTCGTCGAGAAACTGCAAGTGGCGCGCGATGCCGCCGACCAAGCCAATCGAACCAAATCGAACTTCCTCGCCAACATGTCGCACGAGTTGCGCACCCCGCTGAACGCGATCATCGGCTACAGCGAAATCCTGCAGGAGGATGCCGTCGACAAGGGCGACGCGGCGCCGGTCGACGACCTGAAGAAGATCGAGAGCGCCGGCCGTCACCTGTTGGGGCTGATCAACAACGTGCTCGACCTGTCGAAGATCGAGGCCGGAAAGATGGATGTCTTCATCGAGGAGATCCACATTCAAGCCTTGTTCGATGAAGTGCTGTCGATCGTCAGGCCGCTTGCCGATAAGAACGAGAACGTCGTCGAGGTGATCTGCCCCGCCGATATCGGCAACTTCCGCTCCGACCAGACCAAGGTGAAGCAGTGCTTGCTCAATCTGTTGAGCAACGCCAACAAGTTCACGAGCAAAGGCACGCTCATCCTCACCGCGGCGCGCGAGGACAATTCTCACGTCTCTTTCCGCGTGTCGGACACCGGCGTCGGCATGACGCAGGAACAGCTCGGCCGCCTGTTCGAAGCGTTCAGCCAGGCGGATGCCTCGACCACCAAGCGCTTCGGCGGCACCGGACTTGGGCTCGCCATCACCAAGCACTTCTGCACCATGGTGGGCGGGGACGTGGCGGTCGAGAGCTCGCCCGGCGTTCACCATCACCCTTCCTGATCAGGGCGATGTGCCGGCGCTTGGGCAGGTGCCCGTGGTGGCGCCGCCGGCAGATGGGCGCGCCACGGTGCTGGTGGTCGACGACGACCCGGCCATGCTCAGCTTGCTCGGGAAGACGCTCGAAAAAGAAGGTTACCGCGTCATATCGGCCAGCAATGGCGTCGAGGCGCTGGCGCTCGCGCGCCAGCAGCGGCCACAGGCGATCACCCTTGACGTGTTGATGCCGCAGATGGACGGCTGGAGAGCGCTCAAGGAGCTCAAGGCCGACGCGACGCTGCGCGACATACCCGTGGTCATCATCACCATTCTCAGCGAGCGCGGCATGGCGATCCCACTGGGCGCCGCCGATTTCATGACCAAGCCGGTGGACCGACAGCGCCTGACGGCGATCTTGCGCGAGCATTGCCCTGCTTTGGGCGATGCCTCGATCCTGGTGGTCGACGATGACCCGTCGGCCCGCGAGGCCCTCTGCCGGACATTGACGAGCATGGGCTATGCAGCCCACGCCGCAGTCAATGGGCGCAGTCCAGCCATCCGGCCCCGAGCCTGATCTTGCTCGACCTGTTGATGCCGGAGATGGACGGCTTCGAGTTTTTGCGCGAGCTGCGCAAAGGCCCGGCCTTCGCGCAGGTCCCGGTCATCGTGGTAACGGCGAAGGAGCTGACCGCACAGGATTTGCATGTCCTGCGCGGTCAGACCGAACGAATCATCGCCAAGGACCCATCGTATCTGATCGAGCTGGCCGCTGCCGTCCGCGCGCACGCGGCGAAGCAGCCCGTCCAGGAGGCCGCGCGCATCGCCAACTGAACAAGGACCGCTACGAGAGAGACGATGCCAAAAATTCTGTTGGTTGAAGACAACGAGATGAACCGCGACATGCTTTCGCGCCGACTCATCCGCAACGGCTACGAGGTCTCCACCGCGGTCGACGGGCAACAAGGCACCGACATGGCGTTGTCGGAGCGGCCGGACCTCATCCTGATGGACATGAGCCTGCCGGTGGTCGACGGCTGGGAGGCAACGCGTCGGATCAAGGCCAACGACGCCACTCGGCGGATCCCGGTGATCGCGCTCACCGCGCACGCGATGGCCGGCGATCGCGAGAGGGCGATGGAAGCGGGTTGCGAAGATTACGATACCAAGCCGGTCGAAATCTCGCGTCTGCTCGGCAAGATTGCGGCTTTGCTCAAGTCGAGCGCAGGCTGAGCCGCGCTTTCTTCTCTCCCTGATCCGACAATGATCAAGACGTAGGGCGCAATAAGCAAAGCGCGTTGCGCCGTTCACGCCTCGGCGAATCCCGCATCGGGCAACATCCGCGGACGGGAAATCGCTCGATCAGGCTGCCGATCGCGCCCTCGCGAAACGGTTACCCGAAACGCTATCATCGAGGCGCTCCACCTCGTTCCAGATTTCCTTGAAAATCTCGTTGCGAACGAGCTTCTCGATGCCTTGCCCCGGAGCGAAATCGGGTTGGAACCGCTTTGCTAGAAAGCGCTTGAGCGAAGCATACCTGACGTCCCCGGCGTTCTGCCGACCATCGTGGTTGCCGGTTCTGGCAGCCGCTTCGAACAACTGCGCCTCCGCCATCAAGGCACGCACCTTCCAGCTCTCCCGCTGCTGCTCGAGCGTGGCCAATCGCCCCCGCAACCGTTCGATCTCCTTCACCAGCTGCCGATTGTGGACGAAATCCAATTGATGAAGATCGTCGAGGTCGTGCAAGAAGAGCTGCATGGTCCCGGCCTTCTTGGTCAGAACCAAGCCGCTCTTCTCTTCTACGACGGTATAGTCATGCATGAGCTCGGTGAGAGCGCGATGCGCGATCGGATCGCAGCGAATGTCACGTAAGCTGAGCGTCATGCGCGCCTCCCGTTTTCGACGGTAACCCGTCCTGCCAAACGCCATGGCTCGTCCCGGTTCAGCGCCCCCCGCACGTCTGCTCATGACCATGAAAATGTGACCGCTTGGCGGCCTCATGGAACTCGCGTGCGGCGCTTCCCGCAGCCGACGATTTCATGTTGGCTTGCGCACAGGCCTGGAGGTTGTCATGGCGAATCTCGTGCACCATGAGCAGGTGAAGTTGGCTGCGACGTTCTGGAACAATCTCGAGGTCGCGGTGCTCTTCAGCGTCTTTCTCGTGCCTGGGTTCTACACGCAGCACACGATGTTGCAGCAGGCGCTCTCCATCGGCGGCGGGCTGGCGGCGGCGATCGGCCTGCGGATGCTCTCGCATTGGTGGCTGCGGCGGCTGCGGGAATGAAGCCGTAGGGCCAACCGTGACACCGTCGCGAAATCCTAGAGCGGTGGCTCCACTCCGCTCTCTTTCTTGCATGCGATGGCCGCCTCCTCCAGATCAAGCTCGCGCTCGATGCGTCGGCGCGCCTCGTCGGTAATTTTGCCCTCTCGCAACAGCCCGTAGATGAATTCACGCTCGGCGGCGATCAGGTCCGACCTGAGGTCCCCGACAGCGGAAGCAATTTCAAACCCGTCCGACGGACTTCGCGGCAACCGTCCCACACGATCGTCATGCCGCGCACGCAGAATTGCCAGGACCTCGGGTGCAATTCCGCCCTCGGCCGTAAGTCGGTCGAGGCGGTTTTGCACCATGTTCAAAGCTTCGGTGCGCGCGGCAAGCTCGGCTGCGTGCTCGCGCTCGCGTTCCTCGGCCGCGTGGCTGCCCAATCCGAGCCAGCGCACAACGCGCGGCAACAGCGATCCCTGGCCGACCAGCGTGATGACGATAACTCCGAAAGTCACGAAGAGAATGAGGTCGCGGTAGGGAAACGGCGCGCCGGCCAGCGTGGTCAACGGAATGGCCAACGCCGCCGCCAGCGAGACAACGCCGCGCACGCCGACGAACGCAAGAAAGAAGCCCCACTGCCAGGGCGGAGCCGGATCGCGGCGCGCAAGCTTGGGGCTCAACCGGCGCGGCAGATAAATCGCCGGAAAGACCCAGACAAACCGGGCAACGATGACGACCGCGACGGTCAGCAGCACGGCGAGCAACGGGCCGCGCAACGAGATCGGATCCAGCTGATCGAGCACCGTTCGAATCTGCAAGCCGGTCACGAGGAAGACCAATCCCTCGAGCAAATAGACGAGCAGATCCCAAAAGAAGATTCCCTGCAGCCGTGTAGCGGCCGGAATGAGCAACGGCCCGTTCCAACTCACGAACAATCCAGCGGCTATGGTCGACAAAACGCCCGACCCGCCAAAATGCGCGGGCAGCAAAAACGCGGCATAAGGCGTGAGAAGCGATAGCGTGATTTCGACCCGGGGGTCATGCGCCCAGCGGCGCAGGCGCAGGCTGAGCCAGCCCAAGCCAATGCCGTAGGCAATCTCTCCGACCACGATGAGGGCAAACTCTCCCGCGGCTTGCGTGAGCGAGAACACGCCGCTGCCGACGGCAGCGACGGCAAAGCGGTAAAGGATCAGCGCGGTCGCGTCGTTGGCGAGGCCTTCCCCCTCGAGCACGACGACAAGCCGGTGCGGAACGCCCAGCCGGCGAACGATAGAGAGCGGCGCAACCGCGTCGGGCGGCGACACAATGGCGCCGAGCACGAAACCGACCGCAAGGGGCATACCGAGCAACCAGTGCGCCACCGCCGCCACCGCACAGGTGGTGAAGACGACACAACCGATCGCCAGCAGCGTGATCGGCCGCAGATTGAAGCGAAACTCGCGCCAGCTCATGGCGACGCCCGCCGAGTAGATCAGCGGCGGCAGGATCCCGAGCAGAACCAATTCCGGAGCGAGCTCTATCCGCGGCAGGCCGGGAATGAGCGCAAGCACGATGCCGGCGATGACGAGAAGGATCGAGGGCGCGGTTTTCAATCGCCGTGCCACAAGGGCCACGACGACAAGCACTGCGATCAGCAGGAGAAGCGTTTGGATCGTTACCGTCATGGGTCACACGCTGCTTGGCCGAGGCGCTCTTCCTTTCAGGATAGGCCGAGGCTGATGGACAGGCGAGACGGTCGTAATTTACCAGCCGACCAAGTCCGCGGCGCGGAGGTCTACGGTTCCAATGCGGCTTTGCGCCATGCCGCCGGCGGAACGCCCAAGCTGCGCTTGAAGGCGCGGTTGAACGCGGCCTCGGAGTCGTAGCCGACCTGCGCGGCGATGCGCGCCAGCGGCTGATCGCTGTTGCGCAACGCATGCGCGGCGAGCTGGATGCGCCAGCGCGCGAGGTAGCGCATGGGCGGCTCGCCGATCAGCCCGGTGAAGCGCTCCGCCAGCGCCGAACGCGAGAGGCCGACTGCGCGCCCCAACTCGTCGACGGTCCATTCGCGCGCGACGTCCTCGTGCAACAGCGCCAAAGCGCGCGACACGAACGGGTCTTTCAGGCCGGCGAGCCATCCCGTCTGCTCTTGCGGCAGGGTCTCGACGTAGTGACGCAGCGCCTCGACGAAGAGCAACTCGGACAATTTTGCCAGCATCGTCTCCGAGCCGGCCCGGCGCGCGCCGATCTCGTGCGCGGCGAACTCGAGCGAGCTCTTCACCCAGTCGGCGGCGCTGCCACGCCGAGCATCGAAGCGCAGCACCGGCGGCAGGATGCGGGCAAGGAGATTGCCTTCGAGGCGCTCGCAACCGAGGAAGCCGCACACAACGCGCGTGGGCTCGCCGCCGCCGCCATGACGGATCACCAAAAATCCGCCATCCACCGACGGGCGCACGATCTCTCGTGCCGATACCGGCGACAGGTCGAGATGGCTTCCCAAAATGTGCGCATGATTGTGGGGAAAGATGACGACCTCGCCGGTCTCGATATTGATCGGCTCGAGATGCGGGATCTGCGCGCGCAGCCGGCCCTCGACTACGTAGTGGTAGAGAACGAGGTGATCGACGCCGTCGAGCAGCGAGCCGCAATCCTCCGGGACAAGCTGGGTGCGGATGCACCACGGTGCAGTGAACTCGGCGTGAAGAAATACACCGCCCTTGAGACGCACGAGGCGCAACACGTCGGAGAGGGCATCCACGGGTCAGCCTTCGCCACCGCAGGAGGGCTGTGCACAGGCCATGCCTCGGGAGGCGGGCCGCAGGCCAGCGCGTGCAAGAAATCTCGAGGACAAATCAGCCCCTTCTCAAAGACTTCGCCGGGGACGCCAGCATAGCGTGTTTCTATCGCCGGCTGCCCAGGCGCTCCCAACGCACAAAAATCGGCGTTTCGGACAAAACAGCCGGGTTCTCGATCATTGGCGGCATCAACCTCTGCTGCCAAATCCGTCCTCGAGCAAGACGACAAGCAGCCGCGGGCAACCGGACGAACTGCGTTGTAGGTCGCAAGCAGATGATGGAGATGACGATGAGTACGATGTTCACCGCGCCCACCGCGGCGCACGGGATCGCCGAGCACTGGATAGGTCGGTTGGCGGCCAGCTTGAAGCGGTGGTGGCTCACCTGGCGCATCGAGCAGGCGGCAATCGCCCAGCTTTGCGTGATGAGCGACCGCGAGCTCAAGGATATCGGGCTCACGCGCGGCGAGATCACGCGCGCCGTCAGGCGCGAACTCGGAGATCGCCTGTTCGGCCGATCTCATTAGCAACGTTCTTCCCAAAGCGAACAAGGAGCAGAACCATGAACCTTCACGCAGCCGCCCCTGCCAGCGTCGACCTCGCCACGATCAAGGGCCGACAGCAGGCCGCTTGGGCCTCCGGCGACTACGCGGTGATCGGCACCACGCTGCAGATCGTCGGCGAGATGCTGTGCGAGGCCGTCGACCTTCGCAGCAACCAGCGCGTGCTTGACGTCGCCGCCGGCAACGGCAATGCGACGCTCGCCGCTGCGCGCCGTTTCGCCGAGGTCGTATCGACGGACTATGTCGGCGCGCTGCTCGAGCGCGGGCGCGAACGTGCCGCAGCCGACCGCCTCCCCGTCACGTTCCAGGAAGCCGATGCGGAGGCGCTGCCCTTCGCGGATGCGAGCTTCGACGTCGTGCTCTCGACCTTCGGCGTGATGTTCACGCCAAATCAGGCGAAGGCCGCGAGCGAACTGATGCGGGCGTGCCGCCCGGGCGGAAAGATCGGCATGGCCAATTGGACGCCGGAGAGCTTCATCGGCCAGCTATTCAAAACCATGGGCAAATACGTTGCGCCCGCCCCCGGCATGAAATCGCCGGCGTTATGGGGCAACAAACCACATCTCGAGACCCTGTTCGGCGCCAAGGCGACCATCGCGGCGCAGAGCAAGAACTTCGTCTTCCGCTACAAGTCGCCCAGGCATTGGATCGAGATCTTCCGCGGTTACTACGGCCCGGTGGTGAAGGCGTTCGCGGCCATCGATCCTCCGGCCCGCGAGGCGCTGGAGGCCGATCTCTACGCGCTGCTCGACAAGTTCAACATTGCCGCAGACGGCACGCTGGTCATCCCCAGCGAGTATCTCGAGGTGGTGATTACGAAAAGGGGTTGATCCCATAACGGCGTGGTTTGCTCTTGTAGCGCCGGATGGGGCGCAGCGACATCCGGGGCTGCCATTAACGCGTCATGCGCGGGCTTGACCCGCGCATCCATCTTCTTCGCGAAAAGCTTTGCGAACAGGGATGGATTGCCGGGTCAAGCCCGGCAATGACGACCAAACTTAGTAAGCCACGCGTCGCTTGCCTGCCAACCCTGGCGACTTGTCGGACATCCGGCAATCTCTACGATGACTCAGCGGTATAGCGGACGATCGAGTCGGAGCAACGAGGATGGATACGGCACTACTGCAAAATCTGATCTCCGGAGCCGGATCGACCAGCCGGCTCATCGGCGGCCTCGTCGTTGCAATGTTGTACCTCGTGATCGGTTTGCTCGGCGCGATCGGAAGCATTCTCGTCTTTCGGCGGATCTTCCAAGGCCGATGGGAACAGATTTTTTGGGCCGCGTTCCTCGTCGTCATCGCCGCTTTCTATTTGAGCTTCGCCGCCTATTTCGAGGCTTCAGCGCATGCTTGGCAAACCGAGCTCGTCGGCGTTGGCGTTTTTCTCGTTTGCGCCGCGGGCGGGCTGTTGTCGCGATCGGCCATCGCGATCGGCTACGTCATGCATGGGCTCTGGGACCTCTCCCATTGCCTCGCCGGCGCTTCGCTCGCGGGCCTGTCGATGACGGACATTCCGCTGGGTTACGGCATCTTCTGCTCGAGCTTCGATTTCACGGTCGCGGCTTATCTCATGCTGAGCGGCAGCGCATGGCAGAAGCCGGGCAAACTCGACCTTACCTTCTGGCGCCAGGGCTTGTGATCCCGCGCCGCACGGATGGCTCGGGATTTCTGCAGTACCGATTGGGTGAGAATATTGAACCGGGAGACGCAAAATGTCTGATGCAACTCGCCTGCTTCTTCTTCGTACCGCGCTCATCGTCATCGGCCTAACGTTTATATTTGGCATATACACGTTGGGCATTATGTGGCCCTCGGGCTGGACCTGGGGACAAGGACATTCGCACTATCTGATGATGATCATTGGAGTGTATGCGACGCTGGGCGTATTCTTGCTCATCGCATCGCGAAATCCCTACGCCCACAAAAGCCTTATCTGGTTCACCGTGTGGTCGAGCGTGGTTCACGGGGCGATCATGGGCGTTCAGGCCTTCACCGATCCGGCCGAACGCGGTCATTTGATAGCGGATGTGCCTGCGCTCTTCCTCGTCGCAATCATTCTTGCGGTATTGATGCCGCGGACTGAGCCAAGCCTGAGCATGCAGAAGGCGTAGCCCGATGGAGCCATAAGCGCGTTTACGCGTCCATAGCCGTTGAAGACGGGCGTGAACTCACATGTTGCGCGCCATGAACTCCCATAGCAACCGCGTCGCTGCGCGCCACGCGTCGAGCGTGCTCATTTGCATGAAGCCGTGCGGAATGCCTTCCATCACGTGCAGCTCGTAGGGGCTGCCGACGGCGGAGAGCGCTTGCGCCAGCGAAAGCGAGTCGGCGAGGCACCAGGCGTCGTCGCCCGCGCCCACGATGAAGCAGGGCGGAAGGTTCGGCGGCACCGCCTTGAGCGGACTGACGCGGGGATCGCCGAACAGCGCCGTGTCGCCCGCAACGTAGGTACTCAATTGCTCCTGCAGTCCCGCGTGCGCGCGGTTGCGCTCGGCGGTCGCCGCAAGATCGAAGGCGCCGTAGAAAAGGAGCGCCGCGCGCACGCCCGCGCGCGATTGCGGAGCGCGTGCGGTGATCGCGCTGAGCGCCAGGTTGGCGCCGGCGGAATCGCCGCCGATGGCGATGCGCGCCCCGTCGCCGTTCCAGCGCCGCGCGTTCTCGGCCGCCCATCCGACCGCAAACATCACGTCGTCCAGCGCCGCGGGGAACGGATGCTCGGGCGCGAGGCGATAGCCGAGGATGACGGTCAGATACCCGGCTTCGGCGAACTGCATGCCGAGCTTGCGGAACGAGGTCGGGCTGCCGAATGCCCATCCGCCGCCGTGAAGATAGATCACCACCGGATGCGGACCAGCGCCTTTGGGGACGGCGACGTCGGCGCGCAGACCCGCGCGCAGCTCGACGTTTTTCTGAAGATCGCCGATCGTCGGGAGATCGCGGTTGTAAACCTTCGCCAGCTCCTCCCAGGCGCGGCGCTGCGCGACGATGTCGCCGGCGGGATTCCAAACCGGCAGTCCGGCGAGAACCTGACGGTCGTGTTCGCTGATCATGCGTGGGATCTTGCCGGCTTGCGCAAACGCGCTAGCACACCGCGAGGCTTGCAGCAATAAAGCGCCGCGGGGAGGCGCATCGAGTAGCCCGGATGAGCGCAGCGACATCCGGGTCATGCTTCTCCGCGAAAGATCCCGGATTTCCCCCCGCTTGCGCGGCTGTCATCCGGGCTACGGATACTGTTCGCCAGGGAGAGCAGCGACTATAAGTCAGCTTCCATGCTGAAAAAATTGTTCTTCGGCTGCTTTGCGTTCGCCGTATTGGCTTTCATGATTTTGCAGAGTCCGGCGTGGAAGCTGCGGGATTTCGATCAAATCTTCTACGTGACCGTCGCCTACGATCTCGACAAACACGGCGTGTTCAGCAATGGAATTTTCGCCGCGGGCGACGACAGCACGATCGCCCGCCCGCCGCCGGGAATGTTCTTCGGCCCGGTCTATCCCGCGCTCGTCTTCGTCGCGATGAAAATCGACCCCCGCTTCGCCGCGGCCGTGCGATGCAGCGTCGAAGCCGATCGCGGATACCGCGATGAGGCGAGTTGCGAGGCTTACGCGCTTCCCATGCGCCTGATCAACGCGTTCCTGCTCGTCATTGGATTGCTTGCGGTGGCCGGCGCGGCCGAGGTCATCCTCGCGCGAAAATCGGCATTCTTCATCGCCGGATTGCTCGCGCTTGCCGCGCTCGCCGCGGTGAGAGGATATATTTTCTCCTACGTCATGACCGAAAGCGCGATCTTCGCGCTCTACAGCGTGTTGGCCCTGCTTGTCCTGCTCGCATGGAAAACCGGCCAAGGGCGATATTTCATTTGCGGCGGAGCCGTGCTGGGCGTTCTTTGCCTCACCAAGCCGTCATTCGTCATCTTGTTTCCGGTGATAGCGGCGCTGAGCCTGCTCTACGGCTATCGGCTAGCGAAAGAGCGGCGGCCAAAGACGGCCGCGTGCGTATTGGGCTTCAGTCTGGCCTTCGCGGTCGTGCTGGGCCTATGGATTGCTCGCAACGCGGTCTCCGTCGGCAAGGTCGGATTGACCGAAGAATACGGCGCCGCGACTTTGATCGAACGCTTCGCCTATGACGACATGACGGCGCGGGAATTCCTGTTGGCCTTTCCGTATTGCACGCCCGGCCTCGGCGATCTCGCCTTCGACAAGGTGTACGGCACCGATGCCATGCACCGCTTCGTCTTCCATACTCCCGGGAGCTTCTTTCACGTGGGCCGGGAGCGGCGCGACACGCTGGTGCGGGAGCATGCGCGGCTCGATCCGCTGATCGGCTCCATCGCGCTCGACGAAATGCGCGCCAGATGGTGGCGCTATCTGCTGGTAGGCATTCCGCTGACTTGGTGCGGCATGTGGGCCGGTTGGGTGGTTAGCTTGGTTCTGCTTCCTGCCTTCGTCATAGCCGGCGTGCGCGCCTTCACGACGGGACAGCCGTTGTTCTTGCTCTATGCGGCGCCGGCCATCACGATGCTCGCGCTGCACGCCGCAGTCGGCAACCACTACACGCGTTACAATCTCATTCTCATTGGCCCCTATGCGGTCGGCGCAGCGTTGATCGCCACCGCGTGGTGGTGTCGGCGCCGCCGGCGTGTAGTATCCGCGTCGTTTATGCGGACACCCCGCTAATTTACGGAAATATTCGTTATGTCGAGGGGTTATCGTTTTCAGCACGTCATATGCAAAGGGAAAGAACAATGAAGCGTACCCTGATCGGTATCATAAGCATGGGCATTTTCGCGGTCGGCGTTGGCGCGGAGAGCGCGAGCGCCCAGACCTATGGCCCCTACGGCTATTCGCGCGCCTATAGCTCGCGCGCCTATGTGCCGCAAAACCGCAGCGCGGTTCGCCGCAGCGCTCCGCGCAACGCTCCGCTCTATGCCAATCCGGACAGCCCGGCAGCCAGCGGCGGCGGCAGCCTCGGCTACAATCAAAATCTCTGGAACTGGTGAGGCAAGGCGTACGCGCAAGCGGATGGCCGGGCACCGTAGGATGGGTTGAGCGCAGCGGCGCGCTTTGAGGCGTGGCGTCCGGGCTACTCCGTCACCCGCGTCACGTTCGGCAGGAAAAGCCGGTCGACGTCGAGCGGCTTATCGCGCATGTCGCTTCGCAGAATGTCGACGATCTCGGCGACTTTCTTCTTCGAGACTTCGCCTTTCGTTTCGAAGAAATCGATCTTGCGGTACATATCGTAGGATTTCTCGGTATCCTCCGGCGATTGCTTGCTCGCCTCGACCAAAATCCTGACCGCCTCGCTGCGATTGCCGCCGTCGTTGAACCAGACGACGGCCTTCGTGTAGGCGGCGAGAAATTTTTCCAGGCGTTCTTTGTTGCGAACCGCCCACGCCGTGTTAACCGAAATGCCCGAGAACGGAAGATTCTTGGCGTAGTCGACGATAAAGCCCAGATTGGTGAAGCCCGCGGCCTCCGCTCGGAAGTTCAGAGGCGGAAACAGAATGGCCGCCGAGACCGCGCCCGATTGCAGCGCGGCAAAACGCGCCAGCGTGGATCCCGCATACAGCAAATCGTATTCGCCGGCCTTGACGCCGTTAGGCGTCAACATGCGTTCGAGATAAATTCGCGTGATGTCCTTTTCGCCGCCGACCATGATGGTCTTGCCGCGCAATTCCGCGATGCTCTTGATCGTCCGCTGGGCGAGCAACGCATAGGGCGGCACCTGCCCCTCAAGGCGGACGACTGCAATCGGCGCACCTTCGAAAATCGCCCGCACCTGATCGATCAGGCCGGAATTGGAAATCTGGAACGCTCCGGCCGCCAACTGTTGTTGAACCGCCGCGCTCGAGGGCGCAAAAATCAGCTTAATGTCCAAGTTTTCGGCGGCGAACATGCCCTTGGCGGTGGCGATGTAAAGCGGCCAAAGCAACGCCGTCGGACCGCCGACTGAGCCCATCTCGATGGCGTCGACGGCCCGTGCGGGCGTGCTTGGTGCGACGGCCGCATAAGCGAGTTGAATCAGCAGGGCGGCGACCGGAATGATGCGGCTGCGCATGGAGTGTTCTCGATGCGAGATGGTTGATCGCTCCAAACAGGCGCGTGCGAACCAACTTACGGCAACGCGCTTCGATGAGTCAAAAGCCCACCCACCGACGAAAGCCATCGACACCCCGACGGCCCGAGCGATAGGGCGGATCAGGCGTTAGCCGTAATGCCGTGGCGCGCGACCGAACCTGCCGGTTTCACCAGAGCATGACGGCCATCACTGCGCCTTGAGGCCGAGGGTCTTGATCAATTGCTCCATGTTCTTGACCTCGTCGGCGATGAGCCTGTTCATCTCTTGCGGCGTGCTGCTCGCGACAATGTTGCCGTTTTCGGTCAACTTCGCGATCAGCTCCGGAGTATGGGCCGCTTTCACGAATTCTCGATTTAGCTCGTCGACGATGGCGGTGGGCGTTCCCGCCGGCGCCAACACGCCAGCCCAGTCGGCGACCCTGTACGCGCCGAGCCCGGCCTCGATCAAGGTCGGAATGTCGGGCAGCGCCGGGAGCCGCGTCTCGGCATCGACCGCGAGCGCCCGCAGCTTCTTGGCGTCCATGTTCGAGCGGGCGCTGTTGAAGGAGGCGAGGCTGAAATCCAGGCGCCCGGCGATGAGATCGGCCATCACCGGCGCGCCGCCGCGATAATGGATGTATTGAATCGGCGTCTTGGTTCCGAGCGCGATGTTGGCGGCGAGCAGATGGCCGGGGGTGCCCGCGCCGGGAGAGCCGAGGAGCAGCCCGCCGGGCTTCTTTTTCCCCAAGGCGAGCAGTTCGGCCACCGTCTTCGCTGGGCTGTCCATGGGCACGACGAGCAGAGTCGGAAGGCGAAACGTCAAGCTGATCGGAGCAAAGCCTTTCACCGGATCGTAGGGAGCGGGCCCCATGGCCGGGACCGAGCAAAACTGCGAGCCGACCATCGACAGCAGCGTGTATCCGTCCGGGGCCGCGCCCTGAACGGCGGCAGCCGCGACCGCGCCGCCGGCGACCGGACGATTTTCGATGACGATGTTCTCGCCGACATTTTTCGACACCACCGCCGCGTATTGCCGCGTCGTGACGTCGGTGATGCCGCCGGCTGCAATCCCGATGATGATGGTGATTTGCCGGTTGGGATAGCCCTGCCCCCAAGCGGCAGCTGACACGGTCAGGGCGATTGCGAGGCCGCAGCAGATCAAGGAATGCCGAATCATGGTTCCCTCTCTGCGAATGATTTCGGAGCTCTGGATGTTTTTTGGCCGCAGGCCGGCAGCAAGCCGTTCCCCGGCGGCGCTCCATTGTCGAAGCCTGCGCCGCCTTTGTCCAGATGAGCGCTGTTGCAGCGAGCGTAGCGCGATGGAGCGAAAAGCGCGTTTACGCGCTTACGGCTCAATGCGGCTACGACCGCAGCGCATCTCTCCTGCTCACGCCGGGCGCGGCATGCGCGCGCCTTCTTCCTCCGCCGCCAGCGTGTCGCTTTCCGGCAAGGGCTTGCCACGCGTCTCCGGCAGGAACGGCACGGCAAAAAGCCCGAGGATGTAAAACAGGCCGATGATGGTCGCGGCGCGGCCATAGCCGCCAAGCCCGACGATGATCGTGCCGGCAATCAGCGGCGCGATCGCGGAGATCAGCCGCGGCGCGTTGAAGATGAAACCGGCGGCGGTCGCGCGCATGCGCGTGGGGAAGAGCTCCGGCAGCCAGATCGGCGTCCAGGCGAAGCAGCCTTGGATGAAAAATCCATAGACCGCGAACGCGAGCACCAGGAGATAGATGTCCTTGATGCCGAGATAGACGAGCGGAGTGAGGATCAGGCACAGCAGATAATAAAGCATGGTCGTCGGCTTACGGCCGAAGTGATCGGCGAGAAACCCGAAACTGGCGAAGCCCAACAACGCGCCGATGTTCTGCACCAGGCCGACCAAGCCCGCATAGTACTGGGGCGGCAGGCCTTGCGCGGCCGCGACCGTGCCGACATAGGCAGGCACGAAGCTCGAGACGCCCCAGTAACCGATCGTCACCGACAGCGACATGATGAAGGTGAGAACGAGCCGCATGCGCACCGCGGGCTCGGCGAACATGTCGACGAGCGTAAAGCGCACTAGCGCCGCGTTCTCGCCCTCAAGCGCCGCGCCCTGGCGGCGCAGATCATAGGCGGCGCGGCGGCGGCGGTCCGATTCCTCCCAGCGCGGCGATTCCGGAATGTTGCGCCTGATCCAGAACACGAGCAGCGCCGGCAGCACACCGATGAGAAACATGTAGCGCCAGGCGCCGGGGCCGGAGCTGCCGATCAAGAGCCAGACTCCGGAGGCGAGAATGCTGCCGATCGGGTAGCCCGACTGCAAAAACGCGCCGCCCCTGCCGCGTGCCTTGGCCGGCCACAGCTCGGCCATGATCGAGGACCCCGTGGCCCATTCCGAGCCGATCGCCAGCCCGACGAGAAAGCGCAGCACGGCAAATGAGAGCCAATCCCAGGCCAGCGCGCTCAAGCCGGTGAGCAGCGAATAGGCGAGGATGGTCAGCGTCATCGAGCGCTTGCGGCCGAGATAGTCGGCGAGCACACCGCCAAGGAGCCCACCCAAGCCCCAGCCGAACACGGTGATGGCGATGATGGCGCCGGCATAAGCGGGAATGAACTGGTATTGCGAGGGGTCGAGCAGCTGGCGCAGCGCCACGCCGACGGTGAGGATGAGCGCGAAGACTTCGAAGCCGTCGAAGGTCCAGCCGAGATTGGAGGCGACGAGCGCCTTCCATTGCGTGCGGTTGAGCGCGCGGTACCAGGGCGCGGTCGCGGCTGCGGTATCGCTCATGCCTTTTCTCCCTCCAATTTTTGCGCAGCGGCTCGTCCCGGCCGCCATCTACCAAGAAGCTTACGCTGATCTCGCGTGGGGTTGGAAGGACCCCGTAGCCCGGATTGGGGGTAGCGAAATCTTCGCTCCATCCGGGCTACAGCTGACATCGCGTGGAGTTGGAAGGGCTCGCGCAGATGGACTAAGATTTGCATGTAGAGATAAAGGCCCTCACGGCCGGCTTTTCCACCCGAAGCGTGTCGATATGCAAAAGACGCTGTTGTTCATCCCTGGACCCGTTGCTTGTTCCACAACCGTGCTGGCCGCGATGGCGCAGCCGCTGATCAATCACCGCGGCCCCGAATACGCGCGCCTGCTCCACAGCATCGCGGATCGCATGCGGTCGATCTTCGCAACCAAAGGCGATGTATTGTTGATGGGCGCGTCGGGTACTGGCAGTCTCGAGGCGGCCGTGACGAACATGTTCGGTCCGGGCGACACTCTCCTCGCATGCCCGACCGGCGTTTTCGGCGAACGGATCGCCGCGATCGCGAAGATGTGGGGCTGCAGCGTCGAGACGCTGGAGACGCCGTGGGGCGCCGGGGTCGATCCCCAAGCATTGGCTGCGCGGCTGCGCGCCGACCGCGAAAAGATGATCACCGGCATTCTGCTGACCCACAACGAGACGTCGACCGGCGTGCAAATCGATCTGGGCGCGATGTCGCGCGCGATCGGAGATCATCCCGCCTACATCGTCGTCGACTCGGTGAGCGGCTTGGGCGCGAGCGAGTTCAAGATGGACGAGTGGAAGCTCGATATCGTGTGCGCCGCGTCGCAAAAAGCGCTCGCGTGTCCGCCCGGCCTAGCGATGGTCGCGGTGAGCCCGCGCGCATGGGAGAAGATCAAAGCGAACAAGTCGCCACGCTTTTATTTCGACTTGCTCAAGCACAAGGAGTTTTTCGATAAAGGCGAGCCGCCATGGACGCCGCCGGTCTCGGTCGCTTTTGCACTCGACGTCGCGATCGATCTTTACGAAAGGCAGGGGCCGCGAAACGTCTGGGCCCGTCACGCACGCTACACCGACGCGCTGCATGAAGCCGTCAAGGCGCTTGGGATGCAGATCTTTTCACGTAACGGCGTGCATTCGGTCACGGTCACCGGCATTCTGACGCCGCCCGGCCTCGACAACAAGACAGTGTTGACGAAGCTCCGCGACGAGCACGGCGTCGTCATCTCAGGCGGACAGGGCAAGATGGCCGGAAAGATGTGGCGTTGGGGAACGATGGGGGCCATCTCCGAGGCCGACATGGTCGCCGCGCTCGAGGCCTTCGAAATCGTCATCCGGCAGATGGGCTACCGGTTCGAAGAGGGGGCCGCGGCGAACGCGGCGCTCGACGTATTCGCCGGGGCGGGCAGGAGAACGCGCGTCGGGACCGGTTGAGCCGGCGGGCGCCATCGCAATGGCACCGGCAAGCCAACGCCGAGAGGAGAAGATGACAAGTCAAATGCTCGTCGAGCAATTTCGCCGCGACATTGGCACGGTCGGCTCGACGGTCGATGCGCGTGAAATTCGCCAGAAATCCCACGACTTTCACTGGTACAGCCCGGTGCTGACCCCCCAACTTCAGAATTGCATGGCGGACGTGGTGGTTGGGCCGCGCAGCGAGGAGGACATCGCCGTCGTGGTGACTGCTGCCGTCCGACATCGAATCCCATTGACCCTTCGGGGCGGCGGTACGGGCAACTACGGGCAATCGGTGCCCGTCAAAGGCGGCGTGCTCGTCGACATGACCGGTTTCGACAAAGTTCTAGCGGTCGCGCCCGGCAGCATTCGCGTGCAAGGCGGCGCGGTTATTGGCAAAGCGCTCGAGGCGGCTTTGGCATCGGGCCAGCAATTGATGATGTATCCATCGACCATGCGGTCGGCCACGATCGGAGGCTATCTCGGCGGCGGCTTTGCCGGCATCGGTTCCGTGCGTCACGGCATCCTTCGCGATTCCGGGATGATCCAGTCTCTCAGAATCATGACAATGGAAGAATCCCCGCGCAGCGTGACACTCTCCGGCGACGACGTGGCTTTCGTTCTTCACTCCTGGGGCACGAGCGGCATTATTCTCGAGGCGGAGCTCAAGCTGGTGCCGGCGGAGACATGGATCGACTGCATCGCGACATTCCCGACATATGCGGACGTCATCGCCTTCGGCAATGCGGCTTTCGACAGCGACCTCGATATCTTCCTGTTGAGCGCCGTCGAGCGCCAGTTTGCGCCCTACTACAAGCGGCTCAACACCTATTTCGACGGCAGCCGCGACGCGATGTTTTCGATGGTCAAGGAGAGCGATGTCGACCGCTACTTCGCGCTCGCCGCCACGTTTAATGGGCACCGCTCGATGGCGGTCAACGATGCGCAAAGCGCCGCCGCCAATTTGCGGCGCATCCACGAAACGGCGTTCAACCATACGACGTTGATGGCGCTGCAAGTCGATCGAGGCTGGACCTATCTCCAGGTCGTGATGCCGAATCCGTTCGAACCAAAGCTCGTGGCGGAGCAGAAGCGGCGCTTCGGCGACGAAGTTCTGATGCATCATGAATATACAAAGGAGAAGGGCCGTTGCCGGATCGGCGGGCTGCCCCTCATTCGCTACACGACGGAAGCGCGGCTGAACGAAATTATGCGCTCCTTCGAACAGGACGGCTGCGTCCTCAACAACCCGCACATCTTCAAGCTGGAGGATGGCGGCCGCTTCGATCCCGATGGGCGCAAGATGGCGTTTCGCAAATCCGTCGATCCGATAGGACTGTTGAATCCGGGCAAGCTTCGCTCGCTGTCGTGATGGCGACATCGGAACGCGGCGGCGGAACGATAACGACAATCTTGCCCGCGACGGCGATTGCGCTTTGAGATAAGGAATGTCGATGGGACCAGGCGTCGGAGACAGGACCAAAGGCAAAGTCATGAAAGCAAAGGCAAAGGTGCTCACAACCGCCGTCGCGGCGTGCCTACTGGCGGCGGTCACGATGACGGGCGCGTGGCACGACATCGCCGGTGGCGAGAGTCCGGAAAAGCTGACGGTGCGCTTCACGTGGAAGCTCAAGGGCGAGTACGCGCCGCTCTACGTCGCCCTGGAGAAGGGCTATTACAATGCCGAAGGCCTCGACGTGCAGCTGTCGGAGGGAAACGGCGCGCAAAACGTGCTCAAGGCGCTGGCGGCGGGCAACGAAAAGTTCGGATACGGGCCGGCGGTCGCCGCCGCGCGAGCGACGAGCCAGGGCCTGCCGGTCAAGGTCGTCGCGCTCTACCAGACCAGCGCGCCGATGGCGGTGATTGCCTTCCCCGACACGCCGCTCAAGGGCCCGAAGGACCTCGAGGGCAAGCGGCTCGCGATCTCGGTTGGCGAGACCTTCGGCGACATGATTCACCCCTTCACGCGCATCAACAACGTCGACCTGAGCAAGATCCAGCTCATTCAGATGGACGCGTCGGCGCGCACCACGCAGTTTCTCACGCGCAAGGTCGACGTGATGTCGGTCTATCTCAGCAATGAGCTGCCGCAGATCGAGAAGCGCGCGGGCGTGAAGTTCAACGTGATCAAGGTGACCGATTTCGGCCTCAACGTGCTCGGCTCCTCGATGTACGTGAGCAACGCCTTCGCCGAGGAGAAGCCCGACACGGTAAAGAAGCTCTTGCGTGCGACGGGCAAAGGCTATCGCGACGCCATGGCCGACCCGAAGGAGGCAGCGAAGATCATGGCGAAACACATGGCCGTGCCGGAGCAGCCGGACGTGCTCGAGCAGCAGGTCCAGGCAACCATGGTCACCACCAATGCCCCGGCCGGAAAGCCGATCGGCTGGCAGACTGACGCCGATTGGCGCGCCAACCTCGACCTCTTGAAGGAAACCGGCGACATCACCGACGTCAAGCCGCTGAGCAGCTACTTCACCAACGCCTACCTGCAGTAGCCTGGGCGCGACTCATGAGACGCCGGGAATTCATCGCATTGATCGGCGGCGCCGCGGCGTTGCTCGCCGCGAGTATTTTCCCGATCGGCACAGCGTCGGCGCAGACCTATCCCAGCCGTCCGATCACGCTCATCGTGCCGTACCCGCCGGGCGGCGCGACCGACGCGATCGCGCGCATCATCCAGGACGGGATGTCGCAATCGCTCGGCCAGCAGATCGTCGTCGACAATATCGGCGGCGCCGGCGGCATGATCGCCGCCGCACGCGCAGCGCGCGCCGCGCCCGACGGCTACACAGTGCTGCTGCACCAGGTGGCGCTGGCGGCGGGCATGACGCTTTATCCCAATCTCGGCTTCGACGCCGAGAAGGATTTCGTCACCATCGGCCTGATCAACAACGCCGCGTCGACCTTGGCGGCGCGTCCGACGCTGCCGCCGAACAACATCGCCGAGCTGGTGCGGTGGATGAAGGAGCCGGGCCAGAACGCCAAGATCGCGCATCCCGGCGTCGGCTCGTTCGGCCATTTGGCCGGCGTGCTGGTCGCTGAGGAGATCGGCGCCAGCGTCACGCAGGTGCCGTATCGCGGCGCCGGTCCCGCACTCAACGACCTCCTCGCGAGCGTCGCCGATCTGAGCTCGATCTCGGCGGTTGTCGCCGGGCCCCTGGTCAGGGCCGGCAAGATCAAGGCCTATGCCATCATCGGCCGAACGCGCTTCGCCGGCCTGCCCGAGCTGCCGACCATGGGCGAGGTCGGCTACAGGAAGCTCGATCTCGATTTCTGGCACATGCTGCTCGTGCCCGCCGGCACGCCGCGGCCGATCGTCGAGCGGCTCAACGCCGCGCTGCGCCACGCGCTCGCCGATGCCAAGGTGCGCAAGACCTTCGCCGACGGCGGCATGGATATGTTTCCCGCCGACGAGCAAACGCCGGAAGCCGCGAGCGCCTTGCTCAAGCGCGAGATCAAGCTGTGGGGCGACGTCATCCGCGCCAACCACATCGCCGGGCAGTAGCGACAGTCGCTGCCGCAGACTCGCGCGCGGCGGGTCCATTTCAACGGATAGGCTTTTAAGAGGGGCGACGTGCGTCGCGGCTCAGGCCGCCGACGATGCGGCGCCGGTGAGCGGGACCTTCTCGTTGGTGCCCGACTCCGGCAGGAGCGCGGCGGCTTTGAGCCCTTCCTTGACCTTGGGCACGGTGGCTTTGACGTCGGTGATCGGCAGGCCATGGGTCGGCGCGATGGTCTTGACACCGAGCCGCTCGATCAGCTGATCGAGGCGATCGCAATAAGCGTCCATGTTGGCGAACTTGGTCCAGAACAAGGCCAGGTCTGCGAATACCGCCGACACGTCGGGCAGATCGAGCGAGACCGCCTCCTCGGCGACGAGGCCGCAGTGGCCGTCTTCGTGATAGTGGCTGTAGGCAAAGCCGTCGCCAGGAAACAGCACGCGCTCGCGCGTGTCGAAGCCCCACCAGGTCGTGCGCAGGTCGCGGATCACCGGCTCGACCGCCATCAGCGTGCGGCCGCCGAGCTCGATCTCGTCGCCCTCCTGCATCCAGCGCATGCGGTGCTCGTATTGCGGGAAGGCGAGGTGATAGTCGCTGACGTCGCCGCACAGGATGGCCTCAGGATGGGTCTTGAGCACGCGACCGAGGCCGCCGCAGTGGGGCGTCTCCTGGTGGGTGACGAAGAGATATTTGAGCGGCGCCACGCCGCGCGCGAACAGCTCGTTCATGTGCCGCTCGATGACCGGAAAGTCCTTGGGATGGCCGGTCTCGACCAGGCACGAGGCGCTCTCGCCCGCGACCAAAAAGGCGGCGTTGTAGCCGTGATAGATCTTGCCCTTGTGGCGCTGGGCCAAACAATCGCCGATCCAGAACACGCCGGGCGCGATCTCGCGGGGCATTTTGTTCGCCACGATCAGCGCTCCTCGTCGCGGCCGACGTAGCGCGACACTGCCACGCGCTTGTCCAGGTCTTTGAGAATCTCATCGAGCATGTGGTAGTGCCGCGCCACCACCTTGCGGCCGGAGAGGATGCAGCCGTAGCCGGGCGCGATGGTCTCGACGTCGTGCTTGTCGAAGACCTCGCCGATGCCGCGGCGGATCGAGTCGGTCGGCGCGCCTTCGAGCCACCAATAGCGGGTGTTCAGCAGGAAGGAGCGCAGGTCGCGCGCCGACGTCGTGTCGTCGTCCTCGCTGACGATCCAGGGTCCATCCTCGCGCGCACGCCAGACATGGGTGAACATGTCGGAGGAGAACAGCGTGCGCGTCGCACGGTCGTAGAGCCAGCGCGTGGCGATGAGGCGGATCGGCGCCTGCATGACGTCGATCGCGCGGTCCGCTTGTCCGAGCCGGATGGTATCCGCGCGGGTCACCGCGGTGACCTTCATCGATTGCAGGATGTCGCGGCCCTGCGCCTTGGCGCCGAAATCGAACCACAGCGCGGCATCGACATTGCTGGTGTAGCAGGTCTCGACGTTGAAGTGCCCGGCGAAAGCCTCGACGTTGTTGATCGACATGAACTCGTTGAGTCGCAGCGGGAACAGCGACAGCGGCAAGCCGGGCGCGATCAGCGACTCGATCTGCGCGCGGATTGTCGGCTCGTCCTTGCCGAAGCCGGTGTCGATCAGCATCGCCCCGTCGCGCTGCGTAAGGAGATAGCTGTTCGCCACCGCATAGCCGCGGGCGCTGGCGGGATACGAGCTCACCCGGCCGTCGAGCGCGAAAGCGTTTTGTAAGGCGTAGAGCTTCCCGGGGGCGATCGCGGCAATGCCGCCGGCAAAGCCGTCGCGGGCTTTCGAAGGCGCTTGCTGCATCAAGACGGACATGACGGCTGAACCTTATCGAGCCGCCCCGACGAAGGGAACAGGGCCCGCCGTACGGGGAGCGTCGTTTTCCGCTTGCGCGCCGATGGCGTCGCCATAGCATCGGCGGCATCCGGACGCTTTCTGGCGGAAGGAGCGAGCATGCAAGAGAACAAAGCCTATTTCATGGTTCGCGCGCAGGTGGGGAATGAGTCCGAGCGTTCGAAATTCGATCAATGGTACGGAACGCACCATTTGCCCTTGGCGATGGACAAGCTCGAGGCCGAGAAAGTCTGGCGCTTCTGGAGCCGCAGCGATCCGTCGGTCCACTATGCACTCTACCAGTTCAACGATATGGCGACGCTGCGTCAGCGCCTTGCGTCCCCAGCTTTCAAGCTGCTCATCGCCGACTTCGACGACGCCTGGCCGAAGGTGACGCGCAGCCGCGACTTGATCGAAACCGTGCAAGCGGTATGACCGCTGAGCCCATTGCCGGCTTGCCCAAAACCGCGAGGGCGCACCGCATGAAGCTTTACTCCTACTGGCGATCCCAGGCCTCGTTTCGCGTGCGCGTGGCGCTGCGGCTGAAGGGGCTGGACGCGGAAATGGTCTCGCTCGATCTGCTCAAGGGCGACCAATTCGATGCAAGCTATCGCGCGCTCAATGCCGAAATGGTGGTGCCGACCTTGCTCGACGGCGAGGGCCCGCCGCTCGTGCAATCGCTGGCGATCCTCGACTATCTCGAGGAGAAATATCAGCAGCCGCCGCTCCTGCCGGCGGATGTGCGGACCCGGGCGCATGTGCGCGCGCTGGCGCAGATGCTGGCGATGGACGCGCATCCCTTCATCGTCCCGCGCGTGCGAAAATATCTCGAGCAGGAGCTGCGTCTCGACGAGGCCGCGCGCGTGAAGTGGCTCAGGCACTGGCTCGACTTGGGCAGTCGCGCGATCGAGGAGGTGCTGGCGCGCGACCCGCGCACCGGGCGCTTCTGCTGCGGCGATCGAGTCACGATCGCCGATATCTGCCTGGTCGCGCACCTCACCAGCGCCAAGATGCTGTGCGGCAGCGAGCCTGCGCCTTATCCGACGGCGCGGCGCATCCACGACGCCTGCATGCAGATCGAGGCCTTCGCGCTCGAGCACCCGCTGCGGCAGCCCGGCGCGCAAACGAGTGCGCCGGTGTAAGCGGCGGCGCTGGGTCGCGCGCAAGCGCGCATACTCGACCCATCCCAGCCTTTGCCTGCCGCGGGAGCGCTCAGGCTGGAGATGCGAGGGGCTTTCCCTTCTCCACGATGTAAGTGCTCAGAACTCTGACCTTGACGTCGCTGGGTTTCCCGCCCGCATGGGGTGTTTCGGGCGGAATGTGGAATGCATCGCCGGCCTTGACCATGCGGGTCGGTTGCCCATGGATGGGAAGCTCGAAGCTACCTTCCAAGATATACGCGGCTTCGATTCCGGGATGCGTGTGCCGCGCCACGGGAATGCCCGGCTCGATGGTCGCTTCCGCAAGGATCGTCGTATAGCCCGGCGTCGGACCGTCCATCTGCGACAAGATCTTTCGCGTGACGCCGGGCGTGGTCGCGGTCGGCGCGCCTTGGGCCGACGCTTCGGTGGCGATGAACTCGGTAATTCCACAGATCGCGCACGACGCGAAACCGGCGAATCCTCGTCGAGTTAGCATGACGTCCTCCCTGCCTGTGTCTGGATCATCAGCGCCCAGACTTCCTGACGCAGATCGTAGGTTCGCTACGACGGGATTGGCAGGGCAGTCGTTCGCGTCACAACTTCGGCAGTACATGCTCGCCGAACAGCTCGACGGTGCGCACGGGGTCGGCGGCGAGGCTTATCGTGAGCATGAGCCGCTCGGCGCCGGCGGCCTTGGCGGCGAGCGCCTGGGCGAGGCAATCGTCCGGATTGCCGCAAATCGACAGCCGCCGCGAGAGGTAATCGAACAGGCCGAGCTCTTGCACGAGCTTGATGTCGGCCTCGCCCGGGCGCGTGCTGTAGCGCGCGTGCAATTCAAGCAGCGGTGCGCGCAACGCCTCCGGTACGCCGCGCGTCTCCAGACGCTTGTTGCCGATCACGTAACCGGCGAGAAAGGCGAGCATGGCGCCGACCTTCCCGCGCGCAAGCTCGCGATCTTCGTTGCAGTCGAGCGCCGCGATCTGCCAGAGCTCGAGATCGTCGACGGAACGGCCGGCGGCCTTGGCGCCGGCGACCACGTGCACGCGCGAGGAGCGCATGTCGTCGGCGCCGAGCCCGTAGTTGACGAACACGCCGTCGGCGGTGCGTCCAGCCGCCTGCAGCGGCTTGGGATGCGAGGCGGCGAGAAAGACCGGCGGCGCGCGCTTGATCCAGGGCAGATGCGCGCTCGCGCCGGCGAGCGCGGCGGGCTTGCCCTGGAGCAGCGTCTTGATGAAGGTAACGCCGTCGGCGAGCTCTTCCGCGCGCGACTTCGCAAGCCCCACATTCTTTGTGCCGCTATGCCCGGCGCCGATGCCGAGCACGGCGCGGCCGTTGGCGAGCTGGTCGAGCGAGGCGATCGCGGCGGCTGACACCGCGGGATGGCGCGTGAGCAGATTGGTGACGCAGATAGCGACGCGCGCGCGGCGCGAGCTGCGCGCGACGATCGCCGCCGACACCCATGGGTCCATGGCGTTGCCCGGCGTGTCGGCAATGCCGATCATGGCATAGCCGTAGTGGTCGGCGCGCTCGGCGAGCCGCTCGCACAGCTCCGGGGTATAAGGCCAGAAGAAAAAGCCAACTTGCATGCTGCACTCTCGATTCTCCGGGATGACTGCTAATTGTAAGGGGCCTGTCCCAGGACGTCATGCGCGGGCTTGACCCGCGCATCGAGCACCGCCTGCCCCTGTTTGTGGTCTGGGCCGCTTTCGCGGGGACAAACGGATGCAAATAAGTCACGCTCGCGCAGAAAGTGACGCGGGGGTGCGCGTTGCGGCGAGCTTGCCCTTGCCACGACTCGATCGCCTTGTAGATTCGCGCGCGGGTTCATCGGGGGAGGTGGCGGTGCGCTACTTCGCGATGGTACTCGTCGCGTTGTTGACGGCTGCTGGGGGCGCGCTTGCCGACACCGCCGATCCCGCGGTTGCGGCCATGTTCAGGGAGTGGTCGCTCTCCGCGCCCAGTCCCTCGCGCGTCGTCATTTGCCACGGCTTCGGCTGCGCCTTCCACACCGAAATCGCGCTGACGGGCGCGGATCGCGCGCAGATGGCCGCGATCATGGCGTCGGGATCGGCCTCGGCGCAGGCGGAACGGGCCGCCATCGGCCGCACCGAGGCGTGGTTCGAACGGCGCATCGCCCCCGTCACCGGCACGGCGCTGCGCGTCGCGCGGGCGGGCCCGCTCATCGGCGGCGCGCTCAATCGCGGTCAATTCGACTGCATCGACACGACCAACAACACGAATTCGCTGCTGCTCGTGCTCGACCAGCTCAAACTCTTGCGCCACCATACGATTGCGGCGCCAGCATCGCGCTTCCTGCTCACCGAGGGTCCGCACAACACGGCAGTGATCAAGGAGCGCAAGACGAGCGCGCTGTGGACGGTCGATCCGTGGACGCACAAGGGCAGCGAAGTGCCCGATATCTTCCCGCTCGCCAAGTGGAAGGCGGGGGACTGAAGCCAAAACAGGGCACGTGCCCTCACCACCTCGCCGCTTTGGCGGCTTGGCGCCCTCTCCCCGCGGGGCGGAAATCCGCGGCGGAGACCCCATATAATGTCACGGCATTGGAGTGCCCCCCGCGCGGGTTGGTGTTTTTGCGAGGAATGGGAGTGCCATGGAGCGTCGGCTCGCCGCCATTTTCGCAGCGGATGTCGCGGGTTACTCGCGGCTGATCGGCGCCGACGAGGAGGGCACGCTCACGCGGCTGATGGCCCATCGCCGCGAGCTGATCGAGCCGAAGATCGCCGAGCATCAGGGCCGCCTGGTCAAGACCACGGGCGACGGCGTGCTCGCGGAGTTCGCGAGCCCGGTCAAGGCGGTGCGCTGCGCCATCGAGGTGCAGCACGCCATGGCCGAGCGCAACGCCGACGTGCCGCAGCAGGGGCGCATCGAGTTCCGCATCGGCATCAATCTCGGCGACGTGGTGGTTGAGGAGGACGGCGACATCTACGGCGACGGGGTGAACGTGGCGGCGCGGCTGGAGAACATCGCCGAGCCGGGCGCGGTCTACATCTCGCGCACGGTGCGCGACTTCGTCGACGGCACGCCCGAACTGGTGCTTGAGGATCTGGGCGAGCGCGAGCTCAAGAACATCGCCAGGGCGGTGCAGGTTTTTCGCATCGGTGGGCCGACACAAACGGCAAATGCCGTACAAGCCGGACCGCCGGCCGTACCGCACAAGCCCTCGATTGCGGTGCTGCCCTTCACCAATATGAGCGGCGACGCCGAGCAGGAGTATTTCAGCGACGGCATGACCGAAGACCTGATCACCGACCTCTCGAAGATCTCGGCCCTGTTCGTCATCGCCCGCAACTCGACCTTCGCTTACAAGGGCAAGTCGGTCAGAGTGCAGGACATCGGGCGCGATCTCGGCGTGCGCTTCGTGCTCGAAGGCAGCATCCGCAAGGCCGGCAATCGCGTGCGCATCACCGCGCAGCTCATCGATGCAGGAAGCGGCGGGCACATCTGGGCGGAGCGCTTCGACCGCGAACTCACTGACATCTTTGCGACCCAGGACGAGGTGGTGGAGAAGATCGTCGCCGCGCTCGCGGTCAACCTGACGCAAGGCGAGGCGCAGCGCCTGCGCCGGCGTGGAACCGCCAGCGTGGAGGCATACGAGACGTGGCTGCGCGCACGCGAATTGCTCAGCCGCAGCAGGCGCGAGGCGATCGTGCAAGCCAAGGCGATGTATCGCCGCGCCATCGAGATCGATCCGAATTTCGCGGCGCCGCATGCGGGATTGTCGCTGGCCACGATCTCCGAGTACGTCAGCGACTGGGCCGTGGATCCGGAAGAGGCGCTCGACGAGGCGGAACGATGGGCGCGCCGCGCGCTAGAATTGGATGATCAGGAACCGGTGAGCCATATGGCGCTCGGCAACCTCATGCTGTGGCGCCGCAATCACGACGGCGCGCTCGCCGAGTTTGGCCGCATGATCACGCTCGATCCCAACTTTGCCCAGGGCCATTCGGCGACGGGTCTGGCGCTGATGTATGCCGGCCGGTCCGCCGACGCGCTCGAGGCGTTCGCGATCGCGAAGCGGCTCGATCCACACTCTCCATCCATCGTGCTGCACTTCGTTGCGCAGGCGCATTTCAGCCTGGGACGCTACGAGGCCGCCGTGGAGCGCCTGCTCGAGCGGATCGCCCGCACCCCCGCCACCGATTCAAGCCGCATGCTGCTCGCCGCCTGCTACGGCCATCTCGGGCGCACGGAGGAGGCGCGCGCGGCGTGGGCGGGGCTTATGAAAGTCAATCCGGACTTCTCGCTCGCCCAGCGCGAGCGCGTGCTTCCGTACAAGGAACCGCGCGATTTTCAGCGCATCGTCGATGGGTTGGCGAAGGCGGGGCTGCCGTAGGATAGGTTGCGCCTGAAGGGCGTTACGCCCGTCTTCGACGGACTATGGCGAAACCCATCACCTCGCTGCGGCATCGGATGCTTCCAAAGAAGGTGCAGCGCGGCTTCGTCAATAAACCCGTGGCCGCGGCCAATAGGCGGCGTCTTCGGGATAGCATCCGACATTCGGCCAATGTTGAAGCCACTCCCGGGCGACCTCTTCACCTTCGCGGCGAAGCCGATCCATGAAGCCCCGGCTGCGGTCGAACTTCGACGAGTACCGCAACGCTTCGGCCGTCGGCTCCCTCATCTTTATGGTCCGCACCTTCACTTTCTTCTTCTCAGCAAGGCCGCCTCCGAACTTCTCGATCCAGTCGTTCACGGTCAAGACGAAATCCAGCTCTTTGTTGAGCGACAGATTGCCCATCAACTCGTTTTCGCGGTCTATGATCTCGGCATTGGATTGCGGTGGCTCTGACCATTGCTGCGGATTGATGCGCACAACCCAAATCTCGTCAGGCACGTGCTGCGGGTGAACGCCTGCCAGAAACTCGCGTATAGGCGGGTTCTGTGAGTAAAGGCCGTCCCAATAGTAACGGCCACAGACCTCCTTGGCTGAAAAAAACTGAGGCCACGTTCCCGAGGCGGCGACCCCGCCTAGTGAAAGCGGGAGCCGCTCGCGCCAGCGTTGCTTAACGGTTGGCTCTCTGTGCTTGTGTCCCTGATTTGGCATATTGCGGTCGGAGTCGAACGTGGTCTCGATACCGTTGACGACCTCCGTGGCGCCCACCAGAAGGCGAGTCTGCAAGTGCTCCCAGTCAATGCTTTCGAACTCTGGACAGGCCTCGTCCAGCAGCTTTTTCAGGTCGTAGTATTGCTCGCGGACTTTCAGCAGTGGCAACGCGGCGAAAACGGCCTGGCTGATCAAGCCGGCCGGATTCATGCTGAAGACCGGCGCGTTCAGACCCAACACCGGGACCTCGTACTCCTGCGCCATGAATGTGGAGTATGCGAGCAGATTGATTATCCTCTCGGTGCGCGTGGTGGCCGCGAACGTCTTCCAGACTCCTTCGAGGCCCTTGATCGCCTCATGCGCTGAGCCGGCGCGGCCATTCTTCGGGGCGAGGCCGTACCACACCATCAGCGCACACAGGGCGCCCGCCGAGGTGCCACTCAAGCCCACCAGTTCGAACCGCTTTCGATCCGTGCTGTCCTTCGCCTTGTTTTGCTGCTCGATGGCCTTGAGGATCTCGACAAGGACGCCGACCGAGAAGGAAGCGTGTATCCCGCCCCCCTGACAGGCAACGGCGACCTTCTTCTTCTTCTCATTCGGCCCATCTGTCATGCGTTCGTCTCCCCTCACCTACAGGCCAACGCACACTGCTGACCCGAGCGTTCACTCGGCAAGATGCGGATTTTTTGCTGATTCCAGCGAAAGCGCCCGTCGTATTGAGCATCTTGTGTCCCGGCTTCACGGGACCCTACCTGGAATTGTTGCTGCGCGCACCCCCACAACACCCAACACGCTAACAACTTCTATTTTTTCGAGTGTGATGCGGTTCACATATCGGCGCCTCCTCCCCTCCTACACTCCGTTACCGCGTCGCGAGCAAGGCTCATGTGCGACATCAAGCGGCGCAAGTTCGCTGATTGAACGAACTGATTGAATGAAGAAACACCAATGTCCGCTTCTGAGCCTCGAGCCGACACAGACTGCATCGAAATCCCGCAGCGCAGCAGTCACCTGCCGCACCCGCGCTGTGGTATTCTTTCTGTGGCCGGCCCGGGCGACGCCCAGCTATGTCGAGGGGCAGAACGTCGCGATCGAATACCGGTCTGCGGAAGATCGCCGTGGCCAACCAGGGTTAGCGGCCGATTTGGTCGAGAGGCAGGTAACGGTGATCGTCGGCAATCTCTCGGCGGAGCGTTTTCAGGAAGTGCCATGAGAGGCATCGCCGAGTGGCTCGCATCGATCGGCCTGGACAGATACGCCCAACGTTTCGCCGAGAACGCGATCGATGGCGATGTGCTGGCGGAGTTGACAGAAGACGATCTGGAAAAACTCGGGATGCCGCTGGGCGACAGGAAGCGCCTCATTAAGGCGATCAGGGCGATGCTGGCCGACTCCCCCGGTGCGCTCACCGCGAGCGGGGTTGGGGAGGACGTGCAAAGCGGCGAACCGCGCGTGGCCACTGCCGAGCGTCGCCACCTCACGGTGATGATCTGCGATCTGGTGGGTTCGACTGCGCTATCGGCGCGACTCGATCCCGAGGAGATGCGCGCCGTGATGGACGCCTACCACGCGGCGTGCGCGCGTATCGTGCAGGCCTATGACGGCTTTCTCGGGGATTTTCGCGGCGACGGAATATTGGCGTATTTTGGCTATCCGCGCGCGCATGAAGACGATGCCGAGCGCACCGTGCGAGCGGGGCTGGAGATCATTGCCGCGGTTGCACGGCTGGAGACGCAAGCGGCGGAACCGCTGGCGGTGCGCATTGGGATCGCGACCGGCTTGGTTGTGGTCGGCGCCCTCGGCGGCGGGGGTACGTTGTGGGAGAACGCTCTGATCGGGGAGACGCCGAACCTAGCAGCGCGGCTTGAGGGCTTGGCCGTGCCGGGGACCATCGTCGTCGCCGCCTCCACGCGGCGACTACTCGGTGATCTGTTCTGTCTGCGCGACCTTGGCCGGCATGAGGTCAAGGGTATTGCCGAGCCAGTCGGAGCGTGGGCGGTCGAGAGCGTATCCGATTCCGAGAGCCGCTTCGAAGCAGCGCGCGCGGCGGGCCTGACCGATCTCATCGGCCGCGAGGCCGAGATCAATTTCCTGCTGGAGCGCCAACGCCTCGCCTGGAACGGGGAAGGGCAGATCGTGCTGATCTCGGGGGAGGCGGGGATCGGTAAGTCGCGCCTTGCGGAGGCGCTCGCCGAGCGCATCGGCGGCGAGCGGTATACGCGGCTGCGCTACCAATGCTCGCCCTACCATACCAACAGCGCGCTGCGTCCGATCATGACCCAATTGGAGCGAGCGGCGGGGTTCAAGGCGGACGATACATCCGAGCAACGCCTCGACAAGTTGCAAGCGCTGCTCGCGGTGGACGCATCGCGGGTTGAAGCGGTAGTCCCACTCTTAGCGGCGTTGCTGTCGATCCCATTCGGGGAGCGTTATCCGCCATTGGCGCTCAGCCCCACGCAGCAGCGGCGCCGGACGCTGGCGGCACTGCTCGATCAATTCGAGGCACTCGCCCGCCGGCGACCGATCCTGCTGTTGTTCGAGGACTTGCACTGGGCGGATGCCACCTCGCTGGAGCTACTCAACCTCACCGTCGAGCGGGTGCGTCGACTACCAGTGCTTATACTGTTCACCTTCCGAGCGGAGTTCGAGCCGCCCTGGGTTGGCCTTCCCAACGTGGGCATCTTGACGCTCGGCCGTCTCGACCGCAGCGAGGTTGAAAGCATCGTCGCGCAGGTGACCGGCGGGCGCATGCTGCCCGCGGAAGTGATGGAGCAGATCGTGGCTAAGACCGACGGGAACCCGCTGTTCGTCGAAGAGCTGACCAAGGCAGTGCTGGAGGCGGGCATCCTGGTCGAAGATGCCGAGGGCTATCGGCTGGACGGACCGCTGCCACCGCTGGCGATTCCGGAGACGCTTCAAGACTCGTTGATGGCGCGGCTCGACCGCCTGGCGCCGGTGCGGGAGATCGCGCAAATCGGCGCGGCGATCGGGCGCGAGTTCTCCTATTCCTTGATGCGCGCGTTGGTGGGACGCGACGAGAGCGCCTTGAAGCATGCGCTGGCGCAATTGGAGCAGGCGGAGCTCGTGTTCCGCCGCGGCGAGGCGCCGGAAGCCGTCTACAGCTTCAAGCATGCGCTGGTGCGGGACGCAGCCTATGAGAGCCTGCTCAAGAGCCGCCGGCATCAGTTGCACGGGCAGATTGCCCGCACGCTCGAGGAGAGATTCCCCGAAGTCGTGGCGACCGAGCCGGAAATCGTGGCGCACCATTTCACCGAAGCCGGTCTATTTGAGTCCGCCAGTAATTACTGGCTCAGGGCTGGACAACAGGCAGCCAGACGCTCGGCCAATGCCGAGGCGCTAAACCACCTTGCTCGTGGTTTGGAGCTCCTTCCCAATATCGATGACCCGATGCTACGCAACAAGTCGGAGTTGCTGTTGCAAACCTCGCTCGGCAACTCGCTGCGGGCGACCAAGGGCTGGAGCATTGACAGCGTAAAGCATGCGTATACGCGAGCACTCCAGCT
>Ga0306922_10000441_pt1 | contig 34262 bp, 23 predicted proteins | sample sta12Cox44000082_FD_203758 | JGI IMG/M metagenome (GOLD analysis project Ga0306922, IMG submission 203758) | Lab enrichment of tropical soil microbial communities from Luquillo Experimental Forest, Puerto Rico - statoxic.12C.oxic.44.000.082 (v2)... | ecosystem: Environmental > Terrestrial >... | reverse complement strand
GCGCATTCTATTTAGCTCGGGCGAGACTCGCCGACGCCGTCGAGGTCCGTTTCCCGATCATGGGAGCGGCACGTCGATCCAATACGGATCGTTCGCCACGGTGAACGCCACGCGTACTGTAATCATCTTCCGACCCGATCCGAGCTCCGCGACTGCTCGGCCCGATCCGATCCAGCTCTCGCCCGTGCTGTCGATCTGGAGCGGGATCGTTTCCTCGGGCTCGCCTTCGCCGCGGATCGTCAGCGACGCGCTCGACGCGACCGAAGCCGGGAGGTCTTCGCGAACGGCATCGCTGAAATACAAGTGGTGCTCGCGGCCCGACCTGTCGACAACCACCTCGTAGTGAAGGTCCCCCTTCATCAAGACCACGCCTCCATGATGAGGGTTGTGATCTCCGTGGGGCACGGTTGCCGGTTGCGCCGGCGGCGCGATGGCGGTGGCCCCGGAAGCGCTGGCAGAGGCCCCCGCGGCTTCGGCGGCCGCCGTCGTCCTCGGATCAGGCGTCGAGGCGCGGCATGCCGTGAAAAACAACAGCCCCCCCAACAAAATGCCGGTCGCCGGGACTCGACGCCCGGCAGCTCGTTCTGCACCGGGCGAGCCGGACCGTCCGGCCGAATCATTCATGGCGAAGCGCGTCGATGGGCGTGAGCTTCGACGCGCGCTCGGCCGGGTAGAACCCGAAGAACACGCCGACCGCCGCCGCGACGGCCAACGCGAGCGCCATGGACGACGCCGAGACTGCCGTCGGCCACTCGAGCGCCCACGTCAGCAACCCGGACGAAACCCACCCGGCAACGAGCCCGACGGCCCCGCCCGCCAGCGCGAGCGTCACGGCCTCCACGAGAAACTGCATGCGGACGTCCCGGGCGCGGGCGCCGACCGCGCGGCGGAGGCCGATCTCTCGCGTTCGCTCGGTCACCGACACGAGCATGATATTCATGATCCCGATGCCGCCGACGACGAGCGAGATCGCGGCGATGCCGGCGAGAAGCGCCGTCATCGTGGCGCCGGCGCGCTGGAGCGTGCTCGCCATCTCCTGCATGTTGATTTCGTCCAGCTTCGGCATGTTGGCCAGAACGAACGCAGCGACGGAGGTGTAGAGCCCCTTGCTGAGCGCTTCGGCCGCCTGCGTCTTCACCGTGAAGTCATCCGGCGGGCCCGCCGCGCCGGGAATCCCGGGCTCCGACCCCGGCGCGGGTGCCGCACCCGGGATCCCGGAGCGTGGCATCTGGTTCCCCAGGATGCCGCCCTGTCGCAAGCGCGCAACCGCGGCGCTCGCGGCTTCGGTGGAGGCGCGATGCCGGCCCCGAAGCAGCCCGGCAATGTCCGACGCGACGCGCGAGGCGTCGCCGGACTGCACCACCTCGACGGTGATCCCATGCAGATGAGCGATGCTGAGGAGATCCTGAAGGGCCGTGTACGGCACGAACACGGTCTCGCTCTGATCTTCGTCGGACGTACGCAAGAGGCCGACGATCGTGAACCGGCGATCGCGCATGGCCACCGTGCGCCCGACCACGTTCGCTGATCCGCCGAAGAGGCGCTCGGCGACAGCGCGACCCAGGACGGCAACGCTGGCGCGCGAGGCGACCTCGTGGTCGTTGAAGAACCGGCCGGGCCCAGACGACCCGGTAGAGCTTGCAAAGATTGCCGGCCACTCGACGTCCGTTCCGACGACCTGGCCGTAGAACCGCCGGAGAATCTGGTTTGCTCCCGAGCCCGCCGTCTCCCGAACCTCCGCGACCCACGCACGCAGTCGCACTGTCGCCGCCGCGTGCTTCACACCCTTGACATCGCGCCGAATGGCGTCCAAGTCCCCGACGCTCAAGGTCGTCGCCGCCCCAAGGCCGCTCGGGATGTTCGAGTCCTCGCCCCCCCGCGTGTAATTGCCGGCGCGGACGTTCACCAGGTTCGTCCCCGCCGAGCGGACCTCCTGCTCCACCGTGCGCTCGGCGCCGTTTCCAAGCGCCGCCATCATCACGACGGCGCCGACGCCAATGATCATCCCGAGCATCGTGAGCGCCGTGCGCAGCGTGTCGCGGCTGAGCGCGCGGGCGGCCAAGTGGAAGTTAACGATGAGATTCCTCATTCATACCGGAGCGACTGGATGGGGTCCAGGCGTGCGGCTTGCCGTGCCGGATACCAGCCGAAGAAGACGCCGACGAGCGCAGCGATTCCGAACGAGAGCGCGACGGCGGACGGCGACACGCTCGTCGACCATCGCAGGAACTGCGCGATGCCCATCGACGCCGCGATGCCCAGCACCACGCCGGCGAACCCGCCGACCAGGCTGAGCGTGATGGCCTCGGCGACGAACTGCCGGCGGACGTCGCTGGCCCGGGCGCCAACGGCCCTTCGCACGCCGATCTCGCGCGTTCGCTCGGTGACCGACAGCAGCATGATGTTCATGATCCCGATGCCGCCAACGAGCAGCGACACGCCGGCAATGCAGGCGAGGAGGGCTGTCATGGTCCGACTGGCGCGCTCGAGCGTCTTCGCCAACTGTTCGAGCGTGACCTTGTCGAGTCCGGACACGTTGCCAACGACGGCCCGGGCGACGTCGGGTCGCATCCCGCCCGCAGCCAGCGCCTGCCTGGCCTGCGTCGCGACGGTGAAATCGTCCGGCATCGACGGGCCGATGCCGTGGCGCACGCGCAACAGCTCCGTCACGTCCTTCGAGACCCGCGTGACCTCGCCCGTCGACGCGGCCGTGATCGTGATGTCATTCAGCTTCGAGACGTTCAGCAACCGGTGCAACGCCGTGAACGGAACGTAGACGGCATCGAACTGCCCATCGCCGGGTGCGGGGGCCACAACCCAGCTCGTGCTGGTCACCACCCCGACGACCCGGAACGGCTGGTTCCAGATCTTGAGCTCCCTCCCGATCGGGTCGTCAATCGAGCCATCGTGACCGAACAACCGCTGGGCGGCGACGCTGCCGACCACGATCACCTGCGCGGCATTCCGCTGCTCACGGGGCGTAAAGAAGCGGCCGGCCTGAAAGGTCCATGCGCGCCGAATCAGCGGGAGCTGCACATCGGTGCCGTTCAACCGCGTGAACCAGCGTTTCGCGCCGTTCACCACATGCGCGTTCTGATGAACCCCTTCCGCTACGTACTGCACGCCCCCCAGACGCCGAATCGCGTCGGCGTCGTCCGACGTGAGCGTCGCGGCGGCGCCAAGACCGGCTTCCAGGTCCCCGAGGCGCTGGCTCGCGGTCGGGTGATCGTGCTTCTCCATCGGGTCGTTTTCTGGATGAAACAAGACAGGCACAACTCGTAGCTCGTCGCTCGTGGCTCGCGGCTCGCGCGCTCCGAGCCGCGCCTGATGATCCACGACGCCGCCGAAATCGTCTTCGGTCTTGAGCTTGTAGTTGCCCGCGGTGACGACGACCAGGTTCATGCCGGCAGCCCGGACCTGCTGCTCAATCGCCGCTTCGGCGCCCCGTCCGAGCGCAATCATCGTCAGCACCGCGGCGACCCCGATCGTCATCCCAAGCATCGTCAGGGCGGTCTGCAGGCGGTGTCGGCCCAGCGCCTTGACGGCAATCGCGAGACTTGAGCCGATGGACATCAGTCGGCCTCGCTCCTCGCACCCGCCCCGAGCGTCGCGAGCTCGTGCAACGCGAAGGTCCGCGTCGCATTCGGGCGGTCGTCGACAATGAGACCGTCCTTGAAACGGACGATCCGGGAGGCGTAGTCGGCTACCTGCTGCTCGTGGGTAATCAGCACGATCGTAATGCCTCGTTCGGCATTCAGCCGTTGGAAGATCTCCATCACTTCTACGCTGGTACGGCTGTCGAGATTGCCCGTCGGCTCGTCGGCCAGCAGAATCGACGGGTTGTTCAGCAGAGCGCGGGCAATCGCCACGCGCTGCTGCTGGCCGCCCGACAGCTGGTTCGGGTGATGGTCGGCGCGATCCGCGAGTCCCACCGAATCGAGCGCAGCACGCGCGCGCCGGCGGCGCTCGCGCGGCGAGATACGCCCGTGGTTGGCGTACAGCAGCGGCAGCTCCACGTTTTCGAGCGCAGACGTGCGCGGCAGGAGATTGAACCCCTGAAACACGAAGCCGATCTGCTCGTTGCGGACGAGCGACAGCTCATCGTCCGAGAGACGCGATACATCTCGGCCGTTCAGCAGGTAACGCCCGTCCGTCGGACGGTCGAGGCAGCCGACGATGTGCATGAAGGTTGACTTACCCGAGCCGGACGGCCCGACGACGGACAGGAACGCCCCCGAGTCGATGTCGAGCGTGACTTGACGGAGCGCGTGGACCGACACCTCCCCGACTTGGTAGACCTTCGCGAGATCGCGAACCGAAATCAGGGGCGCTATCAATGGGTCTGGACCGCCTTCGTCTGAGCCGCAAAGTTATAGAAGATTGCGGCCTGCGCCTTTTCTGCCCCCGCCATCCCGTAGACTTTGCCCGCGCCCTCGATGACGTAGTACTCGTTGGCAGCGTGGGCATTGCCGCCGTGTCCGGCGCCCCCCATGCCAATCGGCATCGACACCGGCGCGACGCGCTCGCCGACCTCCTCGTTCGAGAACAGATAGGCCGGCCAGTAGCCGCCGAGGATGCTCGAGTAGTGCGCCGGCGCGCCGTGCGGAATATCGAACTGATCGTACATCTCGGTCATCGCGCGCGCGATATCGGTGTCGTACGACATCTTCGACCACGGCACGTCGCCGATGACCTTCAGCTCGACGTCTTTGTAACCGTTGCGATCGAGCTGCTCGCGGATCCGCTTGACGATCTGCATGCCGTTCATCTTGGGCACGTAGCGTATGTTGTGTTTCGACGTGATCTTGTTCGGGAGAATCGCTCCGGCTCCTCCCGCATACATGTTGCCGCCCCAGATCCCGTCGAGATTGAAAGAGGTCCCGTAGCGGCCCATCTTGAGCATCGTAAACGGATCATCGGAAATGAACCGGGCGACGCCGAGATTGGCCGCCGCGATTTTCATGTCCGTCTTGGCCGCCGCCGTTTTCAGCTGCTCGACTTCCGGCACCGACAGCGGCTCGACGCCATCGAAGAATCCCTTCACGCGCGGCGTATTGCCGTCATCGGACACGAGAGATGCGAGCATCTTCATGTGCCGCCAGGCAGGGCTGTCGACGGAGCGCTTGTTGCTGCCGTGAATGTCCGACTGGACGGGACCGCGGCCCCATGAGCGGCCGCTCGTCGTGAGCTCGAAATACACACACCCTTCAGAGCCGCCCCCCACGCCGGCGCTGCCGCTCGGCGCCTGGGATCCGGACTCGCCGATCAGGGCCTCCACGTTCCGGAGGAGATCGGGATGATCCTTGACGAACTTTCGCACGCCGACGTCCATACGTTCCTCGTCGCCCTCGGCCACGAAGACGATGTTCACCGGCAGCTTGCCCGTCACGGCCTTGATCGCCAGCAGGGCGTTGAGCTGAGCCATCTCCGGACCCTTTGAATTGGTCGCGCCGCGACCGATCAGGACCTTCTTGTACGGCGGCTGCTCGACGAGGCGCGCTTCGAACGGCGGCGACGACCAGGCATCGGGCTGCGTGACCGGCATCGTGTCGTATTGCCAGTAGATCGCGATCGTTCGCGGCGCGCCTTCGTCGCAGCGCGCATACACGACGGGGTTTCCCGGCGCACCCCACTCGGTGATGCCGACGTCGAACACGCGAGACTCCTGGCATCCAAGCTGCTCGAAGAAGCCCTTGACCATTTCCGCCGATTCAGGGATGCCCTCGCCGCTGTTCGAGATGCTCGGTTGCCGAATCCATTTCTGCAGGCTTTCGACGTGCTCGTCGATGTGCTCATCGATGTAGGTGAAAACCCTCTTGAGATCGTCGTTCGTGATCTTCGAGAGGGCGGGCTTGATCTCCGTATCGCCGTCCGGACGGATGCCGAGCCGCGACGCGGCCGGCCTGGCCGCCGGCGCTCCGTCGGCGGAGGCCGTCTTGCCCGAGGTCGAGCACGCCGTTGCAAGTGCGGGAACGCAGAGGATCGTCACCAACCAGCGCATACGCTTCTCCTTAAGGGCGAGATTATGGCCTGATCCAGTCCTGATATGCCTGCCACCGGGCCGCCCCGCTTCGCGACCGGACATCATTGTCGACCAGGTCGCGTCCGACGGTATAGGTGACGGCGTAGGTTCGAAACTCGTTGAAGAACTTGAGCGTCGCCTCTGTCGACTCCTGGGGCATGAGCGCCTCGTCCTCGAGCGCCGTCGCGGCGCGGACGAATTCCAGGTCGCCATCGAGATAGCGCCGCGCGATATCCACCTGCACCCAGCGGAGCCGATCGACAAGGCGCGCAACTCGCAGATAGGTCTCGACATGGCCGACATCGGCGACCTCCGCCAGAGGAAGCCCTGCCGGTCCGACCCCCGGGGAGAGCCCCGCAAGCGCGAACAGTTCGCGTTCGATCACGACCCGGCTCGTTCCTGGAAATGCGAGCTCGACGGCAAACGTCGCCGCGCCTTCGGTTCGCAAGGTCTGCGGCGAGAACATCGGTTGGACCGGCAGGTCGATCAGGCTGTTGATGGCGTGATGGCCGGGATACGTTTCATGACACGCGAGCTCGAGGAGACGATCGACCGTGTACGAGAAGTCCAGGTTGATGACCGTTCGGCTTCGGCCGTGGCCTTCGTAGCGGGTGAACGCGCTCCAGGGCATCCCGTGCGTGTACTCGATGCTCACGCCCTCGTTCGGCGGGAGCGATAGATGATCAAAGGTCACGCGACGGCAGGCCTCGACGGCCCGCGTCACGACCACGGGCACCCGGTCGCGCGCGACGACGAATCGCCGATCGAACGCGCGGTAGCGCGGCGCCAAAGTGCCGTGCCCGGGCAGGAGCGCGTCGAGCTCCCGGCGCGCGGCCTCGAAGGCGGACGGATCACGGGTGCCGGCGTCCACGCCGAACAGCTCTCGGCTCTCCTCATCAAAGGAGAGATGACGGCCTGTCAACAGATCGACGCGCGCGACGACGGCCGCGAGCTGGCGGGAGAGAAAGGCGCGACGCGACCGGTCCACCGCGGTCCTGGCCCCGTCTCTCGCGAGCTCGTCAACGAGCGCGGCAGCGGCTCGCCGAATCTCGGGCAACGGCGTCTGCTCCGCTCGCGCGCGATCGAGCCAGACGGGGGGGCCCGCGTAGAAGTCCAGAGAATCAGCGTCGCGCTGCCCGAGCGCGAGTACGATCCTGACGTAGGCGTCGAACTGCCGATCCAGCGTGACGCGAAACGCGAAATCCCGCGCGTCGCCGCAGCCGGATGCGAATGCGAGCGCGCCGATCGCCGCGCCGACTGCGACGCGTAACGCGCGTCGCTTCACGTGACCGCGGCGCCGCCTCACTTGATGGCGCGTTCGGCGTATCCCTCGGCGTCATACGCATCGTGTTCATACCCGCCACGATAATCTCGTTCATCCGGCCGCCGAATCTTCGCCTGCGCGACGACCCGGTCGCGGCGCAGACCAACGATGTCCGAGACGTGTGTCCAGCCCTTGTCGGCGTGCTCGTCGAGGAAGCGCCCCAGCCCGTCGCGCAACTGCCGGATGACGTTCGGTCCGATCGCGTGGTCCAGCATCGCGGCCGTGCACACCTGCACGGTGCCGCACCCGAGCAGGAAGTAATTGAGCGCATGCTCGAAGGTCGAGACGCCGCCGATGCCCGAGAAGCTCCGATCGGGAAAGGCCAGCGTGAGCTGTGACATCTTGGCGAGCGACAGCGGGAGGATCGCGGGCCCGCCCAGGCCGCCGGTCGACACGAGACCGTCGACGTTCACCTCGAACTCGAGCGTCTCCGGATCGACGAGCGGCAGCGACGTGAACGTATTCGACGATGAGACGGCGTCCGCCTGGCCGAGGAACGCGCCCCTCGCCTCGACGACAATGTCGGTGGTCGACGGCGTCAGCTTGGCCCATACCGGAACCGTCGCCACCTCTTTGACCGCCTTGGCGACGATCGAGACCAGCTCGGTGTCCTTGCCGACGTTCGACCCCATGTCGGGCCGGTCCATGTGGGGACACGACAGGTTCAGCTCCAGCGCGTCACACCCCTGCTCCTGACATGCCACGGCGAGCTCCTGCCAGTGGCGCAGCTCAGTCTCGTTCCCCGAGCCCGCCATGACCGAGGCGACCAGGATGCGGTCCGGAAACGCCTTCTTGATCCGTGCGAGCCGGGGCACCCACCAGTCGAGCGTCTTGTCCGAAATGAGCTCCCAGTTCCATGACGAATGCAGCGCCGTGCCGGGCCGCTTCTTCATCGACAGGTGCGGTGAATCGCCATCGGCGCGCAGGAACTTCGTTTTTGGTCCGACGACGTTCACGACGGGGTGCAAGCCGATGGTCTTGGTGACCACGCCCCCCCATCCGGCTTCGAAGGCGCGCAGGATATTCGACTCCGACTCGGTCGGCGGCGCCGATGACAGCAGGAACGGGTTCGGGAATCGCAGGCCCGTAAACGTCGTTGAAAGATCGGCCGACATCACAGCTCCATGCCGCTACGTGCGCGCTCGGCGCTTCAAGAACGAACCTTGCCCCGCTCGTCCGGCGAACTGGCCGTTCTCGATCACCACCCGCCCGCGCGACAGGACCGTATCGGCGGCGCCGGTCACCCGGCGCCCTTCATAAGGGTTGTAGTCCACTTTCATGTGCAGCGTCTTGGCTGCCAGCGTAACGGTGCGATTGGGGTCGAAGATGACGATGTCGGCGTCCGATCCGGGGGCGATGGTGCCTTTGCGCGGAAACAGGCCGAAGATCTTCGCGGGAGACGTCGATATCAGCTCGACGAACCGGTTCAACGAGATGCGCCCTTCCCGCACGCCGCCGTCATACACGAGGCTCATGCGGGTCTCGATGCCCGGCGCGCCGTTGGGAATCTTCGAAAAGTCGCCGCGACCGAGCTCCTTCTGCTCCTTCATGCAGAAGGGACAGTGATCGGTCGAGATGCATTGGAGATCGTTGAATGCGAGCCCCTGCCAGAGCTGCGCCTGCTTGGCTTTCTCGCGCAGCGGAGGGCTCATCACGTACTTGGCGCCGCCGAAGTCCGGCTCCTCATAATTATCGTAGGACAAAAACAAATACTGGGGGCACGTTTCGGCGTACGCGGGAAGACCACGATCGCGCGCCTCGGCCACCATCTCGAGCGCCTCGGCTGCCGAAAGGTGCACGATGTAAACCGGTACGTCCGCGATCTCGGCGAGGGCGATGGCTCGGTGCGTCGCTTCCGCCTCCGCCCGCGCTGGCCGCGTGAGCGCGTGATACTTCGGAGCCGTCTGACCCGCCCGGAGCGCGCGCTGGACGAGCACGTCGATGACGTCGCCGTTCTCGGCGTGCATGCAAATCATCCCGCCGTTCTTGCCCGTTCGAAGCAGCGCCTTGAAAATGCTGCCGTCGTCCAGCATGAACACGCCGCGATACGCCATGAACAGTTTGAAGGACGTCACGCCCTGACAGACCAGCGCGTCCATTTCCTGCTCGGTCTGGTCGTTCAGGTCGGTCATGATCATATGAAAGCCGTAGTCGATGACCGCCTTGCTCTCGGCCTTCCTCATCCACGTTTCCCACGCGTGGTGCAGCGTCTGCCCCTTGTACTGGATGGCGAAGTCGACGATAGAGGTCGTGCCGCCGAATGCCGCAGCGATCGTGCCGGACTCGAAGTCGTCGGCAGAGGTCGTGCCTCCGAACGGCATGTCGAGGTGCGTGTGCACATCGACGCCGCCGGGAAGGACGTACTTGCCCGTGGCATCGATGCTTTTGTCGGCGCGGATGTCGAGGCGGGTGCCAATCGCGGCGATTCGCTCGTCCTCGACGAGCACGTCGCCCTCGTACTGATCGACCGCCGTCACGATCGTGCCGTTGGTGATGAGCGTGCGCATCCGTGCCCTGTCAGAACCAGCGCGATATCGTGACTTTCTTGTCCGTGTAGAACTCGAACGCGTCGCGGCCGTGCGCCTTCAAATCGCCGAAGAAGCTGTCCTTGGCCCCGCCGAACGGAAAGTACGCCATCGGCGCGGCCACGCCGACGTTGACGCCGACCATGGACGCCGTGGCGTGCTTCGCAAACTCGCGCGCGGCCTTCCCGCGCGATGTGAAGATCGACGCCGCGTTGGCGTTGGGATGCGACTTCATCAGGGCGATCGCATCATCGAGCGACTTCACAGGCGAGATCGCGGCCACTGGTCCGAAGATCTCGTCGTGCCCGATCGTCATCCGTATCGAGACCTCGTCGAACAGCGTCGGCCCGACGAAGTAGCCCCGCGGCCGGTCGGGCACTCGCGTGTCCCGGCCGTCGACGAGCAGTTTGGCCCCGTCGACCACGCCCTTGTCTATGTAGCCCCGCACGCGCTCGCGGTGCCTCTCACTGATCACCGGCCCCATCGTCACGCCAGGCTGGGTCCCGTCGCCGACCCTCAATGATTTCGCCGCCTCGACCATGCGATCGCGCGTTTCCTGGTGGACGTGGCCAACGGGCACGAGCATGCTCCCCGCCAGGCACCGTTCGCCGGCGCAACCGTAGAACGACTCGGCGATCGCCGCCATGGATCGATCGAGATCGGCATCGGGCATGACGACGACGAAGTTTTTCGCGCCGCCGAGCGCCTGGACCCGCTTTCCTGCGTGAGTGGCGCGCTGATAGACGTGTCTGGCGACCGGCGTGGAGCCCACGAAGGAGATGGCTCGGATCCCGGGGTGATCGCAGAGCGCGTTCACGACTTCGCTGCCGCCGTTCACGAGGTTCACGACGCCCGGAGGGAGGCCACACTTCTGAAGCAACTCGGCCATCATCCGCTGCGACAGCGGCACCTGCTCCGACGGCTTCAACACGAATGTGTTGCCGGTCACGATGGCAAAGGGCAGGAACCACATCGGCACCATCGCAGGAAAATTGAAGGGCGCAATCGCGGCGCACACACCAAGGGGCTGCCGCACGACGTGGCAGTCGATCCCGCTTGCGATGTCCTCGAGCGCGGAGCCCTGCATCAGCGACGGCGCACCACAGGCAACCTCGACGCACTCGATCCCACGGCGCACGCTTCCCCGAGCTTCGTCAAGCGTCTTGCCGTGCTCGGTTGTGACGATCCGGGCCAGCTCCTCGAAGTGCTGCTCGAGCGCTCCCTTGAACTTGTGGAGCACCTGCGCGCGCGCGTTCACCGGAGTATCCCGCCACCCAGGAAGCGCCGCGGCCGCGGCGTCAACGGCGGCGCCGACATCGGCGGCTGTCGAAAGGGGCGTGCGACCGATCACGTCGCCCACGGCCGGATTGTGGACGTCGTAATAACTGGTCGCGCTGGATATCACCCAGCGGCCGCCGATGAAATTGTCGAGGGTCACGACGTCCATTCGAGTTGCGACGTCAGCCATGCCGATCTCCTGAGAAAAAGCCCATTATAGGGCCAGCTCGCCACGACATTCAGAGCGACGCCGCGGTTCCCAGGAGCAGCGGCTTGGCTTCGCTCGCCCACCCCTCCTCCCATGTCGGCCGCGCGGCTCGCCGCGATCCTGCGCGCAGCCGATCGAGCTGCGACGAGCCAACGGGGAACGTCTCGAACAGATCGAACAGCAGATCCGCCAGCTGACGGGCCGTCGAAAAGAGGAGGCCGTTGTCGCCGTGCCGGACCCGCTCCGCCAGGCACGCGCCGTAATCCAGCGCGCACACCGGCACGCCTGCGCCAAACAGATCGACGACCTTCATCGGAATGTCGACGCCGGACGATGAGCGGTGGAGGCAGAGTCCAAGGTCGGCGCTGCCCACCACACGAGGGTAGTCCTCGGGATCGAGCCATCGCGTGCGGAGCTGGATGCGACGCGCGGGTAGACCGGCGAACCGGCGCTCGAATTCGGCGCGCCGGGTGCCGTCGCCCGTGACGAGAATGACCAGATCCGGGAACCGGCGGGACGGACCGCCAGCCTCCCAGCCGCGGATGCGGTCCTCAATCTGAAGCACCGCATCGATGACGACGTCGAAATCCTCGTCTGCCGTCCAGCCGGTCGGACTCACGATGAACCCCACGGGGCCCGCCCCGCGAATCCCCAGGCGTGTGAACAGCGCTTGCCTGATCTGCTCGCGCTCCGTTCGCTCAATCGATACGAACGCCGACGCCGGGCGATCGTACAGGACGCGGACAGTCGACAGCTTGAAGCGATCGGTAAGGAATTTCGCGAACCCCCGCGAGACGCAGAGGTTTGCGTCAGCCGCTCGCCCCGCGATCTTCTCCAACCAGCGCCCAAGCCGAACAGCCGGGTGCCCTCGCCCCAGGCGCAGCGCCAGGATCGTGTAGCCGAGGTTGTGCCAGTCGACGATCAGGCGTGCCCCGCGCAGGCGAGCCACGATCCAGGCGACGTGCAGCGTCGGCAGGGCAGGCGGATTCTGCACGAGCAGGAGGTCGAATGTCGGCAGGCGCAACAGCGCGACGAAGAGCCGTACGCTTAAACGGAAGCCGTCGATGAATGCGGCGAACGCGTACAGGAGCGAGGACATCACCGGCCAACCTCCCACCCGCTCCCTGAGCGTCGCGTTCGGGATCGTGTGAACGGTGATGCGCGAATCTGCGGCAAGGGACTTCGGAAGTGGCGCGCCCGCGTAGCCGACGAAGTCCACGTCAACGCCGCTGGCGGCCAGCGCGCGGGCGTGGTACTGCATGCGAGGACTGCGCCCGAGATCCCCTGCGACAACGACGGCGGCGTGCATCTTGGAGGGCGTGGAATCGACGAGAGCCGATCTAGCATAACCTACGCGACGCGTGGCTCGCGCTCAGGTCGAGCTAACATGTGCATCGGCGTGCGACACCTGCTGACTCCTCTGCTCTGGCTGCTCGTGGCCGTCCCGCTGGCGTCTCAGCCCGCGCGCTTGGATGTGCTGATTCGAAACGGCCGAGTGCTTGACGGCACCGGCAATCCCTGGCGGGCGGTGGATATCGGGATCCGCGGGGGACGCATTGTGGACATGGGCCGCCTCCCGGCGGCGACCGCGGCGCGCGTCATCGATGCGAAAGGGTTGACCGTCTCACCCGGGTTCATCGACGTTCATTCACACGCCGCCGACGGCCTCGCAGGCCCGCTGAAGGAAGGGCGCCAGCTGCTTGCCCAAGGGATCACGACCGTCGCTCTCAACCCCGACGGCCGCGGACCAATCGATCTTCGAGCGCAACACGCGGGTTTCGAGCAGCGCGGCGTCGGTGTCAACGTCGCACTCTACGTGCCGCACGGTTCCATCCGCCGCGAGGTCGTCGGCATGGCCGATCGCGACCCGACGCCCGCCGAGCTCGAGCAGATCGTGACGCTCGCCCGGCGCGGCATGGAAGCGGGCGGCATCGGGCTGTCTTCGGGTCTCTACTACGCGCCCGGCAGCTACGCCCGGACCGAGGAGGTCATTGCGCTCGCGAAGATCGTGGGCGAGATGGGCGGGGTGTACGAGAGCCACATCCGCGACGAAGCCGACTACAGCATCGGCGTCGTCGGCGCCGTAGAAGAGGTCATCCGCATCGCCGAAGAGGGACACATTCCCGCTATCGTCGCGCACATGAAAGCGCTCGGACCCGCCAGTTGGGGGCTGTCGATGGCGCTCGTCGAGCGCATTGCTCAGGCGCGCAACCGCGGCGTCGAGGTCTACGCGGACCAATACCCCTACGACGCGAGCGGCACGAGCATTGTCGGCGCGCTCGTCCCTCGGTGGGCCGAAGTCGGCGGGCAGCCTGAGCTCATCAAACGCATCGACGGCGCCGATCACGATCGACTTGCCGCCGATATGCGACGCAATCTCGAGCGCCGGGGCGGAGCCGACAGCCTGGTGATCTCTGTGTATCGCCCGGACCGGTCGCTCGAGGGGCAGTCATTGGCAGCCGTCGCCACGGCGATGAGCCTGGCGCCCGAGGAAGCGGCAATGGCGCTCCTTCGCAAAGGGGGCGCGGGCCTCGTGTCGTTCAACATGTCGGAGCGTGACATCGAGCTCATCATGCGGCAGCCGTTCACCATGACGTGCACCGACGGCGACCTCGTACCGTTCGGGCGGGGCAAACCGCACCCGCGCGGCAACGGCGCGTTTGCCCGCAAGCTCCACGTGTACGTGCACGACCGCGGCGTCATCGATCTGCCGTTTGCCGTTCGCTCGATGACGAGCCTGCCGGCGTCCGTGTATGGCATGAAGGATCGCGGTATGCTCAGGCCCGGTGCGTGGGCGGACGTGCTGATTTTCGATCCTGCTCGAGTCCGGGACGCGGCGACGTATCAGGAACCGCATCAAATCGCCGAAGGCATGGAATACGTCCTGGTGAACGGAGTGATCGCGAAGGACGGCAACCTGTTCACGGACACGCTCGGGGGAAAGGTCGTGACGCCTGAACGATAGCGGCTACCTCCTGGAGCTCGCGAACGACTGCGTGCACTGCGGTTTCTGCCTTCCGGCCTGCCCGACCTACCTGCTGTGGGGGCGCGAGGCTGACTCTCCGCGCGGCCGTATCTATCTGATGAAGGCGCACCTCGAGGCGCGGACGACCATCTCGGAGAGCTTCGAGCGTCACATGGACGCCTGTCTGGGATGCATGGCGTGCGTCACGGCCTGCCCGTCCGGCGTCCGATACGACCAGTTGATCGAACACACACGGCCTCTCGTTGAGCAGCTCGGCACAAGGCCGCTCGTCGACCGTATGTATCGAGGGCTGCTGTTTGGCCTGTTACCGTATCCTCGGCGCTTGCGGTGGATCGCTCGGGCGTTGCGAACGGCGCAACGCCTGGGCATCCAGCGCGCCTTCCGCGCATCCGGCCTGGCCCGAATGCTTCCCGCTCGCCTTGCGGCGCTCGAGCGGCTCGCGCCGCCCGCGATGCCACCAAACGGTCGTGACCAGCTGCCAGCGACCATCGCCCCCGCTGGAACGGCCCGCCGGCGTGTGGGGCTCCTTCTCGGCTGCGTGCAGCGCGTGTTCTTTCCGCAAGTCAATCACGCCACCGCCCGAGTGCTGGCCGCGGAGGGGTGCGAGGTCGTGGTCCCTCAAGGGCAGCAGTGCTGTGGCGCCTTGATGCTCCATGCAGGCCGCATCGAGGACGCGCGGGTCGCCGCGCGCCGTCTTATCGACGCGTTCGAGCCGGGTCAGGCGGGCCGCGCCCGCAACGGACCTCTCGACCACATCGTCATCAACGCGGCCGGGTGCGGGTCGGCGATGAAAGAGTACGCAGAGCTCCTGCGCGACGATTCTGATTATGCCGACCGGGCACGCGCGTTTGCCGAACGATGCGTCGATATCTCTGAGCTGCTGGCGCAACTCGAACCGCAAGCGCCGCGTCACCCCCTACGCCTCCGCGTGGCGTATCACGACGCGTGCCACCTGAATCACGCCCAACGAGTCAAGCAGGCGCCGCGGCAGGTCCTACAGACGATTCCGGAGCTCGAGCTTCGGGAGATCGCCGAGTCCGACGTCTGCTGTGGATCCGCGGGTGTCTACAATCTGCTGGAACCTGCAGCCGCCGGCGCGCTTCGCGATCGCAAGGTGGCGCACGTGCTGCAGACCGACTGCGACGCGCTCGTGTCGTCCAACCCGGGTTGCCTGCTCCAGATCGCGTCGGGGCTCGAAGCGGCAGGGCGCGCGACCCGGGTCATGCACCTCGTCGAGGTGCTCGATGCGTCGATCGGAGGCCACCACGAGTGAGTCGCGCTCGGCTCAGAGTCCGCCCGGTCCCCGGCCCGGATTCAGCGTCCCGGTCGGATCGAACGTCCGTTTCAGCGACCGCATGATGTCGAACGCGTCGCCCAATGGCCCCCACCGACCGACAGCCGCCTCGAGGTCATCCGACGCCCGTAGCAGCACGACGCTTCCCCGCCCCGGAGCGTTCCTCCGGCGGAGCGCCTCGATCGCGCGTGACTGAGACTTGAGCTCGCCATCGAATCGAGCGAGCAGAACACCGACACTCGCGCGGCCAATCGCCTCAGCGCAGCGCTCGCCGGCCGCCGCCCCGGTCGACGTCCCAAGAACGCCGAGAGCCTCGAGGGTTGCCGGGACGTCCGTCGGGAGGCACGTGATCTTCGCCACGGCGCCCGGTCCGCCCCACGGCCGCCCGCGATGTGAGGACCATTCCCGCTCCTCGTCGTCGCCGCGAAGAATCATCGTTCGCGTCCCGTGAGCGGCAGCCAGGCGAACCGCGCTCGCGCTCTGCTGCTCGATTGACGCCTCAATCGACTCGAAACGGATCAGCAACCGCGGCGATTTCACTTCGGCCGTCTGAATCTCAATCGCGGTGGGCGTCAACTGGTTCTGGTCGATCGCCGCCACAATCGCGCCGGCCGACGACGGGGATGTGTTCTCCGCAACCACCGTGGCCGACGTCGTCGGACGCGGATAGAGCTTGAACGTCGCGTTCAGGATGACGCCCAGGCACCCGTATGACCCTGCCATCAGCCGCGCAACATCGTACCCGGCGACGTTCTTGACGACGATGCCGCCCGCCTTGGCGCGAACGCCGTCTGCGCGTGCGATTTCAACGCCGATGATGAGGTCCCGCGGCGCCCCATATCGATGCCGCCTGGGCCCGCTGTCATTGGTTGCGACGATGCCGCCGATCGTCGCGCGATCGGACCGCGGGGGATCGAGCGGAATCCATTGCCCCTGTCTCGCGAGCACCCGATTGACATCATCCAGCACCGCACCGGCCTCGACCGTGGCCGTCAAATCGCCATGCCGGTGCGCGAGCACCCGATTCAGGCGCGTCGTGGTGAGGAGGATGTCGCCGTCGGGTGCGGAGCTCCGGTCGCCTGTGGTGCCGCCTCCGCGGATGACAATGCGCTGGTTCGAGCGCGTCGCCGCGGCCAACAGCTCCGCAACTTCCTCAACGGTCGCGGGCTCGACCGTGCGCACTCAGAAACGCTCCGCCAGGTGACGCTGCTCCGCGGGGTGCTGCCGGTAAGGACCCGGCACCTCACCGCACAAGCGCGGTGTAGGAAAGACCTTGCCTGGATTGCAGATGCCGGACGGATCGAAGGCACAGCGGACGAGTTGCATCGTGTCCAGATCGGCGTCCTTGAACATCTTCGGCATCTGATGCGCCTTGTCGGCCCCGACGCCGTGCTCGCCCGTGATCGAGCCGCCCGCATCGAGGCAATATCCGAGAATCTCGTTGGCGACCTCCTCCGCGAGCTCGCCCTGACCGGGGACAGCCTCGTCATAGCAGACGAGCGGGTGCAGATTGCCGTCTCCCGCGTGAAAGACGTTGCCAATCCGCAGGCCCGACCGCGTTTCGAGCTCGCGGATGCGCCGGAGCACGTCCGGCAGCTTCGTGCGGGGAATGACGCCGTCCTGGACGTAGTAGTTTGGCGACACGCGCCCCATGGCCGCGAACGCCGCCTTTCGCCCCTTCCAGATCCTCGCCCGGTCGTCGTCGTTCTTCGCGATTATCAGAGCCGTCGTGCCATGGTGGCGGCAGATCTGTTCGACGAGCCCGAAGAGCTCCTGGACCTCGACGGAAGGTCCATCCAATTCAACGATCAGGACGGCCTCGGCATCCGGAAAGCCGGGATGGACGGCGGCCTCGGCCGCTTCGAGCGTCAAGCGGTCCATCATCTCGACCGCGGCGGGAATGATGCCGGCGGCGATGATTGCAGAGACGGCGTCGCCGGCCTGATCCGTCGACGGAAATGCCGCAAGCAACGTTCGCACGGACTCGGGCTTTCGCAAAAGGCGAAGCGTGGCCTTCGTCACGACGGCGAGCGTGCCTTCCGATCCGACGAGCACGCCCAACATGTCGAGCCCGGGCGCATCCACCGCCGAGCCGCCGACATGCACCATCTCGCCATTGGGCAGCACCGCTTCGACCCCAAGCACGTGATGCACCGTGAACCCATACTTCAGGCAATGCGCGCCGCCTGAATTCTCCGCCACGTTGCCGCCGATGGAGCAAATCAGCTGACTCGATGGGTCCGGCGCGTAGTAGTAGCCGAACGGCGCGACGCGACGGCTCACGTCCAGGTTGATGACACCCGGCTCGACGGTGATCCGCTGGTTGGCGATGTCCACTTCGAGAATCCGATTGAGCCTGGTCAGGACGATGAGGACACCGTCCGGGACGGGCAGCGCGCCGCCCGAGAGCCCGGTCCCGTGGCCGCGGGCCACGAATGGGACCCGGTGGCGATGGCACGCGCGAACGACGGCCTGCACCTCTTCGGCCGTCTTTGGGAAAACCACCAGGCCGGGACGCTCTCGCAATCGCGCAAGCCCGTCCGACTCGAAGGGCAACAGTTCCCCGTCTTCGTGCACGAGGCCATCGGGGCCAACAGCGCGCGCGATCTCGCCGATGATTTGTTCATTCACTGGTGCACGCCACAACGAGCAACGAGTCACGAATCACGAGCGACGAGCCCCCGAGCCGCTACCACGCCTGCATCGCGTCCTCGAACATCCGTGTGAGATCCTCGGCTCCCGCCGGCCTTGGCGAGAGCTTCGTCACCCTGTGCTGCGGAAGCGTGCCGTCGACCAGCCCGGGGATGTCCGACGACGAGTAGCCAATCGCGCGCAAGCCGTTGGGCGTATTCAACCGCTGCATGAACCACGTGATCCTGTCTGCGAGAATGCGACCGGCATCTTCCCGGCGCGCGCGCGAGACGTCCGCGCCGAGCGTTTCAGCCGCCTTCAGGTGCCGATCCGGATTGGCCTCGGCGGTAAACCGGAATACGGCGGGCGCGTTCAGGACGACCGAGAAGCCGTGAGGCACCAGCGGATGATCCACCTCGTAGCCGGGCGCACGGTACCCTTTGACGTGCCCGGACACGGGATATGACATCCCGTGCGGAAGGTGTACGCCTGCATTGCCGAAACCAACGCCCGCGTAAGAGGCCGCCAGCAGCATCTGTGCACGGGCTTCGTCATCAGCGGGATCATCGACAGCTCGAACCAGGTAGTGCGCCACCATCCGCAGCGCTTGAAGGGCCCAGATGTCGCTGATCGGGTTCGACCCCTGATACGCCGGACGCAGTGCCGGGCGCTCGGGCCGTGGCCGATCGGTGTAGGGCATGGCCGTGAACGATTCGACCGCGTGGCTCAGGATGTCGAGGCCGCTCGATGCCGCCACTTGAGCCGGCATCGTACGCGTGTTATCGGGATCCAGCAGCCCGAGCGCCGGCTTGAGACGCCGGCTGGCAATACCGGTCTTCGCGTGCATGCGCGTCAGATCGAAAATGCTGACGCCGGTCGTCTCACTGCCCGTGCCGGCCGTCGTCGGAATCGCGATGAGGGGCTTCAGCGGACCTGGGACCGGCAGACCCTTGCCAATCGGCGGGTTGACGTAGTCGAGGAATTCGCCGGATGGAAACGTCGTGTAGAGGTTCACCGCTTTCGCGGTGTCGATGACCGACCCCCCACCGATCGCCACGAAGCCGTCATAACCGCCCCGGCGCTCGCGACCGCCATCGTGCCGCGCGCCGGCGTCGCTTCCGGGCTCGGCGCTCTCGGCGAACCGGATCGCCTCGCAGAACGACTCGTCGGTCGGCTCAACCCGCACGCGGTCGTACAGCGTGGCCTTCACACCCGCCGCGTCGAGCGACTCGAGAACGGTACAGACCGGAGGGAGCCGGGCGACGTTCGGATCAGTCAGCACGAGCGCGCGTCGAACGCCCCACTCGGCGAGATCCATCCCGCATTCGCGGGTCACGCCCGCGCCGAACCGGACGCTCGAGACGGCCATCTCGAACGCAACTTCTCTGAGCATCGATTGTTCCCGGGGCCACATTCTATTGCGGATTGGAGACTGGGTCACGAGCCGGGCCACAGCCGCTCGCCTGTAATCAGGCGGACGCGCCGCTGCAGCGTGACGAACGACCACGCCCATTCGGTGAGCACGACAAACCGGTTGCGGAAGCCGATGAGCCAGAAGATGTGCAGAAAGACCCAGAAGATCCAGCCGAAGAAGCCGGAAATCTTGATGCCGAAGATGTCGCCCACTGCAGAGCCACGCCCGATTGTGGCCATCATTCCGTAGTCGCGATACCGGAACGGTAGAAGCGGCTCGCCCTTGATGGCCCGGAGAACATTGCGCGCCGCATGAGCGCCCTGCTGCATCGCGACCTGAGCGACGCCGGGCAACGGCTTTCCGTCCTGCGTGAAACTACATAGGTCGCCGGCAACGAAGATCCGCGGCTGCTCCGCCAGCGCCAGGGTTGGCTGAGGCGTGACGCGGCCGGCGCGGTCGAGCGGCACGTTCAAGGATTTCGCCAGCGGAGAGGCCGCCACACCGGCCGCCCAGAGTACTGTCTGAGCGGCGATCGTTTCCGTGCCTCCCGCCGACCCGCTCGGCGCACCCCTGGGCGCTCCCGCCAACCCGTTCGACACAATGACGCCGGAACCGTCAATGCCGGTGACGACCGCATTGGTGCGCACCTCGACGCCCAGACGCTCGAGCGCCTCGCGTGCCGCCCGGCGCAACGTCTCCGCGAACGCCGGAAGAATGGCGGGCCCGCCCTCGAGCAAGACAATGCGCGAGGAGCGAGGGTTGATGCTTCGAAAGTCCTGGGGGAGCGACTGCCGCGCGATTTCGGCGAGCGCGCCCGCAAGCTCGACACCTGTCGGGCCGCCCCCCACGATCACGAACGTCAGCAGGCGCGTGCGCTCCTCGGAATCGGCTTCGCGTTCGGCCGCCTCGAACGCCAGCAGCACCTGTCGTCTGATCTCAAGTGCATCGTCCAGAGTCTTGAGTCCCGGGGCGCGGGGCTCCCACTCGGAATGGCCGAAGTACGAATGCGCCGCGCCGGTCGCGACGATCAGGTAGTCGTACGAGAGATCGGCGTGATTGAGGGCAGGCGCCCCCGGATGAGCATCGAGAAGCACGCGGCGCCCCGGCCCGTCAATTGCGCGGGCTTCGGCGAGCAGCACCTGCACGTTCTTCTGTTTCCTCAGCACCCAGCGGATGGGAGACGCGATGTCGCCGGGAGAGAGCGATGCCGTGGCGACCTGGTAGAGCAGCGGTTGAAAGAGATGGTAGTTGTGCCGGTCGATCAGCGTGACCTGGACGGGCGCGCCCGCCAGCGCTCGCGCGGCATCGAGGCCGCCGAACCCGCCGCCGATGATGACGACATGGGGAAGCATGGGATCAAGCTCGGGAGTCGTGAGTCGTCGGTTATGAGTTATCGTACACGGATGGCCAGCCCATCCAAACACGCGGGCACGACGACCGCGAGCCCCCCGAAATCGAGCGCCGCGCGCGGTGGACCTGCTTCCGTCGTCGAGACGGCCTGCCCGCTCGACTGTCCCGACGCATGCAGCCTAGCGGTCACAGTCCAGCACGGCAAGGTTCTCACAATTGACGGCGGCCACAAGAATCCCGTGACCAAGGGCTACATCTGCGCGAAGGTCCGGAAGTTCGGCGAGCGCGTCTACGGCCCTGATCGTTTACTGCAGCCTGCGATTCGCACCGGACTCAAGGGTGAGGGCAAGTTCAAGCGTGTCTCGTGGGACGAGGCGCTCGAGCGCGTCGCCGGCCGTTTTCTCGAGGCGAAGGCCGCGTGGGGCGCCCAGTCGATCCTGCCCTATTCCTACGGCGGCTCGAACGGTCTGTTGACCCAGGACAATATCGACGCCCAGCTCTGGCGCCGCTTCGGAACCTCACGGCTTGCTCGCACACTCTGCGCCGCGCCAACCGGGGCCGCCAACAGCGCTCTGTACGGCAAGATGACGTCGGTCACCTATCAGGACTATCCCTCCGCTGCGCTCATCGTGCTGTGGGGCGTCAATCCGTCGGCGTCGGGCATTCACCTCGTGCCGTATCTGCGCGAAGCGAAGACGAAGGGCGCCAAGCTGGTCGTCATCGACCCGCGGTCCACGCAGCACGCTCGCGCGGCCGATATTCACCTTCCCGTCAGAACCGGGACCGACGTCGTCGTCGCGCTCGCCATTCACCGGTATCTGTTCGAGAACGGATATGCCGACGAGCGGTTCCTGAACGAGCACACAAAGAATGCGGACAAGCTTCGTGAGCGCGCCGAGCCCTGGACGATCGATCGCGCAGCGGACGTGGCGGGCATCGACGCGTGGGCGCTCGAGCACGTGGCGCAGCTGTACGCGGCCAGTTCACCCGCGCTGATCCGCTGCGGATGGGGGCTCGAGCGCAACCGCAATGGTGGCAATGCGGCGATGGCGGTGCTCGCCCTTCCTGCGGTCGGCGGGAAGTTCGGCGTCCGCGGCGGTGGCTACTCGATGAGCAACTCGGCGTCGTGGGACATCACGCGTCCCTGGATTGCCGCCGATGAGCCGGACACGCGTCTGGTCAACATGAATCACCTGGGCCGAGCGTTGACGGAGTACGACGACCCGCCGGTCAAAGTGCTGTTCGTCTACAACTGCAATCCCGCGGCAACCGTGCCGAATCAGCACCGGGTCCTCGAGGGGCTCGAGCGAGAGGATCTCTTCACGGTCGTCTTCGAGCAGGTCATGACCGACACGGCCCTGTACGCCGACGTCCTGCTTCCGAACACCACGTTCCTGGAGGGCTACGACGTTGCCAAGGCGTACGGGCCGATTCACCTCGAGCTCGGACGCCCCGTCATCGATGCCGCGGGCGAGGCGCGATCGAACGCAGACGTTTTCGGTGAGTTGAGCGCGCGCCTCGGCCTCCTCAAGGAGGGTGAACCCGCTGGCGAGCTGGAATTGATGCTGAACATGCTCGAGCATCTGCCCGGCACCGTCAGCACCGATCTACGCGCCGGCGCGGCGGCAACGCCGCCGCACGGCCTCGCGCCGGTGCAGTTTGTCGACGTGTTCCCAAACACGCCTGGCCGCAAGGTCGACCTCTTTCCCGCCGGGCTGGAGTCGAGTGCCCCCCTGGGCTTGTATCGGTTTCAACCAGATCCCGCGACGGCCCGTTACCCGTTGGCGCTCATCTCGCCGGCGAGCGAACGGACGATCAGCTCCACGCTCGGCGAGCTGCCCCGTCCGGACGTCAAGCTGACGATGCACCCTGATGACGCCCGGGAGCGGGGCCTGGCAGATGGCGACCTCGTCCGTGTGTTCAACGATCTGGGCGAGGTCCACTGCCTGTTGGCGGTCGGCCCGCTCGTTCGCCGGGGCGTAGTCAGCCTGCCGAAAGGCATCTGGCGCCGAAGCACACGCAACAACACGACCGGCACGGCGCTCGTCCCCGATACGCTCACCGACATCGGCGGCGGGGCTTGCTTCAACGACGCCCGCGTGCAGGTCGCCTCGCTCGCCAGCGCCTAGTGCGAAAAGACGAGGCCAGGCGGCTGTTCTGATGGGTCGGTTTAATAACTGAAAAAGAAGAGGACGTCGACGCCGCTGCTCTGCGTCCGTTGAAACAGCTGCGTCTGTGCGGAGCTTCCCTGGAGGTAATTCGTACGGAAACGCAGCCACCTCGTCAGCTCGTACTCCAGCACGAGATTCGTCTGGCTTAGGTCGCCAATCGCCCGATCAAGTTTGACATACAGGTTCTGACCGATTTGCTGGCCAACGGTGATATCGGCGGCTACACCGCTTTGGGGCGCCACGTTGAGCTCGAAGGTGTTGAGATTCAGCGCGTTCCCGATTGACTGGGCCAGCGGACCTGTTGCTGCGCCGAGCGCCATCGATCCCGCGATCGACGACAGCGACGCCTGCTGCCCTTCGCCGAGCTGATTGATAGGCTGGTTGAACACGATCAATGCGAGGATGTCGGCTTCCTCGAGCGGCGGGGTGCTGCTCAGAGCGAGCTCGGGTTGCGTGAGCCGTCCGCGGATGTTGACGTTCGTCGTCACGCCCTGAATGACACGCTCCGCGCGAATATCCAACGCCGCATCTAGATCGTCGAGACCCTCGAAGCGGATTCGACCATCCCTCAAAATCGTGAAGCGCCGTCCTTGAAAGTCGTACGTCCCGCGAACGGTGTTGACGGTGCCGAGGAGACGGACCTGGTCCCACGGTGACTTGCTGATGTACACATCGCTGCCGACCGTCACGTTCAGCGCGCCAAGCCCAATCCGCGCCCCCGGCGCCCTGAGGTCGTTTGCCTTGATGACGAGCGCGTTGGGCGCTGTCAGGCGCACGTACATCTGCAGCGGGTCGAATACGCCTCGGGAGGCCTCTCCCCCGGTTGAAGCCCCTCCACTGATTGGCGTGGACACTGCTCCCGCAATCGGTGTCGGCGAGGGCGTCCGGCTCGTGTCCGGTCCCGCCGCGAGCGCCGATTCCTGAGTCGCATAGGCCGCGTCATCGATGGCAGCGACAATCGGATCGAGATTGATCTGCCCGGTGGATATGGCGAGATCGCCGTCGATGCGGGGCGCACCGAGCTCGCCGGCGATGCGCAGGTTGGTGTTGATCCGCAGGCTGCCCATTTTGTTGTCGACGATCCTGAAATCGTTCGCGGTCGCCTCGATCGCGACACCAGCCACCTCCCGCTCACGGATCGCCAAGTCGCCGGTGATGGTCAGCCGCTTCCCGCGGCTGTCCGCCAGGCCGAGCTCGCCGATGTGTACCTTTTCGGGCAGCAGATCGATCCGCCCTTCGAGCTGCGAGTAGGACACGCCGGTGGGAAGCACCTTGAACGACCCGTTCGCGATGGTCACGGCCCCCAGCGGATGTGGATCGCCGGAAGGTCCCGTCACATCGACCTTCGCCTGCAACGTGCCGGTGAGGTTGGTCACAGACGGAATGAGAGGCTGGAGCAGCCCGAGCTCGATCGGGCTGCTGTCGATATGCAGGTCGTAATCGGTGCGCGTCGCGTCAGGCGCCAATGGCGCATACCCCTTGACCACCATCCATGTCGTCGGGTTCTGCTGAAGCCGGATGTCGATGTCGATCCCGTTGTTCTCATAGCTGACGGTTCCGCCGAGACGGTCGTACCTGAGCTGACGCAAGCCCCCTTGCGCGATCGCAAAGTCACCTGTCACTGATGGAGCTGCCCTCGTCCCCGTGATCTTGGCAAACGCGCTGAGCCGGCCGGACGACTGGGGCTGCCGGAGCAACAGCTGATCGATCGTCGCGACGTCTAGGTCCGCGACCGTCACGTTGAGCGTGTCTCCCGTGCCGCCGAACTTCCCATCGACGGAAATGTTCTGCTGGCCGCTCGAGAGTTGGAGATCGGCAACGCTGATGGTATCCGCGCTGTATTGAATCGCCGGCCGGGTCCCAGCCGCCGCCTGCCACTCCGCGTCCCGTATCCGGAGCGCGAGACTCGTCAGGAGCACCTCAACGCCTTCCGCAGGGAGCAACAGCGACCCCTCAGCCGTAAGCGATCGCTCGGGCTGGTTGGCGGCCACGTCGAACTCGATCTCGCGATGGGCGTACCGCGTGCGCGCGGTCACCTCATTGAGATTCTGACCGGCAATCGTCACGAGCGTCGCACGTGAAGTCCCGGAGATGGTAGCGGTCGCCGGGTCGAGCGCGGTCAGCGACGCCTGGAAATCGGTTGTCGCGTTCAGTGCGCCGTTCCGGTCGAATTTCAAGTCGTCGCCGCTTGCGTTGCCCGACGCTCGGTATTCGCGCCGGTTCCCCGTGACCGTCGCATCGAGCCGGGCAACACCCGAAAGCGGCTGATCGAACAAACGCGCGATCGTCGCCAGGTTCGGGCTTTCGGCGTGAATTTTCAGGTTCGACTGACCGCCCTCGGCCTGGGCAGGGGCCTCGACTGCGACCTGGGCGTCTCCCACCGCCAGCCTCCCGCTGGCCGTGACGTTCACGTCGCGACCGGTCACTTCGAGTGACTTGATGTTCACGGTGGAGGAGGAGTAGTCGCCGTCGAGTGCCGCATGCGTGATCTCCAAGCCGCCAACCGTCGACGGATCGATATCGACCCGGGCAACTGCCTGAACGGCGTCCAGTGTCACGCCCTCCGAAAGATTGTGAACGGTCGCGTCTGCGCCCAGATGCCCCCCAACCGCGCCTTTGAGCGAACTTTTCTCGCTGAGGATGGCCGGATCGACGTCCTCGAACGTGCCTTCGATGTTGATGTGCGCCGTGTTGTTCAGCACGCTGCCGTTGAACGTGAGCCGCGGCACGCGCCCGCCCATGATGACGCTGTCGCTGAGCGTGCCGTTGGCCGTCAGGGCGAGCGCCCGGGGCCCCTCGAGTGCGGGGAGCGCTTGCGGGCCCTGTGATATTGGCGCGCGTCCTACCGCTTCAACGTGTCCATTGATCGCAGTCGCGTACCGATCGGTTTCGAGCGCCGGCAGCTCGAGCAGCGCACCAACCCGACGCAGATCGAGGCCGGCCAGGGTCACATCCGCGCGATAGGCGACGTCGCCGCCCTTCAAGGAAACACTGGCGGTGCTCCCATTGGCGATGTCAGCGCCCGCGGCGCGTGAGGGCAGGAATTGCGCCGTTAAGGTCACTCCGAGGGCGCCCGCGTCACGGGCGAAAGGCCCGGGCTCGCCCCGCGGGGGGCGGACGCCGACAACGTGGTAGGCAACGTTGATGTCGCTGGCCACCTGGGGCGCGCGCAGACCGCGCGGAATCCTACGAAGATCGAGGTTGCGCGCCTCTCCACGGACGTCAAGCGCCAGTCCCTCTGAAGCCTTGGCAGCGGGGAGCGTCACCTGTCCGCGCGTCGTAAGGTTCGCCCCATAGGCGGCGGCTTTTGCCGTCAGATCGATCCGGCGGTCGGCCAGCCGCGCCGTTGCTTCGATCGAACTGGCGGCGTACCCCCCAACCGCGACGTCACGCGCATTGACGGATGCTGTCCCTCGGGCGGACGCGATGTCGGCCAGATCGTCGGCGGTCAAGCTGAAGTGAGTCTCGGCGGTGATATCACTCATCAGGCGAGCGTCGTTCAGAATTGGCGCCAGGTCGAGACGGCGTATCGAAAGCTCGCCTGACAACGACTGTTGCGACTTTTGAGCGGCGCCATCACCTGAATGCTCTTCGCGGCTCACGAACCCAGCCACAAGCCGTCCCGCAATTTGCCCGGCCGAATCGCGCACACTCATGTTCACGCCGAGTCGATCGAGCGGTCCGTCGACCTCGAGCTCGAATGCGGGTCGAAGTCGAACGTCGTTTAGCGACGGCACGAATGCCGATACCTCCGGCATCGAGAACCGGGCTGACTTGACCCGCAGGTTGATGTTGGGAGGCCTGGGCGGCTGGGGCCGCGGCCCAGCGAGCGATGTCGAGCTAGACGAATACCCTTTGATCTCGCCGTCTACCGCAAGAGAGCTCTCGGCCGTTTCGAGTGCGACCTTGTTCAAGAAGATCGTATCGTCCGTCACCGACGCACTGCCGCTGAAGGCCTTCAGCGTGAGCACCGGGTCACGAAGCCCCGAAATGGCCTGAAGCGACATGTGCGAGACATCGATGGCGTAACGGCCTGGCTCCTGCCGGAACGCCAGGGTCGCGTCAAGCCGATCGATCCGCCTCGGCAAGATCGCCGTCGACCCGGGCGTCCTCGGCGGCCCTTCGATGATGATCGTGCCATCGCTGACGACGATGCCGTCGATAATCACGCGTCGTCGGGATCCGCCGTGCGCCTCGCGATCGACATCGGACCGCTGGGTCTTCACAAGCCGGGCAATCGACCATCCATCCTCTGCGTGCCGAAGATAGAGCATCGGCTTCCGCAGTCGGATGTGGTTCACCGTCAACCCGCGCGCCGCCAGCTCGAACACGTTGTAGTCGATGGCGATGTCCTCGACCGACGCAACAGGCGCTCCATCCATCGACACCGCGAGGTGCTCGATGCCGACGCCTTGAAACAAGTTCCCCCGAAGCCGCTCGATCGACACCGTGCCATTGAGATACTGGTTGGCCTGGCGCTCGAGGTAGTCGCGCAGCCGGTTTCTGAACCACGCCGTCTGCGACACGATGATGGCGCTCGCGGCCACGCTCACGATGAGCGTCAGGACGACGATCACCGCGCGGGCTGCGCGCCGCAACGATTTCATCGGTCAGAACCAGAAATCAGAGGTCCTAATGGCTCCGCAATCCGCATTCGACAATCCGCCGTTAAAATGCCTGCCCGATTGAGAAATGCAGTCGCCAGCGCCGCGTTTGCGGGCTCCCGTTGACACTGAGCCCGGGGATCGGATTGAGCTGATAGCCGTAATCAAAACGAACGGGGCCGATCGGCGTCCGATACCGAAGGCCCGACCCGACCGCATACCGCAGGTCGTGGACGTTGACGGCGCCCGAGTTGAGCCAGACGTTCCCGCCATCGAGAAACAGGACTCCGCCAAGACTGCCGTGCAGGATGGCGCGGAGCTCTTCGCTGAACTGCAACATGCTCGCGCCGCCGAGTGGCGTGCCGTTTTCGCTGAGCGGGCTCACCTCGTACCGGCCCCAGCCACGGATGCTCGTGGAGCCGCCCAGAAAAAAGCGCTTCGAGAACGGCACGTTCGTCTGCGAGTCGCCGTAGGGGCGGATGTTCCCCACTTGCAGGCGGCTGGCGAGGACAAGGGAGCGGCCGCTGAGGGGCAGGTAATGCCGGCCCTCCGCGGACACGCCGGTGTACTGAAACGTTCCCGGCAGGATGCGGCCTGCCTGTTCGACGTGAAAGGTGAATTGATAACCGCGCGAGGCGTCAAGGGCGTTGTCCGCGGTCGAGTGCTGCAGGTCGAAGCCCAACGAGTTCAGCGTCCCGTTCTGCTCGCCGGTGATCGGGTTGAGGCCGAGCGCGATCAGGTCCTTGATGAGCGACGGGTCGTTTAGCGCGGCGTCGGACACGGAGCTGCTATCGTGCTCCGCCGTCAGCGACACGGCCCACGAGAGCCTCGCGGTCGTGCGATGCGTCAGCGTGGCCTTGCCGCCCTGAATAATGGAGCTGTAGGCCGGCACGATGGTGTTCCAGTACTGTCCTTCGAGGCCAAATGACAGCGGCGCGACAAACACATAGGGCTGCGTGAAGTCGACCCGGATGCCTCGATCGAGTGACGACCAGCGGCCATGGATGCCGGCCGACCGTGCCCCGCCGAGGAAGTTGACGTTGTGATATTCCGCCTCGGCGCGGGCCTTTTCTTCGGTGCCGTAGCCGACACCAAAATTTACCCGATTGTGGCTGCCCTCGGCGACGGTTACCTTCGTCGGCACGTCCTCCGGTTGCTGTTCCTGCTGCAGCGTCTCGATGTTGACGAACTGGAACAGCTCCATGCCGTACAACCCGCGTTGAGACGCCTGCAGTGCGCTTCGCCGGAACAGATCGCCCGGCTTGTAGCGCAGCTGCCGCTCGATGACGCGGTCGTCGACCGACTTGTTGCCGGTGACATCGATGGGTCCGAAATGAGCCAGAGTGCCGGGATCGGCCGTGAACGTCACGACCGACTCCTTCGGATCGTTGTTCGCGTTCGATTCGCTCGTTGCGACCTTCGCGTAGGGGAACCCGTGGTCCTTCAGCTCGTTCACCGCGGCATCGTGAGCCGTGACGACCAGCTGGCGATCACGCGGCGCGCCGACCTTGATCGGCGCGTCCGATTCGAGGCTCTTCAAGTGCTCGGGTGGAATCCCCTCGAACCCCACGAAGTTCACCGCGGCGACCCTGACCGGCGCGCCCTCGTCAACCGTGACGCTCAGGTCGACGGCGTCCTGCTTGTCGTTCAACTTGACATCGAAGTTGGTGACGCGCGCGTCGGGATACCCGCGGTCGGCATAGAAGGCCTGGATGCGCTTCAAATCCGCGTCGAAGCGGGAGCGTTCGAAATAGGCTTTGCGGCCCCAGGGAATCCGCGAGCTCTCACGAGTGGCCAACGCGCTCTTCAGCCGCCCCTCGTCAACCGACTTCACCCCGACGAACGAGAGCTTGTGGACGGTAATCAATCCGCCCTCCTCCTTGCAGCCCGCGGCCGCGATGGACGCAATGACGGACGCGAGGAGGCCGGCAAGGACGCCACAGCGGGCACGCATGACGCGCACTCAAGAACCATAACGCGTGCCAGCCCTGGTCCCGCAAAAAAGAAGAGGGCAGCCATGTTCGCTGCCCTCTGTCCGTGAACCTCGTGTGGACTGTTTGTGAACTTACTGCAAGCGCACAACCAGCGCGGCGCGACGGTTGAGTCGCCGGGTTTCCTCGCGCGCGTTGTCGTACTTCGGACGCTCCTCGCCGTAACTGACCGTGCTCAGACGGTCCGTCGAAACGCCACGGCTGACGAGGTAGTCGCGCACCGCGTTCGCGCGGCGGTTACCGAGCGCCAGGTTGTACTCGGCCGTGCCGATGTTGCAGGTGTGCCCTTCAATCGTCAGGCGCAATGTGTTGTCCTGCCGCATCGCGTTGACGGCCTCGTCCAGGATGCGTGTCGCCTCGGGCCGCAGCGAGTAGCGGTCGAAGTCGAAGTACACGTCCTCGAACGTGTAGGTCCGGACCGGCGGACGCGTCACTGAGATGTTGACCGAGGCGGACGCCGTCTTGTTGTCACTTGGACAGGTCACGGTCACCGTCACCGGAACCGTGCCCTCCTGATTGGGCGCCGTCCAGAGCGTCTGTCGCTGGGCCGGCTGAGCAAATGTCCCGCTCGGCGCCGACCACCGATAGGTCACCTGGCAGTTGATCGAGTCCTGCACGGTCGCCGTGACGGTCGAGCTCATGCCGACTTCTACCGTGCACGGATCGCACGCGGCTGTCACGGACAAATTGTGGGCCGGTGGCGGCGGCGTTGGCGGCGGCGCCGGTGCCGGGGGCGGTGGTGGCGGGACATAGATCCGCACCCCTGGGTGATACCCAATCCGGAACTGCCAGTCCCAATAGTCAGCCTTGGGATCCTCGCCGCCCTCCGAAAACGCCGTGTTCCGCGCTTGACGTGGCACGTTCCAGCTTACGCCGGCGCCAGCGAAAAAGCCGTTCTTGTGCTGATACGTCAGCCCGAGCGTGACGCGCGTGATCTTCTGCACATCGGAGGTTATCGGGACCACGGATCCGTCAACGCCCCGAAGCGGTGTGACCGTCGGAGCCGTGTACGTGATAGTGCTGCTGGACGGTATGACGCCGTTCAACTCACCGGTGAACCGCAGGGGACCGCGCGACGGAACACCGACGCCGGCGCCCCAGCGGAACGCCCCGCCTGGCGCCGTGAAATTGTCCGGGCTGCCGAGAAACTCCCATCCGGCGTAGCCTGAGACTTCGGCCGTCTTGGGGATCTCCTTGCTGACGATCGCATCGATCGCGAAATCGACCTTGCCGGTGCCCACTCCGACATCTTTCTTGCCGGTCGGGAGCTTGAAGATCCCGCGGACGGCGACGGCCGCCGGTTTCTGCTCGTACTCCGACATGAAGTTGTATTTCGCGCCGATGTACAAGTCGCCGAGATTGTCGCCGGTCCACGGTTGATTGACCCGCGGGTAACCAGCGACGACGCCGCCGAACGTCGGGTCGAGAATGAAGATCGGCCGCGTATCGCGGTCGATCCGCGTGTCGACGATGAACGATCCGAAGATCTCGGCCTTGTTCCTCAGGCCGTACGCGAACGTCCCGGCGAAGTCGCTGACGTTCGTGTACCCCTGAATGTAGTCCGTGCCGCGGCGATATGCGCTTACAGACCACTTGCCGTCAGGCAGAACCTCGCCTGTCGGCACAAACCACAACCCGGTGTCCCCGAAGAAGGTCGTCGTCGCCGGACGGGTCTCCACCGCAGCGGCTGGTGACGAGGACTGTGTCTGGGTGGTGGTCGAACTCTGTCCCGTGGACGTCCCGGAAGAACCGGTCTGAGCGCTCGCGCTCACGGCTACAGCGAGCAACACCGCTCCCACTGCCCAACCCACGGCTACGCGTCTTGCCATTGTCGGTCGCCTCCCAAGCGTGTGCGCGCACGGACTACTCCGCGCGACTTGCCGTCGACATCGCGTCGTGTGCCTCCGGCGCGGGTGGCGCATCTGCACCGGGCTGCGGCGGCACGACGAGACGGCCACGTCCACCGCGGCTCACCTGCCCCCCCTTTCGCCCTGCGTTGCGCGCCTCGTCCGCGGTCCACTCGTGAGCTGTTCCTTTCTCGTGCGCAGCGCGGCCACCCTTGCTGGCGATTTCCCGCTGCTTTTCCGGCGACATCGACGCGAACCCTCGACGTTCTTTGCGTTCTCCAGTATGCACGACTATTCCTCCGTGTACATGCCCCACGCCACAATCTGACGCTTTTTCTTGGTCAAGCTGCGCAGGCCGACCTTGACTCGTTGACCCACATTCGGGTCAGTGGGGCCCGCGCGCTCAGGCATCTACTCGGCACATTACAAAGAGTATGCCCCTGAGGCCGGTCGAGGTCCAACCTGTAAGTTGTTTGTGAACAGTAGGTTGCAGACCACCTGGTAGAACTGACGTGCCCCCGACGTGCAGCGGTTCGCTACAGAAGGGCTGGTGTGAAGTAGTGAACCACTGCGTCCGAAGTAATCGGATCCTTGGATCCGCTCTTTGGTGGACCCGGCTCACTCGCAGATGTTCGATTGGTCAGGCCAGCGCATCTCACGTGCGCAAACCAACAGGTTACATGGGCGTGATGTTACTTGGTCTGTTGGGGAACGTATCCCGGCGGGAGCGCCGCTCCTTCACCGAAGAAGAAATCTTCCATGTGCTTGGCGACGAGGTCCTGCGCTTCCTTCTGCCACGGCATCAGGCGGTACTCATTGAGGATCATCTTCATTCGATCCTCCCAGAGCTTCCATGCCTGCGCTGAGATGTGGTCGTAGATCCGTTGACCGAGCTCGCCGGGCCATGGCACCGCGTCGAGACCCGGCAACTCCTTCTGGAATTTCTCACAAAAGACCATCCGTTCCATTTCCCTGATTGTAGTGCACCTGGGAGCCGGAGAGCACCCGGAATTCCGTATCGATTCGAAAACGAAGGCAGGCGTGCGCGGTGCGCAGGGCTCGTTCGACCTCGGTCGGCGACTCGGCACGCGCAAAGATGAACCCGAGGTAGCTGGCGCCCTCCGGCAGAGGGACGAGCAGCTGATCCGGCTTTGCCGTGATGGCAACGTCAATCACATGCGCCACCGCCCGTGCCGGGTCGAGACCTTCGACGGATCGGAACGTGCCGCGCCGCGGGATTGGAATCATCATCACCCCTGAAGCCTCACGCTCGCGACGCCACATCTGGGGGGCTTCGCCCAACGCGTGTCGGAGTAAGAGCTCTTCGAACGCGATTCGGGATTCGGGATCCGGAAGTTGTGGGACGACGCTCGGGCGCTTCGATTCTGGCGTCGGGACTCGGTCGAAGCGGAGCGCGCGCGCGCAGTGTCCACCAATCGGTCGCGCCGCCACTTCGAGGACGAACACCTGCTGGTCGAGCGAAGCGTTGACGCGGCATTCGGCATGGATGGGACCGTGCCGTAACCCGATCGCTGACGCTGCCCGCGCGATCGCGTCGACGATGAGGCGCTGGTCGGCGTCCGACGCCGACGACGGCGTCACGTAGATGGTCTCTTCGAAGAACGGACCGTCGAGCGGATCGGGTTTGTCGAACATCGCCAGCAGGTGAAACTTGCCGTGATGCATGATGGCTTCGACGGCGTACTCTCGCCCCGGCACGAACCCTTCGACGAGCGCCAGGTCGTGCGCCGCCGCGCGTTCGGCTCTGATATCCGGCGCAGCCAACAGCCTGCGCAGCCGCTCGAAAGCCACCAGAAACGACGCCGGATCGTCCGCCCGCATGACGCCGCGGCTTCCCGACAGCGTCACCGGCTTGATGACGCATGGATAAGTGAGCCCTTGAATAGCTAGATGGCTGACGGCTGACGGTTCGCCGAATCGCGAGGGCCTGATAGCCACGGGCTGAAACCACGGCACGCGTAATCCGGCGTCCCGCAGGCGCTCGCGGGTCAGCAGCTTGTGCCGCGCGATTGTGGCCGCCTCGGCGGGGTGCCACGGCAGGCCGAGCGCTCGCGCGGCTGCGGCCGCGATGACCGTCGGCCGATCGCCGACAGCCAGAATCGCATCAATCGGCCGATCTCGAGCCGCGTCCACAATCAGGGCGACCGAACGATCCTCTTCGTGGAAGCGGATCGCGACGGCGCCGTCCTGCCACGGATCGTCAATCTGGTCGCATCGATCCGTTGCGAAGACGAGCTCCACGCCTAGACGTCCCGCGGCCTTACCAAACGCGCGAGTCTGGTACCCGGTGGTCGCCGCTAACAGGAGCGCTCGATGGGTCATGGCCTACACCAGAGCAGCCTGCTCTGCATTCGGTTCAGCTCAACAGTACCAGGGCTCGTCGAGGTACGGCACCGTCGCCCGATGTCTGGCTGGGCGCGCGTCGCGTGCAACCAAACCCGTCCGCTCGTGAGCGAGCCTCGAAATCTCCGCGAACACGTGCGCACCCCTCGCAGCCGATGCGCCGACGACAGCCGAGACGTCATGGTAGAGAGCCTCGATGCGAGAATCACTATGGGACCACCGGTACGTCAACGTCGATCGATCGAACGCACCA
>Ga0306922_10000436_pt1 | contig 34360 bp, 39 predicted proteins | sample sta12Cox44000082_FD_203758 | JGI IMG/M metagenome (GOLD analysis project Ga0306922, IMG submission 203758) | Lab enrichment of tropical soil microbial communities from Luquillo Experimental Forest, Puerto Rico - statoxic.12C.oxic.44.000.082 (v2)... | ecosystem: Environmental > Terrestrial >... | reverse complement strand
CTGGCGCACGCCGAGTCCAGTGCATCAAAGTATTGGGCGGATCCAAGCGCAAGACCGCATCGGTTGGCGACGTCATCATCGTTTCGGTTAAGGAGGCGATCCCGCGTGGCCGCGTTAAGAAGGGCGACGTGCATCGCGCGGTCATCGTGCGCACGGCGAAGGAGATCCGCCGTACCGATGGCAGCGCGATCCGCTTCGACCGCAATGCCGCCGTGCTGGTCACCCATCAAGGCGAGCCGATCGGCACACGCATTTTCGGCCCTGTCACCCGCGAGTTGCGAGCGCGCAGGTTCATGAGGATCGTGTCGCTGGCCCCCGAGGTCCTGTGAGTACAGAGCCCGAGCCATGGCGAGGTTGAAGATCAAAAAGGGCGACAACGTGGTCGTCATCACCGGACGCGACAAGGGCAAGACGGGCGAAGTCCTGCGCGTGTTTCCCGACGACGCACGGGTTATCGTGCAGGGGGTTAACGTGGCCAAGCGCCATACCCGGCCTCGCATGGGCGATCCCGGCGGTATCGTCGAGAAGGAGCTCACGATCGACATATCCAACGTTGCGCATATCGATCCGCGTTCGAGCAAACCAACTCGGATCGGTTACAAGCATCTCGACGATGGCCGCAAGGTCCGCTTCGCCCGCCGCTCAGGCGAAGTTATCGACAGGTAAGCCAATGGCCGCTACCCGCTTTCAGGAGCTTTACGAGACGACCGTCCGGCCGGCGTTGATGCAGGAATTTGGCTACAAGAACCCGATGCAGGTGCCGCGCTTGGAGAAGATCGTCGTCAACATAGGCGTCGGCGAGGCGGTGCAGGACAGCAAGAAGGCCGATGCCGCGGCCACTGACCTGACCGCGATTACCGGCCAGCATCCGGTCATAACCAAAGCTAAGCGGTCGATCGCGACCTTCAAGCTGCGCAAGGACATGCCGATCGGCTGCAAGGTGACGTTGCGCGGACAGCGCATGTACGAGTTTCTCGATCGTCTGATCACAGTGGCGCTGCCTCGAGTGCGGGACTTCCGCGGCATTCCGGGCAGGAGTTTCGATGGTCGTGGCAATTTTGCGCTCGGCCTCAAGGAGCAGATCGTCTTCCCCGAGATCGACTACGACCGCGCCGACGCGGTGCGCGGGATGAACGTCGTCGTGGTCACCACGGCAAGGACTGATGCAGAGGCCAAGGCGCTGCTCAAGGGTTTCGACATGCCGTTTGCTAATTGATCGGTGGGAGTTCAGCCAAAATGGCAAAAAAGAGCGCGATCGAGAAGAATGCCAGGCGACGCAAGCTCGCCAAGCGCATCGCCGGAAAACGCACTCGGCTGAAGGCGATCGCGATTGACCGCGATACGCCGCCCGAAGAGCGGTTTGCGGCGCAGCTGAAGCTCGCGGAGCTACCGCGCAACAGCTCAGAAACGCGGGTTCGCAATCGCTGCTCTGTCACCGGTCGCCCGCGTGGGTATTATCGGAAATTCAAGCTATCGCGCATCGCGTTGCGCGAACTCGCCTCGTCCGGGCAAATTCCAGGCATGGTCAAATCGAGCTGGTAGGGGATCCCGATGACGATGAGCGATCCTCTCGGAGATATGCTAACGCGGATTCGCAACGGGCAGAGGGCACGCCAAGCCGTCATCGCCTCGCCTGCCTCGAAGTTCCGGGCGAACGTGCTGGAGGTGCTGAAGCGGGAAGGATACATTCGTGGTTTTACTCACGAGCACGTCCGTCCCGGAGTCGCCGAACTCAAGATCGAGCTCAAATACGTCGACGGCGGGCCGGTCATTCGCGAGATCGCGCGGGTGTCGAAGCCAGGCCGGCGCATCTATTCGCGGATTGCCGACCTGCCGCGGATCTATAACGGGCTCGGCATCGCCATACTCTCGACCCCAAGGGGAGTCATGTCGGACAACGAGGCCCGCGCTGCAAAGATCGGCGGCGAGGTGCTCTGCCGCGTCTTCTGAGGTGTCGCGATGTCACGCATTGGCAAACATCCGGTTCGCATCCCGAGCGGTGTCGAGGTCTTGCTTTCTGGTCAAACGCTGACCGCCAAGGGAAGACTCGGCACGTTGAACCTGGTCGTCAGCAACGAGGTCGACGCCTCGATCGCCGATGGCACGGTAAAGATCGCGCCGAAAAGCGACGCCAAGCAGTCCCGCGCGATGTGGGGAACGACGCGAGCACTCGTCAACAACATGGTCACCGGGGTGTCAATGGGATTTTCAGTCAATCTGGAGATCACGGGGGTTGGCTATCGCGCGCAGGTTCAGGGCAACACTCTCAATCTCCAGCTTGGCTATAGTCACGACATCCCGTTTCCGATCCCCGGCGACGTCAGGATCACTTGCGAGAGGCCGACGGCTATCACCGTGATTGGAGCCGATCGCCAGCGCGTTGGTCAGATCGCGGCCGACATCCGTGCTTATCGGCCACCCGAACCCTACAAAGGCAAAGGTATCAGATACGCAACCGAGAGTGTTCGCCGGAAGGAAGGCAAAAAGAAGTAACGCTTTATGTCTGAGAAATCCAAAGCTCTCTTCCTGCGCCGTCGCCAACGGGTCCGCAACAATTTGCGTCGTGCGGCAAACAATCGACCGCGTCTTTCGGTGTTCCGCTCGTCGAAGCACATCTATGCGCAGATCATCGATGACGCCGCCGGACACACGCTCGCGGCGGCTTCGAGCCTCGACAATCGCCTCAGGGCGAGCCTCAAGAATGGCGCCGACGTAGCGGCGGCGAACGCCGTCGGCACGCTCATTGCCGCGCGGGCCAAGGCGGCGGGGATCGAGCGGGTCGTCTTCGATCGAGGCGCTTATCTGTTTCATGGCCGGGTCAAAGCCCTGGCCGACGCCGCCCGTGAGGGCGGTCTCGATTTCTGAAAGGTTCAGCATGGCACGCTCGATGACGCGCACACAGGGGGAGCGACGCGGGCGCGGCGACAGCGATCGACAATCGCGCGACCGCGAAGACAGCGAGTTCACTGAAAAGCTCGTCAACATCAACCGCGTCGCCAAAGTGGTGAAGGGCGGCCGCCGGTTCGGTTTTGCGGCTCTCGTGGTCGTCGGCGACAAAAAGGGCCGGGTTGGCTTTGGCGCCGGCAAGGCGCGCGAGGTGCCCGAAGCCATTCGCAAGGCGACCGAGCAGGCGCGGCGCAGTATGATCCGCGTGCCATTACGTGAAGGTCGGACATTGCACCACGACATTGTCAGTGGTTACGGCGCAGGCCGGGTAATCGTGCGTGCCGCCAAACCGGGCACCGGGATCATCGCCGGCGGCCCGATGCGCGCGATCTTCGAAGCGCTGGGGGTACATGACATCGTCGCCAAATCGATCGGAAGCCCGAACCCGCACAACATGATCAAGGCGACCTTCGTCGCACTCGGCCGGGCGACCAGCCCACGGGCGGTGGCGGCACGCCGCGGTAAGAAGGTCGGTGAAATCCTCGGACGCAGTGACGTCGAAACCCGGGAGAATGCGTGATGGACCGCGAGAAGTCGGTTACCGTCATACAAACCGCGAGCCCGATCGGTCGCAAGCCGGACCAGCGGGCGACGCTGAAGGGGCTTGGGCTCAACAAGCTGCGTCGTCGGCGGGTGCTTGAGGACACGCCTGCGGTCCGCGGCATGATCGACAAAGTCAAGCATCTCGTGCACGTCGTGGACGAGGGGTGAGGGCCGCGTGCATACCGGAGACTGGTGGTAATTGGCGCAATGAAGCTCAACGAGATCAGGGACAATTCCGGGGCGCATTACCGGGCGAGACGGGTCGGGCGCGGCATCGGCTCGGGCAAAGGCAAGACCGCGGCGCGCGGCGGCAAAGGTCAAACCGCACGGAGCGGGGTCGCGCTCAACGGTTTCGAAGGCGGTCAGACCCCGCTCCATCGCCGCCTGCCGAAGCGCGGCTTCAACAACAGCATTTTCCGCAATGACTTCAAGGCAGTCAATCTCGGCCGGCTCCAGAGGGCCCTCGATGATGGTAAGTTGAAGCCAGAAGGTACGCTCGACGGGGCGGCGCTCGTGGCTTGTGGGATGCTGCGGCGGCTCGGCGACGGCGTCCGCCTGCTGGCCAAAGGCGAGATCCGCACGGCGATCACAATCGAGGTCACCGGTGCTTCAAAGGCGGCGATCGCTGCGGTCGAGAACGCTGGGGGCAAGGTTATCCTTCGCGCAAATCGCGCGAAACAGCAGAAAACTAAGGCGGCCGCTCCCGCCTGAGGACACGCGCCAGGCCGCCGCCGCGGCCGGCTTTGGTTAGGGATGGGTCAAATGGCGTCAGCCGCCGAACAGCTCGCAGCCAGCATCAATCTCTCGGCCTTCGCCAAGGCGTCCGAGCTCAAGAGCCGAATCTGGTTTACCCTGGGCGCCCTGGTGATCTACCGGCTCGGGACCTACATCCCGATCCCCGGCATCGATCCGGCGATCCTCCAGGATGTTTTTTCGCGCAACGCCGGCGGCATTCTCGGCATGTTCGACATGTTCTCGGGCGGAGCACTCGGGCGCATGACGATCTTTGCGCTGAACATCATGCCGTACATCTCGGCTTCGATCATTATCCAGCTCTTGACCGCGGTCTCTCCGACCCTCGAAGCGCTGAAGAAAGAGGGCGAGAGCGGCCGCAAGAAGCTGAACCAGTATACTCGTTTTGGCACTGTCCTGTTGGCGGCAGTCCAATCCTACGGGATCGCAGTCGGGCTCGAAGGCATGCGCGGCGGTGCCCAGTCCGCGGTTCTTGATCCCGGGCTGTTCTTCCGATTGGTTACGATGGTGACCCTGACAAGCGGAACGGTGTTCCTGATGTGGCTCGGCGAGCAGATCACCGCCCGCGGGATTGGCAACGGGATCTCGCTAATCATCATGTCCGGGATCGTCGCGAATCTGCCGCATGCCTTGGCGTCTACCCTCGAACTTGGCCGCACCGGCGCGATTTCGACCGTTTTCATCATCATCTTTCTGGCGATATCGGTGGGAGTGGTCGGCTTCATCGTATTCATGGAGCGCGCGCAACGCCGAATTCTCGTTCAGTATCCCAAACGCCAAGTGGGCAACAAGATGTTCGGCGGCGATGCCTCGCATCTGCCGCTGAAGATCAATACTTCGGGCGTTATTCCGCCGATCTTCGCCTCCTCGCTGTTGCTGCTGCCGGCAACCGTCGCGAATTTCGAGGCGAACGGGCAGAGCTTCGGGTGGCTCGGCGAGATTACGACCTATCTCGCGCACGGCCGGCCACTCTACATGGCGCTTTACGTTGCGTTGATCTGTTTTTTCTGTTTTTTCTACACCGCAATTGTTTTCAATCCTACCGAGACCGCGGATAATTTGCGCAAGTATGGCGGATTTATCCCTGGCATCAGGCCAGGAAAAAACACGGCCGACTACCTGGATTACGTGTTGACGCGGCTCACCGTGGTCGGTGCTGCCTATCTCTCGGCGGTTTGCATTCTGCCGGAGATCTTGATTTCAGAATATTCGGTTCCGTTCTACTTCGGAGGAACGAGTCTTCTGATCGTCGTCAGCGTCACGATGGACACCGTCGCGCAGATTCACTCGCATCTCTTGGCACACCAATACGAGGGTTTGATCAAGAAGGCAAAGCTTCGGGGACGCCGCGGATGAACGTTGTCCTGCTCGGGCCGCCAGGCTCGGGAAAGGGGACTCAGGCAAAGCGGATCGAGCAGATCTACGGCATCACTCAGCTGGCCACGGGAGATATGCTGCGGGCCGCCGCCCTTTCCGGGAACGAACTCGGGCACCGCGTGAAGAGCATCATGGATTCTGGCCAGCTGGTCCCTGACGGCATCATCATTGACATGATTGCCGACCGCATCCGCCAGCCGGATTGCCGAAACGGCTTTATTCTCGACGGCTTTCCGCGGACGCTGACGCAGGCACAGGCGCTGGACGAGATGCTGGAGCGGCGCGATCTCCGGCTCGACCATGTGATCGAATTCGAGGTTGATGAGGCGGCCCTGGTCGAGCGGCTCGCCGGACGTTTTAGCTGTCAGCAATGTGGCGCCAGCTATCACGAGCGCGACAACCGACCCAAGGTCGCCGGGGTCTGCGATGTGTGCGGCGCTTGCGAATTCGTGTGCCGTGCGGACGACAGGCCCGAGACGGCCAAGGCGCGGCTAGATGTCTATCATCGCCAGACGGCGCCGATTCTGCCGTATTACCGGGAGCGCGGCAACCTGCGCCCCGTCGACGGAATGGCCGATATCGACGCGGTGACCCGCGCGATCGAGAAAATCCTTGGCCAAGCCGCATCGCCTCCGGGAGGTCGAGGATAGCCCCGACCTCCCGGATCTGACATCGGGGCCAACGCCGGAACGGGGAGTAATCATGATCGAACCCTATACCGCCGTCGGACTGATCCCGAGCTTCTGGGGCATTCGCCGCCGCGAGGACATCGCAAAGAACCTGGAGCATCTCGAAAGCCTGACCAAGGCTGCGTTTTGGTTGTCGAACCTCGACATTCCGGTTCGCCTCGTCGCTATTCCCGAAGGTGCGCTGCAGGGGTTCAACGACGAGGTCCTCGACGTCGATCACGTCGAGTTCGCGCAAACCTGCGCTATTGACATTCCCGGCCCCGAAACTGACCGGCTCGGACGGCTTGCCCGCAGCTGGGGCACCTTCATCATGGCGCAGGCCAAGGCGCGCCACGAGGATTGGCTGAATCGCTTCTTCAATGTCGGCTTCGTCGTCGATCCGGATGGCGTCGTCATCTTGAAACACTACAAGATTGTAGCCTTGCTGCCCTGCGAGCGCTCAGTTTCGCCGCACGATCTGTTCGACTGGTGGGTGGAGAAATACGGCCGGAATTTGCAAGCCTTCTGGCCGGTCGCCGACACGGCGATCGGCCGGCTGGGCATAATGATGGCGATGGAGGGTAACTACCCCGAGAACGGGCGCGGTCTCGCGCTGAACGGCGCCGAAGTGGTCTATCGCGCCTCGTTGCCGACGCCGTTCACCGAGAACGACTTCTTCGAAATCTCGAACCGGGCGCGCGCGCTCGAAAACAACATGTATGTCGTGGCACCCAACATCGGCGGCTACCACCTCTACCCGGACAGCGAAACGCCGATCGACGCCGGGGGCGGGCAGTCGATGATCGTCGACTATCGCGGGGCGATCGTCGGCAAGCAACGCGACACGAACGGCTCCACCTTTGTGGCCGGCGTGATCAACATCGAGGCGCTGCGGCACCACCGGCAGAATGCCCAGGTGACGAACTGGCCGAAGGACATTCGCGCCGAATTGGCGCAGATCATCTATGAGCAACCGATTTATCCCAAGAACCTCTATGTCGACAAAATTCCCGGCCGGCACGCCGAGTACAAGCGCGAGGTGATCGACCGACAGGTCCGGCTGATGCAGCAGCGCGGGATCTGGAAGGCGCCGGCGAGCGGCTGAACGGGGAGGAGCGTATGTCCGATACAGTGAAATATCTGCTCGACGAGACCCGGCTTCCGAAGGATTGGTACAACATCGTGGCCGATTTGCCGCGCCCACCTGAGCCGGTGCTGCACCCCGGGACGTTGCAGCCGGTCGGACCACAGGATCTCGAGCCCCTGTTTCCGATGGCGCTGATCCAGCAGGAAGTGTCAGTCGAGCGCGCGATTGAGATCCCCGAACCGGTGCGCGAGGTGTATCGTCAATGGCGGCCGTCGCCACTTTATCGAGCGCGCCGACTGGAGCGGGCACTCGATACGCCGGCCAGGATCTACTACAAATACGAAGGGGTGAGCCCGGCGGGTAGCCACAAACCCAACACCGCCGTAGCCCAAGCCTTTTACAACAAGGAGGCCGGCGTCAAGCGGCTCACCACCGAGACCGGTGCCGGGCAATGGGGCTCGGCGCTCGCCTTCGCAGGCGCTGTATTCTGCCTCGATGTGCGCGTCTACATGGTAAAGGTGAGCTTCGATCAGAAGCCTTACCGCAAGGCGATGATGGAAGCTTGGGGTGCGCAGTGCGTGGCGAGCCCGAGCAGCGAAACGAATGCCGGGCGGCGCATCCTCGCCGAACACCCAAATTCACCTGGCAGCTTGGGGATCGCCATCAGCGAAGCGGTGGAGGTCGCTGCGCAGCATGCCGATACCAAATATTCGCTCGGCAGCGTCCTCAACCACGTCTTGTTGCACCAGACCGTCATCGGCCAAGAGGCGATGGTGCAGCTCGAGATGGCCGGCGATTATCCCGACATCATCGTGGGTTGCACGGGAGGCGGCAGTAACTTCGCCGGCATTGCGTTCCCGTTTATTGGCGCCGGACTGCGCGGCGGCCCGAGGCCTAGGGTGATCGCCTGCGAGCCCGCCGCCTGCCCGAGCTTGACGCGTGGCAAATATGCCTACGATTTCGGCGATACCGGGCATCTGACACCGCTCGTCAAAATGCATACGTTGGGCTCGACGTTCGTGCCGCCCGGCTTCCACGCGGGCGGGTTGCGGTACCACGGCATGGCGCCGCTGGTAAGCCTGTTGCAGGAGCTCGGGCTCATCGAATCACGCGCGCTGGCACAGAACCAGTGCTTCGAGGCGGGCCTCCAGTTCGCGCGCACCGAGGGCGTCCTGCCGGCTCCCGAAGCCAACCACGCCGTGCACGGCGCGATCGAAGAGGCGTTGCGCTGCAAAAAGGAAGGCAGCTCGCGGACGATTCTCTTCAATCTGTGCGGCCACGGTCATTTCGATATGCAGGCCTATATCGACTACCAAGCAGGTAAGCTTGGGGACCAAGCGTACGATGAGGCCGAGCTCCGTGTTGCGCTCGCCGGCCTTCCCAAGCTCGCTGCCGAATAGGCCTCGACCGCAAGAATGTGCTAGTAGAAAGACGCAAGCAGATTGACCCATGAGCTTCGGTCCGTATAATGCTCGCCCTTGCGAGAAGCGGGACCCACCCCTATTTTGTCATTTTTGAGGAGAGGCGCAGGTGGCGCGCATCGCGGGTGTCAATATCCCTAATCAAAAGCGGGTCCCGATCGGGCTCACGTACATCCATGGGATCGGCCGAACCAAGGCCTTCGAGATCTGCAGCAAAATCGGCATTCCGCGCGAGCGGCGCGTACATGAGCTGACTGACGATGACGTGTTGCGTGTCCGCGAGCTGATCGATCGGGACTACACGGTCGAGGGCGACCTGCGTCGGCAAGTTGCGATGAATATCAAGAGGCTGATGGACCTCGGTTGCTACCGCGGACTGCGCCATCGTAAGGGGCTGCCGGTACGGGGGCAGCGCACGCATACAAACGCGCGGACGCGCAAGGGGCCGGCTCGCCCGATCGCCGGCAAGAAGAAATAGACCTGGCGGCCTAAAGGCAACTGCGGAAGGCGATAAATGGCCAGAACGGCGTCAGCAGCGCCGCGCCTTCGTCGGCGCGAACGTAAGAACATCACCTCGGGCACGGCGCATGTGAATGCGACGTTCAACAACACGATGATTACGATCACTGATGCCCAGGGCAATACGATCGCCTGGTCGTCAGCCGGCAGCCAGGGCTTCAAGGGTTCGCGCAAATCGACGCCTTATGCAGCGCAGGTGGCCGCCGAAGATGCCGGACGTAAGGCCATGGAACACGGCATGCGCACCCTGGAGATCGAGGTCAAAGGGCCGGGCTCCGGCCGAGAGTCAGCGTTGCGCGCCTTGCAGGCGGTGGGGTTCGCCGTGACTTCGATCCGGGATATGACGCCGATCCCGCACAATGGTTGCCGCCCGCCGAAGCGGCGTCGCGTCTGAGGCATGAGTGCCCTCCGTCGGGGCGGAGGATTCAGGATAACGCCGACAGCTCTTTCATGCCGGCTCTTGCGGCGGATGTCGTCCGCTTCCAACGACCGAGGGTCGAGTGGTGATTCAAAAAAACTGGCAAGCGTTGATCAAACCGAAACAGCTATCGGTGGAATCGGGGGATGACCCGAAACGCGTAGCAACGGTGGTCGCCGAGCCGCTCGAACGCGGTTTCGGGCTGACCCTCGGAAACGCGTTACGCCGGGTGTTGCTCTCCTCGCTGCAGGGCGCGGCGGTCACCTCGATGCAGATCGAGGGGGTTCTTCACGAGTTTTCTTCGATCCCTGGTGTGCTCGAGGACGTCACCGACATCGTCCTCAACGTCAAGAGTATCGACCTTCGGATGTACGGCGAAGGCCCGAAGCGAATGCGGTTACGCGCTAACGGTCCCGGAGAAATTCGCGCCGGCGCGATCGAAACCGGACACGACATCGACATCCTGAACTCCGAATTAGTGATCTGCACCCTCGACAGCGGTGCCAAGCTCGGCATGGAGCTGACTGTCGAAAACGGTAAGGGGTATGTGCCAGCGACACAGAACCGACCGGAAGATGCACCTATCGGCCTGATCCCGGTCGATGCCCTGTTCAGCCCGGTGCGCAAGGTGTCCTATAGGGTCGAGAACACGCGAGTCGGTCAGGTCACCGACTACGATCGGCTCTCCATCCGGGTCGAAACCAACGGCGCCGTGACGCCTGAGGACGCGGTGGCGCTCGCCGCGCGCATCCTGCAAGACCAGCTCCAACTCTTCATCAATTTCGAGGAGCCGCGCCACCCCTCCGAAGAAATTCGCCCGAGCGAACTACCATTCAACAAGAACCTGCTGCGCAAGGTCGACGAGCTCGAACTGTCCGTGCGCTCGGCGAATTGCCTGAAGAACGACAACATCGTCTATATCGGCGACCTGGTTCAGAAATCCGAGGCCGAGATGCTGCGGACACCGAATTTCGGGCGCAAATCGCTTAACGAGATCAAAGAGGTGTTGGCTCAGATGGGACTTCACCTCGGGATGGAGATCACGAACTGGCCGCCCGAGAACATCGAGGAATTGGCAAAACGCCTCGACGAGCCTTATTGAGGATCCCATGCGCCATCGCCTGCGCGGCCGCAGCTTCAGCCGCAAATCCGCCCACCGCAAGGCGATGTTCGAGAACCTCGCCGCTGCCCTGATCAAACACGAGCAGATCACGACGACCTTACCCAAGGCGAAGGATTTGCGCCCCATCGTCGAACGGCTGATCACGATCGGCAAGCATGGCGGATTGGCGGGGCGGCGGCGGGCGATCGCCAAACTGCAGGATGCTGCTCTGGCCGACAAGCTGATGACCACCTTGGCGCAGCGCTATGCGGCCCGCGCCGGGGGTTATACCCGCATCATCAAAGCGGGTTTCCGCTATGGCGACGACGCGGCGATAGCGGTAATCGAATTGGTAGATCGCGATCCCGAAGCCAAAGGCAAGGATTCCGGCCCGACCGGGACCGAGGAAGAAACCGAAGAAGAGGCCGCTTAGTTACCGACACGTCGGCGGTTTCGACGACGCAGCGGGAGAGACCTGATTGTGGCCTCGGTGGCCGGCAAGACGTCCCGGCCTACCTCACGGAATAGACGTCGTAAACGACCTCGGATCGATCGAGAAACGCTTGCCCGATCCCAAGGCAATGCAGGCGATTCAGCCACACGTAGTCGGGATGGGAGGTGTGAAAGCGGGGCGAGCTGCGGATCGGTGTGACACTCGCCGGCGACTTTCCCTGCAGGAACTCGTCATAGGCGTTTCGCCCAGGTCTACCATGCCGATGATCATGACCCTGTCTCCCTGAAATAGGCCACCTTTATCGATCCGCGCGGTGCGCGCTGCGTCTTTCATTGGCGCGGTCGCGCTCGCTCCGCGACGAGGGAACACGTAATATAAACGAAGACCAAGGGGAGAAGCCTGAGATGCTGTTCAAATGCCTGCCGACGGGAGCCCAGATTCCGGGGCGGTTTCCGGGGCCGGTTCACGCCCGCGGCAAATGGTTCACCGTCGACATCCATTGCCATGTGCTGACCCCGAAAGCCGCGGAAATGGTGGGCGGGAACGCTGCGGCCACGCGACACCCGAGGGAAGTGTACGCCAACGAGCGCACGCGCGAGGTCAACCGGCAGCAGGCGGAGCGCAACCGCATCCAGTCGACCTCGGTCGAAAAGCGGCTCGAAGACATGGATCGGATGGGCATCGACATCCAGGCGATCTCGCCTTCGCCGAACCAGACCTATTATGCTGCCGACGCCGATCTCGGCATCGCCACGGCGCGGGTCGTCAACGACAATCTCGCCGAGATCGTCGGCCGTCACCCCAGCCGCTTTACGGCGCTCGGCACGGTGCCGTTTCAAGCACCCGATCTCGCCGTCGCCGAGCTCGATCGCCTGCATAAGTCATTGGGCTTTCGCGGTGTCGAGATCGCGACCAATGTGGCCGGGGAGGATCTCTCCGCCGAGCGCTTTCGCAAGATCTTCGCGCGGGTCGAAGAACTCGGCATGCTGATCTTCATGCACCCGACCGGCTTTCCGGAGGCGCGGCGGTTCGCCGACCATTATCTGGTCAATGTGATCGGAAACCCGCTCGACTCGACCGTCGCCGTCCATCATCTGATCTTTGGCGGCGTATTGCACAACCACCCGAACCTCAAGCTCGTCGTCGCGCATGGCGGCGGCTATCTGCCGGCCTATTCCGGCCGCATCGACCATGCCGCTTCAGCGCGCCCCGATTGCTGCGAGCAGATTCACCGGATGCCGACCGAATATCTGAAGCGGCTCTATTTCGACACGATCGTCTTCACCCATCATCAGCTCGAATATCTCGTCGACCAGTACGGCGCGGACCATGTGCTGATGGGCACCGACTATCCCGCCGATATGGGCGAGATCGACCCGATCGGCTTTGTCGAGGGCGCGGCCGGGCTCGTCGATGCCGAGCGCCGGGCGATCCTCGGTCGTAACGCCGCGCGCCTTTTGAATATTGAAATCCCGGCGGCAGCGGGTTGATCGAGGGAAAACCGAGATGCTGTTCAAATGCCTGCCGCCCGGTGGAGAAATTCCTGGGCGCTTCCCAGGGCCAGTGCATGCCCGCGGCAAATGGTTCACGATCGACATCCATTGCCATGCCCGCAGCGACAAGGCCGCGGCAATGGTGGAGGGCAATGCCGCCGTCTCGCAATGGTTTCTCGAAACCGCCGCCAACGAGAAGAGCCGTGCCATCAACCGGCAGAACGGCGATCGGACCCGCCTTCAGGGCTCCTCGCCCGAGAAGCGCATCGAGGACATGGACCGGATGGGGATCGACATTCAGGCGATCTCGCCGGCACCACGTCAGACCTATTACGGCGCTGCCCCCGATCTCGGGCGTGAGGCGTCGCGCGCTATTAACGATTTTATCGCCGAGATCTGCGGTCCCCACCCCGATCGTTTTGTCGGCCTCGGCACGGTGCCGTTTCAGGCTCCGGATCTCGCGATCGCGGAACTCGAGCGATTGCACAAATCCTTGGGTTTCCGCGGCATCGAGATCATGACCCACGTCGCCGGCGAGGATCTGTCTGCCGAACGCTTTCGCAAGATCTTCGCCCGCGCCGAGGAGCTGGGCCTCGTGGTCTTCATGCATCCGGACGGGTTCACCGAGGCGGGGCGCTTTGCCGACCACTATTTCGCCAATGTGATCGGCAACCCGCTCGACTCGACCGTGGCGCTTCATCATCTGATCTTTGGCGGCGTGCTACGCGATCATCCAAACTTGAAGCTCGTCGTCGCGCATGGCGGCGGCTTTCTGCCGGCTTATTCGGGGCGCATCGACCATGCCGCGGCGGCGCGGTTGGATTGCTGCGAGCAACTCCACCGGATGCCGACGACATATCTGAAGCGGGTCTATTTTGATGCGCTGGTCTACACCCACCATCAGCTCGACTATCTCGTCGAGCAATATGGCGCCGACCACATCCTGGCGGGCACCGACTATCCGGCCGATATGGGCGAGACCGACCCGGTCGGCTTTATCGAGGGCGCGCCCGGGCTCGACGATTTCGAGCGCAAGGCGATCCTCGGCGGCAACGCGGCCCGGTTGCTGGACCTCGAAGTGCCTGCAACGCCCTTTTAGTCACGGAGGGACTCATGAAATTCCTGACGGATGAACAGTTGAGCAAGTTGCTGCCGGCCGAGACGTCGTCCTTTCCATCGCCGGTGCCGACCCAGATTGTGTCGAGCGACGAGTATATGCCGGTGCCGCAGAGCGCCAAGCAGCGCCAGGTCGAAGCACGGCTCAAAGAGCTGAGCGACCGGTTCGCCCGGCAGCAAGGCTTGTCGCGACGGCGCTTCTTTCAGACTGCCGCCGGGATGGCGGCTTCGTTCGTCGCAATGAACCAGGTGTTCGGCCGGCTGTTCGAGGTCAGCATCGCCGAGGCGGCGACGCCGGATATGGCTGCCGAGCGTGCCGGCGCACTGTCGAAGCAGTTTATTATCGACGGCCACACGCATTTCCTGCGCGACGACACCCGGCTGATGGGGTTCATCAAGGCGCGCGAGGCAGTCGGCAAGGCCGGTTGGAACAAGGAGATCGGCGACAAGGAACAGACCATCGGCGATTTGAAATACGCCAACTACGTCAACGAGATTTACATGGACAGCGACACCAAGGTGGCGCTGTTGTCGAACTCGCCCTCCGAGGTTCCCGAGGACTGGTTCATCCCGCAGGAGCAGGTGTTCAGGACCCGCGAGCAGGTCAACAATGAGGCCGGCGCCCGGCGGATGATGGCGCATTTCACGATTACCCCGGGCTGGCCGGGCTGGCTCGATCAGGTCGACCAGGCGATCGAGGTCTACAAGCCCGATTCGTGGAAGGGTTACACCGTCGGCGACAACACCCATAAGGAGCTCGCCAACTTTCCTTATCACCTCGACGACGAGAAGCTGATGTACCCCTTCTACGAGAAGGCGGTGAAGTCCGGCATCAGAAATGTCTGCATTCACAAGGGATTGTTCGCGCCCGCCGTCGAGGAGAAGTTCCCGCGCCTGCGCCCCTACGCCGACGTCAGCGATGTCGGCAAGGCGGCCAAGGATTGGCCTGATCTCAATTTCCTGATCTACCACTCCGCCTATCGTTGGATCGGCGCCACCCCGGCCGAGGGCATGGCCGAGTTCGACAAGACCGGCCGCAGCTCATGGACCAGCGACCTCGCCGAGATCCCGGAGAAATATGGCGTCACCAATGTCTACGGCGATCTCGGCCAGCTCTTCGCGTGGACGACGGTCGCCGAGCCGCGCCTCGCCGCGGCGCTGATGGGCATGCTGGTCAAAGGCCTCGGCGCCGATCACATCCTTTGGGGCACCGACGCGGTGTGGACCGGCGCGCCTCAATGGCAGATCGAAGGGCTGCGCCGCCTCGAGATCCCGGAGGACATGCAGAAGAAATACGGCTTCCAGCCGCTGGGGCCAGCCGACGGTCCGACGAAGACGGCGGTCTTTGGCGGCAACACGGCGCGGCTCTACAATTTCGACAAGCGGGCCGCACTCGCCAAGCGCGACCGCTTCGCCGAGCTAAAGGCTGATTATCCGAAAAACGGACCCGGACGCAGCAATCTACGCTACGGCTGGGTCTGCAATTCCGGCTGACTTAGCTCTCTCCTCTCCGCTCCGAAAAGCGGAGCGGAGAGGAATGCCGGGGTGTCTACTCCGCCGCGACCGGCTGGGCTTGCGGCACCGGAGGTCCGTCGGGGCGTATCTCGGCGTCCCAGGGACCCGGGAAACGGCCGCGGCCGACTTTGTCGCGCGAGAAGATGTGGTAGTCGGCCGGCCATTCGGCGCGCGGCATCTCGTAAAACACCTCGACGCCGTTGCCGTCGGGGTCGCGCGTGTAGATGCCGAGCGAGATGCCGTGATCGGAAATGTGCTCGATCGGCCAGCCCTTCGCCTTGATGCGATGGTAAAAGTCCTTGAGGTCTTCGAGGCTCTCGAGCCGCCATGCCATGTGGTTGAGCCCGACCTGCCCTTTCTGCTGCAGCGGCGCATCCTCACCCAGCTGCATCAACGCGACCTCATGCGACTGGTCGATGTCGGCCGACATGAAAGCGGCCCACCCCGGCCGGTACTCGTAAGTGTGCAATCCGAGCAGGTCCTCGTACCATTCCTTCGACCGCTCGGCGTTGCGAACGTAGATGTTGACGTGCTGCAGGTACATCGGTCGCTTGCTCATCGAACCCTCGCTGGTTTGCCCGCTCCCTGCGGGAATGTCGGTTCGGAAAACTCTATCACCCTTCGGCGGTCTTGCCCAAGCACTCCAGTTCACGTCCGGCGGCGGGGTCAGGCTTCGAGCTTCGCCGCGATCTTCCGGGAGATTTCGGCCCGCCATTCCTCCATCGGCTTGAAACCCGGCAGTGTGCGGCAACGCGCTTCGGTCTCTCGGAACAACTCGTCCTCGGGCTTGTCGAGGTCGATCTCGAAGCCGCAGGGCTGCGAGACATACCAGGGCGTGTCGCAGAACATCTCAATGCGGTTGCCTTCGGGATCCTGGAAATAGATCGACCAGGCGTTGCCGTGGCTGACGGGCCTGAGACCCTGGCAGCCGGCATCGCGGACTTTGCGGAAGGCGCGCTGGACATTGGCCAAGGTCCCAACGTTGAACGAAATCTGCTGGACCATCGGCGTATCGAGTTCGGTCTTGCGGCCCGGCACCAGGACCACTTGGTGATGGTCGCTGGGGTTGCGGCTCAAGAAGGTGATACGGCCATCGGGTGCAGCATCGCTGACCACGAAGCCAAGGGTTTGGGTGTAAAACTCTCTCATCTTCGGCAGGTCGGTCACGTAAATGCCGACATGGCTGAGGCGCGGTGATATTTCTTGCGACATGATGCGGCACTCCTCGGATTGGTCTGTGCTCGTCGAGCGAGGCTAGCTTTCTAGCGCAACGGTTGTCAAACGCCTCCCCAAGGCTGCTACGCCGCAATCTCTTGCGGGTGGTTTTAGCAGGCGCCTCGGCAGTCCTCTGCGTCCCGAAAACAAGAGCACAGCAGAAGATGTCGCAAGCCGAAGCCGAGTATCAAGACCGCCCGAGGGGTGGCCTCGCCTGCGCCGCCTGCACCCTGTTTCGTCCGCCGAGCTCGTGCCAGGTCGTGGCGGGCGACATCAGCCCGAACGGCTGGTGCAAGTTTTTCGACTTGCCGGATTGAGGTACGTCGTCCTTTCCGCTGCCGACAGCGGAAAAAATTCTTTCAGCCCCCGAGGGGACTCTCCGATAATCCAAAAAGCACGCCAGATCAGCCTCTTGGTACGATTCGGCCGAGTCCGGCGACAGCCGAATTTCGGGTACCAAAACGCATTCCGGCAGCCGAATGGCAGCCGAATTTGCGAGGCGAATTTTCGTTATGATCACAGCACAGAAATCCCTTTATAGCAATTGACAAAATTATACGTATCGCATATATAGATGTGCTCCGGCTCGGCGCAAGGGGCCGCCGCCACACGACGGATCCGGTCAGCTTTTCAGGTGCTTGTCGAAGAACGCGACGGCATCCGACCACAGCTCGGCCGCCGGCGCTTCGCGATAGCTCGGCCGGTAATCGGCGAGAAAGGCGTGACCGGCGTTCTTGTAGACCTTGATCGTGACGTTCTTGCCGGCGCGTTGCGCCCGCGTCCGCAATTCCTCGGATTGCGCGACGGTCGGATTCTGATCTTCTTCGCCGAACACGGCGAAAAGCGGGCAGTGAAGCTGCCCGACCAAATCGAGGATCGGCCTCGGCCGCGAAGGCGTCGTTTCGGCGTCGGGGGTCGCGCGATGGATGAACCCGCCCCAGCAGTCGACCGCCGCGTCGACCTTGTCGCTACTACAGGCGAACAACAATGTCTGGCGTCCGCCCGAGCAAAAGCCGATGACGCCGACCTTTGCCGTGGCACCGGAAAGCTCGCGCAGATGTGCGGCCGCGGCTTCGAGATCGCGGACCGCCTGGGTGTCGGGCAAGCCGAACATGACCGGCATCACGGTGGCCATGTCACCCGGATCGGACGGCCCTCCGGCGCGGGTATAAAGATCGGGCGCCAGCGCGTTGTAGCCGATATTCGCAAAACGCCGAGCGATATCGCGGATGTGCTCGACGAGCCCGAAGGCTTCGTGGATGACGACGATGCCGGGATTACGGCTGGGCTGGCCCGGCCGGGCGAGATAGCCCCGGATCGCGTCGCCGCCGCTCTTGAACTCGATCGCTTCGCCCCGCACGCGGCTGGGATCGGTCACTGCACCCGGGATATTCGCCATCGGATCCTCCTCGAATTAACCTCGTGAGGATAGCACCGGTCCCTTCGCCGGGTGAAGCGCTCTGCCCGGTGCCGTCCGGGCGATCGGCTCACCGCAGATATTTCTGCTCGATGGACTTCATCTCGCCCACCCGCTGCAATTCGAAAATCTCCTCGACCGAGGCGATGGCCTGTCGACATTGTGGATGCCGCCATCAGCCCGGATCTCGGCAAACACTTGCCGCATCGCGGTAACCGCGGCGCGGATCGCATGATTGCCGTAGATCACCATGCCGATGTTGCCGAGCTCGCGAATCCTGGCCTCGGTCAGATCCGGATAGGCCGTGGGGACCACCACCAGCCGGGTCTCGCCGTGCCATCGCCGCGCAAAGGCGACGATCTCGCCCGATGTCTTTTGCTTGGAGTGGACGAGGATCATATCGGCCCCGGCCTCGGCGTAGGCATGGGCTCGCTTCAGCGCCTCCTCGAGCCCGAGATCGGCGATCAAGGCTTCCGTGCGTGCGATCATCAGCAGGTCACGTTCGCCCTTTGCGGCGCGGGCCGCAGCGATCTTGCCTTGAAATTCCTCAACCCGGACGAGGTCCTGCCTGCCGCCGGCGAGGAGGCTCGTATCCTTGGGAACAGTCTTGTCCTCGACAACTACCGCGGCGACCCGGCACGAGAGTAAGCGCCGACGACGTGCAAGACATTGACGGCGTTGCCATAGCCGGTGTCGAGATCGGCGATGACCGGTGCCGATATCCGCTCGACGATCGCCCGCGTCATGTCGAGATGCTGGGTGAACGACAGCAGGCTCGCATCGGGCACCCCGTAGGCGGCTGACAGCTCGAAGCCGCTCGCCCAAACCCCGTCGAAGCCGGCGAGTTCGGCGAGGCGCGCCGATAGCGGATTGTGCGCCGACATCACGCTCGCAAGGTTACCGTGCGCAACCAAATCGCGCAGCTTGTTCGCCATCCCAATAACCTCCGATGCCGCCGCGCTGATGCTTGCGGCCGGCTTCGAAACCAAGCTTAATAGCATCCTGGGAACTGATCGGGAGCTACGTCATGACCATCGAGGCGGCGACACTCAAGGAAAAGCCGGTTGGCGTACCGCCGGTGATGCGGGTCGCGGTGACAAGCGCCAAGGCGCCGGCCTATGTCGAGGGCCGGCGGAACTTTTTCAAATATCGCGACCTCGGTGTGACCGCGGCAAGCAACGGCTGGATGCGGGCACAGCTGACAACAGCGATCACCGGGATGACCAAGCCGACCGGCTGGCATTATCACGTCTGCGACGGCCAGTTCGTGTACACGCTAAAGGGCTGGGTCGAGCTCGCATTTGAGGACGGTACCAGCTGCCGGCTCGAGGCCGGCGACTCGTGCTTCATTCCGGGCGGCATGCGCCATAACGAAATCGGCACTTCGGACGACCTCGAGATCCTCGAAGTCTGTCTGCCGGCCGACATGGGGACCGTCCCGGTCGATCCACCGGCAAGCCGTCCCAACGGCTCCTGAGACCGCTTCCCCGGTCGCGCCGCGCTTGCAGGCGGCCGCCGATCGCTTATCATCGGCGCCGCGCGGGTGTAGCTCAATGGCAGAGCAGAAGCTTCCCAAGCTTACGACGAGGGTTCGATTCCCTTCACCCGCTCCAATCGATTAGGGCGGAGCCACTTAGGGTATTGAACAGGCCGACGCCGCTTAGAGGCAAGTGCGACCAGAGCTGCCGATCTATCACATTCTGATTTATGTTTCTGATTTAACGGGATTTCACCGTGAATCCCAGCGCCTCCATATAGAACTGCACGGTTCGATCAAGCTGATCCGTGACGATCTCGACGTGGTCGGTCGTCTTAAGCCCGCATTCGCCGGATGACGCACAAATTTGCGGTGCTTAGGGCGCGATTCAGTCACTATTTTCAATAGCTTCTTCGCGCATTGAGGCCCCGATCATGTCGCACCCGGCGGGTGAATCTGACGACGGGGCGCTCAGGCTCGATTTCGACCGCCGATTGATGCTCCAGTTTCGCGGTTCGGTCGTGACTTCCGACGCTGGGCTTCTTGCCTATCGCGAACTCGACGACGCGCTCGGCCTCAGCGCGATGACTGGGGAAGCGCTCGCGGATGCGCGCACCGGCAAGAACGGCCGGCATGCTCTTGTCGGAATGTTGCGGCAGTCCGTCTTCGGTCGCCTCGCGGAATACAAAGACGTGAACGACGCCGAGCGCCTCCGCCATGATCCAGCGACGCGGTGGATCGTCGGCGGCAAGGCGGCGCAGGGCGCCGCGGCTTCGCCGAGCCAAATGGGCCGCTTCGAGACGCAGTGGCTGGCGTTGGGAAAGAATCTGTCGGCCCTCACCGACCTTTCCGGTCAATGGATCGACCGCGTCCATGGGCGTCGTCCGCTGCGAGGCGTCGTGCTCGACATGGATTCGAGCGTCAGCCCGACGCATGGCGAACAGGAAATGAGCGTCTGGAACGGGCACTACGAGTGCACTTGCTATCACCCGCTTTTCGTCTTCAACCAGTTTGGCGATCTGGAGCGATGCGCCGTTCGTCCCGGCAACGTCCACAGCGCCGACGGATGGGAAGGCGTGCTGAGCCCGGTCGTTACCCGCTATCGAGGCAAGGTCTCGCGAATCTATTTCCGTGCGGACGCGGGCTTCGCCAATCCCGAGGTTTACGAATATCGAAGCCGAGAGGATCAGATATGCGATCCATCTGCCGGCGAACCGCATCCTGCAAGCGCGTCCGGCGGGGGCAACATGGGCATGCGGTCAGATGCGATCCGTCTGCCGGCGAACCGCATCCCGCAAGAGAGGATCGGGTATCTACTGACCCGGCCGGTCGGACGGCCACCGAACGAGGTGCGCCGATCATATGCCAATTTCACTTATCAGGCCGGAAGCCGGACGAGGCCGCGACGGGTCGTCGCCAAGGTCGAATGGCATCCGGACGAACTCTATCCGCGCGTGGGGTTCATCGTGGCCAACATGGCTCGCCAGGCCGAGAACGTCGTCGCCTTCTACAACAAGCGCGGGATGCGAGCTGTGGATTAAAGAGGGCAAGGGCGCGATCATGTGGACGCGGCTTTCCTGTTGTTCATTCGCCGCCAATGCGGTTCGTCTTCAGAGCTTCATGCGCTCGCCTACAATCTCGGCAATTTCCTGCGCACACTCGCGACGCCCGAGCCCATCAGGGACTGGTGGCTGACGAGCTTGATGGAAAAGCTCATCAAGATCGACGCGAAGGTGGTGAACCACGGCTGCTATCTCGCCTTCCAAAGGGCCGAGGTCGCAATCCCGCGAAACGTGTTCGCCGACATCTTGCAGCTGATCGCCGAGCTGAGGCCACAGCCAATTGCATCAACAGCGTAGGGCGTTCGTGTGTCACGGGTTCAAGTAAAGTCCACGGGAGAGGTGCATTTTGATGACGGAAACATTGCCTATTTTCGACGATCGGCCCGGCGGCGGCTCGTCCCATCCCGTTTTCTCGTCTCGCGCCAGCCGATCAGGCTTGCCGGACCTGCAAGAAAGGGGCAGATTTCTGGCCGCACCGGAGGTCATCCGGGGAATGTCGGATTATACCTCGGATTATACCGCTCGGACAGCAAATCTCGCCCCCCTTCTTCTTGCGGGGGTGAGTGGCCGTTCGTAACGCCTTACTTTAGTGCACGAGCAGGGCTAAAGAAGACTCGGTCTGATGGTCGAACCGGTTTCCACTCCGGCGGACCGTGCTCGGGCAAAGGGAGGACCCATGCGATTGCTTCTTGGAATCGCGACGAGCCTCGCGATCATAGCTTGCACTCAGGCGTGGGCTCAAGAGCCGCAACTCGCCCCTGAAGGCCGTGGCCTGCTTCCAAAACCGACCGAAAGACCGGCCACGCTCGGCGGCGTAGCGCCGGCGCATCCTTTCGAACCCGATCCATCGGGCGGGTTCTCGCGGATCATCTTCGAGACGGACGAGGACCCAAACTTCAAACTCGTCATTCGCGATTTCAGTTTCCCGCCGGACGGGCAGCCCCACAGAATTACGCTGCCTTCCGCCGCGTTCGTCCATTTCCTTGGCGAACCCGGCGAGATTAGCATCTCCAAGCAGCGATGGGCGTCGACCCCTGCGGCGAGAAAGGCCGTGCCGGCCGGCGCGCCAATCGACGTGGTGAACAATGGTGCGTACCCTGTGGTCGTGAGAGCCTTGATCGTGGAGGCGAAATAGCCATGGGCACTTTCCGCAGCTCGATCGCCGCCGCGATGTTGTGCTCCGCGTTTTTTGTAACCGCCGCGCATGCCGCGCCAGACGAGTGGTACACCTATCGCTATGATAGTTCGCGAACCGGCGCGCAACCCTATGCAAGCAATCTTTCCGATCCCGCCAAGGTCGGGACACTCGAAGTCGGATGGGCGTTTCCGGCTACATTCAACGGAGTCGGCGAATTCAAGGCATCGCCCATCGTCGTAGACGACACGGTCTTCATCGGCAGCGTCAACGGATATTTCTACGCGCTCGATGCCGCGACCGGTGGGCTCAAATGGCAATACCCTAGAGCCGGAGACCCGGCCCTGCTCGGCTCGTGCGATCCAGGCGGATTTTCGGGGGGGATCGGCCACTACGGTATTCAGTCCAGCGCAACCTTCGCCGTCATAGGGGGTCAGCGCGCGGTTATTTTTGGCGCGCCAGACCCCGGCGCCGAAGGGGGGCTGGGTAGCGCGCGACTATTCGCGTTCCCACTGTCGGCCGATCCTAATAACCCTCAACCGATTTGGAAAAGCGATGTTGTTGCGCACGTAGACGGGTGTACCTCCCAAAACTTGCGGGAGCATCATGAGCGCATTGCGTTTTCTTCTCCATTGGTTTCAGGCAATAAGGTTTATGTGGGGGTCCACGACACCGGTGACAGTCCGATACAGCAGGGAAAAGTAGTTGCAGTCGACGTGAACACTGGGCAGATCGACAAGAATTTCAACTTCGTCGGAGCGGGCAAGCCCGGCGACGGGACGCATGGGGGCGGCGTGTGGAACGCGCTCGCGGCCGACGGGACAGGTGTTTATTTTACCACTGGCAATACGCACATTCCATGGTGCGTTTACCCGTACATTCCCCCCAACTGCCCTTCTCCTGTTGAGCCTGAGCCATCGCCCAATCATGGCCTCAGCACGATCCGGGTCGACAAGGATACCGGCAATATCATCTGGTCGTTCCAGCCCGTGCCCTTCGCGAGGGACGGCGACCCCGATTGGGCCGCCGGCGCGACGGTTATGTCGACGAGCTGCGGCGAGCTAATTGCGTCGGTGCAGAAGGACGGCTGGAGCTATGCGATTAATGCCAGTAATGGCAGTATGCGCTGGCAGTTCCCGCCGACCGGACTTGGGCCTACCTTCCTCAACGCCGTGCATGGCGACGACGACTACCGGCGGCCCGGCGCCGCGTGGAACGACGTGTTCATCGTCAGGACGGGGGGCGAAACCGTCGTCTCCATTGGTCACGTATCGAATGACTATGACAAGCTGCATGCGCTCAATGTCTGCGCCACGACCGAACAAGACCGCGTCCGCTGGATCGCGGATATCCCGAATAACATGGCTGACAACTTCCACAAAAGTTACAGCACGCCCACCGTGACCGGCGGCATCGTCTTTACCGGCACCAATGAAGACCCCATCGACCACAAGGGCCATCTCGTCGTCCTCGGCGATCCGAGCGTCGTGCCCCCCGTCGGGTGGCGATGCTCGAACACCGACTATTTGTCACAGAATTGCCCAGCCCCCTATGTCCTCGTCCCTATTCCGAGGCTGCTGGCTAGCATCGCGATGCCCTACGGCGGCAGCCTCGCCTCAATCCACAACGAGCCAGCACTAGCAAAGGGACGGGTCTTCGTCGCTACCAATCCCACCCCCGCCTTTCCGAACGCCGGCCACGTCTACATGTTGGAGCCAGAGGAGGATATCGCGACGATCATCCCGGCGATATTCGCGCCCGATATCCTCACAATAACAACAGAGTTCGTCACAATAACAATTGAGGACAATTGAGCTGATCCAGATGACGTTGCGCTTGCGAAGAGCAGCGGACACCACCGAGGGAACCAGAAGGAGGCTATATCATGAAGATACGGCGACTCAATCGCGGATATAGGGCACGTCGGGTCTTGGCGGGCGCCGCGGTCGGCGCATGCGCTCTAATCGCGCCTCCAGCGCCCGCATTGGCGGGGTTCTTCACCTGTACGGCAGCGGAAGTCGCCGTTTGGGTCGGATCGCGCATCCACGTCCGGTGCAATCCCGGCGACGGAGTGATCAATTTTTTCGCACTCAGCGTCGGCAATCCCGACACGAGCCATGTACTGAGCCTCGCCACGACCGCAGTGGCGGCAAGACGGCCATTCGTGATCTTGTACGATCCAAACGACCTCAGCGGCGCTGCGATCGGTTGCCTCACCTCCAACTGTCGGCTGATTCAGGCTGTTTTTCTGAACAGAGATTAGAAACGGAGTGGCCAATTGTCAGGCGACGAGCGAGTTTTGCCTCAGCTCCATCGCGGGCAAACGAAAGCTTGACGAGAATGCCGTCGCGTTGCTCGGATCCGGCGCCGGTGTCGGCAGCATAAACATTCGAGGGTAGAATTTGGAGGAGCCTACGGTCATGACGAAATGCGTTGCCGCGATGACCGCATTGCTCGCGATCGCCGTACCTTTGGCTGGAACCACGGCCCAGGCTCTCTCGCCGACCCCAATGTTCGAGGGGAACACGACGATGCCCGCCAAAGACGGCGCTACACAAGCCGTCCATGTCGTCGTTCAATCATGGGGGATCGCCGGTCAAGAGCGCGAAATACCGCTGCGCGGGTTCTACGTCGCGCATCTGCTCAGCGGGCAGGTCTCGTCGAAGATCGACGGACAGACGACGGGGCATCTGCCCGGCGATTACTGGACCGTCAAGGCTGGTGCGACCATGCAGGTCAAAGTGATCGGCGAAGTCGCCGTGTTGGAAACGACCGTCGTGGTCAACAAATAGGTGATTGGCTTAGCCTAGCAGGCTGTTGACGAAGTGGCCGTTTTCATCCCTGATCCAGGATTGAGCGTGGTTCGAGAGGTCGTCGAGGTGCGAGTGTGCCCGGTCGTGTATGGTGGCGCGCCAGGGCCAGCGGTTGGGACAACCAAGAGTGGCGAGACATTCGCTACTCTAAGTCCCAAGTATCGCAAAATACGTGGCGCGAAAAGACGTTGGATGTAACAGTCACTTATCCAAATGATCCTCGGAATTAGTCTGGAAACCGGGACATGCCGATTAAGGTCTCTTACTCCCTGAGCAACCTTGGACCGCTGACGAACGGACTGCCCCGAACATAAAATCGCAGGAGACGGTCCGCCTCGCGCGCGATACCGATCCTGATGCTCTGCCCGATTTCGCCGAGGTCGAGATCATCGCGTCCGAGCCATAGAGGGCCTTCTTGGCAAAGATCGAGCCCGTCCAGCCGACGATCAATCCGCAACGCCGCGGTGAGCTATCCAGGTCCTCGCGCCAAGTCGCGCAGCCGCTCGATGTCACGATTTCGCTGCATGATCGGGATACCGTCGCGCGGCTCGAGCGCCCTGATAAGGACGCCGGCTCCGATCCCCGCTATTGCGCTTGAGACGTTCAGCATGTAGGCGCTGCCGTAGACCAGATACACGTAGGCATGCCCGCGCTCGAGAAAGAGCGATAGATTACGCGGCGTCACCAGCTGCCGGCTCGAAGCCGGCGATTCGTGCTTCATTCCGGGCGGCATGCGCCATAACGAAATCGGCACTTCGGACGACCTCGAGATCCTCGAAGTCTGTCTGCCAGCCGACATGGGGACCGTCCCGGTCGATCCACCGGCAAGCCGTCCCAACGGCTCCTGAGACCGCTTCCCCGGTCGCGCCGCGCTTGCACGCGGCCGCCGATCGCTTATCATCGGCGCCGCGCGGGTGTAGCTCAATGGCAGAGCAGAAGCTTCCCAAGTTTACGACGAGGGTTCGATTCCCTTCACCCGCTCCATGATTTCAAGGGGTTAGCTGCTCCGGCGGTTGTCAAGTTGTCACTTCGTTGTCAACCGCCCGTAGAGCGGATCTGTTCCCGATTCGCTCTCGTGGATAACCTGCGCCGAACGATGTGAGGGGTATCTAACGTCGGGTGCTGGTCAGATGCTGGCCAGAGGTCAGCGCGGCTCTCCGCGCTTCGTGCTGAGCTTTTTAAGGCAGGCGGCGACCAGAATAAGCAACAAAATTACGCGGATACGCGTATTAAACTACACTGCTATAGTGTATAAATGGCGGTATGAACCACACGCCCGTTTTGAATGAAATCAGGAAATATGAGCGGGAGCTTGGCTTCGGCTGGCAAATTCAGCTTGCTAAACAGATCGACATTTCTCCGCAGTATATGTGCGACATCATAAGCGGGCGGCGCTCAGTTTCTGAAGAGATCGGTGCTAAATTTGGATTTGAGAAAGTGTGGAGAAAGAAGAAACCATGATCAACAAAACGGACTCTGCCGCACTGCGGGAAGCAATAGCGAAGCTTGAAGCTTGACGGCCAATTCGGGCAATACACCCAAACCGTGATTGGAGCCGCAAAGCGTGAACTCGCCCGGATGGAAGCCGGGGCCAAGGAGCAAGCTCGGCCTCTGGAGGATGCGGGGATGCCGCACGATGCGTGGATGGTCCTCGATTCGTTTGAACGTCTTTGCAATATGTTCAAGAATTCCGACTTGAACGAGCCTGACGACAGGCAAACAGCTAGATATTATCTACACAAATGCGAAGATTTCATTAGGTCAAGCCTTCGCCATATCTGAACCGGAAAAGTAGAGCGAGAGAAAATCGAGAAAGCTATTAACTGGATCATGGAGGTTCGAACCAAACACGGTCGTAACGCTACCGGAGGTAATGACGAGATTATCTTAACTGTTCTGCGCGGCGCTTACCAACATGGTTGTCAGCGCTGCGGATCAGTAAAACAACTAATGGGGTTTAAGCATGTTTGATTTTCCACCCGCGAGAGACTTGACCTTTTTAATCACTATACCGCTGGCGATAGTTCTGACCATTTTATCCTCGCGCTGACAGGATACGGATGGAATGCCTGTTGGTTTTTAATCGGTATACCGGTTCTGACTTATTTTGAAGCTCTGATACTTATAAGGTATTGAACCATGACTGCACCCACTTCGACACAGCCGGACGCGCGGGCTCTCCTGAATCTTATCGAGACCGTTGCCCCGGCGGATAAGGATAAGCTGGATGAGATTGATGCGCGGGTTTGGTGCCGGGTGAATGATAAGGAGTTTAGTTAAAAGGAGTTCCCAAGGGATCGTTTTTGACCTGTTCAGAGTTTATCGGTGCCTCCCCTATGAACCGTCATGATCGTCGGCGCTCTCGGGCTACAGAAGGACGCGTGCTGCACTTTCGCCCTGACCTCTCGGGGGATGTCACTGACCGGGTGGCTGAGGGCGATAAGGAGTCATTCGCGGATCCCGAAAGCCGCCTACTCCAGCTCGCTACGGCGGCTCCTGTCAGCTGATTACCTTCTCCATAGAGCCCGACCGCTGTTCGGGGACACCGACATCGAGCGAACAGAGCGATTCACCATTGACAAATAAGCTGAAAGGACGATCATTTCCTCAAATCGCCGGGAAATAATCTGGCGAATGTTAACTGGGAGGTGACACCAAATGCGCCATCCGTCTCTCCAGAGTTACCTGAAAAGCGTAAGCCTGATGCATCGCGTGGTTGCGGCCGCTGTTGTCGCAGTCTTGGTGTCTGGCTCTAGCCACGCGGCTGGGATACCCATTTCGTGTGCTGGGACTGCGGATAATAGTTTTTCCGTAACAGATAGCGAGGCACTGTTTGACGGCATCCAGGGGAGTGTGACCGAAAGCCCTCCCGTACCGGGCCTTCAGAAGTTCATGGTTGCGCCCGGCAATTGTCCAGGTCTTACCACAACCAATTGGGACGTCCAATACAATGCTATTCCCGAAGATGTGGCTAGCTCCCGGGCGTTGTTTTACACAAATGTGATGGCTGCGATGATCACTTTTGTTACCCCACAAGGGAGGGCTCTTCCTTTCGATCTCTTCATCTCTGCCGACGGCACCGCTTCTCTAAGCGGCACACCTGGGACCGTCCTAACGATATCCGACAGCTTATGTAAATTCGATCAGCTTCATCCAAACTGTCAACAATTGCCTATTATTCTGTCCACTTTTCTTTCCATTGATTTTCAGACTAACGGAGCCACGGGTTTTAACTTACAAAGTCCGATCGGTTTGCCGGGATCGGAAATGGACCTTCCTGGGGGACAATATACGCTTGAACAGGACGTCCAGGTTGGGTTTCATCCAACGATGGATGATGCGTCGTGGGAGTTCTCTTTTCCAAACTCGATCGATTCTGTGCTTCTCACGCCGGTACCTGAGCCTGGGTCTTTGGGGGTGATCCTTCTTTCCCTGGGGGTAGCCGTTGCTATAATGAGGCCAGCCAGCGCGTGGTTAGCACCCTTAGCTTCTCGCCGAAGAGGGCAGTAGCCCCGGCGGCGCTAAATCTGTCATCCCCTAACCCCCGGTGACGACCGTACCAACGTCGCGGCTGCCGCTCTGGGAACACACGAGCCGCTCCCGCCAATTGAGGATAGAAGTGTCGGCACCATCGCGTTGGGCTTGCTCCGCGGGATCGGGCTTAAAAAGCACTAAAATCTTTGCACCTGAACGACTGCAAGCCGACTAGCCCCCCGAGCACGCTGGTTAGGGTGAATAGGCATTTAGGGGCATGCTTAAAACTGCACATCGAAAAACGCCCGGCTACTTCTCTTACCACGATTACTTCACTGCGCCTGCGAAAAAGCGATCAGTGACAAGATACTGGCAATATACCCGCTCCCGCGATGCACTGAAGACTCTTCGGCCCCAAGGCTACCATTCCTTCGCGGCCATGGCAGATGGAAATCACCCATCTAATCGCGGCCAGTCTGGATATGCAGGAATGTGAGCTACGGGCCCAACGGAACGCATATCGACACTACCTTGGACGGCCCTCTGTTTCTCACCGAAGAACTCGCCGAACTCCATGCCATCATTCGGGCTATCGAGTATGAGCGGCGAACTGAAGCGGCGTGAGGGCGGCGTTTTCTACCCGGCGCACGCCTCTCATACGGTTGTCACTTGCCCCCAGCCCCTACCGGCTCCTATCGGTCCATACCGGCTCGTTGTGACAACCGCCCCTTGATAAATAAGACAATTTCAGGAGTTCCCAAGCTTCTGACGAGGGTTCGATTCCTTTCACCCGCTCCAGCTTTTCAAGGGGTTAGCTGCTCCGGCGGTTGTCAAGTTGTCACTTCGTTGTCAACTGGCCGTAGAGGGACTTTGTTCCCGATTCGCTCCACTGGATAACCTCCGCCGAATGATGTGAGGGTTATCTAACATCGGGTGCTGGTCAGGTGCTGGCCAGAGGTTAGCGGGGTGGCTTTCTCCGCTCTTCGCGGCTCAGCCGGTCGAGGCAGGCGGCAACGATCTATGCCGTGAGACAGGGCGACGGAAATAAGCAACAGAATTGCGCCGAAATGCGCTGTTAAACAACAAATAATCTGCGTATTGTAGGTTATCGCACTAGGGCAACAAGGAAGAAGAAAATGGAACCCGTCGCATTCGTTATCATCATTCAAGACCGGCACGCTGACACCGATGCAGAGGTGTGGTCCGATGAACAGCGGGCAATTGTGAGGGCGCGTCTCCTCGCCAAAACATACTGCCGCCATCCAGAAGATTACGAGGAGAAGCAAATTGCCGATTGGGTGTTCCACGCCTCCTATTCATGCGAAGGCGATTCCGTAACCGTCTTAAGAAAGAAAATCCAATGACCAGCAAAATCGAAGCCGAAACCATACTGAAGCTGATCGAGACAGCGGACCCGAGGGACATGGTGAACCTTGATGAAATAGATTACTGGGCCAACTGCTATATCCAAAGACTGGATCGTATCCCCCCAGAATTTTATCTTGCTTTCACCCATTCCCGTGATGCACTTAAGGCTTTCAGGCCAAAGGGATGGATACCGACTGCTTGTTATTATGCGCCATACAATATGGAGCGCAAAACTCAGGGTAGAGTTACGGCTCTATCCAAGCCTATTGATGCTGATGAAGAAGATTTCGTTCAGTTTACTTCCTCAATCCAGCATGAAGAACTCGCCGAACTTCACGTCATCATTCAGGCTATCGGATGGGAGCGTAAGAAAGCCGGAGCCGAGTCTGTAGCAGTGGTGGAGCGCGCTACCGTTTAGCGTCGCGCCCGCACATTAGTCCACGATGGGCTTGCGACCGGATTGCGAAGCGGCGCGTTCATTCCGCTGATCCGAACCGGGATGCGCCGCACACCGTAAATCCGGCCATTCTGGCGTAGGATGCAATCCATATAATGCGTCCCGGTATAGGCAGAGCTTTCGGTCGCGGCGAACCCGTTACCAGCCCGATGCCCGAGATCATTTATGTATTCGGCTTCATCGCCTTCGTTGCGGACCATCCAATCGACGGTGGTGTCGGATGGCAGCTTCCACGGCTCGACGATCTCGAAGATGATGCTGCATTCCTTCGGAATAGGTCCGATTTCGTTCTTGCCGGTGAGCTTGATGTTCGGGTTCCTCTTGCCGACAGCGCGCACGAACACGTCAGGCAATGTTATCGGAATGAGGGCGTGCGATTTGGCTACACCGTCAGTAGCGACCGCAGCTCGAAAGTCGGGCATCGGGAAGAAGTGGGCGAAGGCCCGTGACCAGTAATCGGCAGCTTCAATCTCATCATCGGAAGCGATGGCCGATGCAGCGGTCCCTATAAGGTCGTTCAGCCCTTTGCTGAATGCCGCCCACTGCTGGTCGGTGAGGCAATTGAGATCCTCGCCGGGATTAGCCGGGTTCCGCACCCGCCGCCCGCGAGCAATCCTATTAGCGATTTCGCGCAAAAGCGCGAGGAGCGTATCGTCGTCGGCTCCGATCTGGTCGTCCCTGAGACGGACGAATGCTTCGGCGGCGAGAACGGTCAACAGGACCGAACATGGGCGTCCGTCGTCGATCCGCCATTTAAGAGCCGCCCAGCATTTGAGATAGCGGATCTGCCTGCGGACCCGAGCGCGGGTGGCGTCATCGAATTTGCTCTTGAACCAGAGATAAAGCGCCTTGGGGTCGCTGATTTCCCAGCCTCCGGCAGCGGCGAGCGTCCGCTCATCGGCATCGGGATCAAGATGATAGATCGGGACATCGATATGAAAGTCGCCGTCGTAGTGGATGCGGGCGCAACGCGGCTTGGGCGGGTTGTCGACGCTGCGAACGCCGTCGGTCGATGCGGCGTAGGCCTGCAAACTGATATGTAGAGTGGTGCGCAGGTCATTTGGCTTCTGCGGTCCCGTCTCGGCCTGACCGGGCCAGCATACGAAGATGCCAAGGTCGATGTCGAATTCGTCGCCCTTTCGGGGTGGTCGGATTTGCGTGTGATACTTATAGGACCCTTGGAGCCAGGAGCGGATCGGGCAGCCGGTCTCGGATTTGAGATCGGCCATCACGTGATCCGCTAATTCGTTCCAGCGATCTTGCTGTTCCTGCATCTGTTCGGCGCTCGGGGTGATGCGCCGGTGGAGGGTTTGCTTTTCGGTATCGTTCGAGCTGAAAAACAGAGATGCCGCTATACCCATAATCCGGTTATGCCTTTTGCAATGCGGGATGATGGAAGAATTTCGGAGACGCCGAAATGTGAGAGAGGAAGGGGGCGAGGTCGGGGTTGGCGAGCGCCGCCTGGACCGTCACCGCAGCCATAGCCCTTATGGTTCGCTGTGCGTCGGGGTGGGCGGTGTCGAGGCTGAGCGCTCGTTCTTGTTCCCGTGATTGCTCGGTGTCGAGGCGGACGTAGCGGGAACCGAGACGATGCCGGGCCACATGGTCAACGATCTGCTGCTGGGAAGAGAGGATTGCCTGCACGAGGCGCTGGCCCATGGTCCATTGAAGCAGGCCGAAGCGGGTGCCGGCGTCGTGCGCGAAGGAGAATTTCGATGTGGTCGTGCCGATGCTGAGGATGCGGATGTTGGCGCTGTCTACCTCGAAGAAATGCTCGGCCTCGTGGAGCGCAATCAGGTCGGGGGAATTGGCGTACAAGCCGCCATCGGCGTAGAGCCCATCCTCGATCTCGGCGATGGGGAAATAGCTCGGGGCGGCTGCGGTGGCGAGCGCTACATCGACCGCTTTGAGGCGGTGGTCGCGGCTGAAGTCAGCATGATGGCTGGTTTTGAAGATCTGCGGCCCGCCCTTGGTCAGGCACACAGTTGGAATAAGGCAGGGATGCTTGAGGTCGCCGATGCGGGTGTCATCGCCGATAATTTCGATGATGGTGTTGCGAAGCGCGCCGGGGTCGTATTTGGGTTTGATCACGCACCGGAGGACGTCGACGAACTTCCCGATAGCGGTCCTGGGTGGGTGTCGGGCTGAGAAGATTTCGGTCCCGTTGCGCTCGAAGGCTTGCTTGATCCTGGCGGCCGGGATTTCGTTCGCGATGCCGATGGCGATGATGCCGCCGACCGAGGTTCCGGCAATCAGATCGAAGCGAGTGCCGAGGGGAGCGCCGATGCGCTCTTCGATATCGGCGAGGATGGAGATGGTATAGAGGCCGAAGTAGCCGCCCCCGCTCAGGCTCAGGATGTGAAACGGCATTGACGGTTGGGCGGTGGTCGGGACTATTAGTTGTGGCTCTGGACTCGGTGGCCACGACATAGGGAGGGACGACCGTCAGTTCAACGTCCCAAATTGGTTAATTCACTGAGAAGTGGTAAGGTTTGATGACAATGACGTTGGAGGTTTCGAGCCGACTGTTTTCCCCCCGCCCCTGGTCCGGCTGCGGGATCGGTTGTCACCCTGACCAGCCCCCACCGGTTCCTATCGGCCCGTATCGGCAGAACGTGACAACCGCCCCTTGATAAATAAAGGAAATTCGGAGAATTCCCAAGCTTACGACGAGGGTTCGATTCCCTTCACCCGCTCCAACAATTTCAAAGACATAACGGAAGGAGCGTTGACGGTTTCGCCGGGCATACGAAAATTACGAAAAACTGCTAACCGGATCTCTCGGACACAGGTGGCCAAATAGAGGGCATAGCGCGGTTGTCATTTAAACAACGCTACGGCCGAACGGACTGAGAAAGTCGCGGGTCATGCAGCGACTCGCGTCTGGCCGAGATTGAGGGGGCGGCGCTTATCTGCGGTCGCGACGGCCCGCTCCCACGGAAAATCGCCGGAGAAGCTGATGTGCCCCCAGCTGAGCGGCGATGGATGGGCGAGCCATGCATCGGGCACCGATTGTTCAGTCGCACGGAGATGGGCGATGGCGTCGGCGATGTAGGTGGAGTTCCAGAACACGATTGCGGCGATGACGAGGTTGAGGCCGGAGGCACGAAACTGCTGCGCCTCGGCACTGCGGTCGGCAATCCGGCCTTGTTTGCCGGCCTTGTTTGCCGGCCTTGTTTGAAGGTGCAGATGACCTGCGCGAGGAAATGACGCTGCTCGCTGTTGGTGAGCCCGGCATGGCAGCGTCGGCGCAATTCCGGGCTTTCGAGCCAGTCGAGCATGAACCGCGTGCGTTCGATCTGCCCCAGCTCCTGGAGTGCGAGGTCGAGCTGGTTCTGGCGGCGGTAGGCCGCGAGTTTTCTCAACATGACGGACGGCGCCACGATGCCGGCCTTCAGCGACGCGCGCCTTATCGATGCGGCCGGTGCGGTTGTTGCGGATCGGCCGGAACAGCGGCCCTTGCTCGTCGTCGCCGTGGCCAGCGGCCTCGAGGTAGTCGTGGATGCGCCGCCTACCCCTCCCGCGGAGCCTTCTGCCGGAGTCGAGCGCTGGATCGGGAGCATCAAGCTGTATCGGCTGCGGCTGATCATTGTATGCTTCAGCGCGCCTACACGGAGGCTGACGGCTCGGCTCCATGCAAAGGAGACCACATCCATGACGATCGATGTAGCGACCGGTATTAGCCGCATTCTCAAAGAGGAGGGTGTGGGTTGGGTTTCGACCTTCCCGGTCTGCCGGGTGAACAACGCGCTCGGCCGGGAAGGGGTGCCGATGCTAATGATGCGCGACGACCGCTATGCCGTCGCGGTCGCCGACGCGTTCTCGCGCATCACCGGGGGCTCACGGATCGGGGTGTGCACCTTCCAAGGGGGTGTGAATGCCGCCGGCATGCAGTACGCCTACGCCGGGATGGCGCAGGCCTATGAGGATGGCTCGCCCGTTCTGTGCATCACCGATGGCGTGCCGGCCGGCAGCTCGGGCAACAGCCAGTACGATGTCGCATCGGCCATGAAGACCGTGTCGAAGTGGT
>Ga0306922_10000434_pt1 | contig 34417 bp, 31 predicted proteins | sample sta12Cox44000082_FD_203758 | JGI IMG/M metagenome (GOLD analysis project Ga0306922, IMG submission 203758) | Lab enrichment of tropical soil microbial communities from Luquillo Experimental Forest, Puerto Rico - statoxic.12C.oxic.44.000.082 (v2)... | ecosystem: Environmental > Terrestrial >... | reverse complement strand
CTCCCGCGCTGCCCGGGCCTATGAGTTCCGCCCTGCAGGGCTTCCAGCGCCATCTCGCCGCCGAGCGCGGGCTGTCGCGCCACACCGTGCGCGCCTACCTGGGCGATGTCACGTCCCTGCTGGAGCATGCGGCCGCGGCGGGCGTCGCCAGCCCGGCGGGGCTGGACATCGGCGTGATCCGCCGCTGGCTGGCGAGCCTGCACGGCCGCGGCCAGGCACGGGCCACGCTCGCCCGGCGGGCCGCGGCGGCCCGGGCGTTCACCGCCTGGGCCTTCGCGCGGGGCCTGCTCAGCCCGGACCCGGGACCGCTCCTCGGGACTCCCAAAATCCGCCGCCACCTGCCCCAGGTACCCCGCCAGGAGCAGATGGCCGCGGTCCTGTCCGCCAACGGTGGGACGCCGGCCCCCCGCCAGCCAGCGCCCGCCGGCCACCACCCAGCCGCCGGCCACGACCCGGCCGCCGGCCACGACCTGGCCGACAGCCACCATCCGGCCGCCCGGGGACCGGAGCAGGAACTGGCCTTGCGCGACGCGGCGATCATGGAACTGCTCTACGCGACCGGCATCCGGGTCAGCGAACTGTGCGGCCTGGACGTTGACGACCTCGACGAAGGCCGCAACACCGTGCGGGTGTTCGGCAAGGGGGCTAGGGAACGGACGGTACCGGTCGGCGTGCCCGCCGTCCGGGCCGTAGCAGCCTGGAAACGGTCAGGCCGGCCGCGGCTGGCCGTCCCGGGCAGCGGCCCGGCCCTCTTCCTCGGCGCGCGCGGCCGCCGCCTCGATCCCCGGGCCGCGCGCCGGATAGTGCATACCTGGCTGGCCGCCGTGCCCGGTGTGCCCGAGTCGGGGCCGCACGGCTTGCGCCATGCTGCCGCCACCCATCTGCTGGAGGGCGGTGCCGACCTGCGCAGTGTGCAGGAGATGCTGGGTCACGCCTCGCTGGCAAGCACGCAGATCTACACCCATGTCTCGGTTGAGCGGCTGACCGCCGCCTACCGGCAGGCCCACCCCCGCGCCTGACCGGTTTGCCCCGGGCGACTGGTGACGGTCACGCCGCCTTGGGTTCAGCCTGGTGAGGTGCGGGCCGGCGGATACCCAGCGGCCCAGCCCGCCAGGAACGGGTAGACTACCTGGTGGCCAGGAAGGCCTGGTGCGCGTGCGCATCCGGCTCCCGGCCAAATTCGCGCGCCCGCCTGTCTTCGGGCAGATCCAGCCGGGTACCCGGCGGGGCGCAGCTCATCGGTCTGCGGTGCTGCTTGCCGCAGTGAGATGCGCGCGGGCGCCAGGGCCAACCGAGCGCGCCTTGTTCCCCGGAACGCGGCGCAGAACATGAAGGGAACACCGGCATGGCACCGGTCGTCACCATGCGGCAGCTCCTTGAGAGCGGCGTGCATTTCGGGCACCAGACCCGGCGTTGGAACCCGAAGATGAAGCGCTTCATCTTCGCCGAGCGCAACGGCATCTACATCATCGACCTGCAGCAGTCGCTGGAGTTCATTGACCGCGCCTACGAGTTCATCAGGGAGACGGTCGCCCACGGCGGGACCGTCCTGTACGTGGGCACGAAGAAGCAGGCCCAGGAGGCGATCGCTGAACAGGCCCGCCGGGTCGGGATGCCGTTCGTCAACCAGCGCTGGCTGGGTGGCATGCTCACCAACTTCGCCACCGTGTACAAGCGGCTGCAGCGGCTCAAGGAGCTCGACGAGATCGACTTCGATGATGTCGCCGGGTCCGGGATGACCAAGAAGGAACTCCTGCAGCTGCGGCGCGAGCGGGACAAGCTCGACCGCTCTCTTGGCGGCATCAAGGACATGTCCCGGACGCCGAGCGCACTGTGGGTGGTGGACACCAAGAAGGAGCACATCGCCGTCAGCGAGGCGCGCAAGCTTGGCATCCCGGTGATCGCCATCCTCGACACCAACTGCGATCCGGATGAGGTCACCTACCCGATCCCCGGGAACGACGACGCCATCCGCAGCGTCTCGCTGCTGACCCGCGTGGTCGCGGATGCGGTCGCGGATGGGCTGATCGCCCGCGCCGGAGCCTCAGCCAACGGCGAGGACAAGCCCGCGGTGTCGGCCGGGGCCGGCGAGCTGGGCGCCGAGGAGCCGCTCGCCGAATGGGAGCGGGAACTGCTCGAGCACAGTTCCGCGGATGCGGCGGCGGGGACTGCCACCACGCCAAACGCAGCTGAGGGCGCGGGCACCCCGGAGACGGCCGAGGCGGCCAGTCCCGCGGCGGTCGCTGAGGCTCCCATTCCCCCGGAAGCGGCCGAGGCTGCCAGCACCCCGGAGGCGGCAGATGCTGCCGGAACCCCGGAAGCCGCCGCCGGCGGCGATGAGGCCGGTGGCGATGAGGCCGGCGGCAATGAGGCCGGAGCAGCCGTTGGTGCCAGCCAGGACGGCGCGGCGGCCGCGGCGGATGCGTAGCCGGCCTGGCACGCCCGCGCATGACTGACCAGAAGCGAGAGATGAGGACATGGCGAAGGTAACCGCCGCAGATGTGAAGCGGCTCCGCGAGGCCACCGCAGCGGGCATGCTCGATTGCAAGAAGGCCCTGGAGGAGGCGGACGGCGACTTCGACGCCGCGGTCGAGTTGCTGCGCCTGAAGGGGGTCAAGGACGCCGGCAAGCGGGCCGGCCGGACGGCCGCCAACGGGCTCGTCACCTCACTGCTCGACGGGACTAGCGCCGGCGTCCTGGTCGAGCTGAACTGCGAGACCGATTTCGTCGCGAAGACCGAGCTGTTCCAGCAGGTGGCGGCCGACATCGCGGCTGCCGCACTGGCCCACCGGCCCGCCGACCGGCTGGCCCTGCTGGGCCTGGAGGCGCGCCCCGGCGCGACCGCGCAGCAGGTCATCGAGGAGGCGGGCGCCTCGCTCAAGGAGAAGCTGGAGCTGGGCCGGTACGCCTGCTTCCAGGGCGGCTATGTGGTTAGCTACCTGCACCGGTCCGACCGGGCGCTGCCGCCGACGGTGGGCGTGCTGGTCCAGCTGGACGGGCCGGCCGCCGAAGTGGGTAAGGACGTTGCGCAGCAGGTTGCCGCCATGCGGCCGCAGTACGTGACCAGTGACCAGGTCCCGGAGGATGTGGTCGGGCACGAGCGGGGCATCGCCGAGCAGCTGACCCGCGACGAGGGCAAGCCCGAGGCGGCGATTCCCAAGATCGTCGAGGGCCGGCTGGGTGCGTTCTTCAAGGAGGTGGTGCTGGTGGAGCAGCCCTTCGTGAAGGATCCCAAGCGCACCATCAAGCAGATCCTGGTCGGTGCCGGTGTGACGGTTCAGGCGTTCGCCCGGTTCCAGGTGGGCCAGGCTGGGTGAGGCAGGCCAGCGGCGGCCGATAGGAGCCGGCCGGGGCGGGCTGGCCACGGCCAGCACCCGGGCCGGCTATCCCGGGCCGGCCAATGGCCACCCGCGGGCAGGGACGATAGTCGAGACGGCAGCGACCAGCAGGAGCGACAGTGATAGACGATAGCCTCCTCGAAGCCGAGGAAAAGATGGAGAAGGCCGTCGCGGTCGCCAAGGAGGAGTTCGCCACCATCCGGACAGGGCGTGCTCACCCGGCCATGTTCAGCAAGATCACGGCCGAGTACTACGGTACCCAGACGCCTGTCAACCAGCTGGCGTCCTTCCACATCCCCGAGCCCCGGATGGTGGTCATCCAGCCGTTCGACAAGTCCTCGCTGGCCGCGATCGAGAAGGCGATCCGCAACAGTGATCTAGGTGTGAACCCGGCCAACGACGGCACCATCATCCGGGTGGTCCTGCCCGAGCTGTCCGAAGAGCGGAGGCGGGAGTACATCAAGATCGCCCGGCACAAGGCCGAGGACAGCCGGGTGTCGATCCGCAATATCCGCAGGCACGGCAAGGACGCGGTGGACAAGCTGGTCAAAGGCGGCGACGCGGGTGAGGATGAGGGCCACCGGGCGGAGCGGGAACTCGACGAGCTGACCCACACCTACGTGGCGCAGGTGGACGAACTGCTCAAGCACAAGGAAGCCGAGCTGCTCGAGGTCTGAGTTGCCAATGGACGAGCCGGCCGGGCCGGTAGTGCCAGGGGACGCTAGCCAGCCCGGGGGCCCGGCCAGTCCCGCAGCCGAACCCGAGGGCCCAGCGACTGCCGCAGCCCAGGCTGGCGACCAGGAGCGCCCCGCAGCCCAGCCCGGGGACCAGGAGAGTCCCGCGGCCCAGGCCGAGAACCGGGAGCATCCCGCGGCCCAGCGCGGAGACCAGAAGAGTCCCGCGGCCCAGCCCGAAGGCGCGGACAGTCCCGCGCCGCGATCCCGGACCGGGCGGAACCTGCCCGCGGCTCTCGGGGTCGGGGTGGGCCTGGGCGGCCTGGCCCTGCTCACCCTCTTCACCGTCAAGGCGACCTTCCTGCTGTACGTGGGCGCCGCGCTGGTGATCGCGCTGTGGGAGCTGTCCCGCGCGTTGGGGACGCGCGGCATCCGCACCCCGGTGCTGCCGGTGGTGGCCGGTGGCGCTGCCGCGGTCGCCTTGGCCTACTTCGAGGGTGAACGTGCCCTGGTGGCTTGCCTGGCGCTGACCACGATCGCGGTGCTGGCCTGGCGGCTGCCCGGTGGTGTGACCGGCTACCTGCGAGATGTGACGGCAGGTGTGTTCGCGCTGGGCTACCTGCCGCTGCCGGCCAGCTTCCTGGCGCTCATGCTGGCCGCTCCGGACGGCGCGCGGCGGGTACTCGTCTTCCTGCTCCTGCCTGTGTGCACCGACATCGGTGGATACTTCGCTGGCATCACGTTCGGGCGGCACCTGATGGCGCCCGGGATCAGCCCCAAGAAGACCTGGGAAGGGCTGGCCGGCTCGGCGCTGGCCTGCCTGGCGGCCGGGGCTATCGTCCTGCCCGTCCTGCTGCATGGCAGGTTCTGGCAGGGCCTGCTGGTCGGGGCTGCGGCGCTGGCCGCCGCGACACTCGGCGATCTCACCGAATCGATGATCAAGCGCGACCTGGAAATCAAGGACATGGGCACGGTGCTGCCCGGCCACGGCGGCGTGCTCGACCGGGTCGACTCACTGGTGGTCTCCGCGCCGGTGGTGTGGCTGCTGCTCCTCGTGTTCGTGCCCGTCACAGGCCACTCCTGACATCCACATCACAGAAGCGGCGAGTGAGCCGGGCTCATGTAGCGGATGAGCCGGCGTCAGCGGAGTGCCGGTTTCCGCCGGCCCTGGTGACGTTTGCGGTCCCGATTCCAGGGGAGTAGCCAGGCGTCATCACAACGGGCGGAAAGGTCAGCCTGGACATCCCCTGACCGGCGCCCAGACCCCGCCGGGCCCGGGCCCCTCCACGGGCCCGGCGGGTGCGCCAGAGCCAAGCCCTAGGCACCCACCACCCAGGACCGCCGCTGTGCGGCCTGCTGGTTGATCAGGCTGGTGGCACCGCGCTCCTTCGCCAGCTGCCGCTCCCGTTCGGTGATCGGCAGAATCCACAGCCACCGCACTGGCTCCCCGCCGAACGAGAACCCCGACAGGTCGGGTACCTCCGGACCGAGCAGCTGGCCGGGGTTGTCCATCAGCAGCACGGCCTCGTTGCCCCCGCCGAGCGGGAACGTCGCGGGCTCGTGGTACCAGCGGATGCTGTGCCCCGCACCGAACCAGGTGACCGCCCGCCATGGGTACTGGGCCAGCCACAGAAAGATACGCGCCACCTCCGGGCTGGGCATGGTGGTGGCGATGGCCAGCTCGATCCGCGCGGTTCCGCTCGGATCCTCCATCACCTGCTCGACCACCGGCATCCGCTGGCAGCTCATCCCGATCGTGGACAGCACCGTGTAGGGCCGCTGGTTGGTCGGCGGCCGCTCGGAGACACCCACGGTCGGCTGCTTGCCGCCGCTGACATCCCAGTACCGCGCACCCGGGCCGAGCCGGGCCAGCAGGTGGCCAAGCATGGACTGCTGGAAGCCGGCCCAGGAGTCCTCCCGCTGCCGCCAGCGCCAGAACGCGGTGGCCCGGTCGGCTCGTGGCCCGAGCCCTTCCATCGCGTCGTCCAGTGCCCAGGCGAAGGGTGTCTGCCCCATGGCGTCCCGGCTGTATCCGGGCATGCCCCGGGACATATCGGACCAGCCCGGGATGACGGCGAGCAGCTGGCCGCCCTCGATGATGGCGACCCCGTCACCTTCCTCGAACCACAGTGCGCGCAGCGCCTGTGCATCCAGCGGCGCCCGCCCGCCCGGCTGCTTGGTGTGGTCCGCCGGCATCAGCGGTGCCTTGCCCGCTTCCACCCGGGACAGGTCGATGCTGGCCGGGGCGGGCTGATGATTGGCGATCCAGGCAGCACCCACAATGTCGTCGGCATCGTGCAGATACGCCGCGGTGGTCGCACCGTCGTACTCGACCACAACCCGGCGGCTGGTGTAGGGGCTCTCGCTGTCCAGCAGGACTCCCGGCCGGGCCGGGTGGCTGCCGTGCCGGGTACCCCGCGCACTCTTGCGCAACGTTGCCATACGCCGCAATCTACTGACTCGCCGCAGACCGCGGATGCGAGCGCGCAGATTATCCTGGTTGTCACTGTGGCCGGCCCGACCGCCGGCCCTTCCGCAGTCACCCGCACCCAGCAAATGGAGCATCCTTGCCCGGCAACCGAACCCGGCCGCCCAGGCATCTGGCCGACCTGGACCGGGCCGGCCGCCGGGCGGCCGCGGCCGAGCTGGGCGGTGAGCCCTTCCGCGCTGATCAGCTGGCCCGGCATTATTTCGGGCGGCTGACCGATGACCCGGCGGAGATGACGGACCTGCCCGCCGCGGCCCGGGACGGCCTGGCAGCCGCGCTGCTGCCAAGGCTGCTGACCGCAGAGCGGGAGCAGTCCTGTGACCAGGGGATGACCCGCAAGACACTGTGGCGCACCTGCGATGGTGCCTACGTCGAATCGGTGCTGATGCGCTACCCCGGCCGGGTCACGATGTGCGTGTCCTCGCAGGCTGGCTGCGGGATGGCCTGCCCGTTCTGCGCGACCGGGCAGGCCGGGCTGACCAGGAACCTGTCCACCGGCGAGATCGTCGCCCAGGTGGTGGCGGGCGCGCGGGCGCTGGCCCGGGGCGAGCTGCCGGGCGGGCCTGGCCGCGTCTCGAACGTGGTGTTCATGGGGATGGGCGAGCCACTGGCGAACTACCCGAAGGTGCTGGCCGCGGTGCGCCAGCTGACCGACCCGGTACCGGGCGGGCTTGGCATCTCCCAGCGCGCAGTCACCGTCTCCACAGTCGGCCTGGTGCCCCCGATCCGCCGGCTCACCGGGGAGCGGCTGTCGGTCACACTGGCGGTGTCGCTGCACGCGCCGGACGATGGGCTGCGCAACGAGCTGGTCCCGGTAAACCGGCGCTGGCCGGTGACCGAGGTGCTGGCGGCGGCGTGGGAGTACGCGGACGTCACCGGACGCCGGGTCTCGATCGAGTACGCCATGATCGGCGGGGTGAATGACCAGCCGTGGCGGGCCGGAAAGCTGGCTGGCCTGCTCGCCGGAAAGCTGGCGCACGTCAACCTGATCCCGCTCAACCCCACCCCCGGCTCCCAGTGGACCGCATCCACCCCGGCCGCCACCAAGGAGTTCGTTGCGATCCTGGAGGCAGGCCGGATACCGGTCACGGTCCGCGACACCCGCGGCCGGGAAATCGATGGCGCGTGCGGCCAGCTCGCCGCTGCTTTTGTGCCTAACGACGGGCGTCGCGAACTCCCCGTCACCGGCCCGGCCCGGTCGCCGGGCTGACCTGGGCGGCCGACCGCCCGCGGGGTACCGTTGTCGGTCATGGCCGCCAGCGATGCTGCCGCGCGGGGCACTGGCCCACGGGGCATGGTCACCCGGTGGCGGCGGGCGCTTGCCTGGCGGCTGGTGCATGGACTGTGGGACGCGGCCAGTCAGGCGGGGATGATCACCGCCGACACACCTGCCGGGCGGGAGTTCGCCGCGTTCGGCCCGGGCTCGGCGATTGGCTTCCCGGCCGGGTCCGTGTACGGGCAGGGCTGGATCGAGCTGGGCGCCGGCACCATGGTCGGCGCGCAGGTCAGCCTCAGCGCGGGCATGCTGCCAGGCCAGGACCTGGGCGAGCGCCCGCTGCTGCGGATCGGCGACCGGTGCGTCATCGGCCGGGGCAGCCACATCGTGGCGCACCACTCGATCGTGATCGGTGACGATGTGTTCACCGGCCCCTATGCGTACATCACCGACCAGAACCACGGGTACGCCGACCCGGACACACCGATCGGGCGGCAATGGCCCAGCAACAGCGCGGTCTCGATCGGCTCCGGGAGCTGGCTCGGCGCCGGGGTCATTGTGCTTCCCGGCGCGTGCATCGGGCGGAATGTGGTGGTGGCCGCGGGGTCGGTCGTCCGGGGGGAAGTCCCGGACCAGTGCGTGATCGCCGGGGTGCCCGCCCGGATCGTCCGTATGTATGTGATCGGTGACGGGTGGTCGCGGCCATCGCCGATGCCGGCGAACCTGCCGATCGGTGAGGAAACGTAGCCGCTGTCTGTCACGATGGGGATGACCGCCACTAACGGAGGCGGGGGGTGCGCTGAGGCTGCCCGCGGCCGGGACCGCCGTGGCGTGGCAGGAACGCCGACAGCCAAGAGGTCAGTTGGAGGGACGGGACCAGTTCGTCGCGACCGCGGCATACCAGCCGGAGCCGACGGCCGCCGCTGCTGCGCGCCGCTTTGTCCGTGACACGCTGCAGTCGTGGCTGGTCAGCGATATCGCCGCCGACGGTCATGGGCTGGTGGACGACGCCGTCCTGCTGACTAGCGAACTCGTGACGAATGCGGTCGTGCATGCCGGGACCGCGGTAGAGGTGACCTGCCGGCTGGCTGGCGACGGGGTGGAAGTGGTGGTCAGCGATGGTCACCCGGCCCGCCTGGTACCCGAGCCGCCTGAGGACGAGCACATCCCGGCGGAACGGACCAGCGGCCGCGGCCTGCTGCTGCCCGCGGCTCTTGCCTCCGCCTGGGGGGTCAGCTACGGCCAGGCCGCCAAGGCGGTGTGGTTCCGGATCGGCCCAGCTGGTGCCGGGGTCGCTGACGGCCACGAGGGCGGGACCAGCGCCACCGTCGGCCCTGGCTTCGCTCCGGCCGCGGCTGGGCTGGACGGCGCGGCCGCACTCGCTGCAGCGCTGCGGCAGGCACCGGTGACGGCCGAGGCCGATGGATCGGCAGCCGGGCGGGGGCCAGCCCGCTGGCCGGCCCCACCGTTCGGCGAGCCCGCCTACGACGAACTGCTGGCCACGGCGGTAGAGGCGGGCCGGGCAGTGGTTGCCGCGGACGCCGGGTATGTGCTCGTCCCTGATGAGGACGGGGATCTGCGGCTGCGGGCCGCTACCGGCAGTTTTCCGGCCGCCGGTGGCCAGATTCGGCTGGGCAGGCTGGCCGGGAGCCAGGCCGGACCGGCCCGGCCCGGCGATGCTGCTGTATCGGCCAAGGTGAGGGCCGGCGGCCAGATGGGCAAGGGCAATCGCCCCGGCGGGAGCGGCCGCGCTGGCGTGAGTGACCACGCCGGCCGGAACGACCGGGCTGGCACGAATGACCGGGCTGGCGGGGTGCCTGGTCCCGGCGTCGCGTCGCTCGCGGCGATGCGGGCGGCGGCTGGGACGGCCCCATCGGTGCTGACCGTGCCTTTCGTGGTGGATGGCCGGGTCACCGGACTGCTGGCGGTGGCCTCGGCCACACCGGATCGGTTCCGGGACGACGAAGCCGGCCGGCTGCAGCAACTGGCCGACCGATGGGGCCCGCCGCTGGAGCGGGCCCGGCTCAGTGAGCTGGAACGGGTCAGGCGCAGCCGGATCGGCGCGCTGGCGCAGGCACGGGAATTGCTGACGACACAAGCTGACCGCGACGAGGTGCTGGCGCTGGCCGCCAGCGCCGCGGTGCCGCGGCTGGCCCCCTGGTGCGCGATCCTGCTGCCCGGGGATGGGGCCGGCTTGCGGACGGTGCATGTCAGGCATGTGGATCAGGATCTGTCAGCACCGCTGGCCTGGCTGCTCGACCGGGTAGCCGAAGTGGCCGGTGTGGCGCCGCTGAAGCCCCGGCCGGCCAGGGCTGCCCGCCCGGCCCCGCTGGCCCGCTGGCTGCTGGCCGTGCCGGGCGTAGCGCAGGCCCCCCCGGGAGCCGATGCGCTGGCCGCCGACGCCGCGTGGTGCTTCCCGCTCGGGGCTGATGCCAGTGCTGGCCTGCTCGCCGTCGGCCACCGGCGCGACGAACGGCTGCCCAGGGAGGTGGCCGAGCTAGCCGCCGATCTGGCCAGCCGGATCGGGGTGGCCATCGGCTATCCCCGGCTGGTGGGCCAGCAACACTGACCGGCCTGGCCCAGGCGCTCAGCGGCCGTCGCTGGACGCGGCCAGCTGGCGGCCCTTCCCAGTGCTGGCCGCCGTGCCGTTTCTCGCCCTCTTGCCATGACCAGCGGCCTTGCCGTTGCTGGCGCCCTTGGCGGGGCCAGATTTCTGGCCGGCGGCGATGGCTTCGCCGGCCGCGGTGCCGCTGGTACCGCGGCTGCTGGCCGCCTGCGCCTCGCTGGCGACGGTCCTGTTGCCGGTGCTCCTGGTTGCGGTCCCGTTGCCGCCTGCCCAGCCGGGACCGGCCGTTGCGCCGCTGCCGGGCGCGCCGTTGCTGGTGGCATCGTTGCCGGCCGCCCGGCCGTGATCGGCGCCCGGCCCGTCCGTCCCCCGTCCTGGCCGGGAATCACGCAGCCGGGGGGTGAATGTCTCTCCGCGCAGTGCCCGCTCTACCAAGCCCACCGCGGTAGCCGCGGCCACGAGCCGGCGGCCTTCGCTCCGGTAGGCGGCCAGCACGGCGTCCACGCCGTGCGGCGGGAGTGCGCTGCCGAGTTCCGTTCTGGCCGTACGGTATCCCTGGCGCGCCCCTTCGACGCAGGCGGCCAGGTGATGCCGGGCCAGTGACGCGAGTGCAGCCGGGTGCCGCCGCAGCACCCCGTAGAGCCGGTAATCAGGCGGAGCCACGTCCAGCAGCCAGTCCACTGCCGTCCGCTCGAAGTCCTGGCTGCCCGGCGGATGGACCCCAGCCGGCCAGCCCGGCGGAAGGTAGGTAGCCATGGCTCCACCATATCATTTTTCGAACATGCGTTCTATATAGGTCAAGCCGCCCGTGGCCGGTTGCCCGGCCGCGGGCGGTTTGTCTCATGCAGTGTGCAGCTGCGCCGTCGACGTGCATGGGAACTGCCCCTCCACGATGACCGTCCCAGCTGATGGCCGCCGGCGTGCCCGCCGGAGAGCCTGGGCACGCCGGGACCGGCATGCCTCTTCATGCCGTTCCCTGATCCGCTCGGCGACCAGGGCCTCATGAACAGTCGGATACACGATGTCCTCCTGGGCCTGGGCCAGCCGTCCTGGCCGTTCACCATCGAGAATCGTGCTAAGGCCCCCCGCCCCGCATCGGGCAGATGCCTTATCTATGGCGCCGCCGGATGGCTAAGCCGCGACGCGCCGGCTTAGTGCCTCGCCGCCACGTCCTCACCTGGCGAGAGCCCGCCGCCGGCGACGCGGCAGCGCGGTCCGCCAGGCGGCGGCCGATGCCCAGCGCCTGGCTCAGCTGGTATCGCCGGGGCCAGTCTCCGCGCGGGAAGATGGTCCTGTGTTGCGAGAATTTCGCGGTCTGGCTGAACCGGCCGCCACCAGCACGCAATAGAGCACCGATGGACGACGATGCCCTGATCGCGGCCATGGCCGCCGGCCACGACGGTGCGCTGCGGGAACTGTTCTCGCGGCACGCCCCGTGGCTGGCTGCCCGGTTGCGGGTGGTCCTGCCCGCCGCCGATGTGGAGGACGTGCTGCAGGAGACGTTCCTCGCCGCCTGGCGTGGTGCCCGGCGTTACCGGCCGCAGGGCGCGGCTGGCGGCTGGCTGTGGGGGATCGCCCGGCGGCAGGCCGCCGCGCTGCTGCGCCGCCGTGGCCCGGCCACGCTGGCGCTGCCGGCCGTGATCGCGGCGGACGGGCGGGGCGCGCCCGATCCGGCGGAGGCGGCGCTGTCTCGTGTCGAGTTGGCCGAGGCGGTCACCGCGCTGGGGCCACCAGGCGGCCAGGACCGGGAGGTCTGGCGGCTGCTGTATGTGGAGGACCGGCCGGTGGCGGAGGTCGCCGAGCTGATGGGCATCCCGGCTGGCACGGTCAAGAGCCGTGCACACCGGGCCCGCCGGCTGCTCAGGGCGGCGCTGCGGTCAAGTCCGGCGGAGGGAGGCTCACGATGAGCGAGTGGGCTGGCCCGGGTGACCCCGGGCGAGAGGTGGATCTCGACCGGGTGTGGCTCAACGTGGCGGCCGGGGTCTGGTGCCGCCAGCCGCGCGGGCCGGAACGGCTGGCCGGGCAGGTACTGCGTTCCCCCGGCCTGGCCCGGGCGCTGGTGACGACACCGTCGCTGCTGCTCGGCTGGATCATTGCCACCGTCGTGGTGCTGCTGACCGGGGCGGTGGCCACGCTGGGGACCGGGACGCCTTATGTGCCACTGCTGGCCCCGGCGGTCGCGGCGGCGGGCATCGCCTACGCCTACGGGCCGGGTATCGACCCGGCCTGGGAACTGTCCCAGAGCATGGCGGTGAGCGACCGGATGGTGCTGCTGGTGCGGGCGCTCGCGGTGTTCGCGCTGAACGCCCTGCTCGGGCTGGCAGCTTCGGCTGCGTCCGGAATCGCCGCGGCGCTGACCTTTGGCTGGCTGCTCCCGATGACCGCGGCCTGTGCAGTGGCGCTGGCCGCCGCCACGCTGACCCGGTCGGCGAACATCGGGGTCGGGGCCGGGCTGGCGGCCTGGATCATCGTGGTGCTGGCCGGCCGGGCCGCGACCGGCCAGTTCACAGCTGCGATCACCGCCCCCGCGCTGGTGCTTCCCTACTTGATCACTGCCCTGTGCGGCGGCGCGATCGTGCTGTTCGCGACCCGGATCCCGAGAGGAACGTCATGAATGTCGAACTCACCGACCTGACCCGGCGGTTCGGCCGGACGCAGGCCGTCGCTGGGGTCAGCCTGACCGGCGGGCCGGGAGTGTTCGGGCTGCTCGGGCCGAACGGGGCGGGCAAGACCTCGCTGCTGCGGATGATGGCCACCGTCCTTCCGCCTACCTCCGGCCGGATGCGATTGCTCGGCCGCGATCCGGGGGGCTACGGCCCGCGGCGGGAGATCCGGCGGCGGCTCGGCTATCTGCCACAGAACCTGGGCTACTACCCCGGCTTCACGGTCGCCGAGTTCGTCGAGTATTTCGCGCTGCTGAAGGACATGCCAGCGAGCCAGGTGCCGCGAGCGGTGGCGACCGCGGTGGAGCGGGTGGGCCTGGGTGACCGGGCCCGCGCCAAGCTGCGCACGCTGTCTGGCGGGATGCTCCGGCGGGCCGGGATCGCGCAGGCCATCGTGAACGAGCCGGAACTGCTGCTGCTGGATGAGCCGACCGCGGGTCTCGATCCCGAGCAGCGGCTGGAGTTCCGCGCCCTGCTGCGGAATATGGGCCAGCGGGCCACCGTGATCGTCAGCACCCATCTGGTCGAGGATGTCGGCGCCGCCTGCACCGAAGTCGCCCTGATGGACATGGGCAAGATCGTTTTCCACGGCACTCCGGCGGACCTGATCGCCCGGGGTGAGGGCACCAGTGCGGCCGGCGACGCCCCGCTGGAGCGCGGCTACAGCGCCGTGCTCGCGGCCGCGCGGTCCGCTGTGGCAGCGCGGGCATGACCGCCGCCGCCACCACCGCCCCGGCGCAGCCCCGCACGCCGCGGGCGGCCAGCGCGGTCCCAGTGACCGCGGCCCGGCTGCTGTGGGTGGAACTGCGCCACAACGCAGTGCCGTTCATCCTGCCGCTGATTGCCGCGTTGCTTTGGTTCGACTCCTACCGTCCGAGCATGACCCAGCCGCCGGTGTGGGCGCTGCGCACATTCTGGAACATGGGGCAGGGTCATACGATCATCGACTTCGGGCCGTTCGTGGCGGGCGTGGCTGCCTGGATGGGGTCGAGGGAAGGCCGGCGCGGCATCACCGACCTGATTACCGCTGCCGCCCGGCCCCGCTGGATAACGCAGCTGGCCACCTGGGCCGCGACCGCCATCTGGGCGGTGGGCGCTTACCTGGTCTTCGTGGGCGTGATGTTCGGGGCCTACATCGCCCAGGGGATGCTGGGTCCCGCCCCCTGGTGGTGGGTGGCGGTCGGCGCGGTGGCCGTAGCGGCGTTCAGCGCGGCCGGGTTCGCGGTGGGAGCCTTGTATCCCAGCCGGTTCGCCGCGCCGCTGGCCGCGATCGGCAGTGTCCTGGTGCTGATGATGTCCTCCCAAACCGGATTCCGCGACACCAGCGGGTGGGCGCTGATTCTGCCGACCAACTCCAACGGCAACTACCAGGCACCGTCCGGGATCTTTTACCCCTACCTGCCGGATCTGCCGATCGCCCGGATGATGCTGCTGGCCGGGATCACGCTCGCCGCGGTGGGCCTGCTGGGCCTGCCCAGCCGGGCCGGCAGCCGGGGGCTGCGCCGGACCGCCGCGGTGGTCACCCTGGCCGGGGTGGCCATGGCCGGGACCGCGATTGGGCTGACCACGACGGCCCGGCTGGGACCTGGTGGCATCGTCATCCCGGCGCTGCATGATGCTGCCAACGACCACCAGATCCCGGCCACCCCCGTCTGCGGCCACACCGCCGGGATTCCGGTGTGCCTGAATCCGGTCTACCGCCCGTACCTGGCGGAGGTGTCCGCTGCCCTGCACCCGGTGCTGGCCGAGCTGGCCGGCCTGCCCGGCGCACCGGCCCGCGTCGTCCAGGTCGCCGGGCCCTACAACAGCACCGAGGGTGCGTTTGACGCGCCGATGGCGATCAGCGGCCACCCGCCGGTGCTGCGCGTGCCGCTCGACACGGTCTTGCTGCCCGGCACATCCGGGTTCACCAGTGCTCCAGTGCCCTTCGCCGACTTCGCTGGCCAGTTGCAGGCGCTGGCTGTGCACGCGTTCGTGGGCGCGGGCGCCGGCCCGGGCACCCTGGCGCAGCAGGCCGTGCAGGCCGCTCTGCTGCAGGGCGCTGGGCTGCCATTCGCGGCCCAGCCAAAGGTGCTGAGCATCATCGGGGTCGCGCCACCGCCGCCCGGAGCTCCTGCAGCGGGTGCCGGGCACGAAGCAGGAAAAGTGAGCAAGCCGGTCTATGCCGCAGCCCAGCGGCTGGCTGCCCGGCCGGCCGCAGCCCGGCGGGCCTGGCTGACGGCCCATCTGGCCGCACTGCGGTCCGGCCAGCTCACCCTGGCGCAGCTGCCATGACCGCCGCCGGGGTGGACCAGGCCCGGCCCGGTGCGGCGCCGGTGCCACCGGCCCGGCCTGGCGCGGCCGGGCTCCGCCTGCTCGGCCTGTTCCTGGTGAGCCGCCGGGTGCCGACCGCGCTGGGGGTGCTGGTGGGCCTGGGTGCCCTGCTGTGGGCCGAGCTGCACTGGCACTGGAACGTCGCCGGCGGCCCGGCGGCGCAGCGGGTGATTCCGCTGGTGATCGAGGCCGGGGCCGCCGCCGTGATCGCCGTCGCGAGCTACGGGCCGTTCGGCGAGCCGGAGCGGGCCACCGGCCGGTGGCTGCCCTGGCTGCGGCTGGCCAGTGCGCTGATACTGACCGGGGCCGCGGTCGGGGCGCTGGCCGCTGGGGCCACCGGCGGGTACCTGCCCGGTGGCACTCTGGCCCTGGTCCGCGACGTCGCCGGGATGGCCGGCCTCGGCTTGCTCTGCGCGGTGGCGCTGGGTGGCGCCTTCGGCTGGACCGGCCCCCTGGCATACTGGCTGATCACCGAGTCAGCGCTGGCCGCAGGCTGGACCACGCCGTGGATCTGGCCAGGCCGGCCCCCACGCGACACCGGGGCGGCCATCTGCGCGGGCCTGGTCTTCGCCGCCGGGCTGGCTGCCTTCACCCTGCGCGGGGCCCGGGCCTCCGTCCGCTGATAGGGCATGACCAGGCCCTGATGGCACCCGCGCCGGGCACCCGGCACGGGTTAGTGTCCGGCCCGGCCGGCGGTCTCGCGGCGGTCACCGATCGACCCGTGAGCTCCCGAGCAGGCTCCATGGTGTGCCCTCGCTGGGGCCGTACTCCGGCGCGCCGTCCCGCGGGCGCAGGTGCAGCCGGTCGCGTGCCCGCCGGTGGCGGCGGCCGGCGTCCAGTGCCTGGACCGGCGGGCCGAGACCGGCCGTCACCGACCCGCCGCCGCTGGGGGACCGGCCGACAGTCAGGGTGCCGCCCGAGGCCTCCGCGATCCGCCGGGCGATGTCCAGCCCCAGGCCGGTCGATCCGCCGCTGGACAGGCCGCGCTGGGTGGGGTCGGCGTCGGGGAAGCCGGGGCCGTCGTCGGCGACGACCAGCCAGGCGCCGCCGCCCGCCCGCCGGCTCAGCCGGATCTCGAACGCCAGGCCCTCGGCGGTGTGCGAGAAGACATTCTCCAGCAGGATGTCAATGCAGGCCGCAAGGTCCTCGGTGGAGATCCGGACCAGCACCGGGCCCGGCGCGACCTCCAGTGTCATCGGCCGGTCCTGGTCCTCGGCGAGTGGCTGCCAGAACATGGCCCGCTCGGTGACCACCTCCGCGGCGTCGCACAGCGCGCTGCCCCCTCCGGTCGGCCGCCGCGCCTCCCGGATGATCTCGCTGACGGTCCGTTCCACCGCGTTCACATCGTCCGACAGCCGGGCCATTTCGTCATCATCGCGCAGCGACTCGGCATCGATGCGCAGCGCTGTCAGCGGGGTGCGCAGCCGGTGGGACAGATCGGCCACGGTCTCCCGTTCGTGCGCCAGCAGTTCGCCGATCCGCACGGCCAGCCGGTTCAGCCCGGCACTGGCCCGGCGCACCTCCGGCGACCCGGCCACCACGGCACGAGCGGTCAGATCGCCGGCCGCGAGATCGTCGGCGGCCCTGGCCATGTTGGTGATTGGCCGGATCAGCGAGCGGGCGAGCTGGTCGGCGACCAGCACGCTGAGCGCGAGCAGCCCAAGCCCGAGCCCGCCGAGCAGCAGCCAGGCCCGGGCCACGCCGCGCCGGAGCTGGGCGGTGGGCACGAAGACCTGGATGACCGCGGTGCCGGCCGGCAGGCCCTGGACCGAGACCAGCACGTTGGCCCCGGCCGGAGTGACGGCGGTGAAGCTGCGGCCATTGGTGGCCAGCTGGACCGAGGCGGTGCGCGCGGCCGGGGGCCCCAGCTCGGTCCCCCCCGGCATGAAGACGGTGACCGGGGTGCTCCTGTTCTCCGCGTTCACCTGGTCGATCTCCTGCCGCAGGCTGCCGGGGTCGAGGGTGGTCACCAGCGGGACCAGGTTCTGCGCCTGGATGGTCGCGGTGCTCCTCGCCCGGTCGGCCGCGAACGTGCGCAGCACCAGGGCCAGCGGCACCAGGAACGACACCAGCACCAGCGAGCTGGTGGCCACGACGAGCAGGACGACCCGAAGTCTCATCAGGGTGCGCTGAGCTTGATCCCGACCCCACGGACCGTGTGCAGGTAGCGGGGCTGCTGTGCGGTTTCGCCGAGTTTGCGGCGGAGCCAGGAGACATGGACGTCGACGGTCTTGTCAGCACCGCCGTACGGCAGCCGCCAGACATGGGTCAGCAGGTCCCGCCGCGTCACTACCTGGCCGGCGTGCTGGGCCAGGTAGTGCAGCAGGTCGAACTCGCGCCGGCTCAGGTCCAGCCGCGCCCCATCCAGGCTCGCCTCATGGCCATACGGGTCCAGCTCCAGGCCGCCGACCCGGAGCCGGCCACCATCGCCCGGGCCCTCGTGCTCTGCCCGGCGCAGCACGGCCCGGATCCGGGCGTCGATCTGGCCCGGCCCGAACGGCTTGATCACGTAGTCGTCGGCGCCGGCGTCCAGCACCCGGATGATCTCTGCCTCATCGTCCCGGGCGGTCACCACCACCACCGGGATCGAACTGACCGCCCGCATCATCCGCAGCGCCTCATAACCGCCGAGGTCGGGCAGCCCGAGGTCGAGCAGGATCAGGTCCGGCGGCGAGTCGAGGATGTGCTGCAGCGCACCCATGGCGTTCGGCATGCTTGTCACGGCGTGTCCCCGCTCGGTGAGCGCCCGGATCAGCGCACCCCGGATGGCCGGGTCATCCTCCACCAGCAGCAGCTGTGCCACGACATGACGGTATCCGCTGCCGTCCCGATCGTCCCGAATATCCGGCATGGGCCGCCCGGCCCGTCTTTCCTTTGCCCCGGCCTTTACCCACGCTTAACTCGCTCCCTCTTGGCCGTGTGCGCTGATAAGAGGCGGAGCAGGGCGTGCAAGATCATCTTGCCCGCCCTCTCGCACAACCCAGCTCACAGCTCGTAGCTGCCCCTGCCCAGCACGGTGGTGATCAGGCCCGGGGGCCGGCCCGCCACTGCTTGACGCAACGTCTGCCCAATTGGGAGTCTCTGCCGAGACGCTGAAGTCACACCCGAGCACTCCGGGATCAGGCATGCTGTGAGGCGTGGACAGCGGGCCCGGGGCGCCAGGCCGTGAGCGGCAGATCGGCACCCGGCTTGACGCCCTCCGCGCACGGTTTAAGGAACTCAGAGACAAAGACCGGGACGCCGCGCGGAGCAGGACAATCTCCCCCAGCGAGCGGCTGGAAGCGGCGCAGCGCCACGCGGCCGAGGCGCAGGCTGCTGCCGCACAAGTGCTGGCTTCCAGCGTGATGGCCTTCCACATGGCGGCCGAGGCGCACGAACGTGTCGCCAGCTTGCACGTGACCGCATCGGCCTCAGGGTTGGGCGATGTGCACCAGCACGAGCGGCAAGCAGCACTTCACCGGGCTGCTGCCGTCATGGACCGGCAGCGAGCCAAACGTGCCCAGTCGCTGCTCCCGAGCCTGGAACTGGCGGGGCTTGCTCCGGTCTCCGGGGAGCCAGCCAACGGCGAGGCGCTAGAGCAGCCTCCGTCTCACCGGAATCCGGGCAAACATGACCGGGCGCGACCTGGGCTTTGATATGGGACGCTCCCCAGCGCGTCTTTGACCTGCGCGAACTGCGAGGATGCATCACCCGTGCTTAACCCACTCTTAACGGCGGATCGGCCACCCTGCCGGGGTGCGAACCCGTGTCTTGGCCGGGGCCGGCGCATGGCTGCTGGGTGCGGCAGCGGCGACATGCGGCAGCCTGCTGGCCGTGTCGATGCTGGGCCAGGGCATCACCGCCTCACCCAGCCAGCAGCTGACCACCGCGATGGTGAACCGGGCGCTGGCCAGCGAAGGAGCCGAGACGGTCAGCCGGCTGCCGGCGCCGGTGCCCTCGCCGTCGGTTCGCCTCGGCGGGGTAGCGATGCCCATCACCCGGGCCACCCCGGCGCGGAGCCAGCCCCTCGTCCCGGTCAGCCCGCAGGCGGGCACGGTGCTGAGCTCGGCGGGTGGCACGGTCGTGGTGCTATGTGAGCAGGCAGGCGCCTACCTGCAGTCCTGGAGCCCGCAGCAGGGTTACGAGGCCAACAGTGTGGTGCGTGGGCCGGGCGGCGGTCCTCAGGTCTCGTTCACCTCCAGCCAGGGCAAGGTAACGATGTTCCTCCGCTGCCGGGGTGGCGTGCCGTCGGCGGCCGTGCACACCAGCTGGGGCCGCGACGAATAGCCGGGGTGCGCGCCTCATCGGTGCTTGCTGCTGATCTCGTCCATCAGCAGGGCCAGGGTCGGGCAGGCGGCCACCGCGCGCCGGGCATGACCGAGCAGGTGGCGGGGCACCTCTGGTGACGCCAGGATGGGATAACCCCACGGGTCCAGGTCGATGATCTCCGGCAGCAGCTCGGCGCACATGCCGTGGCCGGTGCAGGCGATCGGGTTGACCCGCAGCCGGTGCCTCACGTCCAGCCCCATCCCCGTTCGTGAGCTGGCGGTACCGGCAGCAGTGGCGGCCGCCGTACGCCGTAGCAGGGGCCCTGCTGGTCGTGCCTGTCGGCGTCTCCCGGGAACGCCCGCAGCATGCTGCGGACGAGCTGGGTGGCCCCGTCCGGGTGGCGGCAGGCGCCCCGCTGCTCGATCAGCGGGATCAGCGAGCCGACCTGGTCCACGCCCCGGCTGCGCCCGCCCTGGTAGGCGAGGTCGGTCAGCACATCGGCCAGGGCCGGGAGCCCGAACATGCACGGGCCGCACTGGCCGGCGGACTCCTCCGCCAGGTACCTGACGACCCGCGCGGTCTCGGCCAGCGGGCAGGCGGTGCCGGGCAGGGCGATCACCATGCCGGCCCCCATCGCTCCGCCCACCGAGCGCAGCCCTGCGTGCGTCATCGGCACCGGCCAGGCCACCTTGGCCGGCAGCCAGCCACCGAAGTAGCCGCCGACGAGCAGCCCATGCAGCCGCTTGGTAGGACCGCCGGCCAGCATCACCACCTGGCCGATGGGGGTGCCCATCTCGATCTCGTACACCCCCGGCCGGGCGACCGCACCAGACACGGTGACCAGGGTGGAACCCGGTGCCGAGGGCAGCCCGACAGCGCGGAACCAGCGGTCCCCGTACCGGGCGATCAGCGCCAGATGGGCCAGCGTTTCCACGTTCTGCACCAGCGTGGGCCGGCCCTTCACGCCCCGCTCGTGCGGGCGCGGCGGGGAGAAGGTCGGCCTGCCCGGGCCACCGTTCAGGTACTGGACGATGGCGGACTGCTCGCTGGCGACGTACCGGTGCGGGATGCCGGCCAGGATGATCGGCACCGGGTCGATGCCCAGCGTCCCCCGCTCGGTGATCGCGGCTTCCAGGCTGGCCAGCAGGTCCGCTTGCCGCCCGTGGACCACCAGGTAGGCCTCGTCCGCCGCGACCGCCTGCGCCGCCAGCGCGATCCCGTCCAGCACCAGGTGCGGCAGCCGGGCCAGCAGCAGCCGGTCCTTGGCGCTGGCGGGCTCGCCCTCGCAGCCGTTCGCGACAACCACCGGCCGGCCGGGCGCGGCGATCACCGACCGCATCTTCTTCGCCGTTGGGTAGCCGGCCCCGCCACGGCCGGTCAGCCCGGACCGCTCGACCAGGTCGACCAGCCTGCCGGGACGGGCCCGGCCTGGCCGGCGCGGGCCCGCCGCCCGGCTGGGCAGCGGTACCGGCCCGTACCGCTGCTCATGCTCGCTGAGCCGGGCGGGCCGGTGGGAGGAGATGCCCGCCAGCAGCCGGGGCAGCCGCCGGCCCGGCATCCGGCTGGGGGAGATCATGATGGCCGTCACCTGGCGCCGGCCCGGGCCCCGGTGACGAACCGCCAGGTGGCCGCGGCCGCCACCATCGCGACACAGCATATGGTCGCCGCGAACACCCAGATCGTGCTCCGGTCAGTGCCAATACCCAGTCCGTGCCCGAGCGCGACCGGCCAGCAGGCATAGGCGATCCAGTGAACGCGCCGCCAGGTCCGGTGGCCCAGCCGGTTGCGCACCAGGCTGGTTATCACCAGGGCGAGCAGCAGGTCACAGGCGACCGCGCCCAGGCTCAGCCAGATCGTCTTGTACGAGGAACTGAATGGGATGAACGCGGCGGCGAGCGGGATCGAGGTGTAGGTGTCGATCACGGTCGTGCCCACGTGCAGCGCCAGGAAGGCCACTGCCAGCAGCGACAGGTTGCGGTGCAGCCCGACGGTGAGGAATCGCGGCCAGCGCTCGGTGGCGAACCGTCCCGCGGTCAGCACCCCGAGCAGCACGCTGCCGGTCAGCAACGCCAGCGTCACCAGGCCGGTCGCCCGGGTGGCATACCACAGACCGGGGCCGTTGAGGGAAAAGCTCATGCCGTGCGTCCTGCGGCACTGGCCGGATCTGGGGGCCAGCGGCCGATGGTGACGGCGGTGCCGTCCCGATGTACCAGCCTGGCCGGCAACCGCAGCCGGTCCAGCCACTCGGGTGCCGCCTCACCACGCAGAATCGCCGCGGTGCTGGCGGCGTTCGCGTCCACGCAGGTGGCCGCGGCCACGCTCGCCGCCCGCCAGCAGGACTCCACGGGCAGCCCGGTGCGGGGCGCGATGATGTGGTGCAGCCTGATCCCGCCCCGCTGCCAGGACCGGACGCCCGTGCTGGAGGTGGCCAGTCCGCTGTCGGAGATCACGATCGCCTGGCTGGGCTCGCCGCCGCTGTCATCCGGGGTGAACTCGACGTTGTCACGGATGCCGACCCGCCAGCCACCGGGCGGCGGCTGGCCCGCCACCCTGATGTCGCCGCCCAGGTTGACCAGCACGCCGCAGCCGGTGATGGCGGCGATCGCGACCGCCGCCCGGTCCGCGGCCAGCGCCTTGGCGGTCGCGCCGAGATCGAGCATCACCCCGGCCGGAACCCTGACCACGCCCCTGGCCTGGTCCAGTTCCACCGTCCGCCAGCCGGCGGCCGGGGCGGGCGGCTGGGTCAGGGCGCTGGTGTCCCGCCGGGCGACGGCGAAGTCCTGGTCGTAGCCAAGCCTGACCAGCGCCTGCCCGCAGGTGGGGTCCACGTCGCCGTCGGTGGCGCTGGCCACCATGAGGGCGGTGGCCAGCGCCTCCGCCAGCAGCGGGCTGACCTGAACCGGGTGCCCGCCCGCGTGGTTGACCCGCCACAGCTCAGAGTCGCCGCGGAACCGGGAGCAGGCATGATCGATGGCCCGCAGTTCCGCATCGAGTAGCCGGGCGGCCTGGCCGAGCCGGTCCAGCTCGGTCACCAGCACCGACGCGAGGGTGCCCAGCGCGGGAAAGCTGCGGATGCCGGTGGTCCCGGCAACAGCCGCCATCACCCGCCGCCCTGGCTCCCGCCCGACGAGGTATGGGTTGGGGCAGGAGTCGGCGGTGGCGCCGGCGCGGTGGTGGGCGGCGCCAGGGTCGGTGACGGTGCGGCGGCGGCGCCGCCGGCAGCCGCGCCGCCGGCCGGGGAAGCGGCCGCCGCGGCGGCACCGTGATGGTGATGGTGGTGGTGGTGCTTATGGGTCGCGGACGGTGACGGCGAAGGCGGCACGGCCGGCCGGGTGGTTGGCCTGACCGTGGCGGCCGTGTGCGGTGCGTCGCTGTGCGCCGTGTGCGCGAACAAGGCCGCCAACCCGACCGCGGTGACCGCACTGAGCTGGGTCGCGCGCCAGGTGAGCTTGGACAGGCGGCGCAGGCCCTGGCTGCGTGCCGCACCGGCTGGCTCGTCATAACCGGCCGGGTAGTCCGGGTACCAGCTCTGTGTTGCGGGCGGCCGGCCCGCCATCCGCTCGGGCTGGCGGGCCGGCCACGGCACCGGGTCCGTGGGCGGCTGGTATCTGTCGCGCATGGCCGGTATCCCACCAGAGCATGGTTTAAGAGCCTGTGAAGAACCGTTCAAGAATTCGTGTTGCGGCAGGCAGCAAGGCAGGCGGCACGGCCGTTCGGGGGTGGCCGGTGAAATAGACTGGGCGTGACGGCGGTTGAACCCCCGTATCCACCAATATGTGCCATCGAGGCTTTGACATGCCCATGCCCACAGCTGCCCGCGCCAGCAGGGACGACCTGCGCAACATAGCGATCGTGGCGCACGTCGATCATGGCAAGACAACGCTGGTGGACGCGATGCTGTGGCAGTCGGGGGCATTCCGGGCCGGTGAGCGGGTCGCCGAGCGGGTGCTCGACTCTGGTGATCTGGAGCGGGAGAAGGGCATCACCATCCTGGCCAAGAACACCGCGGTCCGGCATGGTGGGCTGACCATCAACATCGTGGACACCCCTGGCCACGCCGACTTCGGCGGCGAGGTGGAGCGGGGCCTGTCCATGGTGGACGGGGTGCTGCTGCTGGTCGATGCCGGTGAGGGCCCGCTGCCGCAGACCAGGTTCGTGCTGCGCAAGACGCTGGCGGCAGGCCTGCCGGTCATCCTGGTGATCAACAAGGTGGACCGCGCGGACGCCCGGATCGCCGAAGTCGTGGACGCCTGCTACGAGCTGTTCCTGGATCTCGATGCGACCGAGCAGCAGATCGATTTCCCGATCGTGTACGCGTCGGCGCGGGCCGGCCGGGCCTCGCTGACCCGGCCCGCCGACGGCACCCTGCCGGATTCGCCAGACCTGGAGCCGCTGTTCGCCGTGCTGCGCGACACCGTGCCGCCGCCCTCGTATGACCCGGCTGCGCCGCTGCAGGCGCATGTCACCAACCTGGACGCCTCTGCCTACCTGGGCCGGATCGCGCTGTGCCGGGTGTTCAGCGGCACCATCAGCCGCGGCCAGCAGGTGGCCTGGTGCCGCCGGGACGGGTCGGTTGAGCGGGTGAGGATCACCGAGCTGTACCTGACCGAGGCGCTGGAACGAGTGCCAGCGGCCAGCGCCGGGCCGGGCGACATCATCGCGGTGGCCGGCATTTCCGACATCATGATCGGCGAGACCCTGGCCGATGCCGATGACCCGCGGCCGCTGCCGCTGATCACGGTGGACGAGCCTGCTGTGTCGGTGACGGTCGGCGTGAACACCTCTCCCTTGGCTGGCCGGGAGAAGGGCACGAAGCTGACCGCCCGGCTGGTCAAGGACCGGCTGGACCGGGAACTGGTCGGCAACGTGTCGCTGCGCGTGCTGCCCACCGCCTGGCCGGACACCTGGGAGGTGCAGGGCCGGGGCGAGCTGGCGCTGGCGGTGCTGGTGGAAACCATGCGCCGGGAGGGTTACGAACTCACGGTCGGCCGGCCCACCGTAGTCACCAGGCAGGTCAATGGGGCGCTGCACGAACCGGTGGAGCGGCTCACGATCGATGTGCCGGAGGAGTTCCTGGGCGCGGTGACCGCGCTGCTGGCCGTCCGCAAGGGCAGGCTGGAGAACATGACCAATCACGGCACCGGCTGGGTGCGGCTGGATTACGCGGTGCCCGCCCGCGGGCTGATCGGGTTCCGCACCCAGTTCCTGACCGACACCCGTGGCACTGGGCTCGCCCACCATGTGTTCGACGGCTACGAGCCATGGTCGGGCCCGATGCGGGTGCGCCCGACCGGGTCGCTGGTCGCCGACCGGTCCGGCCTGGTCACCAGCTACGCCTGTTTCTCGTTGCAGGAACGCGGTGCACTCCTGGTCGGGCCGGGGACGCAGGTGTACGAGGGGATGATCGTCGGCGAGAACGCGCGGGCCGACGACATGGACGTGAACATCACCAGGGAGCGCAAGCTCACCAACATGCGCCAGTCCACCGGGGAGGAACTGGAGCGGCTGGTGCCGCCCCGGGTGCTGAGCCTGGAACAGGCGCTGGAGTTCTGTGCGGATGACGAGTGCGCCGAGGTCACACCCGGGGCGGTCCGGCTGCGCAAGACCGTGCTCGACGCCAAGGAGCGGCTGCGGGAGCGCGGCCGCCGCGCCCGCGCCGGGGAGTAGAACGCACCCGCCCTGCGCCTACTTGATCACACCCAGGTAGAGCAGGCTGGCGCCACCCACGACGAAGCAGTAGATGGCGAACGGGGTCAGCGTCCTGGTCCGGAAATAGCGGATCAGGAAGCGCACCGACAGGTAGGCGCCGACCCCGGAAAACACGCTGCCGACCAGGATCGGGCCCCGGATCCCGTTGCCGAGCCGGCCCACCAGATCCGGCACCTTGAGCACGCCGGCGGCCAGGATGACCGGAGTGGCGAGCAGGAAGGCGAACCGGGCGGCGTCCTCCCGGGACAGCCCGGACAACATCCCCGCCACCATCGCCACCCCGTCCCGGCTGATCCCCGCCAGCAGCGCCAGAATCTGTGCGCAGCCGATGAGAAAGGCCTTCAGGTAGCTGGTCCTGGCCATCCGCTGGTCCGACTCCAGGCCACGTGCGTACTCGGTCGCCCGCTCAGCCTGGTGACCCGCCGCGTGCCGGGCCGGGCCCTCCCGCCGCGCCTGGCCAGCGGCCACCAGTTCCCGCTCCCGCGCAATGTCCTGGTCGGCCCGCACCGACGCGCGCCGCCGGAACTTCTCACCGGCCAGCAGGATCAGGCCGTTGATGACCAGGAAGACCGCGGCCCGGACGGGCCTGCCGAACAGCACCCGGAATTCGTGCTCGAATATCAGCCCGACCAGCCCCACCGGAATGGTCGCCAGAATGATCATCCAGGCCAGCTTCTGGTTGGCGTCCGGCAACTGCCAGCGCCGGGTGCCTGCCGCGGGCCGGGCGAAGTGGGCCAGCGAGGTGAAGAAGCCGCGGATGATCCGGATCCAGTCCCGCCAGAAGTAGATGAGCAGCGCGATCGCGGTGGCCACGTGCAGCCCGACGATGAAGGCCAGGTACGGCGACTCGGGCGTGGCGACATTGAGATCGGCTCCCCAGCTGCCGCCGACGAGCGCCGGAATGAGGACGTTGTGCCCGAGGCTGGATACCGGGAACAGCTCGGTGACGCCCTGAACCAGGCCGACGACGGCCGCCTCAAGGTAGGTCAGGTGGGACATATCCAGCCTCACGTCGTGGGGGAGCTTGGGCCGCCTGCCGTCCCCCAGGGGGTGCTGGCGTGCGTGGTCCATGTTACGGATCCAGGCCGGTCGTGGTGGCCGACCTGGGCGGCCCGGCCCGGCCACCATGCGGCCAGTGTGCCGCGCCGCATTTTGCTGGCCCAGATCCTCATGTTCGGACCGAGCCCGGGTAACGCTGATGAGTATGATTGCCGTCCTGATGGGGCGTAACGTCGGCGGGGCAGACTGCGGAAAGGGAGAGTGACCGTCATGTCCGGATGCCCGGCAGGTGGTCAGTGAGGCTTGTCCTCGCTGGCCCACACCGCTTGGTCATCGAATCCCTGGCCGCGGCGCTCACCCGGCGCGGCTGCAGAGTGCTGGTGGCGACATCTGCCCACGCCACCTTCACCGGGCTCGCGGAGCATCAGCCGGACCTCTGCCTGCTGAGCAGCGAGTTTCCCACCTGCAGCGGCATCGGGATGCTGCGGGTGATCCGCAGGCGCCACCCAGAAATCAAGGTGGTCATGCTCGCGGACCGCCGGGACAGCGGGCTGATCGCGGCGGCGACCGAGCGGGGGGCGTCGGGGGTCATCCCTCAGCACTGTCACATCAGTGACATCATGCGCATCCTGGTCCGGATACAGCGGGGTGAACAGGTGTTCGGCGGCGGCCTTTCCAGTGCGATGGCCCGCGATGCCCGTCAGCCTGCCGACGACGGCGAGCTGCCGTCCCTGCTCACCTCGCGCGAGCGGGAAGTGCTGAGGCAGATGGTCGATGGCGGCAGTACCCAGCAGATCGCGAGCTCGCTGGCGATCACCGAGGCAACTGTGCGCACCCATGTCCAGAACGTGCTGGTCAAGATGGGGGTGCACTCCCGCCTGGAGGCGACCGCGGTCGTCGCCCAGGCCGGCCTGCCCAGTTACCGCGTGCCTGACCGGCCTGGCTCGCGAGCGGCGGGCGGTAGCTAGCCGTGCCCGCCGCGCGGCGACGTTCGGCTATGCCCTCCGGGCACGGACGCAGCGCCTCCGAACGGGCCCTCCTGATCGTCGACGATCATGTGACCTTCGCGGAGGCCCTGGCTTCCATGATCGACCGGGCGCCTGGATTGACCGCACGGTCGGCGACGACGGTTGAGCAGGCATGGCAGGCGCTGGCCGAGGATGCCTTTGACGTGATCCTGCTTGAGGTGGATCTGGACGGGAATGACGGGATACGTTTCGCCCGCCGGGCCCTCAGCGCGAACCCCGAACTTCGGATCATCGCCGTTACAGACAGCCAGGACGAAGGCCGGGCAGTCGATGCGGTCCGGGCGGGCATCTCCGGCTGGGTCTCCAAGGATGAACCGTCCGACACCCTGCTACTGGTTATCCGTGGCGCGCTCGAAGGTGAGACTCGGATACCGCCCCGTCTGCTCACTCACGTCCTGGCGGAACTGGTATCCGCGCAGCAGGCCGCCACGGGTCTTAATCATGCCCTGGCCGCACTGACCCCGCGGGAGCAGGAGATTCTGGACTGTCTGACGCGGGGCATGAAGCCCGATGAGATAGCCCAGCGGCTCTGCCTGTCCCCGCACACACTCCGCACCCATATCCGGAACATCCTGGCAAAGCTCGATGTCCATTCGATTCTCGCGGCAGTAGCGCTGGCCAGGCAGGCAGATGCTTATCCAGGTGTTTCGGCTGGAGGATAGGCAGCGGGCCGCCGGAACGCCGCCCGCACCACCGGATCCCCGGTAACCGATCGCGATCCGCACTGGCCGCCAGAGAACTGGTGGCGACTGCCCCGGTACACCGGTGTCACACTGGTCCCCGTTTTGCCAGCTCCTGTTTCCCCGCAATTCTTCCCCCTTGGTAATGACTGCCCACCAACGGGCACAAGGATCGCTGGCTGGCGCGGGGATGACCAGCGGCCCGGCGGCGTCGGCCGGCCGGTGCTGGAACCGGGATGGAATCGGTCCGCACAGCATAGAAGCGAAGGCAGGAGTAACGGCTTCCGGCTAAGCGCCGGCGGCCCGGGCGCAAGCGGGTGGGCGCATGAAATGTCCGCAGTGTGGCACCGAGACCCCCGACGAGGAGTGGAACTGTGTTTCCTGCCGGATGAATGTTTACTGGGCCAGCCAGCACTATTCCGATCTCGCCGAGATACGGCGCGGGCAAGGGCTGCCGACCGGTGCGGCTACCCCGCCATTCCTGGTTCAGGCTCACGAGCGAGCTATGGACGAACGTGCGGACCGGGGTGGCCGGGACGAGCACAGAGTCCGGCAAATTGCCCGCCGCGTCATGCGCCAGGGCCAGGCCGCGGGTGACGAGCCAGGCGCCGACCCCGATGGTGATGACGGCTGGAACCGGACTGGAACATCCCGTTCTGATGATCGCGGTAGTGGGCCCAGTGTGGCGCTCGCCGCCAAGGGACCGAGGCGGCGCGGGGGTGAGGTGGGATGAAGTGGCCGCAGACGAGGGCGGTATGTCAACGGAGCCGGCGGGGAGCGGGCTAGCGGCGTTCCGGCCGGGCCGGGCCATGCCCGGGCAGCCGTCAGCGACTGGGCCCGCGAACGACGTCACGACCTGCTCGGTCGGCATCATGGCGTACAACGAGCAGGCGAACATCGCCGACGCTATCGGCAGCATCCTTGACCAGCAGCTCACCACGACGACGGTGGCGGAACTCATCGTGGTGGCCAGCGGTTGTGAAGACCAGACCGTGGCGATCGTGTCCGACATCGCCCGCCGCGACTCGCGGATCCGCCTGATCGAGCAGGAACAGCGGGAGGGAAAAGCGTCCGCCGTCAACCTGTTCATCGGCGCGGCGCGATCGCCGGTGCTGGTCATGGTGAGCGCGGACGTCCTGGTCCAGGAGGGCGCTTTCGACGCCTTGCTGTGCCATTTCCACGACCCCTCGGTCGGGATGGTCGGTGGCCGGCCCACGCCGGTCAACGGTGAGGCCACCTTCCTGGGCCATGCGGTGCATCTTCAGTGGCGCTTGCACGACCGGATCGCGCGGGAAATGCCCAAGCTCGGCGAGATCGTCGCCTTCCGCAACGTGATACCGAGCATCCCGCTCGACACGGCCGTGGACGAACTCTCCATCCAGGCGTTGATCACCCAGCTGGGCTACCGGCTGGTGTATGAGCCGGCGGCGGTGGTGTACAACCGCGGCCCCGCCACCGTCGGAGACTTCCTGCGGCAACGGCGCCGGATCTACGCCGGGCACCTGCGGGTCCGCGAGCAGCAGGACTACTCCGCCTCCACCATGAGCACCTGGCGGGTCGCCCGCGCGCTGCCCAGGTCGGGATCGTTCGCGACGCCGCGGTCGGCGGTGTGGAGCGTTGGCACCGTCGGGCTGGAAGCCGTGGCCAGGGCGCTTGGCCGGTATGACGTGATGCGCCGGCACCCGGCGCACGTGTGGGAGATATCCGACACCACGAAGGACTGCATCACTGACGGGACGGCTGCGCGCAGCCAGCACAACGTGGCGGTGTTCCACATTGTCAACTTCGAGCGCCAGCAACTCGAAATCGGGCTGCACGCCAGCCGCCAGCTGACCCGGCGGGTGGCGGATCAGATCAAGCGGCTGCTCGATTCGACCGCCATCGTCACCATCCAGCACAGCGGCACCATCATCGTCCTGCTCCCGGGTGACCGGGATGCTGCCGAGCGGACGGCGCATGGGCTGGTGCAGAAGTTCGCCGCCGGCCAGCCGTCTGTCACCGACCGCAGCGCGACCACCAAGGTCGCGCTGGCCTGCGGCATCATCGCCTTCCCGCAGGCCGGGCCAGCACCGACGAGTTCCATCCCGGTACTGGTTCTTGAGGCCGGTCCCAGCAAGTCGATCGCTAATTAGGAGGTGTGCCCGGGTGGGACTGACGAAAGTTCTGCACGAGATTCCAGCACTCAAGGCGACTCACGCGACCGGCCGGGTACTGGGCCTGCCGGTCAACATTACGGTGAGCGTCAGTTACCGCTGTAACTCTCGGTGCAAGACCTGCAACGTCTGGCTGCTGCCCAATGATGATCTGGAACTTGACGAGTGGGATCGCGTCTTCGAGTCACTGGGCCGGGCACCGTACTGGTTCACCTTCAGCGGTGGCGAGCCCACGCTGCGCAAGGACCTGCCGGACATGGTGGCAAGTGCCTACCGGCATTGCCGGCCGGGCATCATCAACATCCCTACAAACGGCATTCAGCACAAGATCATCCCCGGCCGGATCGAGCAGGTGCTGCGGGCGGCACCTGAATCTGAGGTGATCATCAACCTGTCCCTCGACGGCGTCGGGACCAGGCACGACGAGCTGAGAGGGGTCAGGAACAACTGGGCGCATGCGATGGAGACCTACCAGGCGCTCAAAGAACTCAAAGCGAGCTACCGTCACCTGACCCTGGGCATCCACACCGTCATCTCGAACTTCAACGTGGACACCTTCCCGGAACTGTGTGAATACGTCCAGCGCGAGCTCAAGCCCGACTCCTATATCACCGAGATCGCCGAAGAGCGGGTGGAACTCGACACCGTCGGCCTCGGCATCACACCGACTGCTGAGAAGTACACGGTGGCCATCGACGCGCTGCTGGAGAGCCTGCGTGACCAGCACCTGACCGGCGTGGCGGGGGTGACCCAAGCATTCCGGCGGCAGTACTACGAACTCGTCAAGCGGACGCTGCGCGAGCACCGCCAGGTCATCCCCTGCCTGGCTGGGGTGGCCTCGGCGCAGATCGCGCCTAACGGCGATGTCTGGACGTGCTGCATCCGGGCTCAGTCCATGGGCAACCTGCGGGAGCACGATTACGACTTCGGCTCGGTCTGGCGTACCGGCGAGGCACGGGAACTACGGCGCAGCATCAAGGCAGGCGAGTGCTACTGCCCGCTCGCGAACGCCGCGTACACCAACATGCTGATGCATGCCCCCACGGTGAGCAGGGTCGCGGCCGATGTGGCCCGGTCTCACGTGCCGGCTCGGCGCCACGCCACCCGCCAGGAGCCGCCCACATGAGCTGGCCCGCCGGGGCGACGGTCCTCGTCACGGGCGGGACCGGGTTCCTGGGCGCCAGCCTGGTGCGCCGCCTGCTGGCGGACGGCGCGCAGGTACGGGTGCTGGCCCGCACGCCGGCCAAGGCCCGGCCACTGGCGGAGCGGGGGGCACAGGTAGTGACCGGCGACATCACCGACCAGGTGGCGGTACGGGCTGCCGTGGCTGGAGTGTCCGCCGTCTACCATCTGGCAGGGCAGCTGCACGTGCCAGGTGTCCCGGCCGCGGAATACCGGCGGACGCACGTCGAGGGAACCAAGCTCCTGCTCGGCTGCTGCTCGAACGGCGCACGCCCCGCGGTGTTTGTCCACTGCAGCACTACCGGGGTGCTGGGAGTCACGGGTGACCAGCCCGCAAACGAGGACGCACCCTTCCGCCCCACCAACATTTACGAGGCCACCAAGGCCGAGGCCGAACTGGCGGTCCGCCAGTCCTGGCAGACCGGCTTCCCGGCCGTCATCGCCCGGCCCGGGCTCGTCTACGGCCCAGGGGATATCCACCTGCTGCCCTTCTTCCGGGTGATCCTGCGGCGGCGGTTCTGGCCGATCGGCCGGCAGCCGGTATGGCTGCACCCGATCTACATCGACGATATGACCGAGGCGCTGGTGCGCTGCGGTGCCACCAGCGCGGTGGGGGAATGCGTCCACCTTGCCGGCCAGGAGCCGGTGCAACTGGCCGATCTGGCCGCCGCTATCGCCCGGGCAGGGGGTACCCGCCTGCCACCTGGGCACATCCCGGTTCCGGCCGCCCGGGCGGTTGCCGCCGTCGGTGACCGGCTGCCCGCTTCCCTCCGTCAGACCGCCCCGCTGACCACCAGCAGGCTCGACTTCCTGACCCACAGCCGCATGTATGACGTGAGCAAGGCGCGGCGGCTGCTCGGCTTCGCCGCCGCCACCGACCTGCCGACCGGCACCGCCCACGCCATGAGGTGGTACCGGCAGCACGGGTACCTGGCCGCCGCCACATCCTGACCAGCCCGGAGAGGAAGGAGCGCATCGTGCGGGTCCGCGATCACGCCGCAGTCGCCACCACTGCTGCGGTGCTGCTGCGCCCCTGGGCCGGCCGCCGGGTGCTGGGTTTCTGGGCGGGCAGCGTGCTTATCGACGCGGACCATTACCTCTGGTACTGCCTACGTGAGCGTCGCCTCGATCCGGTGGCCGCCACTCGTTACTTCAACGACGCACACCCCCAGCAGCACTGGGCCACGCGGATCCTGCATACGCCCCCGGCGCTGGCGGCCGTGACGGTGCTGGCGCTACGCAACCGGCGGCTGCTCCCGGTCGCACTGGGGATGGGGCTGCATGTCGCGCTCGACGTGCACCACCGGCGGCAGATGAGCCAGGCGCGGATGGCAGCCCTGGCCCGGGATGGCTATTCGTGCCGGTCCTGCCAGTCCGCAGGCCCGCAGGTGGGCACCCATGTCATCCGCCAGCCGTGGCTGCTTCCGTCGTACCAGGCCGGCAATCTGGTCTCGCTGTGCAGCAGCTGCCATGAAGCCGCGCACAAGCGGGGCGGGATCGGGGTGGGGTCTTGGACCTAGCCTCGGTCCCTGGGCCTGGCGGCAACCGTGCCCGCAGCCTGGCGTTTCGCGGTGCGGTCGGGCTGGCGGCCGGCGCCATCCTGATCCTGACGTTCCTGAAGCTGGTGGACGTGGGTGCGGTCCTCCAGCGGCTGGCGCACCTGAATATCGGGTTCGCCCTGGCGTGTGGCATCCCATTTCTCGGTGCTTATGTGGTGCGTGCCCTGCGCTGGCGCTGCCTGCTGCGGCCCGACCGGATCCCGCGCCGCCGGATCATCGGCATCTACCTGATCGCCACCTTCCTGAACTGGCTGCTGCCCATCCGCGGCGGTGAACTGGCCAAGAGCCTGCTGCTCAAACAGACCGACGAGGTGCCGGTCAGCCGCTCCCTGGCCACCATCTCCATGGACAAGGCCCTGGATCTGCTGCCCGCACTGTGCCTGATCATGCTGCTGCCGTTCGCGGGTTTGCACCTGAGCCGGCCGCTCTGGGTGCTGCTCGGCTCGGCACTGACCGCGGTCGCCTTCGTCGCCGTAGTGATCATCCTGGCCGCGTGGCGGCGGGACCACGCGGTAGCGCTGCTCACCCGCCCGGTGGCGGCGGTCCTGCCCAAGCGGCTGCGGGGCCGCGTCGGGCCCTTCATCGGCCAGTTCGTGGACACGCTGATCGCGCTGATCCGGCAGCCGCTGCTGCTGCTGCGGGCAGCTGGGTACACCGTGGTCGCGGTCAGCCTGGACGCGCTCTTCTGCCTGCTCGCCTTCCGGGCCGTGGATGTGGCGGTGCCGGTCGTCGTGGTGCTGTACGGGTACACGTTCTTCAACCTGGCCTTCATCCTGCCCACCCCACCAGGCCAGGTCGGCAGCAACGAACTCATCGGCCTGCTCATCTTCTCCGGCATGTTCGGGATCAGCCGGGTCGGGGTGGGCGCCATGTTCCTGTTCTCGCATCCGTGGACGGCCATCCTGATGACCTGCGCCGGCCTGGTGTGCCTGAGCGCCATGGGCCTGAACCTGCGGAACACCATGCGGATGACGCGGACCGAGACGAGTGACAAAGGCCCGCGGGCCGGTACGACTGGCAAACACCGCAGCCAGAGACCCAGAAAGACCGGGAGGACAGATGACGGTGCTGGTGACCGGAGCCGCGGGCTTTCTCGGCCGCCCGCTGACCGAATTGCTGCTGGCCCGCGATGAGCAGGTGCGGATGCTGGTCAGGCCGGAGGACCGGGTGGGCTCGCTGTCTGCCACCGGTGCGGATGTCCGGCGGGCTGACATCAACGATCACGCCGCGGTTGCGACGGCCCTGCGCGGGGTTGACCAGGTCCTGCACTGCGCAGCCAGGACCGGGCCGTGGGGGCCGGCCGCTGCGTATGAGCAGACAAACGTGCGGGCACTGGAGAACCTGGTGCGGGCCGCGCAGACCGCGGGTGTCAGCCGCCTGGTCCATGTCAGCTCGGTCACCGTCCACGGCAACGACGTCGGCGGCGCCGCCGACGAGGACGCACCACTGCGGTCCGAGCCCAACCCGTACAGCCGGTCAAAGGTGGCAGCCGAGCAGCTGCTGGCCCGCATGATCTCCGAGGAGGGTGCGCCGGTGACGATCGTGCGGCCGGGCTGGATCTACGGGCCAGGCGATACGGCGAGCTTCGCCCGCCTCGCCCG
>Ga0306922_10000429_pt1 | contig 34715 bp, 25 predicted proteins | sample sta12Cox44000082_FD_203758 | JGI IMG/M metagenome (GOLD analysis project Ga0306922, IMG submission 203758) | Lab enrichment of tropical soil microbial communities from Luquillo Experimental Forest, Puerto Rico - statoxic.12C.oxic.44.000.082 (v2)... | ecosystem: Environmental > Terrestrial >... | reverse complement strand
TTCCGACGGCGAATATCGCGTTCGCATCGCGATGCTCGACCCGCGAACCGGCATGCCGGCAATTCGATTTGCCAACGAGGGCCGTGAGGACGACGGCTGGTATGCGATGGGTTCGCTTGCGGTGCGGAATAAATGAGTCCCCAAACGCTCTCTGCGCGACTCCTCCCTTTGCTGGCGCTGGGTGTTTGCCTGGCCCGCTTCTCCGCCGCGCAACAGGCCCCGCCTAAAGAAGCTTTTCAAGTCGTGGAGCCTCGGTCGGCCGGTCCGCGCATGACTCCTTTCCTGCGCTACCAGCTAGATCTGGCATGGCGGCAGGAAGAGGAGCGACAAAGAGCGTGGGAAGCAATCCGAAGCGAAGGCGATTTGCGCCGGCTGCAGGAAGAAACCCGCCAAAAGCTGCTCGAAATGATTGGCGGCTTGCCCGAAGAGAAGACCGCGCTCAATCCGCAGATTACCGGCAAGATCCAGATGAAAGGGTACGCGATCGAAAAGCTGATTTTCGAGAGTTTGCCCGGCGTGTATGTGACCGCGCTCGTTTACTCTCCCGACGACCGAGGAGTGAAGCATCCGGCTGTGCTCGTTCCGGCCGGACATGCGCCCAACGGCAAGATTCACTATCAAGGTGTGAGCCAGCGGCTCGTCAGCCGAGGCTACGTGGTCATTGCCTGGGATCCCGTCGGACAAGGTGAGCGCAGCCAGTTTTGGGATGCCAAGGAGCGGAAGAGCCGATACAACCTGATTTGCGCGGAGCATGCAGTTCTCGGAAACATGGCTTTCCTGGCTGGCGCCAATCTGGCCCGCTGGGAAGTCTGGGACGGAATAAGAGCAGTGGACTATCTGTTGACCCGGCCCGACGTGGATGGCGAGCGCATCAGCATTACCGGCACGAGCGGCGGCGGGACGCAAACCGCCCTGATTGCCGCTCTCGATCCGCGCATCAAAGTCGCCGTTCCGTCCTGCTACATCACTTCCTTGCCGATGCGGATGGCCAACCGGATTTACGCGGACCCCGACAGCGACCCCGAGCAGGACATCTACGGGATGGTTTCGCGCGGTGTCGATCATCCGGGATTGCTGCTCTTGCTGTATCCGCGGCCTCTCATGATTGCTTCGGCCACGCTCGATTTTTTTCCGATCGAGGGCGCGCGGAAGTCGTTTCGCGAAATCCGGGCTTTGTACGAACAGTTCGGACACGGCGACAGGATTGCGATGGTCGAGGGTTACCACAAGCATGAGTATTCGGCGGAAAACCAAGAAGCGGCCCTCACCTTCCTCGACCGCTTCAACCGGACGCCGGCGAAGGCGGGCTTAGCCGAGCCGGCGGGACTGCCCGACAGTGATTTGCTTTGCACGAAGTCCGGACAGGTGATGCTCGAAGAAGCGGGTGCGCGGCCGTTGCTCGATGTGATTCGCGAATACTACGAACAGCACAAATCGACCCAGCACCGGACCCTGCCTGAAGAGTATCGAAACGGCGGCGACCGCAGTATCGCCACCTGGGAAGTGCCAAAGTTCAACGGTGCTCCTCCGGGGAACCGTCAGATCGCATGGGAGTCGCGAGGTACCGCCAAGGCAGGCGGCTACCTGGTGGATCGATATCTCTTGCACTATCGCAAGGTGCTTGAGATGCCGCTGCTTTTTATCCACGCCGAAGCGGATAAGAAACGCGAGGCGCTCCTGTGGTTCGGGGAAAACGGCAAAGCGGGGCCATCGGATTGGGGCGCGCTGCAGGGCCTGCTGCAATCGGGATTCGACATTGTGACCTTCGACGTCCGCGGGCTCGGAGAAACGCGGATGCAGTTCACCGCCGTTTCTCCGGATGATCCCGCGCTCGGCAAGCTCGGGTTCGACGAGGCATACCGAAACTCCGTCTCCGGCGTATTGGCGAATCATGTCTACAACTCGCTGCTGACCGGGCGGCCCTACTTTTTCGACATGCTGGAGGACGTGGAAGTCGCCAGCCGGTTTGCCCGAGCAAGACTAGAGCGCAACGTGACGGCTGTAAGTGCAACCGGCCGGGGCTATATCCTGGCGAGTGCCGCTTCGCAAGTTCTCCCCGGGGTCAAACTGACCAATCCGGACCATGAAAAAATCCTGCGCTGGTCGGAAATCGTCGAAGGCGAACGAGAAGTGTGGCCGATCGAGCTGCTGGTTCCTGGCGGAGCGTACCTGCAATAGCCGCCCGGATGGGCTTAGTCGACGAAGCGAATCATCCCGAAACGACTGGGCGCGTGAAACGTTGTGCCCTCCGGAATGGTGCTCCAGGCGAGAAATTTCCTCTGGGCGTCCTGACCTTGCCCAGCTGCCCGGAAAAAGTTGCCTCGCCATTTTGTTCCCGGTTTGATTTCTGGAGCGCCCATCGCTCGCAAAGGAATCCGCATTTCAACCATCCACAGGTGCTTTTTTTCATCCACATGGACAGCGTGCGAAAAGCCAGAGTTCCAGGAAGCGTCGTGATTTGGTTTCTCGCCTCGAGTGATCTCGAGATCGATCCACTGGTTCGTCGGCGCGACCTCAAATTCGTAGTAGTGCAGGATCCGGTCGGGCTGGGGATTCAGAAAGACTTCGGCGACATCCCGGTTCCACAGTTCCCACCGCTCTTTTTGTGCGTCTTCGCCCGGAAAGACATTGAGCTTGTCGTATTTGCAGACAAAAGCGAAATAAACCGAGGTTGCGGTCCAAACCGAGGCCACGCGCGTAGCCTGCACAGGGTAGTCTAGCTCGCCAGACATGCTGTGGCTGAACCTGACCCAACTCGCTCGCTTCCACACCTTCTTGTTCAGGTTCGCGTCTGGCGCAAAGTCCGCCGGTGCGCGTCTTGATTCGACGCTGATCTCCGTGAAGTAACCGCCGTCGGTTTGCTGGGCTCGAGCGGGTAAGGTGGCGAAAACCCAAAAGAGTACGCAAATCAGCCTGGTCATGTTCCCCCTTCGCGCCGCTGAGCCAAGCCTCGGCACCATCCGTGGCGCGGAGCTTTTTATGCCACTTTGACAATCGAAAGTAAACGATATAGAAAGAAGCAAAACGAAAAAGTTCCCACATGGGGAAGAAGCCGCGGAGGCAAGCGATGAGCGAAATGAATCGAAGGCGGTGGCTAGGAACGGTCGTTGCGGCCGGCGTTGCCGGCGCACTTCCGGCAGATCGCGGGGTGCAGGTGAAGTCGCCCGAAGGCGCGGGCAAGAGGAAGCTCGAACTTTCGGAATTCCAGCCGAAGAGCATGCTGCACGTTAAGGTAAGCAAAGTTCCGCGGTCTCGCTATCCGCTCATTGACGTTCACACCCACCTCTCGTTCCGCTCGAAATCGAGCAACGGAGTTGGATTGGGCGAAGATCTGGAGTTTCTGGCGGAACCTCCTACGGTCTTGCCCGTTATGGACCGAAAAAACATCCACACCATGGTCAACCTCACCGGAAGTTCGGGGAAAGGGCTCGAGCAGGCGATTGCGAGATTCGAGAAGCCCCATCCGGATCGTTTCATAACCTTCACTGAACCGCTGTGGGATCAAAGCAATCGTTCCGACTACGGGAGGGTGCAGGCGGAGGCTATTGCCAGCGCGAAAAAAGCAGGAGCACGAGGCCTCAAGGTCCTCAAGACGCTGGGCCTGTATCTGCGGGAGCAGGTGACAGAAGGTCCGCTGGTAAAAATAGACGATCGGCGATTTGATTCGATGTGGGAGGCGTGCGGATCGCTCGGCATGCCCGTAGCGATCCATGTTTCCGATCCCGAGGCTTTCTTCTTGCCGACCGACCGTTTCAACGAGCGATTCGAAGAGCTCAACAATCATCCCGACTGGTCGTTTCACGGTAAGGACTTTCCCTCGAATGCGGAGCTTTTAGAAGCCCGCAACCGGGTCTTGGCGCGCCATGCAAAAACCCAGTTCATTCTCCTGCATGTCGGCAATGACGCCGAAAATCTTCCCTACGTGAGCGAATGCCTCGACCGGTATCCGAATACTTCCGTCGAGCTGGGGGCAAGAATCGGCGAACTCGGCCGTCAACCGCGGACGGCACAAAGGTTTTTCGACCGTTACCAGGATCGCATTCTTTTTGGAACCGATGCCGTTCCGAACGGGACCGACACGCCGCAACAGGTCTTTGGCGACCATCTCTATGAGATCTACTTCCGGTTCCTGGAAACCGAGGACGAGTACTTCGACTACGCCCCCGCGCCCATCCCCCCGCAGGGCCGGTGGCGAATCTACGGGCTCGGGTTGCGCGACGAGATCCTTAAGAAGGTGTATCAGCAAAACGCCGCGCGGTTGCTGAAGCTCGATCTATAGCGTCCCTACTGCACGCAAAGGCACAGCAGGCCTAAGGCGTTGACAAAGACCAAGCTTTCTGACACAAAGAAAGGCGCCGAAATGTAACGAAAGCAAACGGAAGCAAAACAAAGTTATGATTCTCTCTTTTCTCCTATATACGATCCTGGCGGTCTCGGCGGCCGGGGCCGATGAGCGCCCTGGTGACTTTCGCGTCGTCGGTCCCGGGGGCGGGGGAGCGATGTTCCACCCGACTGTCAGCCCCCATGACGTTGATACCGTCCTTGTCAGCTGCGACATGACCGGCGCCTACATCAGCCATGACGGCGGAAAGTCCTGGCGCATGTTCAACTTGAGGGGCGTGGTCGAGTTCTTTGTGTTCGATCCAAAAGACAAGAAGGTAATCTACGCCGAAGCTACCGGCTTGTGGCGCAGCTCGGATAGCGGCGATAGCTGGAATCTCGTCTATCCCCGGCCAGCGAGCGTCAAGGGCGTCAGGATGAACTCCGACCATTCCGACGAGGAGATTATCGCCGAACCCGACCCGCTCGAGAGCATCTCCGCCATGGCCATCGATCCCGCGGATTCGCGCACGCTCTATGCTGCTGTAGGCGACCGAAGAAAGGGAGTTTTTGGGGTCTTTATTTCTCACGATGCCGGCGATTCCTGGACTAAGGCCTTAGCCCTGCCGGACTTTACTACCAAGATTTGGGTCAACCCCAAATCGCCCGAGAAGGATCGAGAACTGCTCTTCGCGGGCCCGAATTTCCTGGCCGAGAAGCGCGGTTCAGAGCCCGTAGAGGCTCTGCCCGCTCCTCGGGGCAAGAAGATGCAGGACATCTCGGCGGGCTTTTCGAAGGAGGGCCAAGCCTTTTTGTACGCGATTTCGGACGAAGCCGCTTTCGTTTCCGACGATCGGGGGAAAAACTGGCGCGCAGTGACTCTGGGAGCGGGTTCGATCAAGACTCGCGCTATTGCCACCAGCTTCCGAAACCCGGAAACGGCCTACGTCTCATACCGGGGACTACACGAAGGCGGCGTCGACTACATGGGAGTCGCCAAGACCAGCGATGCAGGTCAGACCTGGAAGCCGGTGTGGAAAGAAGACAGCAATCTCGCGGGCAAGCCTGCGGCAAACGTTCGCGATGCGTGGATTACCGAGCGGTTTGGATCCGACTGGGGCGAAAATCCGCTGGCGCTGACCGCTGCCGACCAGGATCCCAACGTAAGTTACGGCACTGATCTCGGTCGTACCATGCGGACGACGGACGGAGGCGCCACGTGGGTCGCGGTGTACTCGAAGAAGGTCGGCGAAAGCGGCTGGACCAGCACGGGCTTGGACGTCACGAACGCGTACGGTTATCACTTCGATCCGTTCGACCACAAGCGGCAATTCATGACCATGACCGATGTCGGGCTTTTCCGCAGCGAGGATTCCGGCAGGTCGTGGATCAGTTCGACCGCGGGCGTCCCCAGGGACTGGGTGAACACGACATATTGGATTGAATTTGATCCCGACGTGAAAGGCCGGATGTGGAGCGCCAACAGCGGGACCCACGACCTCCCGCGGCCGAAGATGTGGAGGCGGGCTGCCATCTCCAAATATCGCGGCGGTATCTGCGTAAGTGTCGATGGCGGAAAGACGTGGACACGATCGAACGCCGGCATGGAAGAGACTGCAGCGACTCACATTCTGCTCGATCCGGCAAGCCCGGTAGAGGCGCGCGTTCTCTATGCCGCCGCTTTTGGCCGCGGCGTTTACAAAAGCACAGATGGCGCAAAGACCTGGAAACTGATGAACTCCGGAATCACGCAAAAAGAGCCGTTCGCGTGGAGAATCGTGCGCGACAAAGAGGGCACTCTGTACCTGCTCGTGGCCAGGCGGTCTGAAGACGGCAGTATCGGCACGGCGGGTGACGGTGTTCTTTACCGCTCGACCGACGGAGCCCAGCACTGGGCTCGCATCGAAATGCCGCAGGGAAGCAACGCGCCCAATGGGCTGGCAATCGATCCTAGCGACCCCAATCGTCTGTACCTGGCTACGTGGGCACGCGCGACAGGCCAGCACGGCGATGGCGGAGGAGTATTTCTCTCAGAAGATGGCGGCAAGAGCTGGCGCGTGATTCTCGATCGCGATCGCCACGTTTACGATGTGACGATCGATCCCAGCGACCCCAACATCCTGTACGCAGCCGGATTTGAATCCTCCGCCTGGCGGTCCCGCGACCGGGGCCAGCACTGGACCCGTATTCCCGGCTTCAACTTCAAGTGGGGCTATCGCGTGATTCCGGATCTGGAGGACCGGAGTAAAGTGTATATCACTACTTTCGGAGGCGGCGTTTGGCACGGGGCCATAACCGCCGACGATCGTCCGCTTGATATCGCTACACCGGAAATGTCGCCGGGTAACTGACAGAACGATTGCAGCAGGCCGCGCAAAGGATTTCATGGACTCCAGTTCCCTACTAAACCAAAGCGAATGGCAGCAAACGTTGGCGGGAAGCCACGGAAAGGCCGCGTTGCTTTTCGGCAGGCCCGAAGCGGAGCAAAAAAAGCTTGGCTATTTTCATACGCTGAGAGAAATCTGCCAGCAGCCTTGGACCTGGCTGCGCACCTCTGAACAGATGATCGCTGCGCGCGACTCGCTCCAGGAGCATCTCGAAGGCATAAAGAACCTGGTCTTTACCGGCTCCGGGAGTTCGGAATACGCGGGCGATTGTGTGCGGCTCCCGGTCAGGAATGAATTGGGGATTTCCGTTGAAGTCGCAAGCGGAGGAGCCCTGGTAATGCAAGGAGTCAAGGCATTGCCGGCGAGCAGACCCGGATTGCTCGTCTCGCTGGCCAGATCGGGAAACAGTCCGGAGAGCGCCGGAGCCGTCAAGATCCTGGTGGATTCTGATCCCAACTTCCGGCATTTGGTCGTGACCTGCAACGAAGCCGGCAGCCTCGCGAAAACGTGGAAGCACCACAAGGGCACGCTGGTAGTGGCTCTGCCGCCGGAGACCAATGACGAAAGTCTGGTCATGACCAGCAGTTTTACCAACTTGACGCTGGCAGCGCGTTTCTTGGGCCTTCTTGGCCAGCCCGACGTGTACCGAAGGCTGTGCGCGCTGCAGAGCCGTGTATGCCAGGGCCTTATCTCGACGCATTTCGACACGTTCGGCAAAATCGCGTCTCGCGACTTCCGGCGCGCGGTGTTCCTGGGCAGCGGTACCCGCCATGCTGCTTCGCGCGAAGCGTCTCTCAAGATGCTCGAAATGACGTCGGGACGCATCCCGACCATCGCGGAATCTTACTTGGGCCTGCGGCACGGCCCGATGAGCTTTGTTCACGAAGACACCCTGATCGTCTGCCAGCTGTCGTGTGATCCCGCCACCCGCGCTTACGAACTGGACCTGCTCTCGGAACTTAACCGCAAGAAGCTGGGGCTTTCTACGGTGGTAATCGGCGAGGATGTCCCGGATTCGGTCCCTCGCATTGCCGACGAGGTGATCCAGTGTAGCGGACTGGCGGAGCTCGGCGACGACGAGGGAGCGATCGTATTTGTGGTGGTCGCGCAATTGCTGGCCTTTTTCCGTTGCCTGGAAGAAGGCCTGCGGCCCGATTCTCCCTCCGAAGGCGGCGTCATCCATCGGGTAGTGGAAAGCTTTCCGCTGCACACGGTGACATGAAGGCGGACAACCTTCGATCGGTTTCTGACAGCTCCAGTCGTGATCTTTTTCTCGGGTGAACTCGATGCGATGGAAACTAGCTACGCTCGGTTTGTTGGCCATAGCTCCCGTGGCCGGCGCCCAGGTGCGCGTCTGGGAAGGAGTGCTGGAACTGCCGGTTTATGAAGAGGGGGCGCCCGACCGGAATCCTCCTTTCGATCAGTTCGCTTCGGGCGGCCGCTTCAGTTATCCGTACACGCTGCGCAAAGAGATTACCGACCGGCGTGTGGTTCACAAGCTGCGCGCCATCTACCTGGAAAACGAATACCTGAAGTGTTCCGTGCTGCCTGACATCGGAGGTCATATCTACACCTGCCTTGACAAGATCAACGGCCAGCCGATGTTCTACGCCAACCCTTCCATTAAGAAGGCGCGGATTGGCTATCGCGGTGCCTGGGCGGCCTTTGGCGTGGAGTTTAATTTCCCGGTTTCCCACAATTGGATGTCCATGTCTCCCGTGGATTTTGCCTTCGCGTCGCGCGCGGACGGGAGCGCATCGGTTACGGTTGGAAATATCGATCGAGTCTACGGAGTGGAGTGGGCCGTCGAGTTGATCCTTCGCCCCCGATCTACCGTGCTCGAACAACACGTGGCGCTCAGCAACCGCAGCGACGTGCGCCACCGTTTCTATTGGTGGAGCAATGCCGGTGTCGAGATTTGGGACGATTCGAAAATCGAATACCCCATGCGGTTTGCCGCGGCTCATGGCTTCGCAGAAGTGCAGCGGTGGCCGGTAGACGCCCAGGGCAAAGACCTGAGCATCGTCAAGAATCAGACGGACGGCCCGGTTTCGGTGTTCGTTCACGCCAGCCGGGAAACGTTCATGGGCCTGTGGCACCCGCACAGCAACGCCGGCACGGCACATTTTTCCGAATACGCGGAGCTGCCGGCGAAGAAGATCTGGTCATGGGGCGTCGATGCCGATGGTCTCGACTGGAGGAAGGCGCTATCCGATAACAACAGCGCTTACGCCGAGATTCAAGGCGGACTGTTTCGCAACCAGGAGACCTACGCATTCCTGGAACCGCGCCAGCACATCGCTTTTACGGAATATTGGATGCCGGTTCGCGGAACCGGCGGCATATCCCGTGCGAATTTGGCCGGAGTTGTTCACCTTACGCGCCAAGCCGCCGGTCTCGCCGTGGCATTGAACGTAAATCGGAGGTTCGATGGGGCGACGGCCGAGCTGCTTGACGGGAGCTCCGTTGTTTTCCGCGAGCAGGGCGACTTTTTGCCGGAAAAGACCTGGACCAGTCAAATTCCGCTCCGAGACCCCACCCGCAAATATTCGTTTCTTCTCAAAGACCAGCAGGGCCGCGTGCTGCTAAGCCAGACCGAAGACTCCTACGACTGGGCACCCGAGTCGCAAGTAAAGGTGGGGCCGCAAGAGAGCTACCGGTTTCCGGAAGAGAGCCGGCGCAGCGAGGACGACTGGTTGCAGCTGGGGAAGGCGCAAGAGATGGATGGCGACCTGTTGTCGGCTCGCAAGACCTACCAAAGCGCTCTAGGGAAGTTCCCCACCAGCTTCGAGTTCCTGAAAGCCGCCGGCCGTCTTGATGCCGCGCTTTTGCGTTTCGACGAAGCGAGCGAGCGACTGGTTGCAGTCAAGCGGCGCAACACCACCGATGCCGAGGTCTCCTACTATCTGGGACTCGCGCAAGACGGGCTGGGAAATACGGAAACCGCCGAAGCAGCTTACGAAGCGGCGTTGCTGGCGCCCTGCCGACGGGCGGCGGCCGCACTGCGCCTGGCGGAGCTGAAGGCACGGCAAGGCCGATGGAACGAAGCCAAGAGCCTCATCGGCGAGAGTCTCGAAGCGGCGCCCGACGATTTGCGGGCAAACGAAGAACAGGTTGTCCTTTTTCGCGCTACCGGCGAACCCGACCGCGCCAGCAGGCGGGCGACGGAATTGTTGCAGCGTTACCCCTTGAGCGCGCTCCTAGAGGAAGAGGCAGGCCAGCCGGACCTGAAACATCTTGCGGCGGATCCCTATCGTGTGCTCCGGCTGGCTTCCGACTACGCGAGTCTCGGGCTCTATGGAAGGGCGGTTGAAATCCTGTCGCGCGACTACCCTGCCGTGGACGCCGACCGGAGCGAGCCAGGGATGACTCTCCCGCAGCGCAATCCCCTGGTTGTTTACTTTCGCGGTTTTTGTCGAGAAAAGTCAGGTGAGTCCGCGGCCAGGGACTATGAAGAAGCGTCGCGGTTGTCGACGCTGTATGTATTTCCGAGCACCAACGACGACCGGCTGGCCTTGCAAGCGGCGCTGCGCTCGAATCCACAGGACGCCACCGCGCATTATCTGCTTGGCAATTGGTACTTTGCTCGTGCCAAAACGCCGGAAGCGCTGCGCGAATGGAGGGCGGCGCGCGAGCGAGATCGCAAGATACCCGCTTTGGATGCGAGTTTGGGCCTTGCCCTTTTGCATGAGAACCGCGATTTTGGTCCGGCTTTTGAAGCTTTCCATGCCGGAATCGCAGACGATTCGCAAAATGTCGTGAACTATTCGGGCGCGGCAGACGCCATGACCTTATTGGGCAGAGCCGCAGAAGAGCGCGTTAAGGAGATGGAACGGTATCCCGACCTGCGCCAAATGCCGAACGTGCTGGTCTATGAGCTGGCCCTCGGCCGCGCCGAAGCCCGTGACTACGACGGGGCTGCGAGTGTGTTTTCCGATCGCTTCTTCAGCAGGGAGGAAGGCGGCACCAACGTAAGACAAGTGTGGATCGAAATCAGGTTGCAGCAAGCGCTCGGTCTGGCGAAAGCAAAGCGTTGTAAGGATGCGCTCCACGTTGCCGAACACCTCGGAGAGCCTGTCGCCGGCCTGTCCTTCACGCAGGATGGCCTGAAAACCTTTGTGGATGGCGCGAGGGCACGCTACCTGCTCGGCGAAGTTTACGATTCGTGCGGAGAGCCGAGCCGGGCGGCAGCTCTCTTCTCCCAGGTTTCCGGCGCTGCGGGCAACAGCGATCTCGTCTGGGCCTGGGCGGCGGCAGGAAGAAACAAGAATTTTGACCAGAAAGACTGGCGAGAGCGCTTGTCTAAGGCGGCGCAATGGGCGCAGGAAAGAACGCGTCAGGGCAACCACGAGGGCTCATGGCACTACACGGCGGGAATCCTGCTCATCGCGGCTGGTCAGGTAGAAGCGGGGAACGGAGAGCTGCGCGAGTCGATTCTCTCGCCCGACGAAAATCTCTCTCACTACCTGGCCCGGCTGGCACTTGAAGGCTCTACACCTCGATGACTTCAATCCCTCTTCTTCGCAGGCCTTCTGTGAATTCCTGCGTCGCTCTTTTGTCGGTGATGAGTCGCTGAATTCGATCAAAAGGCCCTATCCTCGAGACACTTCGCCGCCCCAGTTTGCTGAAATCGGCGACCACCGTCACTTCTTTGGCCGAGCGGATCATCACGTTGTTCAGTTGCGCTTCGAGCACATCCGGCGTCGAAGGGCCGTTTTCGAGGTCGAAGCCGTCAACCGCCAGGAACAGGCGGTCGGCGTGGAACTCGCTCATGGTGGCTTCCGCATGGGGCCCGACAAAGGAGCAGGAAACCGGCCGCATCAAGCCGCCAATCACGATCAATGAAATGCCCGGGCAATCCATCAACTCCACGGCGATATTCAGCGCATTGGTGATGACCGTCAGCGATTGCGACTTGGCTTTTTTCAGGTGCCGGGCGATTTCGGCAGTGGTGGTTCCGGAATCCAGAATGATGGTCTCGCCGGACCGCACCAGCTCGGCGGCAGCCTTGCCGATCCGCACCTTTTCCGCATGGTGCAAGGTTTCTTTTGTGCGTAGAGGATAGTCCTGCGTGGCCTCCAGCCGTCTGACGGCGCCGCCGTGCGAACGCACGACCGCGCCGAGGGAGGCCAGCGCGTCCAAATCACTGCGCACTGTTACCGCAGAGATCGAGAAGCGCTTCACCAGATCGGCGACGGTAACCTGACCATTCTGGTCTACCAAGTCCAACAAGTTCCTGCGGCGCTGTTCAGTTAGAAGGCGAGGTCTTGGAGACATTCACCCTTTCCAGTTCTGACGAATCGAGATTATGGCCGCTCCGGTCAAACCAGGTCAAATGCCGAAAGTATTCTAACCCAAAATACTTTCGTCTGCTTTCTATTTCTAGTTATTATTCTCTATTTCTTGTTGCGTTTGCTTTCGTATCGTGGTAAATCCTCCTCAAGGCAAGTGACGGGGAGGTTCCGAAGTGCGAAATCGATCCATTGTTTTGTTGCTGTCTTTCGTTGTTTTTTTGGGAACTGGCGTGCTCGTCCGCGGGCAAGGCAGTCTCGGAGCAATAACCGGGACGGTAGAGGATACAAGCGGAGGCGTCGTTCCCGATCTGCCGCTCACGATTCAGAACGTTGACACGGGCGTGAAATGGACCGCCACCACTAGCAGCGCCGGCTATTACCGGCTCGCCGTGCCTCCGGGGACGTATCGTCTGGAGGCGCAGAAGCAAGGCTTCAAAACGCACGTGACGGACAAGATCCTTGTCCCGGTCGCGCAAGTCGTCACCGTCGATTTCACGCTTGAAATTGGAAGCACCTCGCAAACGGTCGAAGTCAATTCGGCGGCCCCGTTGCTAACGCCCTCCACAGCGGAAGTAAGTTCCGCCGTCACGGCCCAGGAATTCGAGACGCTGCCTATTGAGGTCAGCGATGGAGGAAGACAGCTGCAAACCTTCATCTTCACCAGCCTGCCCGGCACGGTTGGCGATACCTTCGCCGGTTCCATCAACGGCGGCCAGCTTTTCAGCCATGAAATTCTGATCGACGGCGTCACGATCGGCCGCTACGATCTGAGCGGCGGCAGTTTGGACGAATTCAGCCCGGGCACCGACGCCATCGGCGAATTCAAGGTACAGACGTCGAACTATTCCGCCGAGTACGGCGAAACCGGTGGCGGTATCGCCAATTTCAGCTATAAATCCGGCACCAACGCACTCCATGGGACGCTTTTTGAATACAACAAAAATCCGATGTTTAACGCGAACGGCGCCTTGGCAAACGCCGACCTCGCTCCCAAGGACAACGTTAAAGAGAACAACTTCGGTGGCAATGTCGGTGGCCCCATCAAGAGAGACCGCACGTTTTTCTTTTTCAATTACGAGGGTGATCGCCTGCGCAGCTTTCTCTTCAACGGCACGATGACCTTGCCTACGCCGGCCATGAAGAACGGAGATTTTAGCGCTGTGCTCGGTGATCAGCTGCAGACCTGCGGGGCCACGAACGACCAGCCGTGCACGGACGCTCTAGGCCGCCCAGTTTTCGAAAACGAGATCTACGATCCGACGACCACCCGCAAAGTTACTGCCGGCCAAGTAGACCCCATCACGGGCTTGACCGCTAACGCTACTAAAACCATCCGTGACCCGTTTTCCTCTGGCGGCCAATTAAACGTTATTCCCGCTGCGGAATTCAGCACGGCCGGCTCCGCTTATTTGGCCCTTTTCCCCGATCCAGCCAACCATAAGACCACCCGGAACACGCCCGTTTACAGCGGTTGCTGTCCGATCCTAACCCGCAACGCCTACACAGGGAAAATTGATCATGTGCTGACCACCAGCCAGAAGCTCTCCGGCTCCTTCACCTGGAACGACCGCGACCGCTTCAACCGCAACGGCAGAAGTTTCCCGCCGTTCCCCGGACAGCCCATCAATCCTGTCAAGCGCCAGTATGTCGGCGGCCCCCAAGTTCGCCTTGCCCACTTCTGGACCGTCAACACCCGTATGGTCAATGAGTTCTCCTTCGGGTACAACCGTTTCCAAAACAAGAACAACATCACCAAAAACGCCCAGTTCACTTCGCAACTGGGCATTCCTGGCATTCCGAACGACTGCTTTCCGCCCATCCACTTTAGGAACACCCGCTTCTCCCGTCTTCCAACTGCGCTGGGCGTCGGCTGCGAAAACGATGACCCGTCAGAAAGTTACGTCTTTCAAGACACCTTTACTTATCTGCACGGTAAACACAGTTGGAAATTCGGTGCCGAGATCCGCCGCTACCGTTACAACACGCTGGAACCCGGTCCCAAGTCCGGCGATTTCACTTTTACGGATCGCGAAACCTCCCTGCCCGGTTTCACTTCGAACACCGGCCATGCTTTCGCTGGCCTGCTGCTCGGCGCAGTGAGTAGCGGCAGCCGCTCCATCTACAAGACCGAACCAGGTTATCGCGCCGGCCTCTACGCGTTCTTTGCTCAGGACGACTTCAAGGTCACACCCAAACTCACTCTCAACCTCGGCCTGCGCTGGGAAGTCCCAATGCCGGTGCGCGAAGTCCAGAACCGCCAATCCGGTTTCGATCCCACCGTTCCGAATCCTGTCGCTGATAACATTCCTGGAGCTTTAGCGTTCCTTGGGGACTGCTCGACCTGTAACCATCGCGATTCCTTCCAAGACTGGTATTTTAAGGAGTTCGGACCGCGCATCGGCCTGGCCTATCAAATCCAGAAGAATTTCGTTTTCCGTGGCGGCTACGGCATCTCTTACGGTGCACCTATCGAAAACAACTTTGGCAGCCAGAACATACTTGGCTTCAACGGCTCCGTGAACATGATCCGAGGCACCTCGCCCACCGGCTTCTCGCAAGACCCGGTCATCTATCTGTCCGGTCTGGCTTCGGCTCCCCTGCCTGCCGCTGCCCAGGTCGGTGTTCCTCCGTTTACCGGGACGGTTCCCGATCGCAATCCGTCGTTCGCCAATGGACCTAACAATGGACAGACAGTTGACTTCATGCCGCGAAACGCCGCGGCGCAGCCGTATGTGCAAAACTGGAGCGCGGGATTTCAGTATCTCTTCCCGCATGACGTTATGGTGCAAGCCGACTACGTCGGCTCGAAGGGCACACGCCTTCTCAATGGCTATTCAGGTCAGTGGTTTAACCAGGCTCCGGCAAGATTCATGGCTCTCGGCGACATCCTTGCCGATGATCTGGCCGATGATTTGGCCGACCCAACCAAGGCGCCGATCCTGGCCAGCTTTGGGATCACCGCTCTTCCCTATCCGAGCTTTGAAACCAACAATTACGACACCACCGTCGCGGCTGCCGTGCAGCCGTTCCCGCAATATCCCCAAATCGTCAACAACTATCCAGCTTTCGGAAATTCCACCTATCACTCCTTGCAACTAATGGCTCGTAAGACCGCACCACACGGCCTGAGCTTCATCGCTGCGTACACTTTTTCCAAAACTCTGACCGACACGGACAGCGCTCTTTATGCCTCCGGCAGCCAAATCGTTCAAGATTTCTATAACCGCAGGGCGGAGAAAGCGATTGCCAGCTTTGACTTCACGCACGTCGTGAAGCTCACCTGGATCTACGAGCTGCCGTTCGGCCGTGGAAGGAAATGGCTGAACAAGGGAGGCGGCTTCGACCGTCTGGTGTCCGGTTGGCAGGTTACAGCCATTCAGAACTACTCCTCTGGAATTCCGCTGGTAATTTTTGACGATGGAATCAGCGCCGGAATTCCATTCAACGGTATACGCGCGGACCTCGTTCCGGGTGTCCCGCAGACGGTTCCCACCCACGGACTGGACCTGGCAAATGGCACTCAGTATTTGAACCCGGATGCCTTCACGGATCCGCCAGTGTCACCGATCAATTCATTTGTGCTGCGCCCAGGAAATTCTCCCGGTTTCCTGCCGCATACGCGCGGCCCGCTACACAGCAACGAGGATTTCGGGATTATCAAAAATACCCACATCACCGAGCGGACTTCACTGCAGTTCCGCGCGGACATGTTCAATGTCTTTAACCGCGTCGGTCTCGGTGATCCGGATACGGATCTCGCCGATGGACCGGGCTCCTTCGGCGTGATTTTTGACCCGGCACACGGTGGGCGCATCATTCAGCTCGCTTTGCGTTTCAACTTCTAGCCAACGCGAAAACATCGCCGCGCTCGCCAAATTCTTGGCTGCGCGGCGATTCTTTTCACCGAGCCGTCAACTCAGCCTCGACTCCGCTCGTGCGAGCGGCCCGAACAGCAATCTAGCTCGGCACCTCGAGCTTCGTCGTTTTGCCAACGATCACTGCAACGCTTTCATGAAGCACCGTCTGCCCTTCCGGCGCCCTCAGCTCGATTTCATGGTCGCCCGGTCGCAGCGCGAACTTCTTATCGTGCTTGGTATTCGCCGCGAACCCGCCGTCGATAAAAACCGCCAGGTCCTTGCGGTGCGTATCGATTTTAACTTCTCCGTAGTTGCCCCCGTAATACCCGTAAGGAGCGTATGGATACGGATAGAAGCCCCACGGATAGTAATGCGCGAAGTGTTCGATGATGATCACACGGCGCCTTTGCGCTGACGCTTGGGGCGCCAAACCTAAGCACAAACCTCCCGTCAGCAGGAGCGCTGCGGCGAACGAAAGCAGTCGTGTCTTTCGACGCATCTTGCGCCTCCTTTCTCCTACCGTGTGAAACACGCGGCAACGGCATTTTCCTCGCGGCAGCCGGCAGTACTGGAGCGCACTGCCCTCCTGTAATCGGCTGGAGGAACGGACTTTATTCCATGTATGATTCGTCACATCATTTTGACAATTTGACAATTCAATGCCCGCGAAGCTGCTCTTGCGACGACCTGACCCCACTATCCTTGATTCCTATGCCCCTGGGCATGTAGCGACGACAGTTCCCTACCCATTTGGACTCCAAGCCGTCGCGGGGAGAGAGTGGCACGCTAGTACAAGCTGCTGTAAAATAAGAATCTAACTTGCCCGTTCCCCGGTAGCTCAACGGTAGAGCATTCGGCTGTTAACTTTAAAACGATCCGTTGATTCGATACCGTTTAACCCCGAAAAAGCCGCCAAAAGAACGGGCAAGTTGGACCCAAACTTGGACCCAACTGTTCGACAACGTGTGAGGAGCGATCTAGCGGATTTGCCAGCAGGCACGAAGGCAGCGGTTTGCTAATTCACTCTGACCCGTTCGCAGTGATCCACCTTCCTTTGTTTTGTTAGCGTTGCAAGCTCCTCAGTCGCCCTGGAAGCCCTCATTTGCACCTTTTCTGTTCAGCAAGTGTTCAGCAGACGATAGATGCCGCAAGCAGAGCATCGCAGCAAAACAGCAATTTTCGCCAAGAATTCGGACCCACTATTTGTTAATTCTGGAGCGCATTACTTTCAGACTGGCTAGTCGCCCAGTTAAGGAGGCATAGATGGCGTATTTGAAATTTCCTGTCACGCTCGCGGCCGCACTCTTGGTTTCACTTTTGACAGGGTGGGCGGTCGGAGCGGGAAAGAGTGAAAAATCCTCGGCCTTTATTTCGGTACTGCACTCCGATGCTCCAACCATTGAACTCGCCGATGAGCTTAAACTTTACGGTCAGTTTGTCGGTGATTGGAATACGGATATCGTTTCATACGGGCGTGACGGCGCTCGCCATGAGGGGCAGGGTGAAGTCCATTTCGGCTGGGTCTTGGACGGCCGCGCGATCCAAGATGTGTGGATGATTCCCAGACTTAAGAATCGCAAGCCGGATTCTCCACAAATGCCCGTCGTGGGCAATTGGTTTGGAACCACTCTTCGCCTTTATGATTCAAAACTTAAGGCTTGGCGGATTTACTGGCTGGATCCGGCCACTAATTCCTACTATGAACAAATAGGACGCAAGCGTGGTCCAGATATCGTTCAAGAAGGTACTGACGAAGACGGCGATTCCACGCGGTGGAGCTTTACGGAGATTAAGCCTGACTCGTTTCACTGGAAAGGTGAAGTGTCCACCGATAAGGGTGCAACTTGGCGTCTTGTTGTCGAAATCTTCGCGCACAGAATCTAAGCCACGCTCTTCGACTCGCGAGTCAAGTCAGGAGCCAACCAGCGAAACAGAAGTGTTTTTACAGCCGCGACGGATCGTAGTTGAGGTTTGGGCCTAGCCAGCGTTCTACTTCGCTTACCGTCATTCCCTTGCGTTGGCTGTAGTCGGCGACCTGGTCGCGATCGATTTTCCCGAGACCGAAATAACGCGATTCCGGGTGAGCGAAGTACAAGCCGCTGACGCTCGATGCGGGCCACATGGCGAAAGATTCGGTGATGAACATTCCAGTGTTCTTTTTCACGTCGAGCAGGCTCCACAACGTCCCTTTTTCGGTATGGTCGGGACAAGCGGGGTAGCCGGCGGCTGGCCGGATTCCGCGGTACTTTTCCTGGATCAGGTCGGCGCTGCTTAGATTTTCAGCGCGGCCGTAACCCCACTCATCGCGAACGCGCTTGTGAAGGCATTCGGCGAAGGCTTCGGCCAGACGGTCCGCGATAGCTTCTGCCATGATCGCGTTGTAGTCATCGTGTTTCGCTCGGAAGTGGTCGCACCATTCCTTGAGGCCGATTCCGCTGGTCACCGCAAACGCACCGATGTAGTCGGCGAGGCCCGTCTCTTTCGGAGCGATGAAATCGGTCAACGACCGGCACGGTTCGCTGCCTTCCTTATTCGCCTGCTGGCGCAGGAAATGGAATTCTTCGAGGACCTTTTGGCGCTTGCAGTCGGCATATAGCACTACATCATCACCCACTGCGTTTGCAGGGAAGAAGCCGTAAACACCACGCGCCAAGATCGGTTTTGCGGTAATAATCTTGTCGAGAAGTGAGTTGCCATCGGCGTAGAGTTGCCGCGCCTGGACGCCACGATCTCCTTCCTCCAGAATCCGAGGGTATACGCCTTTCAGGTCCCAGGTATGGAAAAAGGGCGTCCAGTCGATAAATTCACGCAACGTCGCTAATGGAAAATCGTCGAGCACTCGGATACCGGTAAATTCCGGGACAGCCACGTCTTCTTTGCGCCACTCGATCGGTGTGCGGCGTGCCCGCGCTTCCGCAAGAGAAACGACCTGCTGGCGCGGGGCGGCGTGAGATTTGCGCACTACCTCGTATTCCGCGCGGTTCTGCGCGACAAATTGTGCTTTGCTCTTATCACTCAAAAGACTTGTCGCCACCGGCACGGCCCGGCTCGCGTCGAGAACGTGTACGACCGGTTCGCTGTACTGCGGCGCGATTTTCACCGCCGTATGTGCACGGCTCGTTGTCGCACCACCGATGAGCAGAGGCAGTTTGAATCCCTGCCGCTCCATCTCCCTCGCAACATGCACCATTTCGTCGAGAGAAGGCGTGATGAGTCCGCTCAGCCCGATCAAATCCGCCTTTTCCGCCTTCGCTCGTTCGAGAATCTTTTCGGCAGGAACCATGACACCCATATCGATGACTTCATAGTTGTTACAGGCGAGGACGACTCCGACGATGTTTTTGCCAATGTCGTGCACGTCGCCCTTCACGGTCGCCAGCACAATTTTTCCTTGTGATTTGACAAGTTGCCCGGCCGCACCCCGCGCCGCCTTTTCGGCTTCCATGAAAGGCGTGAGGTGGGCAACGGCTTTTTTCATCACGCGGGCCGACTTCACGACTTGCGGCAGAAACATCTTGCCCGCACCGAACAAATCGCCGACGACGCTCATGCCGGCCATCAGCGGTTCTTCAATGACTAGAAGCGGACGGCCCAGCTTGAGACGAGCCTCTTCAGTGTCCTGCTCGATGTAGGTGTCGATGCCTTTCACCAGCGCGTGAGAAAGTCGTTCTTCGACCGTGCTATTGCGCCATTCTTCGGTCTTTTTTTCCGCTGCAACAGAACCCGCGCTCTTCAGTGTTTCGCCGAACTCCACGAGCCGTTCCGTGGCGTCCGGACGGCGGTTGAGAAGCACATCCTCGACAAGGTCCTTCAACTCAGGTTCAATCTCTTCGTAAACTTCGAGCATGCCGGCGTTGACGATGCCCATGTCCATGCCCGCCGCGATGGCGTGGTACAGAAACGCGGAGTGCATCGCTTCGCGAACTTTGTTGTTGCCGCGAAAACTAAAAGAAATATTCGAAACCCCACCGCTTACTTTGGCATGCGGCAGGTTGGCCTTTATCCAGCGCGTAGCGTTGATGTAATCCACCGCGTAATTGTTGTGCTCCTCCATGCCGGTCGCAACAGTGAGGACGTTAGGATCAAAAATAATGTCTTCCGGCGGAAAGCCAAGTTCATCGACAAGAATCCGATAGGCGCGTTCGCAGATGCGTGTCTTGTCTTCATACGTCGCAGCCTGTCCCTTTTCGTCAAAAGCCATCACCACGACTGCGGCTCCGTATTTCAAAACGGTTGCAGCGTGCTGCCGGAATTTTTCTTCACCTTCTTTTAACGAAATCGAGTTGACGATCCCTTTGCCTTGCATGCACTTCAGGCCCGCCTGGATGACCTCCCATTTCGAGGAGTCCAGCATGAACGGAACTTTGGCGACTTCAGGCTCAGTCTGCAAAAGCAGCAGGAAGCGGGTCATTGCCGCAACACCATCGATCATGCCTTCATCCATGCAGATGTCGATGACGTTTGCTCCGTTCTCAACTTGTTGCCGGGCGACACTGACGGCCTCTTCGAACTTGCCCTCCTTCACTAATTTCGCGAACTTGGGCGAACCGGCGACGTTCGTGCGTTCGCCGATCATAATGAAAACGCCGGATTGTTGCGTGAACGGTTGGGAGCCTGACAGACGAAGCGGCTTCGTCTCGATGGTCACGGGCGCAGCGTTATGTTCTTCCGCGCTCAAGCCGCGTTCTCCCGGTTCTTCGCAACGGTTTGCCACTTTCGAGGCGATTGGCCTTCGAGTGCTTTTGCAATGGCGGCGATGTGTTCCGGCGTGTTTCCGCAACAACCACCAGCGATGTTGATGAGCCCCGCTTTGGCAAATTCACTCAAGTAGCGCGCCATGTCCGATGGCCCCAGATCGAATCCGGTCTCAGACAGAGGATTCGGCAGGCCAGCATTCGGATAGCAGGAGATCGCCACGTCCGCTTTTTCAGAAAGATCATTCAAGAATGGATACATCAGGTCGGGGCCTAGAGAGCAGTTCAGGCCGATGGCCAGAGGCTTTGCGTGTTTCACCGCGTTCCACAGAGCCTCTGTAGTCTGCGCTGAAATCATCGTTTCACCGCCGCGGCCAACCGCTGCCGAGACCATGATGGGCAGCTCATTGTTGTCTTTGTCAAACACTTCGCGGATGGCTACGAGCGCGGCTTTCGCGTTCAGTGAATCGAAGATGGTCTCGACGAGCAGTAAGTCGACGCCACCTGCGATCAGCGCGCGAACTTGTTCGGCATAGGCAGTCTTCACCTGGTCGAAGGTGACCACACGAAATCCCGAGTCGTCGGGATCGGGAGAATTGGAAAGGGACACGGTCAGGGGGCCGACGGCGCCTGCTACGAAACGTCGACGCGAAGTTTCATTGGCTACCCGGTCCGCCCATTCCCGGCACTGCCGCGCGGATTCTTCATTGATTTCCCAGGCCAGATCGCGCAGAGACACATCGTTGATGACCTTTTCGTAGAACTCCGGATCTTTGCGCCCACCGTGCTCCCGTGGATCGTCAACGAAAAATTCGCTCTGTGTAATGCTCGTCGCGCCGAACGTGTTTGTTTCGATGATGTCGGCACCTGCTTCCAAAAACCGGCGGTGAATATCACCGACTATCTTCGGCTGTGTCAGGGAAAAAAGGTCGCCGTTGTTCAAAAGGTCCTTGGTGGCATCCTTGAATCGTCCACCCCGTATGTCCGCTTCTTTCATCCCGTAGGTGCGAATCGTCGTCCCCATCGCACCATCAATGATGGCGATGCGGTGTTCGAGAATCTTGTCCAGAGGATGTTCCTGGCGCTTCGTCATAGTCCTTGCATGTATCCCGATTCTTATTATAACGACTAGGCGACTGCGATGGCGGTATAGCGAATCGTTGGTATTCCAGAGATACTGATAAGGTTGAACTTTCGGTGAAAAAGTAAACGGTATCGGCTCTTTCGGAGAAAAAACGGTGCAATCCGTAGCCAGGCAACCCTACAAAGTTCGAAAAGCATTCACACCCGCTGGCGCGGTCACCGGAATCGGGAGCCTGCCACTAGCGTCCCCTTCCGCGGCGGTCGATGCCGTCGCTCAATACTCTGCCGAAGTTCCCTTTTGGCCTCAGCTCCCGCAACGTTCGGATTCCGAGAGCGCAATTGCGCAGGGTCTGGGTTCTCTCGCAGACCTCATTGAACCGAGGAGCGAAGGCTACGGCTACCAAGTCAAAGCGGGTCAAATTGACATGGTTCTGGAAAGACTCCGCGGCAGCAGTGGAGCTTTGCCGAAAGAAAACGCCGCGGGCTTTGTCGCTTTCCAAGAGGCATTGAGTTCCGGCCGCTTTCATTCGGCGGCTGCCGTTAAGGGCCAAATCGAAGGTCCGATCACTCTTTCCGCATTTCTATTTCACCGCGACAAACCGTTCCTTTCTGATTCTGCTCTGTTCGCCGCGATTGCGTTTCACGTCTCGCAAATGATTTCCTGGCAAGTCGCAAAGCTACAAGCAGCGGGGCTGCCCGCGCTGCTTTTTGTGGATGAGCCGGCGTTATGTCTCGAAGGCTTTCCAAACCTTACACCGGAAGGGAGTAGGCTAAACGCTCTCACGTCAACGCTTGAGCACGTACGAACGCTCGGAGCGTATGCAGGCCTCCACTGTTGTGCAGCGCGCCCTTTCGACCGCATGTTCGAGGTAAAACCGGATATTTTCTCCTTCGATGCGGATGCAGGACTCGATCTGTTTTTTTCCGACTGGCATGCCTTGGATTTTGTGCAGCAGGGAGGAATAGTTGCTTACGGAGTGGTCCCAACGCGCTCGGGTCTTGACGCTGCAGACGCTGCAACTATTTTCATTCGTTGGCTCAAAGCTGCGTCCGCGGCAGGACATCCGCAAAAATTCGCGCAGCGCGCCATGATTACTGCGACATGCGGCCTCGGACTACTCGAAGAGGCTTCGATCGAGGAATCCTTTCGTGTCGCACACAGCGTCAGCAAACTGGTCAAAACCTTGGCAGGCAGCGAAGCCAGCGATGACCTTGCCGAATAGCCAACATCAGGGCAGCGTTTTCGAGGGCCGCATGCGCTGAAATCGGCGCAAGCGGTTGTCGCGCACTCTAAACGACCCCAAGTCTAACCTACTAGCCGCATGATACCTTCACGGATGGCACGTTCCGAAAGCGCAGAATACCCGAAAATTAACCTACCGGGTGGCTTAGTCAGGTAGTAATCAGCTGCGCTCACCAGCTCAACTTTGTTTCGTATCGCTCTCTGCCAAATCGCCTTGTCTTCGAACCGCACCATCGTGTGCATTCCGGCTGCATCCCCCAAGACCTGCGCTCGATCGCCAAAATGCTTTTGCAACGAATCAAGCAGCGCTTCCCTACGGAGTCCGTACAGACGACGCATGCGCCGGATATGCCGCTCCATGTGGCCTTCACCGAGAAAGTCTGCGAGCACAGCTTGCTCGAGCATCGGGGTTTGTCTATCAGAGAGGGCTTTCGCCCGAGTGAAGAACTCAACCAGTAAGGGTGGCGAAATGACGTAACCTACGCGCAGGCCGGGGAACATTACCTTCGAGAATGTTCCGAGGTAGATGACTGCCACGCCGCTCGCCAGGTTCTGCAAAGACAGCAACGGTGGACCACTATAACGGTATTCGCTGCAGTAGTCGTCTTCGATGATGATGGCGCCCGAATGCTTAGCCCATTCGATCAGTGTCTTCGCGCTTTAGGTAGATGCGCGCTCCGCCGAGCTTCTCAGTCAATCTCGCAGCATGGGACAGCGGAGTGGGGCGACCCGCATACTGGTGCAATAGCTCATCGAGTTCGCGCTGAAACTGCGGATCGACCTTTGCCTCGTCGTACGCGGCCTCGAGTTCTTCGAGCGCCGCCATGAGCGTTTCGGGTACATACCGTCCGCCGTACGGACCAAAACGGCCTGCTCTCATGATTGGAGCGTCGGGCTGGATATGAGCTTGCTTCACGTTTTCCGTCCCTTCTACGCTGCGAGCCATGCGCTTGGGGCGCCACTCTTCGATTCGTTCAGCAAAACATCCTGGCTCTCTTACTACTTTCTCGCCCACACTTGAGTCACCCGAGCGAGCATGAGCAGAATGGATTGGTCGCGGGCAATTCTATACATCTCATCACATATAACCTCCAATTCCGCCGGAGTGGATGCGCCTGCCGCCAAGATTGCGGGCGCGGACTCCCTCAACGTCAGCTCCCAAAACCTCTTCTCCTCGCCGCCTAGCAAAGCGATCTGCTGTACCCTTATGTCCGGTTGGCTAAATCCCGCTGCGCGAAATAGGCGTGGCAGCTTAAGACCGATGTACGAATCGAGGCCACTGCTGTGGTTTACTGCGTCGCTGATCTCGACAAGTCGCTTGTAGGCGTGCGTCGTGGGTTCAGTGAAGATACCACCGTCGTCGTGATCTTCGCAGACGAGGGTGCCCCCCGGCTTCAGAAGCGATCTCATTTCGGTTAGTGCTCTCGCGGGATCAGCAACATGACACAAGAGGAAGCGAGCGTAGACAAGGTCAAACGAATCCCGTGTCAAACCGCTCTCATAGGCATCGCCCTTCTTGAACGAAAGATTCTTTATGTCGACTTCTGCCGCACGTCTCGATGCGATTTCCAACTGCTCCGAGCTAGAGTCCACGGCGACGACTGACCCGCTGGCGCCAACCTTCGCTGAAATCCATTGCGCCGTGAGGCCGATACCACAGCCGATCTCCGCAACGCGCATGCCAGGACATAGCCCAGCAACACTCAGCAAATCGCGCGTTCGGGTGCCGAAAATCCGCTCCAGCAGGTCGAGCCGGGAGACAGCCTTTTCTCCTGTAGCCAGCGTGTATGGCTTATCCGCAAGACGCTCGGTCTTCATATGTCCTCGCTAAGCCGAGCCTCCACGAGGTAGCAACTGAACAATCTTAGTTGAAATCCAGTTCATATGGCTCTAGCTCGGGTTACATCCTGGACGCGCCGAAAAGCCGCTCGCTCCTACAAAGGACGACGCTCGGGCGCTTCACCCCCGTGCAGGCGAAGCACTCGAAATCGATAACTGCTGACCGACCGGTCCGATGTATTCCGACTCTGGGCGGATCAGTCGCCCATCTCGAAGCTGCTCAAGGCAATGTGCCGTCCATCCGAGCACCCGGCCTATTGCGAATGTCGGGGTGAATAATTCCTTTTGTATACCCAGCCCATGCAGCAGCAAAGCTGTATAGAACTCAACATTTGTATCTAGGCGGCGCTCTGGTTTCTTTTCGGCAAGAACTCGAAGAGCAACTTTTTCGACCGATCGCGCCAATGAGTAAAGCTCGCGGTTACCCTCGGTCGCATAAAATCGCTCTGCTGCCGCACCCAGCACGTCGGCACGGGGGTCTCTGACCCGATAAACGCGATGGCCAAATCCCATCAGCCGTTCTCCCCGTGCAAGCTTCGAAAGAATCACCTGTTCCGCACGGTCCGGTGTTCCGATCTCGAAAACCATATCGAGAGCCGGCCCAGGCGCACCTCCGTGCAAGGGTCCCTTGAGCGCACCCACCGCTCCGGTTACTGCCGAAATCAAGTCCGAGTGCGTGGAAACGATCACGCGCGCAGCAAACGTCGAAGCATTCAGGCCGTGATCACACACCGTATTCAGATACGTCTCTAATCCTCTTGCGCGTTCTTCCCCAACTTCGCCGCCAAACATCTGATGAAGGCAGTATTGGGCATGTGACAAATCAGCGCGCGGTTCGAGCGGTTCCTGGCCGCTGCTAAGTCTCTGATACGCTCCAACGATGGTCGGAAACGAAGCCACCAGCGTCCGAGCCTGTTCGTCAGGAGATTCGGCACGTCCTAAGCTCAGGGTTCCGGCGGCCATGCGCAGCGCGTCCATAACCGGCACTGCGTTTCGGGCGGCCTCGCGCAGCAGCGCCAACGTCACAGGAGGCAAGTATCTTCGTGAGGCGAGATCGACGGCCATATCCTTCAACTCGCTGGCATTCGGCAGACTTCCGTGCCAAAGAAGGTGAGCCATTTCTTCGAAGCTTGCTCGCGGTGCAATTTCCTCGACGGCGTAGCCGGCAAAGATGAGCTTTCCGGCCGCACCGTCCACGCGACTCAACCGCGTCGCCGCCGCCACTACTCCTTCGAGTCCGCCGTGCTTTTCCAATGGCATATTCACTGTCCTTCTGCGAATATACCGTCCGCGTTCGGTATGCTGTCAATCTTGATTGCAGAATCAATGTGTGCCGGGAGAGAGGAAGGACGATGTCATCCAGCGAGCGCTACATGACCGCACGACAAGCCGCCGTGATGTTAGATATCTCTCTTCCCACGCTCTATTCCTACGTGAGCCGTCGCATGCTGCACTCGGAACCGGTTACAGGCAAGCCCCGAGTCAGACGTTATCTCCGGGACGACGTACTCCGCTTGGTGGAGCGCAAGGAGTTTCGCAGCAATCCGGCGAAGGCCGCCGAAAAAGGTCTGCATTGGGGAAGTCCCGTGCTTCCATCAGCTCTAACTCTCGTTGACGGAGGTCGGCTCTTCTACCGAGGTGTGGATGTAATCGAGCTCGCTGATCATTCGACGTTCGAGCAAGTTGCCGCACTCCTATGGACTGGGGACACGAAGCAGTCTGCCTTCTTCGCTGAAGATAACGCGACGCCACGATCGATACTTGCAAGTCTGTTCAAATCGATTGGTCGTCTCGGACCCGTCGAGCGATGCCAGATGATTCTGCCGCTCGCAGTTAGTTCAGACCTATCGGCGCACGATCTTCGTCCAGCAGCAGTTGCCAAGACCGGAGCGCATATACTGCGCTTGCTGTTTTCGGCAGTTGCCGGGTTCCCCGCAGCACCTCCACTGGAACAGGCGCTTGTCCGCACTTGGACTCCCAACCGAAAATCAATTGCGTCGGCTCTGCGCGCCGCGCTCATCCTTTGTGCCGATCACGAACTCAATGTTTCAGCCTTTACGGCCCGATGCATAGCCTCGGCGCGATCCACTCCTTATGAAGTAGTCCTCGGCGCTCTCGCAGCCTTCCGCGGTCGCCGCCATGGAGGTGTCTCAGAGGAGGTAGAAATGCTCTTTCGTGATGCCTACAAACTGGCCGACTGCCGTCAGCTTGTTGCCACTCGGCTCCGATCCTTTGGACATGTCCCAGGCTTCGGTCACCAGCTCTATCCGGAAGGCGATCCCCGAGCGCAGAAGCTAATTAGCCTTGCAAAAACTTATGGTCGACCGAGGGAAGTCGAATTGGCAAAACGGCTAATTCAAGCGTCGCACGCGCTCACGGGCGACTATCCAAATTTGGACTTTGGCTTGGCTGTCTTCGCGCGTGCACTCGGCTTGTCGTCCGAAGCGCCCATCGCCATCTTTGCTTTAGGACGTACCGTCGGCTGGATCGCCCACGCGATTGAGCAGTACGCAGATGACCAACTCATCAGACCCCGAGCGCGATACATCGGTCCGAATCCGGAAAATTGATTCTGTCTTAGGGCACGATCGGGGATGGAGGGTCATTTAATTCGAAGGATGGCGAGAATCAGGCCAAAGGACATCGTGTTGAGGGTTGATGGTGAACATCTATCGCATGAGACTGGTGCATGGTATTCGAATCGTTCGTCGCTTAAGCTTAAATTTCGCGTTCTGTTTGTGCGGGTCCGAAACATGATGGTCGCAATGACGCTGTTCTCATGTTCATGTAATGCGCCGGGGAGCAGGCCAGTGACAGCCTGACGTTCAAGAGAATCGATTCGGTATCCTCAAAGCCGCTTACGAGTCTTTCAACCGTGGCGACATGGCCGCCGCCGTGGTTGCGATGGATCCCAATGTGGAGTGGATCGAACCGCCCGAATTCCCAAGTGGAGGCCGACCATATCCCGGTCCGAAAGACGTGATGGTGTATCTGGCCAACTCGCGGGCCGGATGGGAAGAGGGCCGAAGTAATCCCGAACTGTTGATTCCACCCGGCGACAAGGTTGTTGTTTTCGTCCATGCACGATTTCGGCGGCGAGGAAGCGCGGAATGGCACGAGGTGCGACTCGCGGATGTGTACACGTTCCGAGGACTCGTCATTGTGTCCATGCATGCATTCGAGAGTCGTGATGACGCCTTGAAGTTCGCGGGAGTCACAGCGAAATTCACCATCACCCTGGCATTCCCAGGCGGGCAGGAGCCACCGCCGGCCGGCTTCGCGGCTGTCCTGCCAGATGAAATCAAATGGCAGCCCGAAGCCGGATTGCCAGGTGTACAAGTTGCCGTCCTGCTTGGCGATCCTGACAAGCAAGTTCCCATCGTGATGCGAGTGAGCTTCCGCCCGACACGAACGTAATGCCTCACACCCACCCCAGCGCGAGAACTTATACAGTGCTAGCCGGCGAGTGGAAACTTGGCTTTGGTGAGAAGTTTGAGGCCGAAAAGCTCCGCACTTTCCCAGCTGGTAGTGTCTACCGCCTTCCTGCCGGGGTCCCACATTTTCAAGCGACCACCGTGCAGGGGGCTCTTATCCAAATTGAGTCGACAGGCCCTACGCGTACAGATTATCTGAAACCTCCAGACGATCCTCGAAAGGAATGACCAGTGAAGACCCTTGCTGGTCGTGATAAACAAGCGTGGAAGATCAGACGAATCTAATTGTCTCCCGGGCCTATGACACGTTTCAAAATGTCGGGAAGCTTGAGCCGAAAGTGCCCGGGCAGATGATATGATTCTGCGTCGGTTGGATACGCTCCTGACTCTATGTCAGCCTTGAACTGTGCAAGGGCAGTCCGTATGTCTGACGCCCCGTGCAAGTATTGACGTACAAATTTTGCGGGACGCTTGAAGGTAAGTCCAAGAAGGTCGTTCAAGACCATCACCTGGCCGTCACAGTCGGGCCCCGCGCCGATGCCCAAAGTGGGAGTCGACACTTCTTCGGACACGGCTTTTGCAACTTCCCGCGGAATGCCTTCTAACACCATTGCAAATACACCTGCCTTATCCAGAGCGACAGCATCTTGCAGAAGCCTCTCTATGTCCGCTTCTAGCCTTCCCTGAACCTTATACCCGCCCATACGATGCACGGACTGAGGCGTCAACCCGATATGCCCCACCATCGGGATCTCAGCGTCCACAATCCGTCGAATGAGGTTGACTCGTTTTTGGCCGCCCTCGAGCTTCACTGCCTGCGCTCCGCCTTCCTTAACAAACCGCAACGCAAAACGCACAGCATCTTGCTCGCTCGCTTGATAAGTGCCGTACGGCAAATCCGCCACCAGCAAGGCTCTGCGGATGGCTCTTCGGGCAGCGGCAGTATGGTGAAGCATCGTTTCGAAAGTCACCGGCAAAGTTGTTTCGTATCCGAGCACAACTTCCGCAAGAGTGTCGCCGACCAGGACCATATCGAATCCGGCCTCATCGGCTAGTTTTGCCGTAGGGAAATCGTAGGCGGTGACAAGGGTAATTCGCTGTCTGCCCTTTTTATCTCGAATAAAGGCTGGTGTTACCCTTTGCTCGCAAATTGCGGGATCCATGGCAACCTTTGCTGCCCTCCGAATGTACTTTGGCCGAAAGGCCGATAGCGCTTGTAGATTGGTTGGCCCCAGAAATCAATTGTAGGCCAATGCGAAATAGTCTCTCTACCCTTTCGAGAAACTCGCCCTCCTTTCGCGCGCTGGGTGAAAAAACGCTATTCAGTCCCCGTATTGCGCGAGCGCGTAAACGAGACGGGCGATTAACTGGAGGGTTTGCCGCAACTCATCGGCGCGCACTTTATCGAAAGTGTCTGCGGCCGTGTGCTGATAGGCGAAGTAATTCCGTGCATCCTGCAACGGCGAAATCGCCGGAACTCCGGCCTTGTTCATGGCTGTTAGGTCGACTCCCGGACTGTTGCGCACCTTCACAACGCCACCTACCGGATCGCCTATCATTTCGAGGACCGTAGCTAGTGGTGCAATTCGGTCGTCACTTGCACATACGCTGAGTCCAAGTGGACGCCCGTCTCCGTAGTCGATCTCGACGGCGGCAATATGGTTGACCAGGTCGGTCCGGTGATCTTCCGCATACGCACGCCCCCCTTCGCCACCGTTTTCCTCATCCATCCAAGCGACGAACCGAATCGTCCGCTTCGGTTTTGGATTTACTGCCTTGATGATTCGCAGCACGTCCATCGCAACCGCTACACCCGATGCGTCGTCAAGAGCGCCGGTACCCAGGTCCCAGGAATCAAGATGCCCTGAGACGATGACGATCTGCTCGGGCAATTCCGAGCCCTTCAAATCCGCGATAACGTTGTTGATCTTGGTCGCCGGCAAACGCGTCGGGGTGAGCACAAGATGAATCGTCACTTCTCCGCGTGAAGCTAAGTCGGCTATAAGCTCAGCGTCCTCTGCCGTCACTGCTGCGGCTGGAATCTGCGGTGTTCCTTCCGCATATTCAGTAACGCCCGTATGAGGGAGTCGAAATCCCGTTAAACCGGTGGAACGAACCAGCGCCGCGACGGCCCCTTTTTGAGCCGCGCGGGAGGGGCCCTCGATTCGATAGGGTACGGCCGAGCTATAAGCCTGCTCCCACCGACCAGCGTGCGCCGCAAATTCATCAAACCGATGGTTAAAAAGGACGGCTTTGCCTTCGACCTCATCCGACGTCAGGCGGGCCAACTGTTCAAATGTCTCGACAACGATTACCGGAGCCGTGACTCCTTCCGGCGGAGTCGGTAGGGAATTTCCAAGTGCCGTGACGACGACTTTTTGGTTGGCATCGATGACTTGTCCCGGATAACGGACGAGTTGAGCCTTTTCTTTTCCTCGCACCCAGTGCCCGACAGTGATCGGCTCGAGCCGCACTTCCAGTCTGAGATCATGCATTTGCTGGCGTACGTATTCCACAGCAGCGGCGGCCTGGGAGGACCCGCTTTGCCGAGGTCCGATGGCGTTGCACAGAAATCGCACGCACTCATAAAAATAGTCCGAGTGTTGTGCTGCAGCCCATATAGCGGCAAGGTCCAGCTCAGTCGCTGCAACGAATCCGTTCGAGCGCTGCATGGTCTAATTGCTGGCGGCTCTCAAGACCTCGAAGAGCCGCTCGATGTCGTTGAGGTCGTTGTACAAATGCGGTGAGACTCGAATGGAATCTCCCCGGATGCTGACGAAAACGTTCGACTCTTTGAGGCTTGTTCCCAGCTTTGAGGGAGTCCCTGAAGAGTGCCGAATTCCGATCATGTGTCCACACCTTTCGGACCGAGATAGAACCGAGTAGCCATTCTCCACGGCCAGCCCTGCAACTCGTTCAGTCAGGAATGAGAGTGCTTGCTCAATCTGTGTGACTTTCCAGGAGAGAATCTGGCGGAGGGCAGCAATCGCCATGGGGACCAGTACAAATTGCGGAAACTCACCCGCGTCGAAACGGCGGGCACCCTGGCGAAATTCGTCTCGGTACTCCACAAGCCGTGCGAAGTCTTCACTTCCCGCTCTTGTGAGCCATGATTGTTCGAGGGGCGTCCCCGAATCTCGCCATTTCGGTGCTACATAGAGGTAACCAAGGCCGTACGGACCGAGCAGCCACTTGTAGCCAACGGCTACAAGGAAATCTGGTTGCACGCGGCTAAGGTCCAGCGAACAAGCTCCGAGTGACTGGCTGGCATCAATCACTAGGCAGGCACCAACGGAACGTACTCCCGCACCAATGCGTTCAAGGTCGATCCTGCTCCCATCCGTCCAATGACTTTGCGGTAGTGCGACAACCGCGGTGTCTCGGGTGATGGCGGTCTCCAAAGCTTCGGTGTAGTTCATTCCACTCTTGCGCTCGACCGTTACGATGCGACCGCCTTTTTTCTTCGCGAGTTCGCGCCAAGCGTAAACATTGGATGGAAATTCCTGGTGGAGGAGGACGATGGTCTGCCCCGGCGAGAGCGGCACGTTCGCCGCTGCAGCTGCGATCCCGTAGCTCGCGCCAGGAATCAAGGCGATACCATCGCTCTCAACCCCCAACAATCTCGCGGCAAGATTTCGCAACTCTTCCGCTCCAGAGAACCATTCAGGCGCCGATAGTTTCCAGGGAGTTGTCTTTGCCCGAACCGCGTCCATTCCAGCGTCGGTAATTGATCGCAGTTGGGGCGCCATATTGGCGCAATTCAAATATGTGATGCCCGCGGGGATTTGAAACAGATTCTTGGCCTCCTCGATTTTGCTGTGGACAGTTAATGGAGCCGGCGTCAGAACTTGTGTATTCACCAGCTTTCTCCTCCCTCGGTAATTGCTTGATTATTGCTACTCCAAATCGCTCGACGAGCTGTCGCGAGGTGATGATCGTCGTGTTCAGCAACAAAATAGATCCAATCTATGATGCGCATTGATGTTTGCAGACGCGGATGAACCGCAGAGATTCCTACCTCTTCTTCCCTTAGGGCATCGAGCTTACGGACCAATTCTTCGCGACCAGAGCATAGCTGTCTGAGAATTTCCGCGATCGGTGTCCGGCAGTGGTTCCCGTGCTGCGTAGCACGGTTAGTGATGTCCGCCGCACACAACGCCGGTGCGCGCCGTAGAAACTCGCGCAGACGTTGCTCATCGAGTGTTTGCAGGTCGACCAGATGGCCAAGATGATCCTTCGCAGACCACTTCCCGTTTCGACGCGACGCTAATAGGTCCTCCGATATTCCCGCAACTAACTGTCTGGCTCGGGCCGGCGTACCTCTCAACCGCTCAAGTAACGCCGGGAAAACTTGGACGGGCAGGTCGAAGGTGAACTCGCGTTTCATCCACGCTAGGATCTCGATCATGTGCAATCCTATGATTCACTCAAATCGTTGCATGCCAAAGAGACTCGATATATGGCATAATTTAGGAATGGAAAGCCAACGACCTTAAAATCTTAGGCATGGAGGCAGTTCAGATATGAATAATGGAGGATTATTAGGAGATGCCACAAACCTCGAACTTCTCCGACTACTGGAGAATAATCCTCGCTCTTCCATATCGGAGCTTGCACGGCGCGTGGGAATGTCGAATCCGGCGGTCAAGGAGAGGGTCATTCGACTAGAGGAGAGCGGAATTGTGGCGGGTTACCGGCTCGACCTGAATGCAAAAGACCTAGGCTATGAAGTGATGGCCTTTATCAGAGTGCGGCCCCTTCCCGGCCACCTCCACAAGATCGCGGAACTCGCCCAGACAATTCCAGAGATTACAGAATGCCATCGCATCACGGGAGAGGACTGCTTCATCTTGAAAGTGTACGTGAAGCAAATCTCCAGTCTCGATCATGTGCTCGATCAATTTCTCGTTCACGGGCAAACCACAACCTCTATTGTCCAGTCCTCACCCGTTCCATCGCGAGGGCTGCCTTTGCCGGACACTCGTTGAGAAGATAGTTCCAGTCAGTGGGCGACCTGCCCAGTAGAAAGAGAATCGATGAGCGCCTGAGGGCTCAGCATGCGAATTGCGGTGATCAGTGATGTTCACGGAAATCGGCGCGCTTTTGATGCCGTGCTGAAGGATCTTGACCGGGTTTCGCCGGATCTTGTGATACATGGAGGCGACCTGGCAGCTAATGGCGCGCACCCGGCCGAGGTTATTGATCAGATTCGCTGCAAAGGGTGGCTGGGGGTCCGTGGGAATACGGACGAAATGCTTTGGGCTCCGGAATGCCTGCCGCAATTAGCCGGTCGATATCCGAAGTTAGCCTCAATCCTTCGCGCGTTCGAGGAAATGATTCCGGCAACTCGGGCGGCCATCGGGGAGCAACGCCTGCGCTGGCTTGAAACGCTCCCGCAGCGTCATTCTGTGGAAGGCATCACCGTAATTCACGCGAGCCCCGACAATCTCTGGCGTGCGCCATCGGACAAGGCCAGCGATGAAGAACTAAAAATCACTTACGCCTCTTTGGAGTGTCCAATCGTAATCTATGGCCACATTCATCGTCCCTACATACGACATCTTGACAGCATAACGGTTGCAAACACAGGCAGTGTCAGTCTTTCCTACGATGGCGATCCGCGAGCTTCTTATGTGGTGGTCGATGGACGGAAGATAACCATACGCCGCGTGGACTATGATCGCGAAAGTGAGGCCAACGAACTCTTGAATTCGGGCTTACCGCATGCGAAGTGGCTATCTCATATCTTGCGCGTCGGCCGATACTGTGCTCCAGAGGGATTAGATCCGGGCTCTCGCGAAGAATAGTGATCTGCCAACGGCGACTTTCAAGCCCGCCGTTCTCAGGTTTTGCCCTCCCGCAGGCATGTGGTCGCGGTCCCAAAACATACTGCACTATCTCGGGACCGGTCGGAAGCTTCCTGTATGTTCCAGCCAACGTGAAGCACACGATGGCTGCGGACGAGGATACAATCATCATTGGCACAGCCATGGGACCGTGGCACACAGATCATCCTTCGGTGCACCACCACTGAGATCGACTCGTTTGACGGCGAAACGTGTACGCCGCGCGACTCGTGGGAATCCGGATTGGAACGAACGGGCGTCTGCGCATCTCGTAACATCGAAGTTGATCGGATGGAAATGGCTGATGTGATAGCCAAGACTTAACCCTGCAAAGCATGATGTCCGATGGGGTCGCCACTGTCAGAACAGACCCTCGAGTGGGGATGAATAGACGGCGCATACTTACGCTAACGCCTGTTCTCGATAGTTGGCTTTGCGTGTGCTTGCAGGGTAAAGTGCGGGCTGCAATGGATAGCAAGTTCATCGGCCGAGAACTGTGGAAGCTGGTTCGCCCTGTTCCCAAGGACGCGGGTTGGACTTCCTTTTCTAGTCGCCCGGCCAGACGATTCAGCAATGCGTTGCACTGTTGTGGTCAATTGGTCGATTTATGAACATGTTTGTCGACCCCAATCTGTCATCGCAGACCATGAACGATTCACCGTTGCGTGAGATCTACGTCAGCACGGATATAGAAACCGACGGACCGGTCGCCGGAAAA
>Ga0306922_10000426_pt1 | contig 34752 bp, 37 predicted proteins | sample sta12Cox44000082_FD_203758 | JGI IMG/M metagenome (GOLD analysis project Ga0306922, IMG submission 203758) | Lab enrichment of tropical soil microbial communities from Luquillo Experimental Forest, Puerto Rico - statoxic.12C.oxic.44.000.082 (v2)... | ecosystem: Environmental > Terrestrial >... | reverse complement strand
GCTTTGCTCGAGGGTTAGGTTTTTTGCGTCAACGCCGGCGAGAGGCGGTCGATCGCACGGACCTCGCGCGCGGTGGAACAGGGACTTGAATATTGCTTTACAGGAGCGGCCTATCGTCCACTGGTTGTTAGGTGTCGGGTTAGCGCCGCTGCGAAGCAAAGGTTTGCTAAGTAGTATAGTTAACAGACGCAGAAACCGCTGTCGGCGATGAGTTGAGTTGGCACTAAATCCGTTAAGATTCCGTTACAAACTGCGCGATATGTTACGTATATTTGTTACAAAAAAAAGGTCACGTTAGGGTTGACAGCGACGTTTTCGACTGGCTAGGCTCAAAAGGTCCTACCTTCCACGCCTGGTTCCATCGGGGGAAACCAGGCCTGTAACGATCTTCATTTCTTTGCCTACCCAGTATTACTGGCGTGAGCGGCGCGATCTATTTGCCCGAGGCAAGGGGGTGCCAGCGAAGAAGGATCCGATGCAATGCCAATGCGTCGAGCGATCAGCATTTCCCTTGCGTGTTTGGTGACATCCGCCTGCGCGACGAGCGAGATATTAGAAGAGAGCAAATCCAACGACCCGGTCGGGACCCGCTGAGGAACGCCGGTCCCCTGACAGTCGCTCCAAGCGTGCCGAGCAGCGGCTCGCCAGTCTCGGGTGCGGCAGCATCGCCGACCCGGTTCGCACGGTTGGCCGCAGTCAGTTCGGTAAAGCTGTCTGGTATGACCACGTGGGCCGTGCGACCGCGAGCGGCGAGATCCTCGACACCGTCACTGCCACCGCCGCGCATCGCACGCTCCCGCTGGCCTCTTTCGCGAAGGTGACGAACCTCGACAACGGCCGCTCGGTCGTCGTCAAAATAAACGACCGCGGCCCATACGCTCGGGGTCGCATCCTCGACCTTTCTCCGCGTGCTGCCGACCTGCTCGACATGAAGGGAGCCGGGGTGGTGGCGGTCGTCGTCGAACCCTTGGTTAACGAACTGCTCGAACAGCCGCAGTATTTTAACTAAAGGCCATCCACGCCACGATCAGGCCCCGCCTTCCACCCCCACTCCGTAGCCGGCATCGGACAATGACGGCTATAGGGCATAAAGAGCGGTTCCTGCCGCCGAGGCCGAGCGGCGGCTGTGGGGTCGGTTAGGAGCCCTTCGCTGGAAGGCGCGGTAATGACAGGGTTGCGCCGAATCCGGACGCTGCGTCGCGGGAGGTTGCCGCCGAGAAGCTCTACACATAGCGGACCTTGCACTCAACCGGCACATGGTGTTAGCCGACGGCTCGCGTAGAAGACACAAATTTCTCACTCGTGGGCCAGCTCTTTTCCGCTGATCTAACATCAGATCAAGGCGCTCGTCCCTCACACCGACAGGCTCCGGTCTGTTAGGAATGCGGATTCCCGCGCCCGGCGGTGGTTATCAAACGACTTTGAGACCGCCCGCAAATGTTCGCGGCGATTGAACAGGGAGATTCGGAATGGAGAGGATCAGGTTCGCCGCCCGGATTTATCCTCCTGATCGCGCAGAGTACGCAGGCGGCGGGTATCGGACGTTGCGGCAAGCAATCCACGGCGCGCAGGCCGTGTGCAACAAGATCGGTGGGGCCGAATACCACATCCACAGGTGGTGTTCCGACACGGGCTATGGCGAAATCGTAGTCGGATCGAACCTTCCGAAAACCCGCCTGATGCGTCTCGCTATGCTCGCGTTTGGCGAACCCCGTGATCGCGATCGCCGGGGGCCGACATGATGGCAGACCACCTGGAAATAAAAAAAACGGCCGGCCTTACGGCATTTAAAGCGAGTAATCGTGTGCATGAAATCCCATCGATCACCGAATTGCCACCCCCGAACACAAGGTGGGTGGCTCGCCGCAAGGCTGCGGTCGTGGCGGCCGTGTCCAGCGGGATGATCACACTCGAGGAAGCGTGTCGCCGCTATCAGATGTCGGAAGAGGAGTTCTCTTCTTGGCGGCGTGCGTTCGAGAACTTTGGCATTCTCGGTCTACGCGCCGACTGCATTCAGCACGAGCGTGGCCATCGTCCCTTCCGACGGGCCGACCCGTCGCCCGGCCAACGCCACCGCGCTCGCGATTAGTGCAAGCGGTTTTGGGCGTGGTCGGCCGCTCATTGCCCCCATCACCCCGAGCATATAGGGGATGTCGGATAAGTCATGCAGGACAACCACGAATTTCCAATTTCAGTCTCGACGAAGTTTTTCGAAACGAGGTAATTAATCATGGTTTAGATCCCGACTATACGTGGATTAATGGCTATCTACCAATCATATGGGAGAAGGATCGATACTATATTGAAGCGTTCCTTGGCGACATTGCCGGCAAAATTGGGTTGGAGCTGGGCTGCAACGTAGGGGCGACAGCGATCATGCTGAGCCGATTAGGAGCGCGTGTGACGGCCGTGGACGTCGACAAGCGATATGTAGCGATTGCCGAGCGCAATGCGGCGCGATATGGGGAAGAGAAAATTCAATTCAGGTGGGTTCCAGCCGCCGCCGCATTACCATTTCCCGCCGGCAGCTTTGACTTCGTTACATGCGCCAGCGTCCTTGAGTACGTGAGCCCCCAACATCTCCCTGCCCTGATTAGGGAAATTGATCGCGTGCTCATCGCAGGAGGCGTGCTTGTCGTGCTCGGAACCAGTAACAGATTGGCACCTCGCGAGGTTCATTCTCGAGCCTGGTTGTCGAATTATATCCCAAGAAGATGGGACAGGTTGCTCCAGCCGCGGCGACGCGGCATCTTTCCTTGGCAAATTACGAAGATGCTGACAGGTTATGCTGACTTGGTCACCAATGACCGAAAGAGATACTTCAACGTTCGCAGGAAAACAGGTGATAGCCCGCCAAAAATCGTCGCTTTGAGAACGATTGCACTTGCCGGGCGTTTTCTCGGCTTGTCGTGTGGTGCGGTCACCCCCTCTTTCTTTCTGGCGTTAAAAAAGCCCGATTTGCAAACCACTGGAGAACATAAAGACGCCCGCGTCGCGCACAATTGTTAAGCGCGGATAGAGAAAACCCCCTCCGATCCTCGAATCCCGTGTAGAGCCCGGTTCCGGTATGGAATTGCCATCCGCCTTTTGCTCCCGCTTGGGCCGGCTTCCTCACCGATATCGCCCGTGGCGGCCGAGGCACATCCGCCTCGTTTTTAGGGATCTCGCGGGACAATCGGAGAGGCTCGCACACGACCAGCGCCATCTCGCTGCGGCACTCGAGTGGCTATGCCTTGCCCAGGATGTGTGCGATGGGCGATGGACGCTGGCGGCGTATCAGCCGGCTGGAGCTTCGAGGACGGCTGGTTGCCCGGATACCCCGAGGCCACAGGCTATATCATCGAGACCTTCATCGAAGCCGCGCAAGTCCTTGAACGCCCCGATCTCATCGGCCGCGCACATCGCATGATCGACTGGGAACTTGGCCTCCAGCACGCTGACGGCACCTTTCCCGGACATTACGGCGAACCCGGCAGCGAGCCCGTCATCTTCAATACCGGCCAGATCATCCACGGGCTGTTGGCAGGATATTTGCGATTTGGTCGGCAGGAATGTCTCGCCGCTGCGGTGCGCGCCAGCCTCTGGCTCGTTGAAAAGCAGGATGCCGATGGTTGTTGGCGGCGTAGTCAACACAACAACATCCCCCATACATATGACACGCGCGCGAGCTGGGCTCTTCTTCGCACCGGCTTGGTCGCACAGGAGCCAAAGCTTCAGATAGCGGCCGTGCGCCAGTTGGATTGGGCGTTGCACCAGCAGGAGGATGATGGCTGGTTTCGCAACAATGCCTTTAAGGCAGACGCTGCCCCTTTCACGCATACGATTGCCTATGCGATTAGCGGCTTTCTTGAAAGTGGACTCCTTCTGGGCGACGAGCGCTACTGGTGCGCCGCGCGAAAAGCCGCCCGGGCGCTCGCCAAAATCCAGCGCAGCGACGGCTGGCTCGCCGGCGCCTATAGTCGAAACTGGAGGCCACGAGCTTCATATTGCTGTCTTACTGGCGTTGCGCAAATGACCGTTAATTGGGCTCTGGCGGTCAGCTGTGGGGCAGTCGAGTTCGCGCACCATGCGCGCCTCGCCCTCGCCTATCTGAAGCGGCATCACCGCGTTGCGGCGCGGGATGCCGTAATCCGCGGTGGCATAGCCGGCTCCTATCCACTCTGGGGGGCTTATGAAAGATTCTGCTACCCCGCCTGGGCAGCTAAATTCTTTGCCGATGCTATAATTTCAGTCGGGTGCATCGCAGGATGAGCAGGTTGAGGGTCGTGATCCTTTGCGGCCGCTCGCCGTCATCTGTACGTCGCTAATCGCCTATGCGAAGTGGCAGTGCCGCTGGCGATCGTTCAAGAGACTGGCGGAGATTGAGCCTCAACAATGCGGTCAGCTCTGCGGCCGGTTAACCTCTGGCCAAAGGTTTCAAGGCGAATACGCGAGCGCATGCATAGCCGCAGCGAGGAGGAGGCCAATTTCTTCTTCGGTGAAAACAAACCGGCTTTAACCAGGGCTGACCTGACGACGACGAGGCGACCTTGTTCTGGCGTGGGGTGCGAGACAGTGCCGAGGTCTATGCGCAATGCTTGGAACGGCTCGAGCGAGCCGCCGGGCCTGCGGCAGCCTGAGAAAGGCCGTCTCTATCTCTTCCGGCAAAGAACTTTACGGCACGAGCGTCAGCTCCGAGCCAAGCTGGCAGCCGGTCTGTTGAAGGGCGTACAATTCCCGGTTCGCGTCCGTTGGTTTCCGTCGACGTCGGACGCGCCGGAAACGCGCAGGGATCTTGGTGCGTATCACAGGGCACGCCCACGCCCCTGGAGACCCCGATGCCCCTGCTCGGTTGCCTTCACCAACTCATAGTGCACGATCTCACCGCTGAGATTTTACAGCTGATCGCCGACGCGACGCCGCCGCCGGACATTTCTCACGTCGAGATCGCTTTTGAGGCGCTCGCCGGGGCGACTGCCGCGGTCATCGCCGCAAGCCGCGACTATCCCGCCGCGCGCGATCGCTTCACCGAGCTTCTCGACGCGGCGTTCGCGCTCAAATGCACGGACCATGCAATCCAATAGACCCCTAGCCCAACGGCAGCTTTCTCCAACCCAACTCGGCCGGTGCCTAACCCGCCAGCAAGGTCTCTTAAGGGGCAATCTTCTGTATTCGTTGATCGCCGAGGCAGTGGCGGGATTGCGCCGAATTCCGGACCTTTCCGCCTTCGCCCTGGATCGGGGAGGTTCGGCGCATTTCCCGCCGTCGCTCACCGAGCTGATATTGGCGAAGTTTTTGAAAGCCGGTCATTCATTGCCCCGCGATGGTTGTGTCCCTCGGAGTGGTGTAGGAGCTGTGGGTAAGTAGCCCGCCGCAGCGACCGCCAAGAGTCTGGCGGCGGTGGGCTACTTATCCACAGCAGTGGTCATCGTGAATCTCCGGTAGGGTTTGGTTGGAACTTGCTCAACCGAACCGAGGATCCGACGATGACCGACGAGATGATGAGCCTTCGCACCCTGCTGGGGAAGAGCGCCGATGCTGGCTCCGCGACGACGCATCTTCCAAGGCTGTGGATCAGTGATATTCTGCAGGCGCAGGTATCCGGTGCACGTCGACCGAGCATATCGCTATCGGAATAAAGAGAAAGCTTTCATCGTCGGCGAGGTCGCCTCGGCGTGAGTTCGTCGATGATTTTCGCGTAATGTCTGCTCGCTTCGATCGAGCTGGCCAAAATGTAATGGTCGCGTGTCGTGTTGAGTGAGGCATGGTCGAGAAGGCGCGCCGCGAGCTCGATTTGGCCAGGAAGGGAAACCGCGATGGTTGAGGCGGCGCAGTGGCGAAGCCGGTGCGGCGGAATGCGATGTCCAAAAGCCGCCTCGGTGCGTCCGGCTACACCGCGATCGGCACGGTATGCAACCTCGCCGCCCGGCTTTGTGCCGAGGCCAAGGATTGCCAGATCCTGGTCAGCAGCCACATCGCTGAAGCGGTCAAAGCGGTTGTGAGGCTGGAGAATCTCGGAAACCTTGAGCTAAAAGGTCTTAGGAGACCGGTTGCGGCATTCAACGTCGCGCAGAGCACCAGCGCGGCGGACCCTCGTCCCAATTTGACCGTGGTCGCGAGCGGGCCGAAGGCCTGATCCCGGACAACGCGAAGGTGTCAAAGCCACCCGACCTCGCCGTTCCTTGTGGGTACTAGCAAGGTCTCCTAAGGGTCGAGAGTCGCCCTCCGAACCGGGTATCAAGCGTCAGATTTGCACCACTAGCGTATGAGGATTACGTCGCGTGTTCTGTTGGGCACGACCGGCATCCCGAATTTCTCCCACATTGCATCTCGGTCAACCTTGCCGATGTGAGGCGTCGGGGTGCTCGAAGGAAATCTTCTATTTCGACCGGGTTTGGGTCAATAAAGCTATTCGCGGATATCTTCGCTCTCCAGATAGGGAAAATCGGCGAGTATTTCGGCCTCGCTAATACCGGCTGCGAGAAGAGCAAGGACGTCCTTGACCCTGATGCGCATGCCGCGGATGCAAGGGCGACCGCCGCATTGGTTCGGATTGAAGGTGATGCGATCCATGGCGGAGAACCTGGCCTTCGTGCCGCGTACAGTAAAGGCAGTGTAGGTCTTCGCCGACAGCGGACGAGGCCGGAACGGACCTGATTTCGGTTCCATGCTGCCGGTTCCGGTAATATTCTGAGAGGAGTTCGTCCCTCTGCCAGGAGGTTGCGCATGGGCGAGGTATGCCGAACCACAGCGGGCGTGCTGGCGCGCGCCTTTGTCGGGGTGCTCGCCTGCCTAGCCTTGAGCGGCTGCCCGGGCACTACCGGCGGTGTCACCGGCAACGATCCTGCCACCGCCGCCGAGGGCCAGTCGGAGACCGCGGCGGCCAGCAGCTATGTCGGACATAACCGAATCGTGGTGGCGTTTAACGACGAGACGAACTCAAAGTCCAACATCACCTATACGCCCACCAACCGTACTACGCTCGCCGGCGCGAGCCTGATGGGCTGGTCGTATTCCGACGACAGCGGCACAACGTGGATGTATGGCGGCAAGCTGTCGCCGCCAAAGGGCTGGGCGGTGCTGTGGGGTGATCCGGCGATCACTTCGTCGGGCGCCAATTACAACACCGTCTTCCTCTCCAACCTCGCCGTTCCGACATCGAAGAATCCGGCCGGCGGCATCCAGGGCTACCTCTATTACGACAGCGGCGCGTCGTATATCGGCGGCGCCTGCATCGCCAAATCGACCGATGGCGGCGCACATTTTGCGATTTACCAGTGCGTGAGCAACACGGCACCCGTCGGCGCCTTCCCGGATTCGACGAACGGGCATTTCTATGACGGCGGCAGCATGGCTTCGAACCCGTCGGGCGAGATCTATTCCGCTTACAACGATGTCTATACTGGGCAGATCGATGTTTGGCGCGCGGCCAACGAGAATGCGCTGTTCCAGCTGATGCCGCCGCCGTTTGCCGGCCTGACCGTGGCGACGCATCCGCGGCTGCGCGTCGGGCAGGACGGCTCGCTCTATGTCGGCGCCGTGATCCGGACCAACTCCAACACGCCACTTGTATATCTGAACCGCTTCGCGAACGGCACCTGGGGAAGGCCCACCCAGGCGAGCAACCCGACCCTGGGCTATCCCTTGATCGACCTCAATTCGTCGGTCGCGGGATCGGAGCTGACGATCCGCGCCGGGCCGCAATTCGCCTTCGATGTGGGCGCTGCGTCGACGGGGGGGAACGATGCGATCCGTCTGCTCTACACGCGGCAGGACAATCCGACGAACAACTCGCCATTCTACATTGACGCCTTCGCGTGCGCGGCCGACTTGAGCAACTGCCACCCCGTCGAGGGCTGGAAGATCGGCCCGAGCGGGCCAAACGAGACCCGCCTTGACCTGTTCAATCCCGACGTCACCGCCTGGATCGGCTTCGTAGGCCTGCCGCCGAGCTGGCAGGGAACGTTCGTAGAGCGTTACGGGCAAAGCGTGACAAGCACCAACCTCACGCGCATGACGCTAGGCTATGTGAATGGCAACGCGCTGGCGATCCCGGTGGATATCCTGAGCAACACGCCGGCCTGCTCGGACCAGCGGGGTTATCTGGGCGATTACGACGCGATGCTGCTGACCGGCTTCCAGGGCACGGCCGGCGTCTACATGCGCTTTTATACCAACTCGAACGCAGGCTGTACGTTGCGCTGGGAATTCGTCGGCCAGCAGCAGCATGTCGGGTCCGTGCAGTACCAGTATTAGAGAGGCGCTGTCGGGCGCCCTCTGGGAGGACTGGGCCATGTGCCGAACGCTGAGATCACTCCGCCCGCTACGCGCGGTGTTGCTGACGGTACTGATCGGTTCCTGCATGGCGCCGGGCGCGACGCAGACCCATCGCGACGAGCCGGCGAATTTGCAGGCCATCTCCTCCGTCCCGCCGCCGATCACGCCGCTGGCGCGGCAGGCACCGCCTCTGGTCAACCGGTCACTGCTGGCAAGCCGCGGGAGCTGCGCGCCGCGCCACAGGAACGGTCTGACCGGGAGCTGCGTCAATAACCAGCCGTGCCGCGGCTTCGCCGTCGCCGCGCCGCGCGGCGGCGTGGAGTGCGCCTGCTTCGCGATTGCGGGCGGCTGCGCCGAGGGCCAGCGCTGCGACCTCGAGGAGAAGACCTGCAAGCCGGAGAACGCGCCACTGTTCGGCAGGCCCGCGGCAGATTGACATGTCACGCAACTGCGCCGCCAAGCGACGCGCGGCAATGGCGCACCCGCCGCCCGAGCGGCTGATCCCGGCGCCAACTGCGGCATGAAATATATCCCAGCGATCTCGCCTTTGCCGAGCTCAAGGCATTGGCCGAGGATGCAGCGATCGTCCGCCACGAGCTGACCGGCTGAGGCGCCGCTCGCTGCCGATGCCAAACCCTAGGCGATCCGGGTGTCGGCCGATTCATCTTTGTGACATGGCTTGATTGATGTAAGGAAATCCTTACTCTTTGATTTCCGCGTGACACCCCGGAATTGGTCATGATCACGAGCAAGATTACCAGCAAGGGCCAAACGACAGTCCCGCAACCAGTCCGAGCGGCCCTCCATGTGGGTGAGGGCGATGAACTGGCTTATCGGATCGAGGGTGACCACGTCATCCTGACCAAGGCGCGGCGGGACCCGATCGACGACCCCTTCGCTACCTTCCGTGAGTGGTCATCCGAGGCGGACCAGCGCGCCTATGGCGATCTTTGAGGTATGGGACATCGTCAAGGTTCCGTTCCCGTATACGGACCGGCCGGTTCGACAGCGCCGTCCTGCGCTCGTCGTTGCCGCCGGAGAGATCGAGACGGCGCACGGCCTATTATGGCTGGTCATGATCACCAGTGCCGAGAACCGGGGCTGGCCGGGTGACATAGGCATATCGGATCTCGGCGCCGCCGCCCTCCCCGCCCCATCGATCGTGCGCCCGGCGAAAATCGCCACGGTGGATGCACGAGATGCGCAGCGGCTCGGCACGCTGCCTGGTGCCGATCGAAAAGCCGTTGCAGCCGGTTTGCGCGCCATCCTCGGCGCCGTGCTCGAGACATCCGAGAGAAAATAGCACTGTCGTCCGAGCCGCTTTGCGACCGCACTTGCGGAGGTCGATCTCGACAACCCCGCGACCATGCCCGGGTTGAATTGTTGCGCGCCTACACCGACCGGCGGATCAAGATCACCCTCCCCGGCCCGTTCACGATGTCGCGCCAGGCCACGCGCTTCCGATAGCTACCCCCGCCCGGGTAGACGCGCCCCGGACACGGTCGATCAGCGCCATCGGATCCCGACCCGATCGGCGGGGATCAAGTTTTCTTGTTTTCGTGAGACGACCCGATCGCGCAGAGCTTGACAGTCAAGCCGAGTTCTCTTTATGTTCTTTTCTTACATCGAGTACCTCGTCGAAATGCCGCAGATGAACGGTCGGGATGGAAACCACCATCCTCCATGCAGACCTGGATGCCTTTTATGCCTCGGTCGAGCAGCTGCTCGACCCGTCCTTGCGCGGAAAGCCCGTCGCGGTCGGTGGAGGGGTTGTGCTCGCCGCTTCTTACGAAGCCAGAGCCGTGGGCGTCCGCGGCGGCATGCCAGGACGGCGGGCCCGTGAGCTCTGCCCGCAACTTACCTTTGTCAGCGGCCATTTCAAGGAATACGAACGGCTGGGCGATGCCGCCATCAAGGTGGTTAGTGATTTCACACCCCTCGTCGAGCGGATTTCCATCGACGAGGCCTTTGCCGACGTGGCGGGCTGCACAGGTCTGTTTGGTTCGCCCACCGAAATTGCAAGGACGATCCGCCGCCGTGTGCGGTCCGAGCTTGGCCTTCCGATCTCGGTTGGCGTCGCGCGCACAAAGCACCTCGCGAAAATTGCATCGCAAGTGGCCAAGCCGGATGGGCTGGTCGTCGTCGCTGCCGACACCGAACTGGACTTCCTGCACGACCTGCCCGTGGAACTGATGTGGGGAGTTGGCCCGATCACCAGGGCACGGCTGGCCGAAATTGGCGTGCTTACCATTGGGCAGTTGGCGAAGACGCCGGGATGGTCGCTGGAGCAGTTACTCGGTCCCGCGGCGGGAGAAAAGCTGGCGGCGCTGGCGTGGAATCACGATCCGCGGGAAATCAGGACGCAGCGTCGCGCGCGATCGGCGGGAGCACAATCAGCGCTGGGCAAGAAGCCTGCCGAAGAGAGGGTTTTCCGACCCACGCTGTTTCATCTGGCGGACAGGATCGGTGCCCGGCTTCGGGCCAAATCTCTCTCCGCTCGGACGGTGACAGTCCGCGTTCGCTTTGCCGATCTCCACTCCGTCACCCGCTCCGTAACGCTTGACGCGCCGATTTCGGCGACCGCGATCCTTGCCGAGATCGCCGAGGAACTTGTGCGCACGGTCCTCGCGCAGCACCCTGACGAGAAGAACATCTCGCTCTTGGGGATCTCCGTGTCGCATCCCGAGGAGGACTCGGCAGTACAGCTGGAACTCCCGCTTGGGCTTGAAGACGAGGGGCGCCGCCCCGGTAGCAAGAAAGGCATGGCACGTTGGGCGGCCGATCGCGCTGTCGACAGAATCCGCGAGCGCTTCGGATGGGGAGCGGTCGGATACGGATCGGTCGCGTTGGGAATGTTCCACTCCGTTCCGGACGAGTTTCGCGCACTCGCCGAACAGGAGTTGTGACCAGCGCGCCTGCAGGCTGCTTCGCCATGCCTACCGCGCCCGGAAAGAAACCGAGATCAGACACGGCAGAGATCGAACGTCGAGGCCGGCGGGTTTCTTCACGCGATCTTCACGATGCGCGGATCCTCGGAGACGATTAAGGGCGCCTTGCTGTTGAGAGCGCCGCCATCTCGAGCAACGCAACATCAAATGGAACTGCGCCCCAGTGAACCGTACGGCGCACCCAAAATATCTCTTACGGTCAATGTGTTACTAAACCATGGTGCCCAAGGGGTGACGCTAGCCCTGGTACCACGGACAGCACAGGTCTCGGGATCTTCACCCGGTAGCACCCGGAAGAGCCCGGGCTCGAAGTCGCACCGGACGATGCGACGCGGTTTGCAATCCGCGACACCGCGACAAGCCGAAAGGCTACGCGTTCCTGCCGGAGCTCACCGCCTCGAAGGTCGAGCAGATCTCGATCGAAGCCGCCCGCCCCAATCTCGATCTCACGAACCTCGACGGCCTCGGCGACAAGACCGTGATCTTCGCCGTCATCAGCGTGGGCGACCGGCAGCCCGAGACGCCCGAGACCCTCGCCGCCCGCATCCGCGCCGCATTGGTACACCTGCCGCCGGAGCGGCTGATCCCGGCCTCGGATTGCGGCATGAAACACATCTCGCACGAGGTCGCCTTCGCCAAGCTCAAGGCGCTATCCGAGCGTGCGGCGATCGTCCGGCACGAGCTGACTGGAGCGTAGTCGGGCTTTTTCGGGGTCCGGATGCAAGATCTGGAGCCGCGGTGGATGTATTTAAATTCGCACAGATCTGTGCGATATCACGACATGACGGGGCACGCGTTCGAGAGAAAAATCAGAAGACTTGGTCGTATCCGCGGAGTGAGTGTCTGCTTTGATCGCGGCCCCGGCAAGGTAGCCACGGGCGCCTCTACTATGGCGAGCGGTTCACGACGCTGAAGGACCGCACAAAGGAAATCGGTCCCAGCCTGCTCACTGCGATGCTCCATCAACTCGGGCTGACGAGAAGAGATCTGGAGGACTGATGATGGCTCTAGGCTACAGACATACGATGGAGCGTCAGGAGAACGGCTGGTGTTTCGTGCGTTTCTCGGAGATTCCGGAAGCGCTCACCGAAGGCGAAACCGAAGAGGAAGCCCGCACCAACGCCATCGATTGCGTCATCACCGCACTCGAGGGATACATGAAGGCGGGCAGACCGATTCCGCGACCGTCCGTGCCTGGCCCCGGGCGCGACCGTGCGGTGTTGCCGTCGCTGGTGACCGCCAAGTTGGCGGTTTACGAGACCATGCGTCGTCGCGGCTGGTCCAAAGTCAAGCTGGCCAATGAGCTCGGCGTCCCCGAAAACTCGGTGCGCCGGCTAATGGACCTTCGCCATAGCTCGCAAATGGGGGTTGTGGACGCGGCGTTGGCGAAGATGAACGCCGAGCTGTCGATCGATCTGCCGAAGATACGTGCACGGCGGAGGGCCGCATAAGCGGCTCGCGAGCGGATAGGGCCCAGCCGCAGAGTCGTCGAGCGTGTCGAGCGCCCGCGATGCAGGCGTGCTCCGGCGGTGCTATTCTGATGCTACCTCTCGGGCATGGGAAATCGCTCGCTTCGCCGGCGCCCGGGCGGCAGCGATAGGGAGGATACCGCAATGAGGAACGGCTACAGGATCGTCGACATCGACACCCACGTGAACCCGAGCTACGACACCTTGGTCAAGTATCTCGATCCTTCGGCCCGCTCGCGGGTCGACGAGTTCCGGCCTTTCGTGCGGACGCGGAGCGCGGACGGGACCACCACGCGCGTCCTGCACGTCGCCCCCTACCCGTTCGACCGCTTTCCCGGCGAGGCGCCGCAGGAAGCGATGGTGGTGGCGGGCGGCAAGGGTGCCCTCGAGGGCCGCGTCACTCGCGCTTCGAGCCATCATCGCGTGCCGCCCGCGGCCGGCGTCCAGGACGAGAATGTCGATGACCGCATCAAGGATATGGACACCGAAGGCCGCGACGTCGACTTCCTGATCCCCGGCACCTGGGCCACGGCGGCGAGCGGGCTGCCCGACATCACCCTGACCGAGGCGCTCTATCGCTCCTATCACAATTACATTGCCGCCTATTGCCAGTCTTATCCCGGCCGCCTCAAAAGCATGATCCTGGTGCCGGGCGGCGATGTCGACTGGGCCGTCAAAGAGGTGGGGCGCCTGAGGAACGAGCCGTGGGTCGCGGCGGTGTGGCCGCTGCTGCCCGAGGGCAAACCGATCGATCATCCGGATCTGGCGCCGCTCTGGGACGAGATGAACGATGCCTATCTGCCTATCCTCTTCCACAGCTTTTTCTATGAGCCGCCCTATTTCCCGGGCTATCGCGACATCTGGGGCAATGCCGTGGTGGCGCGCACGGCGGCCCATCCCTGGGGTGCGGCACGGCTCCTCTCCTACCTCATCGTCGGGCAGATCTTCGACAAATACCCCAATATCCACGCCGGTGTGGCCGAAGTCGGTCACGGCTGGCTGCCGCACTGGGTGATCCGGCTCGGCGAGATGATCCGCTATGTCTCGGGCGCCACCCCGCCGCTCAAATACGCGCCGATCGAGTACGTGCAGATGGGCCGCTTCCGCTGCGGCGCCGAGCCCTTCGAGGGTCCCGCGATGACCAAGGCGGTGATCGACATTCTGGGACCGGACGTGCTGATGCACCAATCGGATTACCCGCACGGCGAGGCGCATTTCCCGGACACCGCCCAGATGGTGCTCGACTGGCCGATCTGGAAGGAACTCGGCCGTAACGTGCTGCAAGGGCACATGGCCGGCAATGCGGAGCGGTATCTTCGCATGACGTGAGCGCCTCGATCGGAGCCTTATCGGTAGCCCAAGCGGTTGGCGAGATCCACGACCATCTGCCAGGACGACGGCCCTTCCGTCCAGCCCGTAGGCTCTTGGACAGAGCCAGGTACCGGTACCTTGTGAGGTATCGGATCACGCAGGAATGCCGGATCATTTCCGCCGGTGACGCCACTGCCAGCGGCTCCGAAACCAGCGAACGGCGAGGCTTCGGGGTGCGTCATTGCCGCAATGGCGTCTGCACCGGTGCGCAGTCCAAGCCATGCGGCAATCGCTGCGAGCTGATGACGCATATCGTTGAGAACGTCCTCCGCTCTAACCCGCTTATAGCGATCCGGCGGCAGATCGGCGGCGAAGCGAAGAATGCGGCGGTGGGTTTCGTACCATGCCGCGACACCGGACATCGGCTGACCGTCTTGCCGATAGCCCGGCAGAATCCGATTGAAGTGCTCTTGAATCGAGCGCTGCGTGGTTCCGGGATGTCGGGTCAGATGCAGGTATCGAGCTCTGGGGTAGGCTGCCGCCAGACGGGCCAACGCAGTGTCGGTCTCGACATTCTCGGGTGACTTCTCAACACAGCCGCTGGGTTGAAAGCGTTCCAATAGAATATCGAGCACGTCGGCGCCGGACCAAGCGGAGCGCTCGCGCAGCCACGCGCGCGCCAGGGCCAACGACTGGAGCTGCTGGTTGCCAAACAGGTATTCCGCCAGCGCGCGGATCAGGCCCGGACTGCGGTGCGTGACGCCGCGCGCGATCCAGAACGCGGGCAACGACGCCTCCATATCGCCGACGGTCGGGCAAGCGAACAATTTCAATTCGGGAAGGCCCGCGAGATCCGGGTGCTGACCCAGCATCGTGCTGATAACGGAACTATACGAGCGGGCCGGCGCCAGCACGAAGAGCGGCGCAAATCTATTGGGGTCGCGCGCCGCGTGCACTCCGGCGCGTCCACAGAGATTTTCAGTGAACTTGCGGTGCAATGACCGGACCGGCCGCCGCACTATCGAGGCTTGCGTCACGCAGCAGATAGATATTCTCTGCTATGAAGCTGTTGCGCAGCGAGATCAGTCGCGCGACGTTGGCCTCGCAATACTGTTGCACGGCAGCAGCATCGAGCAGTGATCTATCGCCGGCCCCGAACGCGATAGAGGACTCCTCGACCAGCCTGAACAATTGCTCGTTGCTTTCCTTGGTCAATGACTGCAACGCGAGGCGATACGGTTCGATACCATCGACCCCCGGGACCAGCCGGCGCACCGTTTCCAGCTCGTCCCACGCGTAGTTCAACTGATAGGAGAGCCCTTCGCCGTGAATCCACGGGCGTACGACTTGGCTGAGCAGACGGTGATAATCGTTGAGACGGGGATTGAGAAACACGTAGTCGGGGTGCGTGAGGTCGCCCCGCAGACGCCCTTCCTTCTGTAGTTGATCGCGGATCGGGGTACCGCCGTACGGCAGCATGCGACTGAAGGCCGCTGCCGCCGAGCCGTCACCGACGATCCGGCGCAGAAATCCGATGTTCTCGCGGACCGACTCGAACGAGCTCGACGGGTCGAACAGCATAAAGCCATAGCCAAAGAGAATACCGAGCTGCTTTAGGGTTTGGACTCCGGTCAGATTTTGTTCGACTGTCATTTGTTTGTGGAGCACTTCGAGCCCGGCCTCGACCCCGGATTCGATGCCCATATAGACGAGAAACAAACCGGCCTCGCGCAGCATCGCAAATAAATCGGCCTCGACATACTCGGCGCGGCAGCTGATCTTCCAGATCGTCCGGTCGGCGAGGCCGCTGTCGTGCAGTCGCTCGGCAAGCTCGGTAGCCCATCGCCGTCCGACGGCGCGCCAAAGCGGGAAATCGTCATCTTGAAAGAGGAAGATGCGCACCTGGCGATAGCGTTCGAGATCCAGCATTTCTTCGATGACTTTTGCGGGTTTGCGGACGCGGACGACCTTGCCCGGCGCGGTACGGTAGAAGGTGTGGATCGAACAGAAAGAACAACGGCGGGCGCAGCCGCGGCTTGCCAGGAGGGGAAGCGTGCAAAACGCGCCGAGCCTGTCGGCCTCGTACGGGCGATGCGGAAACGGCAGAGAATCAAGATCGGCAACAAGCGCTCGTGCCTCGGTCTCAATGACCCGGCCGGCGTCCGAGTAGACGATGCCGTGAATGTCGCACCAGTCTTTGCCCGCTTTGAGCCGCTCGACCAGCTCAAGCAGGGTTTGCTCGCCCTCGTAGCGTACGACGCTGTCGAGCTCAGGGAAGTGCGCGAGCAACTCGTCGTGGCAGAGGCTCGCGAAGTGACCGCCGATTGTGAAGTGGCTGCTGATCCCGACGCCACGAAGGCGGCTCGCAACGCGGCGGAATTGCGGCAGAAAAGCCTGGAAAATCAGCGAGAACCCGACGACCAACGGCTGCCGGCCACTCAGGCTAGCCGCTATCTCAACCGGCCCGTCGCGGACATCGACCATGTCTACGGTATGACCGTGCTGCTGCAGCACAGCCGCCAGATAGCCCATACCCAAATTGCCCTGGTCCTGATACCCGACCAGGACCACATCCACCCGATTTGGGGACATGATCAGCGCAAAGCCGTGGCTGGCTAGCGAGCCGGAGCTTAGCCGCCGGACTGAACGCCCGCGATAATCTGAGCGGCTCTGCCGAACCCGTCGGCGAGCGCCCGGTAAAGCGCAGCCGCGGTCTCAAGGCGCACGACTGTAATCTGGTTTTGCACCTGATCGGAGAGCTTGTATTCCATATCGATGGAATCCGTTATCGGTCCACGGCCACCCCATCGCCAAACCGGCGCAACTTCTCGGATCCTCTCTTCAGGTGTCGGCATGTTGATCCTCCCCTCTATCGTTGCGAGCGCGACGACGCCATCGTGGTCGGCGGTGAAGCGTCACGTGACATTCGGGCCCGCGTGTCGCAGGCCGTCATTCGGACGCGGGATTAACCTAGCAGGTATTTCGATGTCAAGTTCTGGTAGCGTTTCTGGCAGGGCGAGCCGCGGCCGGTAAACCTGAAGTTGGTCGCCGTCGACTTCTGCCCCGCGCTCGCGTCGATTGCGGCCGATCCGTGTGTCAGGGACCGACACCGTGGCCCCCATCGGGGGCATTCACACAAATGCCCTCCGGCCGGCAAAGGAAATCCTTCTTAAAGTCGGTGCAGGCCGGGAGCATCAGAACCAATCCCAGGACGATCCCGTAAAGCACGGGGTACGTCACACCGGTTTCATTCTCCCCGACATCAGCTTACCCCGTCTGGGCGAGCACCGAGCACGGATCGGATAATTCAAATAAGTGACGGGGAAGCACGTCATCACGGCAAACGCTTAGTGCATTACCTGGCTATTCCTGCTCCACTTCGTGCTCCGTCCAACCCGGCTCCTGACGGTCGCCGAGATCAGACTCCAGCGCTCCGATACGGGTCAGGTCCAAGACCGGCGTGCCGTCATCTGCCGTCGTCACAGCGTCGGCATAGCGCATGCCAAAGCGTATATCCTTGGCCACATAGGTGTGGATCGCATGCACCGTTGTCGCAAGGATCGGGTCGCGCACTTCGACCATCGCGAACACTTGCGCGTTCGCCGCGATCGCTCGGGCCATGTCGTAGCCATGCAATGGGCTGTGCTCGTCCAGCACATGCATCAGTGTCCAGAAGAGGGGAAAGATCGGAATGTGCGCCCGCTCGAGAGGCAGTTCCTGCGCGCGGTGGAATATCTTGCCCTCGGCGCTCGTCTCGGCGAGCAGAACGTTCAGCTGCGCCCGCGCATCCATCAGCACCGTTGTGCGCCCGTTGCCGATCCGCAGCATCAAGGTCGGTTTGCCGTTATGGGTCGCTACCACCGGGTTGGCGGCAAATACCAGCTTGGCTCGCGGCCGCGAGAAGCGGACAAAGGTAAGGCCCGTCAGGATGGCAATGAACGCGAGCCCGCATACGATTTCGATCGCCGCGACCACATGGCCGTAGAGCGTCGCCGGATACATCTCGCCATAGCCGACCGTCGCCAAGGTCTCGATGCTGAAGAAAAAGGCGTCGGCAAAGCTGCCCGGCCGGGCGTGCGCCACCGAACCGGGAACCGCCCAGAAAAGAGTAGCGAAGACGACATTCGCCGACAGATAGAGTGCGAGCAGCGCCGCGAGAAATCGCGGCCAGGTCAAGGCAATGGCGAGATGGTAGGGATCGCGCAGATCGAAGCGCGACACGCCCTTTTTTTTGAACTCGTAGGTGCCGAGGCGAACCCGCGCCAGTCTGTCGCCCGGCCCACGCTCGATCTGAGTGTAAGTGTTCCGCTTCTTTTTCATTCGGCCTATTGAACACCAGGGACGAGTTCAACGCTGCCGCTCAGGAACAGCGTGCGCCGTCCGGCGTTAGCGGCCGGAGGAGGACCACCATGAAATCCAGGCTCAATCCCTACCAGGCCGCCCCCGAAGCGATGAAGGCGGTGGTTGCGCTCGAGACCTATGTCCAGGGCAGTGGTCTCGAGCCTACCATGATCGAGCTGATCAAGATGCGCGCTTCGCAGATCAACGGCTGCGCCTATTGCCTGCATATGCACGCCCGCGACGCCCGCGCCAAAGGCGAGAGCGAGGAACGGCTCTATTTGCTCGACGCGTGGCGCGAGTCGCCGCTCTATACCGATCGCGAGCGCGCGGCGCTGGCCTGGACCGAGGCGGTGACGTTGGTCTCGCAAACCCGCGTGCCGGATGAGGTGTACGAAGCAGTGCTCAGCCAGTTTTCCGAGGAAGAGCTTGTCAAGCTCACCGTTGCGGTCGCCGCGATCAACGCCTGGAACCGCATCGCGATCAGCTTTCGCGCGGTTCATCCGGTGCGTAAGGCGCAGGCGGCCTGAGTCTCCGATCGCCAGACCTACTCTGGGCGCTCAAGCTCTTCGATCGCGGCCTTGAGGAAACGCGCTGCTTCGCCGCCGGTGACCGCACGATGGTCGAAGGTCAGCGACAACGGCAGGAGGCGATGCGCGACGAGCTTGCCGTCGGCCACGACCGCACGCGGCGCGATGCGGCCAGCGCCGAGAATCGCAACTTGCGGCGGTACGATCACGAGTGCGGCGAACCTCCCCCCGAACATCCCGAAATTCGACAGGGTGATGGTTTGGCCGCGCAGCTCGGCGAGTGGCACCGATCGCGCCCGCACGTCCCGTTTCATCGCTTCGACCCCGCGCCGCAGATCGGCGGCATCCCGGCCGCCGACATTGCGCAGCACCGGAACGAAGAGCCCGTCGCCGGTATCGACGGCCAAGCCCAAATCGATTTGCTTGATCAGACGGCGCTCCATGTTGCGCCCGTCGTACCAGGCGTTGAGTTCGGGAACCGCGCTACAGCCGGCGACCACCGCACGGACCAGCCGGATCGTCGTATCGCTGCCCGGCGCCCAAGCCTCGATATCGGCCTCGTCGGATACCGTCGCCGGCACGATCTCCGCATGCGAGCGGGTCATATTGACGGCCATCGCCCGGCGCACGCCGGCGAGCGGCTCGGCCGGGCCGGCGTCGGTCAATGCCCGCGCGGCGCGCTCGACATCGGCACTGGTCACGGTACCGCCGGGGCCGCTCGCCGCGACGATCTTCAGATTGACGCCGAGCCGCTGTGCTAAAGCTCGTACCGCCGGTGTAGCCCTGACGGCGGCGGCGCCAGCCGGCGCTGCTTCGGCGGCCCGGGGAGCTGGCGCGGTAGCGGTCGCGAGTTCGCCGACCACCGTGCCGGTATCGACGCGCGGGCCTTCGTCGAATTCGACCAGGGCGGCGCCGACTTTGACGCGCTCGCCCGGATGAGCGTGGAGCCGGGCGATCCGGCCGGATTGCGGCGACGGCACCTCGACCACGGCCTTCTCGGTCTCGACCGAGACGAGCGGCTGGTCGGCCACGACATGATCGCCTTCGGCGACATGCCAGGCGACGAGCTCTGCCTCTTGCAGGCCTTCGCCGAGATCAGGAAGGACGAAGATGCTCATGGCTTTATTGATAGGGTAATACCCGCCGCACCGCGGCAAGGATGCGGGCCTCACTCGGCAAATAATGCTGCTCGAGCCGCGGCAGCGGCATCACAGTGTCCCAGCCGGCGACCCGCTCGATCGGGGCGAGCAGCGAAACGAGCCCGCGCTCGGCGATCCTCGCGGCGATCTCGGCACCACACCCGCCGGTTAGCGGCGCCTCGTGGACGATGACGCAGCGGCCGGTCTTCGCGACCGATTCCAGGAGGCTGTCCGTGTCGAGCGGCTTCAAGGTGGCGACGTCAACGACTTCGGCGCTGACCCCCCCGGCGGCCAGCGTGTCGGCAGCGGCCAGCGTCTCCTTGATCATCGCCCCCCAGGTCACGAGCGTGATGTCGGTGCCCTCGCGCAGCACAAAGCAGCGGTCAAGCGGCAATGCCGCACCGTCGTCATCGACCTCCTCGCGCGCGGCACGGTAGAGCCGGGTCGGTTCGAGAAAGACGACCGGGTCGGGGTCGCGGATTGCGGCGAGGAGCAGGCCATAGGCGCGCGCCGGCGAGGACGGGATCACGACACGCAGACCCGGAATGTGAGCAAACATCGCCTCCGGGCTCTCCGAATGGTGCTCGATGGCGCGGATGCCGCCGCCCGCCGGCGAGCGCACGACCATCGGGCAACTGAGCCGCCCTCGCGTCCGGGCGCGCAGGCGCGAGGCATGGTTCACCAGCTGGTCGATCGCCGGGTAGATGAAGCCGGTGAACTGGATCTCCGCGACCGGGCGCAAGCCCTGCGCAGCGAGCCCGACCGATAGCCCGGCGATCGCGTTCTCGGCGAGCGGCGTATCAAGGACGCGGTCCGGCCCAAAGCGCTTCAACAGGCCATCGGTGGCGCGGAACACGCCACCCTCGGCAGCAACGTCTTCGCCGAGAACGAGGACGTTGGCGTCCTCGGCCATGGCGCGCGCGAGCGCCAAATTGACGGCTTGGACGAGGTTGATCTCGGGCACCGCCGTCACTCCTGCACCGCGCTGAGCGCCGCTCGGCGCTGCTCGGCGAGATCGCTGGGCAGGGTCTTATATGTAAAATCGAAGATCGTTTCGGGTCCCTGCGGCGGGGTTGCGAGATAGGTTTCCGCCGCTTTGTCGACCGACGCCGATACCTCGGCCAAGAGCCCCTCCTCGTTCCCTTTGGCCCACATGCCGCGGCCGACGAGGTGGTTTCGCAGCCTGGTGATCGGGTCTTCTCCCCAGTGGGGGCTCACATCGGTGTCGTTACGATAGCGGCGCGCATCATCGGCGGTGGTGTGGTCGCTCAGCCGATAGGTCAGCGCTTCGATCAAATGCGGCCCACCGCCTGACCGCGCTTTGGCGACGGCGCGAGCGACAGCTTCGCGCACCGCTATGACATCGTTGCCGTCGACCTGCTCGCCTTCGATCCCGGCGGCGATCGCCTTTTGCGCCAAAGTCTCGGCCGCGGTTTGCTGAGCGACCGGGACCGAGATCGCCCAGCGGTTATTGTTGATGACAAAAACGAGCGGCAAACGCCAGACGCCGGCGATGTTGAGCGCCTCGGCGACATCGCCTTTCGAAGTGGCGCCGTCGCCAAAGGCGCAGACCGCAACCCGCCCCTCACGCCTCAGCTTGAAAGCGAGCGCAACGCCGACCGCGTGGGGTGCGTGGGTCCCGACCGGCACGCAGATCGGAAAATCCTCGCGCGCCCCGGCAAAATCGCTGCCTCGCTCGTCGCCGCCCCAAAACAGGAAGAGCTCGACCAGGCTGACCCCGCGCCACAGTTGGGCGCCATGCTCGCGGAAGCTCGGCAGAAACACGTCGTCCTTGCGCATCGCGGCAGCGATCCCGACGGCCACCGCCTCTTGACCCAACGCCGAGGGAAAGGTGCCGAGCCGGCCGGTCCGCTGCAAAGCGACCGCCTTGGCGTCGAAGGCGCGCGCCAACACCATCGCCCGATAGAGAGCCATCAGCTCGGCGCGGTCGGCGGCAAAATCCGGCAGCGGGCGGACCGCGTTGCCTTTGGGATCGAGAAACTGGCTGTAGCGGATCTCGAACCGCGCGACCGAAACGGTGGCGGGTTCGCGTGCGGCCTCCGCTACGTCCAGCAATTCCACGATTTTTTCAGCCGACGGCATCTCACACTCAAACATATTCGCGCTTGCCGCTATGTGGTAACGCTTGCCGCCGGGCGATAGCTCCCCTGCCATCGAGTTCCACGCCGAGATCGGTCCGCCGGCGAAGGCGAAAGCTCTGCTCCGGTGCCTTTATCTTTCCCTGCCGCGCGGGAAAACTCAGGGAAAAATTTTTTTTGTGACCGCATCCGAATCGAAAGGTCGTTTCTGATCAAAAACTTGCGTGCGACTCCACAGTCGAATCGCGGGCGTGGCAGGGAAGCGGCAGGGAAAGCCCAGAAACCGCCGGATCCACGTTTGGTATCGAGCAGTCGGTGCTATCATAGCAAGTATTAATTGACTTTTTCTCGTTGTTGCTATATGGTGCGCAACTCCGCTTTGGCAAGCGGGCGGCGGGGCGTCGTCCGCGCCACGCGGGATGCAAAGGATGGCGGGAGCTCTATGTCGGAGACAAGGCGCGATTTCCAGGTCGGCCGCGGCAAGCCGCCGGTGCACGGCCGTTTAGGCGGGCACGACCGTACCGGGTCAGCTATCCCTCGTGCAGTACCTTCCGCAGCGCGTCGGCTGCGTCCGAGTAAAAGAGAACCTGCACCTTTGTGGCGACATCGTCGGACAGATCGACGAGTTGGCGCCGGCACGACACCGGCATCAGGATCGCAGACGCTCCCTTCGAGAGCGCGTGCTCGACGACATCCACGGGGTTGTGAACTGGTTCGATCGAGCCACCGAGATTGATGCCACCGACGACGGCCAAGCCGCCTTTCAGCGGCCTGCTCAGCAGCGCCGAGCTCAGGGCCAGGAGCACCGGCACACCAGTGTGATCGGCTGACCTCGCGGCATCGAACGACCGCAACTGAACGGTGAATTCATGCTCGCGCGGATTGCGATCGCCGACCAGTTTGGCGCCACGCGCGTAAAGGTTCTGCTCGGCGATCCGCACGCTTTCGCGAAACGGCGCCGGCGGGGACTGGTTCAGGATGCGCACCCCGCTGCCCGGCCCTTCATTAACCTCGATCCGATACAGCCCCACCGCCTCGTCATGGCCGCCGGGGCTGATCGCCCAGACCTGGCCGTGCGACAGCGGGTCGGAACCGATGCTGTCCTCGGACTGCAGCTCGGGGGTGACGACGAACTTTTCGACCCCGTCGAGGCCCATGCTGTAGGAGAACTGCGTATTGCGGAACTCGGCCGTGCCGATACGTTTCTGTTGCTCTTTCACTCGCCGGCGGCATTCAAGTGCGAGCCGCGCCGCCCATTCGAGATCCTCGTCGGGCACATCCTGCGACGCGTCCGGGTACAACAACTTCAACAGCCCCGACACCGTCTTGCCGACCGCGTTGCTGTCGCGGCCGGAAAGGGCGCCACCCAGATGCACGCGTCCCTGCAATGCGCCGGAGCGCGCCTGCGATCTTAGCCGGGAAAAGGTCTCGGCGAGGACGTCCGACACCAGCCCGAAATGGTCGGTGAACAGGCTGCGGTTTACCTTCGGAATATCCCAGCCCGGCAGATACGAATGGATCCGGTCCATGAAGGCGGTGTCGTTGCGCATCTCGGGCGGCAGTGCGCCAAACAGGTGGCCGATACGCTGCTGGTGTTGCACATCGACCTCGAAATTTCCGACCAGCACTATCGAACCTTCGGCGCGGATGCTCTCGCGGCCGCGCGAAAACTCGCCGCTTTCCATATAGCCCTTCATGATGTTCACGCCGTCCTTCTGGTCGAAGGAGACGCCCGAGACCTCGTCGAAGCAGATCACGTCGTATTGGCAGACGAGGCCTCGCTGGCCGTTCGCCATATTGACGAACATGCGCGCCACGGTCGCCTTGCCGCCCGAGATCAGATGCGCATAAGGCGAAACCTGTTGGAACAAATGACTCTTCCCGGTTCCGCGTGGTCCCAACTCGACCATATTGTAGTTGCGCTCGACAAAAGGGATCATGCGCAGCAGCGATACATCCCGCGCTCGGGAGGAAAGGGCTTCCGGCTCCAGCCCTACGCTGCGCAACAGCAGGTCTTCCCATTCGGCTGTAGTCAATGCCCGCCGCCCTTCGGCGATCTTGTCCAGTATGTCGTGAGTCGAGAGCTGGATCTCCCGAAGCGACAACACTTCGAATGGGCGCCCGGCTTTCTCTTGGGCGATTGTTGCGTCATAACCAAGGTCGATCTCGGTGTAGAACCCGCCGGTCAGCATTCGCTCGTGCTCGTTGACCAGCCGATCAGCAATCCGAACATCGTTGAGCCGAAGACTTGGCAGGGTTGCCAGATAGCTGTCGGTCCGCGCATCGAGCCGCGCAGTGATGATGTCGATCATCCGCACCGAGCCGCGCTCGCGCGCTCGCGCCTTGAGCAGCTCCTCCTCGCCGGCGCGGACGGTGCGCGCTGTCAATTGTTCGCGCACCATCTCGACCCCTTCCTCGATCTCGACAGGATCGGTGCTGGCGCAGTATCGGCCGAGCATGAACTCGACCACATAGGTCGGTACGGGGAATTGTCCCCGGAACTGGCGGACCAGATCTTTCCTGACCATGTGGCCGGGAAAGGCCTCCGTCGCCTTTCGATCCAAATCGTCGAGCTCCATCGATTTCGCTTCAGCCTTCAACAACGGCGGTCTGCCTAGCGCGCACGTCCTGCGGCGCATTCGGCGGATGCACCACCAGACAGATCTCCTTGCCTTCGTGTTCGTCGGGGATCATCACCCCGACCTGGCCCAGATCGTCCAGTTGGCGCGCACCTTTGGGCAAGATGCTCTCGCCCGAAATATCGCGGCCTAACCGGACGTCGAACATCAGTCCGGCCCCGCCCTGCACCTCGACCTTGAGACGCAGCCGCTGCCAAGTCGGTTTTATGACGACCGGCACTGCCTCGGGTTCGGCCGCGATGTCGAGCACGGGCAGAATGCATTCCTGCGGGCTGACGCCGCCGTGGGCGTATTCGACACCGGCGAAGAAGACACGAGCCCCCGTGGCCGTCGCGAGCAGAACACCGTTATCCCAGCTCCACGGCAGCCGAGGGTAAGTCGTCGGCGCGCCCTCCTTGAGCGTCGCGACGCGGTGACCCTTGCCGCCCGCAACAGTCAGCCCAGCGACGAGTTCCGCTTGAGGCAGGCCGCCCGGCATCAGCAGCCAGCCGTGGTCGGTCACCAGCCGCACCCGCCGCCCCCGACGCGCCAGTCGGAACGAGATTTCAGCGACCTCATTGAGCAGATCGCGGGCTTGCGTCGCCAGATCGGCGCCGAGGACGTGCCCGCGCTCGTCGAACCGTCCGATCTCGCGCCACAGGGGCTCCTCACTCAGCAAACTCTCGGACGTCGACCAGCCGGCGGCTTCGATCGCCTTCAGCAACACCGGCTTTTGCACTGGCTTGCCCTGATAACTGGGGATCAGGCGTTCGGCCGACGGCGCGAGGAGTCCCGCCGCCGGACTTTAGCACCGAACCTGGCCACTGATATCCTTAGAATATTAGACGGTTTTCTTGCCACCGGAGTCGTCCGGTGCCGAAAGTGGCAGGATTTCGTTCGTGGCGCGTTCCTGATCGCCGGCGCGGAGCAACATGCTCACGGCCTCGGCTTCCATCCGCCTGCGGTTAGCTTTCCGAGTGTAGAGCTCGGCCTGTTTTGAGGCTTCCCATCCGAACATCGCCCTGAGCTGCCAGTCGGTCGCGCCGGCCTCGGCGGCGCGGGTGGCACCGAACTTGCGGATGCCGTGCGCCGATAGCCGATCAAGCCCGGCCTCTTTGCAGCGGGCGCTGAACCAGCTGCTGAGATGCGCATCGGCAAACTGCTTGCCGGCGCGCGTTGTCAGATAGAGGAGGTGCCGTTCGTTGCGAGCCGCGTAATAGGCCTCGATCGCATCGCGCAACGGCAACAAGATCGGCAGCTCGTGATGCTTCGGGCTCTTGCTTTTGCGCCCCTTGAACTCGGTAAAGCACAGCTTTCCGTCGCGCACGGTCTGCGGACCGAAACGGGCGACATCGGAAACCCGCGCGCCGGTATAGACTAAGAGGTAGAACGCCAGGTGAGCCTTCGATCCGGGCGGATGGCGCGCCTCAAATTTTTGCGCATCCTCTTCAGTCCACGCGCGATGCCCGTCGGGGTTGGTGCTTTTGAGGTATTTAACCCGCGCGGCCGGGTTTTCCATCACCAGCGCATATTCTGGATCGCAGGCCCACGTGAACAGGGCGCGCAACGCCTTGACGCGCATATTGGCTGACTCGGGAGTCCCGGCCTTGGCGTCGCGGATCGCGGCGATTTCGCGCGGCGTGATCAGCCTATAGGGCAGGGTTCCGGCGAGCTGTCCCGTTTCGCGGTGCGGCTGCCGGCAAATCTCGTCAAGAATGCGGCGCCGCCGTGGTCGGGTGGTTTTGGGGTCGAGCCCATTCAGAAAAGGCGCCGAAGCGTAGTATTGCTCGCAAAGCCAGCGCAATGAACCCGGAGTCGTTTTCCCATCGGTCGCCTTTGTCGCGGCGTCGATTTGTGTCTGGCCGGAAAAGACCCGCTGATACTCGCGCTCGAATTCGAGCGTTCCCGGCCGCTCACGCAGGCGGATCCTGCGGTCCCCTTTGCGGCGCTGAAAATAAATCCGCACGTTGCCGTGCCGGTCCATCGATTCGAGCGTGTATTTGTAATGCCGCGCGCCGCTGCCATCGCGCATTCGCGTTTTCATCAGAAGCCTTCCCAGGGGTTCCGCTTGGTCGGTGCGCTGTCTTGTTCCAGGGCGCTAAAGGCTTCGTCAAGCTCGAGACGGTCCCATATCGTCCGGGCATCGACCCGCTTCGGCTTTGGCATCCGGCCGTCCCGCACCAGCTCATCGAACTTGGAGACACCGACTCCGATGTATTCCGCCGCCTGAACACGGGACAGGCCGCGGGGCGCCAAGCTGGGGGGCAAAGAGGAAACGGTACGACCGCGCGCGGTCATGTCGACCTCTCCTTCTCGGCAATGCGACGGCTTGATTGCGTCTTGGGCCAATGGCGGCCCTAATATGCGGCGGTCGGGTGTAGCTTCTTCGCCCTTACCGCCTGTTCGACATCCGCGAGGGCAAAGACGGGGCCGGCCGCGATCATGTCCTCGCATTGCAGCGGGCTCCGGCTCGAACAGTACGAAGACTGCGACGATGTGCTGAACCAAGCCCAGCTACGAGATCGGCATGACAGTCGCGCGATGCGGGCGCACAGCCCACGCCCACGGGGATCCGCTGGCTGCTCCGCATCGCCGGCTGAACCCGACCTATTGCCGGTGCCGCTTGTGTCAGGCTCCCCCGGGAGACTGCGCGTCGTGAGTGACGCGCTCGAAACCCTTCCGGGTGGCGATGACGAACATCGCGGCCCGCTGACCGGCGAGATTTCCGGCAGCGATGAATCTCTACGGATTTTCGACGATCTCGCCCGGGGATAGGGGGATACCCGCCCCATGGTGTTCCGTGTCGGAGGGTAGACTCTTGTTTGTCTTGGCGAGCCGGCGACCCCGTTCTCGCATCGCCTGTCGTTGTTCGTCGGAGGGCCGTTTTCGGTACGGGTGATTTCCCATCCTGAACGGCCAGCTCGGGCATCGCAGCGCCATGCACTTGCCGACCTCCCGCGGCGATCCGGCACAACAATCGAGACAGCGAGCACGGATCGCCTCGAGCGGTGACATTGGTACGTGCCCCATCGCCAGCAGCTCGTCGGGCGACATCGTGCGCGGGTCACGACCTTCGAGATAGCCCCGTTCGTCGTGGACGGCACCGAGCCGTGGGGCCTGTTTCGGGGTCAACGTCGGCTGCGTCCCGACCGCAATGGTTTGCGGCACCGATTCCCGAGCCTCGGCAATTTGCTCGGGATCGTCCGATCCGACGTGAGCCCCCAACACATCGCTCATGTGTGCCTCCTAGTTAAGGGAACCTTTGACCTCGCCGGCGACGCCGCCGGCGGCTGGCGGACTGCCAGTGTTTTCCCGGAACCGAAGCGACTTTCGGAGCTTACGAAGCTATTTGAGTTCCGGCGGCTGATGCCAGGCGTCTCAAACCGCGTTGGCGGCGCCTGACGGGTTAGGGCGGGCGGTCGCCGCGGGTCTCGCGATCACTCGGCACGGTCGATTCGGTAGGTGCCAAGCGATTCGAACACTTCATCATGCGGGAGAGAGCGAGGCTCCCCCGAGATCGAATACTTGTCCTCAGCGGCGCTCAGCTCAGCAGGCCTCGCTCGGCATTAAAATCCCCACCGTCGCCGGTAGCGAGGGGCCATATCAGCAGCGAGTTCCAACGCGGGAGGGGATGATGCTTTCACCAGCGGGGATGAAACTGGCGGCTATTCTGGCTCTTCCCCCAGTCGAGGAGTGCGACGCGGCTTTGCGCGCCGCACGGCTCCCGGTCGACAGACGGAGCCGTGCGATCCTCATCGATGGGTTTGTGCGGATTATCCAGGGATGCGCCGGGTTGAAAGATCTCAGGCCACGCCCCGATGTGTGCAAAGCTTTGGGTGACATCGCTGACGCGCTGAATACCTTATTGAAAGTGACGTCTGGGAGTGATGTTGGACGGCAGGCTGTATCGATTATAGAAAATGGAAGTTGGCTTCCTTCCATCGAGCTTCCTCTCACACTACTTAGTAGATTTCACGAAAAAGCGACTCTTTATCGTCAGATTTATAATATAAGACCGATCAATCCGAGAGACTATGATAATTGGTTATTTCATCATTTATATCACATCTATGGTGAAATAATAGAGGGGCGACCGGGAAACACGTATCTTTTATACGATTTTACCATGAAGTGTGCCGACGTTTTGGGCATCAAAGTCAACCCCATAACTCCTGACGCCGTCCGCATGCGGATCGCCCGAATGTTGGACAGACAGCGCCAGGGATTTGGCAGCCTGGCCGCTGTGGCTCGAGACTTGCCGCCGGTCAAGTTTGACCCGCTGTCGGACCAGGGACTCACGATGTTCGGAAACATGGCCTCCGTCGTTTCGGACCTGCCGTCGGCAGTGTATTGGGCAGCACCGAAGCGGCGGCACAATAGACGTTCGCATCCGACCTCGCGTGTTGTGAACAAGACGCCGGAAACCTCCGACGACGACCGTTCATGAACAATTTGGTCGCTGACCGACCGTGAACTTGTTCAATTTTCGCGGCTGCCCATAGCGACTATCTGGGTCCCTGGAGAAGGTGCGCTGACCCGAGCGGCCGCCTTTAGTCCAGGAGGCTCCAACCGATCATGGCTCGCAAGCGAGACGACGACGAGAACCAGCCGGGACCGGCTGCCCACGATCCGCCAGCTGGCGGGTGCATCGCCGGACGATCCACCAGCTGATCGCCAACAGGGATGTCGAAGTTATCCCAAGACCGACATCAGGCCCCCGCATCGAAGAAGCGCCAGCCACTGCTCGGGATCCCAGAGGTAGCCGAGATCCTGAACGTGAGCGTCAAACAAGTCCGGCGCTACATCGCCGATGCTGACCCACGCAAGCGCCTTTCGGTCATCAGAATCGGCCGGCTGATAAGGATCGATCCGGCGGACCTCGAGAATTTTATCCGTGACCGTAGGTGGCCGTAATTGTCCAGTCCTGTCCAGAAGTTAATGAGGCATCGGGAAAACTCCTCAAGTAAATTGGGGTTCAATTTACTTGATACCTCTTCCCGAATGGGCGATACTGGGCACGAGTTGGCTTTGGTGACCACCGCTGACCTACAAATGAGGCATCCATGGATGGAATTACAATCCTTTTTCTGACGTTGGCGGACATCATCCGCCGCCTCAAAGAGGACCTCTCCCTTCTCCCAGAGCGGCGCCGAGACCTGATCTCGGCTGTGTTGCGAATCTGCAAGATTGTCGGTGTTGAGCCGAACGCGACGCCGGCTTCGATGCAGTACATGCGTCCGCTAATCAAGAAGGTGCGGCCTGCTAAACACGGGCTGCTACCGAAGAGCTGGAGCAATTTGCGCTCGAACTTCAGAGCGGCGCTGATGCAGGTCCTGCCACCATCACCGCGACGGATCGATCCCGAATGGGAGAAATTGCGGTCTCGATTACCGGATCAACGCATGAGGGCGGGGCTTAGCCGGTTTATCGGCTACTGCGAGCGCGAAGATGTCCCTCCGGCAGCGGTTTCCGACACTGTGATCGAGCGGTTTGCTGCCCAGCTCGAGACCGACACGTTCGTGCCAAGCCCGCGCGACTGCCACCGGCGCACCTGCCAGTTGTGGAACGAGGCGGTCGGAAAAGTAACGACCTGGCCGCGAGCTAGGGTCAGCGTACCGGCTCCTCTGAATGTCCGCGGGACCCTGCCGTTGAGCGCTTACCCCGAGCATATGCAGAAAGAATTTGAACAGTGCATTTCACCACCGCGCGGCCATCGCTTTGCCCAGCAAAGTTACCGAAAAAAGCTGCGCCCGACCACCATTGCACAGAAAAAGATCCTCATTGAGCTCGCTCTCCACGCAGTTGTCGAGACCGGCACCGATCCCGCATCGATTACATCGCTCGATTATCTTTTTAAACCGCACGTCTTTAAAACCATTCTTGAGCGCTACTGTGTAGACGATGAGGAGCAGACGCCGAGACCCACCGCCCGAAATCTGGCCAGCATGTTGATTACGCTTGCAAGGCAACGGTTAGGATCGGAACCGGCTGCTGTCGAGCAGATCGCGGAGCTGCGGCGGCTGCAGAAATGTCTCGGGCCACAGCCCGTGGGCCTCACCGCAAAAAATCAACAATTGTTGCGTGAACTCTCTGATCCTGAGACTCTTGCGCGGTTGCTATTGCTGCCTGAACGGCTGGCTCTCTGGGCCGCACGCGCGAACCCAATTCGCGGCGCCCAAGCCATGGTGTTTGCCGTAGCGATCGCGATCTTGCAGATCGCTCCTGTGCGCATCTCGAATCTTGCGGGGTTGCATCTGACGCGACATTTGTCCCGTCCCGGGGGACCGCGGTCGTTGTTTCTGATTGAGCTTCCACCTCAGGAAGTAAAAAACGAGGTCAGGCTCCTGCATGAGCTGTCGCAGCGCGTAACCAAGGTCGTGGACCGATTTGTCCGCGACTTCCGCCCGCTGCTGGCGAAACCGGAGAATTCGTATCTGTTTCCCGTCGGGTCTCATCATAAAGATTCGAAGGCGTTTTCTCGGGAGATCCGGCAAGTAATCGCCAACTGGGTCGGCATCGATATGACGCCGCATCAGTTTCGCCACTTGGCTGGGATGTTAACGCAGAGAAAAAGTCCCGGAAGTCTTGCTAAGTTGGCGCAGCTGCTCGGCCATAAGCGTATCGATAATGTCATTCTCTATTATGCTGAACTCGACACCCTGTCAGCAGGCCGAGAATTCGACGCGATCGTCGAAGCTGAACTTGCCAATGCCCATTTGCCAGGCCGAGGACGCACATGATCCAGCGCGGACTTGGTTTGGCGGTCGCTGATTGGCCGGACCCCGATAGGATCGCCTTGGATGCGGCTTTCGCTCGGGAGAGTCGATTTAGCCGCGGACCGGCGGCGGATTGGGCGCCAGGGACACGTCTCGGCGTCACTAAGGCCGTTGGTCGATGGCTCGGTTACCTACATCGGGTTGAGCCCGCGACCCTCGCCGAGCCTTCGCTCGAACGACTGACCAAGGACCGGCTCTCGAACTATGTTGCCCACCTTTCGGAGACCGTCGGATCGGTCGGACGACATCTGTACCTGCTCAGGCTTCAGAAAGCCTTCCGGGTCATGTTTCAGGGCAAGGTGCCCGACATCCTGGTAGCCCTCGTAGCGCATTTGCATCGCGAGTGCCGGCCCCGCCCAAAGGCTTGGGTCACAACCCCGCGGCTGACCGCGCTCGGCAGTGAGATGATGCAGCGCTCTCTCGGTAACGACGGCGCTGTCGACATAATACTCTATCGCGACGGGCTGATGATCATGCTCTGGGCTCTCAGGCCAGAACGGCGACGGGGGTTCGCGCACATCCGGATTGGCCAGCATCTATGTCGCGTCGGTGGGGAGTGGCGTCTAGTCTTTGCAGCTCAGGAGAGAAAATCCCGAAGGCCGTCACAAATGTCAGTGCCGCCAATCGTCGTACCTTTCCTCGAGCGGTATCTCCAGGATGTGCGCCCGCAGTTTCCCGATGCCCATAAGCACGACGCCCTCTGGCTCGGCATGAAGGGCCGCCCGCTCTCGCCACACTCGATTTCGAGGCTGATCGCGCGTTCGGAAAAGCCGATCTGACCCAGCGTCGCGTAGCCCTGCGCGATACCCGCACCGAAACCAAGTTCACAGCCGTGCAAGCGCCAAGCGGCGATCAGTTGGCCCGCCGCCTCGCGCATCGCCATCGCCATTTTGACCGCGCGCTCTGCCGGGTCGGGACAGGGCACTGGATCGTTGAAGAACACCATGATCCCGTCACCGGAGAACTGGTCGAGCGTGCCCTCATACTGACTGACTAGCGGCCCCAGCGCGCCGTGGTACTCGCGTAGGAATTTGAGGACTTCCTCGGGTTCCGCGGTTTCGGTGAAGGCAGTGTAGCCGCGCAGATCGCAGAACACGACGACGATCTCGCAGCGATGGCTTTCGAGGATCTTCTCGTCGCCCTGCGAGACGATCAACTCAGCAAGCTGAGGTGCCAGAAACCGCTTCAACCGCCCGACGCGACCCAGTTCCTCGACCTGTTCCGCGACCCGCGATTCAAGCCCACGGTTCAACTCCGCCACCTCGTCGGTGCGCTGGCGCAATTCACCAAGGAGCCGGGCGTTCTCAATTGCGATGACCGCTTGGGCCGCGAAGTTCTGCAACAGGGCGATCTGCTTGTCAGTGAAGCGACGTGCCTCGGTACGATAGAGGTGAAGAGCACCCACAAGAACATCGTCTCTATGAAGCGCTACGCTGAGGATGCTGCCGAAACCGCCGATATCAACTATCGCTCGCCGATATCTTGCACCTATCCGATATCCCTCGCTTTCCTTTGCATCGGCGACCTGCACGACCCGCTCACCTTGGGCGAGGTCCGCAAGGGTGGTGCCGGGCGCGGGATCGAGTGGTCCAAGTTGGCGCCCCCACTCCTCGAACGCCGAAGGGCCACGTACGGCCAGAGCATGGAAGTGCGTTCCGTCATAGCTCTGGAGCATGCCGGAACTGCCATCACAAAGCCGCAGTGCCTTTTCGAGCATCGCCTCGAATACCGGCGCAAGATCACCCGGCGAGGAATTGATGACCCCAAGAACCTCGGCGGTCGCGGTCTGCCGCTCCAATGCCTCGCGCGTCTCGGTCAACAGCCGCGCGTTCTCCATCGCGATGACCGCCTGTGCAGCAAAGTTCTGCAGCAGTGCGATTTGCTTGTCGATGAACGGCCGCACTTCGTGCCGCTGGGCGGCGATCCAGCCCAGTAAAACATTATCCTTACGGAGCGGCACGAATAGGATGGTCCGTGTGAAGCCGATCTCTACTCCTGCACGAGCAACCTCGTTGTCCGGCGATATTGGCATCGCAGCCATATCGGCGATGTGAACAATGCGCTCGCCTTGCAGCAGCCGCTCCTGAGGGCTGTCCGGTGTTGCTCGCCGCGGCTTGCGCAGAATCTCAAATAGCGCTTCTGGCAGATTGTGGCCGGCCACGCACCTGTAAAGCTCGCCATCGTACAACGTCAAGGTCCCGTGGACAGCGCCGCTCAACCGCATCGCCTTTTCGAGCATCGCGTCGAAAACGGGAGCCAGATCGCCGGGCGAGGAGTTGATGACCTGCAACACCTCAGCGGTCGCGGTCTGCTGCTCCAACGCTTCGCGCGTCTCGTTGATGAGCCGCGCGTTCTCCATTGCGATGACCGCCTGTGCCGCGAAATTCTGTAAGAGCGCGATCTGCTTGTCGGTGAAAGGCCGGACCTCGCGGCGACCCGCCGAGATGTGACCGAGAAGCTCGCCATCCTTGCGCAGCGGCACGAACAAGGCGGTGCGGGCGCCCGTGGCGTCGACGGTCTCTCGTGCTATCGGAAGCGCGATGAAGGCCGCATTAGGGAAGATCTCAACCACATCGGGGATGTGGACAAAATCAGCGCCGTTCAACAACGCTTCGAAAACCGGATTGTCGGCAATGGGCAGCCCCTCTCGCAGGCGCTCTGCCCAAGCTTCCGAATACGCGTATGTTGCCACAGCGCGGAACATGTCGCCGTCGCGGAGCGTCAGGCTCCCGTGGTCTGCGTCGCAGAGGGCGTGCGCTTTCCCCAGGATCGCATCGAACACCGGCCCGAGTTCGCTCGGCGACGAGTTGATGACGCCGAGCACCTCGGCCATCGCGGCCTCTCGGGCGAGCCCCTCGTCGCGTTCCGCGGTCCGCTCAGCGAGTTGGCGGCGAAGATCATCGTTGGCCTGTTGAAGATCGGCCAATGCTCTGTCAGGCGCCGCGCTCATTTCCGACCTCGCCAGGCCGTGCTCTCCGATCGATCATACCTGGATCGTTGATCGCTCTACAGGATCATGAAAGAGACCGGTGGCACAGCCCGCTTGCTCGTTCGTAACGCGGTTCACGAACGCCGGCTTCCGGGAGGCCGGACCGTGTACGCGGGTTTTGGACGACCGACCGGAATCGGCGCAACCTTGTCGCCCGAGCGGGTCCCGGCGAAGGTCCGGAATCCACGTGCGCCGTGACAAGGCGGCGCTTTCCAGTGGGTGCAAGGCCCACCCGGCGATTCGCTCCAGCCGGAAGCAACCGGAGCAGGCATGGAGGAG
>Ga0306922_10000424_pt1 | contig 35001 bp, 30 predicted proteins | sample sta12Cox44000082_FD_203758 | JGI IMG/M metagenome (GOLD analysis project Ga0306922, IMG submission 203758) | Lab enrichment of tropical soil microbial communities from Luquillo Experimental Forest, Puerto Rico - statoxic.12C.oxic.44.000.082 (v2)... | ecosystem: Environmental > Terrestrial >... | reverse complement strand
CCGATTCGGCCGAAGCGCCGAGCCATCAAAGGCGATGCGCATCGGCAGCAGGCTCCACGGCTCCCCGCGGCACGGCCGCGGCAAATCCAAGGGTCAACGAAAAGAGGATGTAGGTGGGGGCGAAGCTGATGAAAGAATCGAACAGGGCGTGCAGAACGATGGCCACGCCCGCGGCTGCCACGGCCACTCGCCTCGGGTCGATGCTCTTGCAACACGAGACAAACACCGTGACCGCTTCACGCAGAAACCATACAAATGCGATGGCGGCGACCAGACCACCACTCACGAGCACTTCGAGATACATATTGTTGCTGTGGGTCCGAGCGTCGGCGTTCTGCAGGCCGGCGTAGGGCCCGTAAAGCAATCGAAAGTTGTCCGGGCCAACGCCCAGAAACGGATGAGCTGCAATCATCCGCGCTGCGGCGCGCCACAGAACGAGCCGGCCCGGGCGGACCGCGGGTCGAGGTCGATCCGTCGTGATGAACGATTCCCCCGTCGATTCGCCGGTCACCGTGGCCAGCGAAACAGTTGATGGCAGCGCCCCTTGCTCGGTGCTGAACCAGAGCAACCCCTCTTGCAGCACATCCCATTCGAGCTGGTAGGCGCCCGGGCGATGCGGCGCGCGGACGAGCGCATGCACCGTCGCGGTCTCGCCCGGCTCGACAGGACGATCGAAGGCGGTTCGCGCGCCGTTGAAGGCCACGACGCGCTCGCCGTTCTCCGCGAGCCAGTGATACGACACGAGAATCGGCGGATCTTCGGCTGAATCCCACACCAGGCGGCCGGTGTTGCTGACCGCGATGGGAATGCGCCGCTCGTCGCCTGTCGCCATCGAGAGACTCTTGGGGGCGTCGATACGCGCGCGATACCAAGTGTCTTGACCCTCTGTCGTGAATCGGAGCCACAAGGACTGCGCGGATCGCGACGAGACGAAGAACCCGACCACGACGACCGACAGCGCGGCCAGCAGCACGGTGCCCGTGTCCAGCCCGCGCCGAGTGGCCCGCGCCGCACCCACGAGCAGCACGCTGGCCGCCATCGTGATCAACCCCGCGCGAGTAAACGTCAAAGTGATTGCACCGCCAATTGCGGCAAGCGCGAGAAACCACAAAGCGGTCCGGAGACGGGACGAAGCGTCGACTGCCGCAAGGAGGAGCCCGAGACCGAAGGCAAAGACGACTTCCAGATACATCGAGGCAATCGTCGGATATTGAAGGGGCCCCCCCGCACGGACCTGGGCGCCGACGACGCTGACCGACGGCCGAAACGCTTGCAGCCACCTCAGCACGACATCAACCTGAGCCGATTCCAACATCGCGAGGGCGGCGACCAGCACGCCTGAAGCGACTGAAAGCGACAGTGCCGTCCGCAGACGCCGCTCGGTCGTCAGACCGTCAACCGTCAGCCGATACACGGCTGCGGCCGCCAACAGCCGGCCCGTCATGTGCCACGCGTTCAAATGAGCGGCCGGCGCGACCGCAGCGGCGATGGCCATTGCCGCGAGGAACACCGCTCCGGCTCTTCCAAGGGGGGCGCGCGGACCCCAACCGACCTCTCGCCTCACCCACGCCAGCGCGGCCGCCCAGGTGGCCAGCGTCAGGAGCAGCACAGCTTCCAGGTTGCTGATCGCCTGCCACGGCAGTCGAACGAGCGGCTTTGTCATCTCGAACGGAGCAAGCGTCGCCAACAGAAACACCCCGGCTGCGGCAATGACGCTTGTCATGCAGGCCCCCGAAGCCAGTTCCAAGAACCTTGCCACTCCCCACGGGATGGCTGCTGAGGGGTGGGGCCAAGGCACGCTCGCTGCATACGAGCGGGGCGGATGCGGTTTGCTTCCCTTTCGAGCCGTGCGCTCCAGACCAGCCGGGGAGTGACGCTTACGGGGGGCGAAAGCCCGTTTCAAAGCGCGAAATTGCGGCGCTTTTACCTGTTCGCCTACAAAGCGTTCGCCGACGTCACCGCCAGGGGATCGCTGTTCATCGTCACGCTTCTCGCCGCGCGCCGTCTGTCGCCCTGGGAGTTCGGGGTGTTCGGGCTGGGCACCACGCTCGGCTGGATGCTGGCGGTTGCGACCGATTTCGGCGTGCAGATGCACCTGGCGCGTGCGGTGGCACAAGCGCCGGGTGATGCCCGCGCGATGCTCGCCCGATGGTGGCGCGTGAGGTTGATCACCTCAGCGTTGGGGCTGGGCCTCCTCGTAGTGGCGCTGACGGCGTTTGGCGCACGCCGCACCCTGGCGGTGCCGGTCGTGCTGCTTGCGCTCGTGTATGCGGTGACGAGTCTCGTCGAGCTGATCAATTACTTCTACAGAGGCCTGTCTCGCAGCGATATCGAGTCGACCCTGACCCTGTGGCAACGCGTCGCAACGCTGGCGCTCGGCATTGGCGCGCTCCTCTGGCGGCCGAGCGTGGCGGTTCTGGCGGCTGCGCTCCTCGTGCCTCCGCTTGCCGCGCTCACGTGGAGCGCGCGGTTCGCCATGCGCGACGGCCCGGCGAACGCGCCACCGCCAGAGGACAGCTTCATTCACGACGTCTTTCCGATCGGGTTGGGCATTGTCCTTTCCGCGTTGTACTTCCGGGTCGACGTGCTGCTCGTCCAGCTCTGGCTCGGGACCGAGGCCGTGGCTGGCTACAACGCCGTCTTTCGATTGATCGACGCGCTGCGGCTCTTTCCGGCGGCCGCGCTCGCCGTCGTGCTGCCCACCCTGTGTCGCGCCGATGACCTCCGGCCGCTCGTGCAGGTTTCGGTCGCTGTGACCGCATTCGCGATCATCGCGGCCGCGCTCTTGTGGGCCCTGTCGGACCGTGTGGTGACGCTTGCGTTCGGCGAGCACTACCGGACGGCTGTGCCGGCCTTCCGGATCCTCGCGCTGGCATTTCCGCTGCTCTCGCTCAATTTCGCGCTGACGCACCAGCTCATCGGCTGGAACCGTCAACACTCCTACGCGGTGATCGCAGGAGCGGCGCTCTTCGCGAACCTTGCGCTGAACGCCTGGCTCATTCCGGCGCTGTCGATCGAAGGGGCCGCGTGGGCGACGCTAGGGACCGAATTGTGCGTCACGTCCGGCTGTCTCGTGGCGCTGAGGGCGAGGGGATGATGAGCCGGCAAGAGCTCGCCATCGTGCGCACAGTCACCTACGCGTCGCTCTTCGACTACCCGCTCACGCTCGAACAGCTGCGGCTCACGTTGATCTCGCTCGAGATGTCCCGCGACGAGATCCTCGCGACCTACGATGCCAGCGCACGTCTGCGATCGATGATCGACTACCGGGACGGCTTCTTCTTCCCGGCGGGACGCGGCGACCTCGTCGGCGAGCGCCGCCGGCGCGAAGCCCGCAGCCGCGAGTTCCTCGCGCGTCACGCCCGACTCCTCCAGTGGGTGTGCGCGCTGCCCTTCACGCGAACGGTCGCCCTCTCGGGCAGCATCGCGCATCTCAACCTCGAGGACGGCGGCGATCTCGACCTCTTCATCGTCACACGCGGTCGGCGAGTCTGGATGGTCACCGTCGCGATGATTCTGATGACCCGGCTCCTCGGCGCGCGACGGATCGTCTGCGCGAATCTCGTCATGTCTGATACCCATCTGGCGATCGAGGAGCAGGATCTGTTCACGGCAAACCAGGTGCTCCACCTCAAGCCTCTCATCGGGCCGGAGGTCCTCGAAGGCTTCGTTGCCGCCAATCCGTTCGTCGCGAGGTTCTATCCCAACCGGGCGCGTCGAGCTGAGACCGCTTTCGCAATTCACCGGGGGCGAGCGCTCAGATGGCTGAAGGCTGCGGCTGAGTGGCTGCTGATCGTCCCATCGCCGGCGCTCGAGGCGCTCTGCCGCCATGCCTATGCGTGGCATCTGAAGCGGCGTTCCGTGTCCTGGCGATCGCCCGAGCAAGTGCGCCTGCAGCCTGACTACCTCAAGCTTCACACTCACAGCCACCGTCAATCGGTCCTCGAGCAGTTCGACCGGCGGGTCGACGAAGCGCTCGGACGAGGTGAGCGCGCGGCAATCGCGTAGACCGTTCAGGCGCTACTATAAAGAACGACGCTGATGAAGCGCGTTCCCCTTCTCCCGACCGCTGGCGCGGTGCTCGCGGCGGCATGCGCGGTGATAGCCACCGCCTGTCGATCCTCTCCACGGCCCGCCGTCAAGGACGTCGTGGTCTGGAAGGAAGTCGGCTCGTGGTCTGGACGCGGCAACGCGCAAACCGAAACGTTCACGAGCGATACAGGCGGCTTTCGCGTTCGCTGGGAAACCAGAAATGAAACGCGGCCGGGCGCCGGCGCACTAAAAGTCATCTTCCGAAGCGGCGACAGCGGCCGACCCATCATGGAGGCGGTTGACGCGCGCGGCGTCGGCCGCGACGAGGAAGAGATCGCCGACCTCGTTCGCTGGTACTACCTGACGATCGAATCGGCGAACGTCGACTGGACCGTGAGCGTCGACGAGCGCCTCCGCGGCCACGTCCCACGGTAGACGATGGTGGTCCTTCGAGAAAGACACTTGAACGTTCTGGCGGCCATCGCCGTCTTGACGGCCGCCGCGTGCAGCAGCTCAACGCCGACGCCCCCGCACATGACTCCCGCCGCTCCCGTGACGGTTACCGGAAAGGAGCATCTGACGTGGGATCAGAGCGCGGCGAGCTCCGCGGAGCTTTCCATGATTGGCTTCAACATCTACATCGACGGCTTGCCCTCGATATTCACAGGCGTGGACTGCACCCCCACCGGGACGTCGGGAGAGACGGCCGGCCTTTTCGAGTGCAAAGCCCCGCTCCCGCCGATGACCGTCGGCGGCCACTCCCTGGAGCTCACCTCGTTCTTCCAGGACAGCCCAACCGTCGAGAGCGCGAAAGCGGGGCCCCTGCTTGTCACGGTTGTGGGCGCCACGACAATGACGCGGCAACAGCCAGGACAGGCGGCGGCTCCCGTTGCAACGCCCTCGGGGCGCCGGGCCTCTGCGGGGGAGGCCGCGGCTGGAATCGACGCTCGCGCATGGCCCCCTGCCGCGGTCCGACTCGCCGACGGCCTGGATCGTCCGGCGGATCTGGCGTTCACGCCCGATGGCCGGCTCTGGATCGCCGAGCGCAGCGGCCGCGTGCGCGTCCTGCAGGACGGCGCTGTTCTGGTTGAACCCGCGCTGACGCTGGCGGCGCCCGCTGGCGGCGGAGGCGCCATTGTCGCCCTGGCGGTCGATCCGCAGTTCGCCCGGAGCCATTTCATCTTCGCGATCTACACGGCACGATCGCGCCAACCCGGAATTGGTGGCGCGGTCGGCCCGCGGTCGGGCCCGTTGACGTTTACGCTGGCGCGATTCCGCGAAGCCGCGAACACGCTTGCCGACCGCATCGTGATTCTGGATGATGTGCCGGCGTCGCTCGACGCGCGCGCCGCGCTGCGGTTCGGTCCAGACGGAAAGCTGTATGCCGCGTTCGACAATGGGGGGGACGATCAGCTGATCGAGGATTTGGCGTCATTCAACGGCAAGATTCTCAGGTTGAATCCCGATGGGACGACGCCGGATGATGCCGCGCGCAAATCGCCGGTCTTCATGTCAGGGATGACGTCGCCGCGCGGGCTCGCGTGGCACTGGCGCTCGGGCCAAATGTGGGCGGCCGACGAACGGCGCGTCGGCGCGGTCCCGTGGGACAACGCGCCTGCGGCGCTCGCGATCCTTCAGGACGACCTCTTTGTCGGATCGGATGTAGGATTGAGGCGCGGGCGAATCGACGAACAGCATCCGTCGCGGCTCACGCGAACGGCGGACGTGCTGCGCAACCTGCCGGTTCACGCGGTCGCCGCGGGACCCGACGGCGCGCTGTATTTCGCGACGGACGGCGCGCTCGGGCGTCTTCAGGAGTGACTCTCCCATGGCTCATGGCTGATCCCTGATGGCCAATCGCTGATGGCTGGAGTGTGCCGGAACTCGATCGCGCGGACTGTTCTCTTCATCGCCTTCACGGGGGCCGCGGCGCTTGCCGCGTCTTCCTGTGGACGTGCGAAGCGATCCGGCCATTCGCTTGTCCCCTCGTCGGCGACGATGGTGGCCGCGTGGCGGGTGCCTCGGAACCCGCTCGACGACCCCACGCTCGACACCTCGCCGCTGGCGAAGCAGATTCGGTGGGGCTTTCAGATTTTCACCGATACCCCAGGCAAGGCGCCGGCGTTCACAGGGGGCACGATCTCGTGCGCGAACTGTCATTTGAACGCCGGCCAGCGCGAGCGCGCGTTGCCGATAGTCGGCGTGGCAGCGGTCTTTCCCGAGTACAACGCGCGCGCATCGCGACTGATCTCGCTCGCCGACCGAGTTGTCGATTGCTTTCTCAGAAGCGAGAACGCGACCGGCAGCAAATCCGGCCATTTGCCGACGACGACCTCCGCGGAAGTGTTGGCGTTGAGCGCGTATGTCACGTGGCTCTCGTCAGGTCAGCCGGTCGGCGCCAGCCCGCCCTGGCGTGGACAGAATGCCATCGCGCCGCCCCACCTCATCGCCGTCAACAAGCTGGACCGAGAACGCGGGCGCTCGATCTACACCGAGCGGTGCACGTCCTGCCATGGCGAGGATGGACAGGGCGTGCAGATCGGCGACAAGAAGGCAGCGCCTCTGTGGGGGCCGGCGTCGTGGAACGACGGTGCAGGCGCGTCGCGCGTCTACACCCTGGCCGGTATCATCCGGTACAGCATGCCGTATCTCGACCCGGGCAGCCTGAGCGATGAGGACGCGCAGCACGTCGCGGCATTCATCACCTCCCAGCCGAGGCCGGTCTACCCTCACAAAGATCTCGACTACGCCACCGCGACGGTTCCACGCGACGCTGTCTACTACGCCAAGCGCTGAACGCGAGGATCTCTTGCGAGCTGCCGCTGCGCTCCTGGTTGCCGTGATGCTCGCCGTGGGCGCCACTTCCGCGCAACGCCGTGGCGAGCGTTACGCCACGGGCCGCGTGCCTGAAAACCCGAAGTACGACGGAGCGTTTCAATTCTGTCGAATAGCGTTCCGCAACGCCTCAAACGGCGACGGCTACGGCTGGTATGTGGACTGGCCCCGTGCGGATGAAAACCTGACGTTTCGCCTCTCCGAGCTGACGACGACGATCGTCAGCGACAAGGGACCGCGAAATTACAATCACTCGGTGATGAATCTCACCGATGCGATGACGCTGTCACGCTGTCCGTTCACCATGCTGACGGAGCCGGGCGGGGCGTTCTTCGACGAAGCAGAAGCGCGAGGGCTGCGCGAGTACCTCGAACGTGGCGGATTCCTGTGGGCCGATGACTTCTGGGGCGAGTACGCCTGGGAACATTGGCTGGGCGAGCTGCGGAAGGCGCTGCCCTCCGGCGAGTTCACCGTCAGCGACGTTCCCATGGATCACCCCATCTTTCATGTGCTGTACGACGTGCGCGAGTTCCCGCAGATTCCGGGCATCGGCTTCTGGGTCCGTTCCGGCGGCCGAACGTCCGAGCGCGGGCAGGACAGCGCCGTGCCGCACGCGCGCGCGGCGTTCGACTCCAGCGGGCACATGCTGGTCTTCATGACGCACAACACCGACTTCGGCGACGCGTTCGAGCGCGAAGGCGACAGTCGCGAGTACTTCGAGGCGTTCGCGGGCAAGGGCTACGCGGTCGGCGTGAACGTCATCCTGTACGCCATGACGCATTAGCCAGGACGTTGGTCACGGACGCGCAGCCCCGTACCTCTTGACCTCACCCGTGCGCCCATTCGTCACGGCGAACGATCCATCCTCGAACGCGCTCACCTTGATCCAGTGCGCGGTGGTTTCGTCCAGGTTAGCGACGCGGGCGTCGGCGAAGTTCTGAGCGCCGCTCGCGCGCGATTCGTGGAGCTGCCACACGTCCTCGATGCCGCGCGCCTGGCGAAGCGCCGTGAACGCCTCGGGCGCCCCACCCTTGTTCTCCCCGTTATTCAGGATGGCGACACGCGGTTGCAGGGCAAAGGTCCACGGGGCGACGGCATCGGCGCCGCTGTGGTGCGGCACGAGATAGACGTCGGCATGTCCAAGCAGATTGTCGGGGCAGAACACGGCGAACAACGGCTTGCCGGTCAAATCGCCGAGGTCGACGAAGCGAAACTTGCCGTAGCGGAGGATCACCCCCGTCGATCGCGGATTCTCGAGCGGCTCACCCGGCTCTCGCGCCGACGCTTCGCACGCGCGATTGGGCTCGCCGTCGCCAGAAACCGCCGTCCGGATCGTGTCGCCGCCGCTGCTGACGACGCGCACTTCGACCCCGGTGAGCGGCAGTCGGTCGCCCGGTTTGGGGACGATATGCCGGCCGAACGCTCGGATTGGTGCGTACGCATCGACGACCGGCGCCGCGTTCCGGTCGCCCGGAACCGTCGAGTCGTGATCGACGAACACACGGATGGGCAGCCGCTTCGCCAGCTCGGGAACACCGCCGGCGTGGTCGCCGTGAAAATGGGTGACAAGCAGATAATCGATGCGCGTGATGCCCGCCGCCCGGGCGGCTGCGACGATGCGTTCGGGATCGCGGCGGTTGAAGCCGGCGTACCCGGCGTCGATTAGGAACGACTCGCCTGCCGGCGTGGCAACGAGCGTCGACTGACCGCCTTCGACGTCGATGAAATAGATATCGAGTTCGTTGGCGGCGGGCGCGGTCGAGCCTGGCGCCGCGCCAACTGCCGCGGCGACGACCGGCGCGGCCGCCAGCAAAGCGCCTGCTGCCCGCGTCAGGCGCGTCACAGCGCGGCCACGCGGACAATCAGCTTGCCGAAATTGCGCCCCTGGAGCAGGCCGATGAACGCGGCCGGGGCGGCATCGAGCCCCTCGACGATATCTTCCCGATATTTGATACGGCCGTCGCGCACGAGCGGCGTCATCTCCTGCGCGAATGCGGGCGCGCGATCGCTGTGGTCGCTCACGATGAACCCCTTGATCATGGCCCGATTGACGAGCAACGGCCGAAGATTCGGACCACCGACGTGCTCCGTCGCATTGTACTCGGCGATGAGACCGCACAGCGGAATACGGGCGCCGCGATTGAGCAGCCTGAGAACAGATGCCAACACGGCGCCCCCGACGTTCTCGAAATAGATGTCGACGCCGCCCGGGCACGCCGCACTTAGCGCCTGCTTGAAGTCATCTCTCTTGTAGTTGACGCATGCGTCGAACCCGAGCTCGGCGATCACGTACTGGCACTTTTCCGCGGAGCCGGCGATCCCCACCGCACGACACCCTCTGATCTTGGCCAACTGCCCGACAACCGACCCGACCGCACCTGATGCGGCCGATACGACGACGGTCTCACCCGCCTTGGGCTGCCCGATGTCGAGCAGACCGACGTAAGCGGTAAGCCCAGGCATGCCGAGAACGCTGAGGGCTGTGGACACCGGCAGCGTGCGGTCGAGCGTGCGGAGGTCCGCTCCGTTCGAGACGGCGAACTCCTGCCACCCGTCGTAGCCGGCCACGGTGTCCCCCGGTCGAAACGCCGGGTTTTGCGACTCGACGACCTCGCTCACGGTGTGCCCGCACATCGGGTCCCCCACGGCCACCGGCGCGGCATACGACGGCCCGTCGCTCATGCGGCCACGCATATAAGGATCGAGTGACAGCCACAGCGTGCGGCGCAACACGGGGCTCCAAGCGGGCCCCGCTGCCCCGCCGGTGCGGGCAGCGGCCGCAGGCGGATCGCCGAGCGAGGGCATCGGCGCGTCGACGGCCTCGAAATTGTCGGCGGTGGGCGCGCCAATCGGACGGCTCTTTAAGCGAATCTGGCGGTTCATGGCGCGATCCTACCAGGGCTCGCGCATGGGAGGCCGCAGGCGGGGGCGTGGGCGATTCTTTGAGCAAAAAGCGAAACGGCGGAGAGCCACGTGGCGATGTCAGGTCCGCCACGCGCGCGCGGCCCGCGCGCTGGCGACCCCGGCGCGACACCGCACACTCTCCGCCGCTTCCTGGGCTAACTCTTGGGCCTTGGTCCCTGGTCCACCCGATCTCAGTGAACCGACGCCGAGACCGGCCGCCCAACGGTGCGGCACCAATCATCCTCGAGAATTGACCAGAGCACCTGGTCGTGGTACTCGCCGTTTCTGAGGAACGAGCGGCGCAACATACCCTCCTGCACGGCGCCGATCTTCCGGAGCGCGCCGTTGCCGCGCCCGTTTCTCACCGACGCTCGCGCCTCGAGCCGATGGACGCCCAGTGTCTCGAAGGCGAACCGCAGCACCAGCCCGGCGCCCTCCGTGAAGGCGCCCGAGCCCCAATACTCAGACCCAATCGCGAATCCCCACTCCGCCGTCTGGAACCCGGTCTCGAGCTCGCGCAGTTGGAAGATGCCGATTGCGACGTCGCTCGGGTTCAGCGTGACCGCGTAGCAGACGTACGTCCCGAGATCGCGCATCCGGTGCGTCCAGGCGATGAACCGCTCGAACCCTTGGATCGTGGCGGGAGGCGGAGAAATGAACCGCGACACCTCCTCGGTTGTCAGCATGGAGAACAACGATGTCGCGTCCGACGGGCGCAGCTCGCGCAAGCTCACGCGCTTGCCGGTCAGCAGCGGCAGGGCCTTGCGCCAGTCGCTACTGACGAGCACTCCAGGCTCGGCAACCATGCTATGAGTCGCGCGAGTCCGGACCGAAGGCTCCAGTTTGGATCGGTAAGGCATCTTTTCCATGGCTAGAGACCTCCGCCCGGCAGAGGTGCCGACGATGGCGTCGCGACGGTCGAGCTGGGGAGCGTGACAAGCCCCCCAAGGTCGGGATCGCCGAATTCTGTCCCAACGCTTGATGGCGCCCCATCGGCGGCATCAGGGAATATCAGGTCGCTGGCGGGATCGCCGGACATGCCCCACACGATGTTGTCTTCGGCCGACATCCCCCAGACGATGTTCCCCGCTGCCGACATGCCCCAGACGATGTTGTCGCCTGCGGCCGCCGTGCCCCAGACGATGTTGCTGACCGGGTCGGTCATGCCCCAGACAACGTTGTCGCAATCCGCACCGCCGCAATCCATGCCCCAGACAATGTTGTCGCTCTGGGACATGCCCCACACGATGTTGTCGCCGTCGCCCGCCGTGCCCCAGACGATGTTGTCGACGCTCATACCCCACACGATGTTGTCGCAGGGAGAGCAGTCGGTGCCCCACACGATGTTGTCGCCTGTGGCGCCGAGCGTCTTCGCGCTGCCCCAGACAATGTTGGTGGCCCAGGCATTCGACGCCGGGTTGATGTAGCCGCCCGTGATCAGATGGTTGCCCCAGATGATCTGGCGGCTCCAGATGGCCTGCGCCGGCATGCGATCGCCCGGCCTGGGATTGGCGTAGTACTTCGCCAGTCGCACGGCTCCCAGCGAATTAAGAAATCCCGCGCCCTCACGCAGCGCGCCATAACCGGGATACGACTGAGCGGTGTACTGGAGGATCGCTTTGATCAGGTTCGGCGTCAGCAGTGGGTTCGCCTGCAGCATCAGCGCGACAGTGCCGCTGACCACCGGGGCTGCCATGCTCGTGCCGCTCAGCGCGAGATACGGCTTGAACCCGAGTGCGGGCTGTCCATCGACGAGAAATGCCGCATCGATTGAATAGAGCGTGCTGCCGGGAACGGCGAGTGAGACCGTTCCTGTGCCTGGAGCGACCAGATCCGGCTTCGCCGCGAAATCAACGGCGGTCGGACCCGACGAGCTGTAGCTTGCCATGGCATCGTCCCATCGCGTGACGGTGCCGTTGGTGGTCGAGGCGCCGACGGTCAGGACCCATGGGGCGTTGCCGGGCGCCGTGATGCCGCCCCACTGCAGTTGGCCTTGGGCGTTCTTGCCGAAATTGCCGGCAGCGGCGACGACCGTAATGCCCTGGTCGGTGAGCGCTTTCGCGGCGAGCGTCAACGGATCGGTCCAGTACGATTCGTCCACGCCCGCGCCGACCGACAGGTTGACGACTCTGATGTTGTAAGTCGCGGAGTTGGCGGCGACCCAACTCATGGCGGCAATGATGTTGCTGATCGTCCCCAGTCCGTTCTGATCGAGCACCTTCAACGAGACGAGCGACGCGCCGGGCGCAACACCTGCCAGTTGTCCGTTCGAGTCGTAGCCATTGCCCGCGAGCGTGCCCGCGACGTGCGAGCCGTGGCCGTTGTCGTCATACGGCGCTGTCTGCCCGTTCACGAAGTCCACGAACATCGACACACGCTGGTTGCCGTACGGATAGAGGACCGAGCTGTTGTTCGTGAGGTCGTCGTGCCATGAGGTCACACCGGAGTCGATGATGGCGACGCCAATCCCTGCGCCCGTATAACCGAGGTAGTTCTGAACGACCCGCGCCCCGACCGTGACCGACGTCCGATAGTTGTGCATTGCGGCCGGCCGGTCGTAATTGATGCGAAAGACTGATGGATGCGCGGCGAGCTGGCGGATAACGGAATTAGGGAGCTCGAGAGCGACCCCGTGAATGATGTCAAGTCCCTTGCGTGCGAAGCGCTGGAACTGAGGAGGCAGTTGCGCGCCAGGCACCAGCGAGACAATGACCTTCGTCAACGCGAAGGGATTGCCGTCGCGTGAACGACGAGCGACTTCGTCGTCCATGCGGTAGTCATGCACGAACGAGTTGGGCCCGCTCTTGGCGTTCCTGCCTGGACCGTTGGGCTGGCCTTGTGCCGACGCGATCGGCCCGGCAGCCAGAAGAACGAGCAGGCTTCCCAGGAGCGTGCGCTTGGGTCCCCAGACCGCTTTGTGTCTGGTTGAATTGCCGGACGCACGGATCATGATTTGGCAGGGGGAGCAAACCCATGGCCAAGCTTAGCTGCTGCGAGATATCTTCAATAAAATCAAGAGCTTAGTGGTTGGTTCGGCGACCAGTTCGATCAGGCGGCATGTGAAGATCTGGGACAAGCGTTCCCAATGAAATGGCTGATGTACGACTATAAGTCATTATAGAAGTGACACTTACGCCATCATGTTCCATTTCTGACCACGACGGACGCAATTGGAACACTCTGTCATATCGAGTCCTACTGAAGAGCTGTGTTGTGTGATGCGATAATGCGCAACCAATGACGTTCACTCGCTCCACGGCACCTTGGGTTGCCATCGCCTTGGGCGTCGTTTTCTCAGAAGCCTCCGCACGTAGAGTTGATGTTGGGGGCTCTTGCGGGAACCAACAGGAGACACCCACATATCAGGAACGCGACTTCCTCACGCGTGTGCGCCGGCTGACGGTCGAGGGGCGCCGCGCCGGCGAAGGATACTGGTCGCCGGACGGCAAACGTCTCGTGTTTCAGAGCGAACGGGAGCCGGGCAACCCGTTCTATCAGATCTACGTGCTCGATCTCGCCACCGGGCAGACCAAGCGCATCTCACCGGGCACGGGCAAGACGACCTGCGCGTTCTTCCGGCCTGGCACCGACGAAATCGAGTTCGCCTCGACGCACGCCGACCCGAAATCACGGCAGCTGCAAGAGGAGGAGCTCACCTTCCGCGCGTCCGGCAAGGAGCGGCGTTACGCGTGGGACTACGACCCGTCCATGGACATCTACGCGTTCAATGAAAGCACAGGGGCGCTGCGACAGCTGACCACTGCGCGCGGCTATGACGCCGAAGGCAGCTACTCGCCCGATGGCCAGTGGATCGTGTTTTCCTCGATGCGCGACGCCTACAACCGTGCTCTGAGCGACGTGGAGAAAAAACAGCTCGAGGCCGACCCGAGCTACTTCGGCGAGATCTATATCATGCGCGCCGACGGCAGCGGGCAGAAACGGCTGACGAACGCCCCCGGATACGACGGCGGGCCGTTTTTCACACCCGATGGACGGAAAATCATCTGGCGCCGGTTCGATGAGAAGGGGCTCATCGCCGACGTGTGGACGATGAACATCGATGGAACCGACCAGAAACAGATCACCGACTTCGGATCGATGAGCTGGGCGCCTTACATGCACCCTTCCGGGGCTTATTTCTTTTTCTCGTCCAACAAGCTCGGCTTCGAGAATTTCGAGATCTTCATCGCCGACGCTGCGGGCGAGAAGGAGCCGGTGCGCGTGACGTACTCGGATGGCTTCGACGGTCTGCCGGTACCGTCGCCCGACGGCCGGCAGCTCGCGTGGACAACGACGCGATCGGGCGGAGGCGGCGGGCAGCTGTTTCTGGCCGAATGGAATCACCAGAAAGCGCTCGAAGCGCTGAAAAACTCCCCTCCGAAGAAGGCCCGCCGGGCATCGAGCGAAAAATGATGAACTGGACTCGCCTCTCTCGCGCTCGACTGGGCGCCCGTGTGGGCGCCGTGGCCCTTGCCTGGCTCGGGCACGCGACGCTCGTCACGGCTCAGCCAGTCGCGACCCTCTCCAAAACGCGCCCAGCCCTGCAGGCGCTCGCATCGCCACGCCTGGAAGGACGGCTCGCAGGATCGGAGGGCGAGAAGCTCGCCGCCGACTACCTCCAGTCCGAGCTGAGGCGCATCGGCGCCCGGCCTCTGCTTCTCCGGCTTCCGGAGGGGGAGCGTGCCGAGTACGTGATGCCGTTCGGCTTCACGGCGGGAACGCGAGACGCGGGGTCGATTCTGACGGTCACCGGTGTGCCGTCGCCAGGGGGCGCTCAGCCGGCCGCGGGCAGCAGGCGCTTCGACACGCACACGGACGTGCGTGCCCTCTCGTTCTCCGATGACGGCGAGGTCACCGGCGACGCCGTTTTCGCCGGTTACGGCATCGTCGTGCCCGAGAGCCAAACCTTCGGCTACGACAGCTACGCGACGCTGGACGTCAAGGACAAGATCGTCGTGGTCCTCCGTTATTTCCCGGAAGACGCCGATGAGAAGACACGCGGCATCCTTGCGCGCTACGCGGACCTTCGTTACAAGGCGATGGCCGCGCGCCAGCGCGGCGCGAAGGCGATGCTGGTCGTCACGGGGCCGCGCTCTCCGAATGCCGGCGAAACCGTCAGCATGGGCTTCGATACGGCGCTCTCGGGATCAGGCATCGTGGCAGCGAGCATCAGCGGCGCGGCGGCTCGGACGATCTTCGCGGCGCTGCCTGGAGAAAAAGCGCTCGACTCGATCCAGCAATCGCTCGACAGCGGCAATCCGCACGTGACCGGCTACCCAATGCCCGGCGTCAAAGTCACGATCCGCGCCAGCGTGCAACGGGAGCGGCGCACCGGCCACAACGTGCTGGCGTACCTCCCGGCGACCGGTACCGAGGGGGCATCCAAGCCGTGGGTGGCCATTGGCGCCCACTACGACCACCTGGGCCACGGCGAAGCCGGCAATACGTTGGCGAGCGGCGCCGAGCTCAACAAGGTTCACGCGGGGGCGGATGACAACGCGTCCGGCTCTGCCGCCGTGCTTGCCATGGCCGAAGAGCTCTCGAACGCTCCGCGCCATCGCAACGTGCTCCTGGCGTTCTGGTCTGGCGAAGAATTAGGTCTCCTCGGCTCCGCCGCGTTCGTCGCATCACCGCCCATCCCGCTTGATCGGATTGCGGCGTACCTGAACTTCGACATGGTCGGCCGCATGCAGGACAACAAGCTCATCGTGCAGGGCGCCGGCACGAGCCCGGAGTGGCCGAAGATTCTCGAGCAGGCGAATGTCGTCGCCGGCTTCGACCTTCAGGTGCAGGACGATCCCTACCAGCCGACGGACGTGGCGACCTTCAACAACGTGAGCATTCCCTGTCTGAGCTTCTTCACCGGCGCGCACGCCGATTATCACAAGCCGTCCGACACCGCAGACAAGATCGATTACGACGACCTCGATCGTGTTGTCGACTTCGCGGTCGCGATCGTCAGGCGGCTGGTCGACGCGGACCGGCCGCCGCAGTTTACGAAGGTCGAGCAGCAGCTGCAGCCGGGCAGCGGGCGCGCCGGCGTGCGGGTGTTCACGGGCACGATCCCCGACTACGCTTCCGACGCAAAGGGACTGCTGCTGAGCGGCGTCATCGGCGGCGGACCGGCCGAGCAGGCGGGATTGCGGAAAGGCGATGTCATCGTCCAGATCGGCGGGCAGACGATTACGAACATCTACGACTACACCTACGCGCTCGATGTGCTGAAGATCGGCCAACCCACGACTGTGATCTACCTGCGTGACGGGAAGCGCCTCGAGACGACGCTGACTCCGGCGGCGCGCAAGTAGAACCCGACCGGACTCCGCGGGCGTCAGCGCCGATTCAACCTGGCCAGCAGCGATTCGATCTGTTGTCGCAGCTGCAGCAGCCTCGCCCGCTCCACGGTGACCGTGTCGGCACGCCCGGCTTCACCGGGCCGGGCGTCAGCTTGTTTTTCAGAACCTGGTCTCTCATTACCCGGCCTCACGCCGGAGGTACCGATCGCCGAGGGTATCGAATTGCCGAGCATGCGATCGATCATCTGCTCGGCATCAATGAGCTGGGCCCGCAGCTCCGCGTCGCCGATGGAACGGCCTGCCGATCGAGCGTCCAGGCTCGAGGCGCCCATGGAGGTCTGAGAGGTCGTCTCCAGTGAGTCGGTGCGAGGTCCAGGCCCACTCCGCCCGAGCGCGCGCAGGAACGGCGCGGCTTCGGTGGGCGCCGACAGCTCGCGGCTCGCGAGAACAGTGCTCGGTGCCGCCCCGCGGCCGTAGACGCTGATGTTCGCTCTTTCGTCGGCTATCAACTCACTCCCTGACAGATCAACCGGCACGAGCGGTCCCTTTGAGCGCTGGTAAGAAACAATTGCCTGGTTGCGCTCGAGCTGGACCCTGCTCTCCAGGATTCGCGTCACAGCCGATTCAGGCATCATCAGAACCACCAGATCGCCCCGGGAGAGCGGGCGGCTGCTCGTGAGTCGGACAAACAGCGGCGCGCTCCAACCGCCTGCGGATCGGCAACTCATCACGCCCCGGCCGATCCCGCCGCCCGAGGCGCTGTCAGCTTCGGGCACGACGATCACGCAGTGCGCGCGGCCCCACGAGTCCGAGGGGATCTCGTCTCTCGCCTGCCCCACGACTTTCGCGGCGCCGGCGAGGCGACCCGCCACGTCTTCATCACTCCGGCGGCCCGTATCTTGCGCCGCGGCGGCTTCTGCCAAGCAAGCCGCGGCAAGCAGCACCCCGACGGCAGCAAACCCGCGGATCATCGTGCACCTCCGCCGGACAGAATGCTGCAATATGATTGCCGCATGCCGCCTCGAAAAAAGCCCGTTCGCCGGAAGAAAAGCGCACCCGGTTCGGTAGGCCTGTCCGCTGCCGAGACGCGACAGGTCGCCGATGCCGCCTTGGAGGCCCTCGTGTCGCACGTAGAGACGGACGGCGGCGCGGTCCTCGGGCGCTATCGGGACCCGTTCGGCGCCGAGCCGCTGCTGCTGGTAGCCCTGCCGATTGATAAGGTGGAACCCACGCCGTACCAACGCGATCCATCCGATGCTCACGTCAAGCGTCTGATGGGCGTGATCGAGACCATCGGCCGGTTCCTGGATCCCATCGTGGCCGTGCGTGAAAACGGGCACTATCTGACGCCCAACGGTAATCATCGATTGCAAGCGCTCAAGCGGCTCGGCGCCAGGACCGTCGTCGCGCTGCTCGTCCCCGACCCGCGCGTCGCGTTCAGGATCCTGGCGCTCAACACCGAGAAAGCGCACAACCTGCGCGAGAAGTCGCTCGAAACTATCCGAATGGCGCGCGCACTGGCGACCACGAGCGATCAGACCGAGCGTGCGTACGCCTTCGAGTTCGACCAGCCGGCGCTGTTGACTCTGGGGGTCTGCTATGAGGAGCGCCCGCGGTTCAGCGGCGGCGCCTACCAGTCGATCCTGCGTCGCGTCGACGAATTCCTCGACGAGCCCATCCGCAAGGCGCTCAAGGAACGCGAACGCCGCGGCCGGAAGATCCTGAAGCTCGACGACGGCGTGAGCGCGGCGGTCGAGAAGTTGAAAGCGAAGGGGCTCACCAGTCCTTATCTGAAGGCGTTCGTCGTCGCTCGCGTCAACTACACGCGCTTCTCGAAGGCGACGTCGTTCGACTTCGACGAAGCACTCGACAAGATCATCGCCAGCGCACAAAGGTTCAACGTCGATCGCGTGAAGCAGGAGGACGTCGCGAAAACCGGCGGCGGGCCCCCTGAGGAAGATTAGGCTCGGCTCCCGGCAGCCACGCCGAGATTCCACGGTGTATCATCGATTCCGGGTAGGTTCGCCAGGAGGAGTTGCCCGTATGGTGCGACGATTCGTGATGGTTGCCACGGTAGCCGGATGTCTGGGGGCATCCGGGTTCGCGTTCGCCCAGGAGCCGGCTGCACCCGCGCCCGCACGCGCGCAGGCGGGCCCCGCCGCCAGGTCAACGGTCGAGACCGCCGGTCCAGCCGAAGAGAAAATCTCTCAAACCTCGCACACGATCAGGCTCGAGGGGCAGGACATCAAGTACACCGCCACGGTCGGCACGCTCCCCATCCGGTTGGATGATGGGAGAGTGGCGGCGCGGATGTTCTTCGTCGCGTACACGAGAGACGGCGAGAACGCAAGAACACGGCCGCTGTCGTTCTTGTTCAACGGCGGGCCGGGCGCCGCGACAATCTGGCTGCACATGGGATCGTTTGCGCCTCGCCACGTGCAGATGGCCGACGATGGGTTTCAGCCGGCACCGCCTTACCACCTCGTCGACAACGAGCAATCGCTGCTCGACGTAACCGACCTCGTGTTCGTGGACGCGATTGATACCGGCTACAGCCGCGCGGTCGGCGACACCGACAACAAGCAGTTTCATGGCGTGCGCGGCGATCTTCGAGCGTTCGGCGAGTTCATCAACGAGTACCTGAAGACCTACAGCCGGTTTCCGTCGCCGAAGTACCTGATTGGCGAAAGCTACGGCACGATTCGATCCGCGGGTCTTGCGAAGGAGCTGCAGGACCGCCACGGCATCGAGCTGAACGGCATTGTGCTGGTGTCTACGCTGCTGACGTACCAGACCTTGTCGCCCTCCGATCAGAACGACATCGCATACGCCGCGCACATCGAGACCTACACGGCGACGGCGTGGTATCACAAGAAGCTGCCGGCGGATCTCGGCGATCTCAAAAGAGCCACCGACGCGGCCCGCGACTTTGCGTTCGGCGAATATCTGACAGCGCTCGCCCGGGGCAACCGTTTGGCCACGGCGGAGCGCACGGCTCTCGCACAGAAGCTCGCGCGATTCACGGGCCTCACTCCCGAGTACGTTTTGCGAGCGAACTTGCGCATCGCCCCCGGGCGGTTCAGAAAAGAGCTCCTCCGCGACCGGCGCCTCGTACTGGGGCGTCTCGACAGTCGATTCACGGCCGTCGAGGGCGACGCGGCCGGCGAGACCGAGGAGTTCGATATCTCGAATACGGCCGTCCAGGGCCCCTACACAGCGATGTTTCAGGACTATGTGAAAAACGACCTGAAGTGGCAAAGCGAACTGCACTATCCGACGTCAGGCAACGTGCGGCCTTGGAATTGGGATCCGTTCGAGAACCGCTACATGGACGAGACCGGCGCGCTGCTCTCGGCAATGTCGCACAATCCGTTTCTGAAGATCTTCGTCGCCCAGGGATACTACGACATGGCGACGGTCATGGGCGGGATGGAGCTCAACTTCGCGCATCTCGGATACGACAAGACGTTCACCGATCGCGTGTCGTTCGGCTACTATGAGGCCGGCCACATGATTTACATCAGGGCTTCCGCTCACAAGGCGCTCAAGCAGGACGTCGTCCGGTTCTTCGAGGGCACTCGATCGGCGCGACCCACGGCGACGTCGCAGCAATAACCGCGTCGAGGCGCCAAGTCAGCCGTGTGAGCGCGGCTTCATTGGTGCCCCGCCGTCGTTCGGCTCGTATCGCCTTTCAGGAACCGGGCGAGGAATTCGTCGAGGCGGTTGAACGCGGTCATCCAGCGCTTGTGCAGGAGCGTCTCGTGGGTGTCGTCTGGAAAGACGATCAGCTCGTAATACACGTGATGCGCGCGCAGCAGCTGGACCAATCCCGTGGTCTGCGAGAACTGGACGTTCCGATCGTCGTCTCCATGGATCAGGAGCACCGGTGACTTCCAGGTGTCGATGGCGGAAATGGCCGACGACTGATACGAGACGTTGTCGGGATCGAGCGAGCTGCCCCACAGGTGAACGCCCGCGAGATCCACGCCGGCCTTGAAGATGTCGGAGTTTCGCGCGAGCGCCTGCGCCGTGAGCACCCCGCCGTAGGACAATCCCCAGATGCCGACGCGGCCCGGATCCACGTCAGGACGCGACTGCAGATACTTCCCACCCGCCACGACGTCCTGGTACTCCGCGTTGCCGCGCCCACCGGTGTTCGACGCCGTGCGGAACGACTTCCCGTACCCGATGCCGCTCCGATAGTTCACCGAGAGCACGACGTATCCCCGGCTCGCAAGCCACTGATTCACCGCGTACGCGATGTGGTAGAAGTGCATGTAGTGGTAGCCGAGCAGCATCTGACGGATCGGCCCGCCGTGTACGAAGACGATCGCGGGGCGCCTCTCGCCTGGCTTCAAATCGTTCGGAAGAAACAGCTGATTGTGAATCTCGAGACCGTCGGGAGCCTGCGTGATCACTGCCTGCGGACTGACCTCGTCCGCCAGCGGAAAGTCCTTCGGCAGCCTGGGAAAGATGATCCTTGCCGATCCACCTTCCGCTGACACCATGCCGACCGACTGCGGCCGTTTCGCATCCGCGCTGAGCACCGCCACCTGCCGGCCCGAGGCCAGCGCAGCCGGGGAGGTCTCGATCGAGTCGCCGCGCGTCATCTGCACTGCCGGACCGCCGGCGACCGGCACCTTCCAGATGTGGCGATGATCGATGTCGCCGGCGTTCGTGCAGTAATAAAGGTAAGCGCCGTCGCTCGACAGGCTGAAGTTCTCCACCATGCCGTCACCCGGAGTCAAGGCGACCGGCAGCTCGACCGCACCCGATTCGGGGCCCGGGTCGGATGTGACGCCCACTGTATAGACCCGAATCCATTCTTCCGGCTCCGCCTGGAAGATCACGTGGTCCGTCCCGGCCCACCGAATCGCGTTGACAGCGGTGAATTGTCGGTCGTCGGGCTGGTTGTGCCAGAATTCGCGCGCCTCGCCGGTCTGAACATCCGCAACCCAGAATGAGAGCGTGTAACCACCCGCAAAGGCTGCCGTCGTCAGTCCTGGTCGCTCCGCCGGCTGGCCCGACTCTCCTAACCTGCCGCGTCCCGCCTGATCGGGCGACTGGCCGCCGCCCCCGCGTCCCTGACCGCCACGCCCGCCGTTGCGCACAGCGTTCAACGGGTTGTAAGCCGGTCCATCGGGGTTCCCGATGCTGCCGAGGCCCTGATGCGCCTGCAGGCCAAAGGGCGTCCCGGGCCGGCGGATGAAGGCCACGCGCCTGCTGTCGGGCGACCATGTCGGACTCGCGTCGTGATCGACACTCGGCGAGAGGAACTTGACGCCATGCGTCTTGAGGTCGTAGACACCTACGAACGCATGGTCGACCCGGTTACTGACGAACGCGAGTTTCTTGCCGTCAGGCGACCATTCCATGCCGCCGTTGGCGCCCCACGCTCTGATGATCGGCGCGCCGCGACGAGCGCCGGTCAGACGCGGGCTCGTCGACCGTTCTCCGGGGGGAGGCGTGGGACTGCCGGCTTCGGCCCGCGGGCTCACGTCGTAGGCGTAGATCTGCCCGTCCTTGGCGAACACGAGAGTCCCGCCATCGGGCGAGAGCACCGGCGACGTCCCCTCGCCAATCCTCCAGGCAGCCCCTCCACTGGTCCGCGCGGCCCACACCGTTCGCTCAGCGCCACTCGGATCGCTCGTCGGGTTCGCCACCCACCCGTCTCGGTTGGGCTCGGTTCCGCGGACGAACGTCACCACCATCCCGTCGTCCGAGATCCGAAGGTCGCTGATGTCGACGCCGTTGTCTTCCTCGAAGCCGGTGAGTCGAACCGGGCGGAAGTCGGGCGCCGCCGCGCTGTACACATTGCGCCGTCCGCGCTCGTACGCCCACCACGCGACTCGGTCGGCCTTCTTGGCCGACACGAGATCCTGAGGATACGCCGGGCTCAGAAACTGCTCGATCGTTGGCCTCCCATCGATCGTCGACCCGGCGCCGATCGCGGCGGGCGAGGCCGCCCTCGAGACTGAACCTGGCGCGAAGGCTATCAACGCAAACGCGGTCGAGAACAACGCGGCACGAGCAAACAAACGGTTCATCACGCCTCCCAACCACTCATGACCTGGTCCGATAGAACGCGATCATGTCCATCGGCTTCGCGGGCTGCGCCCCCATCTGCCGCAGCATCGTTGTGACCTGCCCGCGGTGGTAGCTCGCGTGGTTGACCACATGCTGGAGCATCTGCCAGAACGGCGACGCGCCGGCCGACCCGTTCAGCAGCTTGTATTCGATGACCTTCGTGACGCCTGACCCTCCGAGGCGGTTGGCAAACGCGCGCACGTTGGCTTCGGTTTCTGTCCACGCTCGGCGGATCGATGCGACGTCGGGATAGGGCTCGCTCGTCAACAACGCCGTCGGTGACGCCCCCTGCCAGCGCGAATACCACGCCCATTCGGCGGCGTACATGTGCACGACCGTTTCGCGGATCGACTTGAAGCTGCTGCCCAGGTCCCTTGCGTACTGCTCGGGGGGAAGCCTCTCGAGCGCGTCGAGCATGCGGTCGCGAGCCCAGTAGTGGTAGTCGAGCATCGTGATCAGATCGTCAAGGGACATTTAAACCTCGGATTGACCTCGGCATGTCTCGGACTGACCTCGGCATGTCTCGGACTGACCTCGGCATGTCTCGGATTGACCTCGGCATGGCGTGAGCGTATCACCGCGCGAAGATGTTCCGGATGACGAACCCGACGTTGGCTGGACGCTCGGCCAATCGCCGCATGTACCACGGGAACCAGTACTCGCCGTACGAGATGAGCACCCGGAGCGGCTTCCCCGAGGCGACCAACCGCCGCTGGAGCGGGCGCTGGATCCCATAGAGCATCGCGTACTCAGACGCCGACCGTGGCACGCGGTTGTCCTCGATGAACTTGCCGATGCGCTCGACCAGCTTCGAGTCGTGCGTCGCGATGTGCACGCGGGAATTGCCCGCCAAGAGCCGGCATGCCAAACGAAAGTAGTTCTCGTCGACGTCGGCCTTCCTCGGAAACGCAACCGACGCCGGCTCGAGGTAGGCGCCTTTGACAAGCCGCACCGCGGACCCGAGCGGTATCAGCGCCTCGACATCCCGCTCCGTCCGCCGAAGGTACGCCTGCAGCGCCAGGCCGACCCGGGACGTCCGAGCCCTGGCGCGGCGAAACAGCTCGATGGTCGGATCGACGTACGGCGAGCTCTCCATATCAATCCAAATGAAGTTGTTGCCGGACGCCGCCCGATCGATCAGCCGCTCGAGGTTCCGGTAACAGAGCTCCTTGTCGAGATCCAACCCGAGCTGCGTCGGTTTGATCGACACTTCAGCATTGAGCTTTCCGGCGGACACGTTGTCAAGGACGTCGAGATAATGGCCTGTCACCTCCTCGGCTTCGTCGGCTCGGGTCAGGTTTTCACCGAGCTTCGTGAGAATCGTCCCGACACCCTCCTGCTGCAGGAGCGCCGCGGCGCCGAGCGCGTCTTCGAGGCGCTCGCCCGGCATGAAGCTCGACACTGAGCGGCGAACGAATGCTGTTTTGGTCGCGCGCTCACGGACCCACGCGTTGGTCGACACGGCCAGCAGGAGGTTTCGGGCGACACCCACTCAGATCATTCCCTTCAACAAGCCGCCGTCGACCTGCACATTTGTCCCGGTGATGTACGACGCTGCGTCCGACAGAAGGAATGCGCCCACGCGTCCGAATTCGTCCGGAGCGCCGTAGCGGCCGAGCGGCACTGTCGCCATCACGCGCGCACGATGATCGTCGACCGATGTGAGGCTCCGCTTCGCGTTAATCTCGTCGAGGTATCGCAGGCGATCCGTCTCGATGCGGCCTGGCATCAGGGTGTTGACGCGGATTCGGTCGGGAGCGAGCTCCAGCGAAAGTGTTTTCGCCAGAGACGTGACGCCAGACCGCAGCACGTTGGACAGCGCCAGGTTGGCAATCGGCTCCTTCACCGACGATGAGGTGCCGATGACGATCGAGCCCCCGCCACGAGCTCGCAGCGACGGCACGACCAGACGAACGGTGCGAACAACGCTCATCACCAGCAAATCGAACGCGCTTTGCCAGGCGTGGTCGTCGAGGCCAAGCGCGCCGCCCGTGGGCGGTCCTCCGGTGTTCGCAAACAGCGCGTCGATCCCGCCGAAAGCCTTCAGCGTTTCGGCGTGCCAGCGGGCGATCGCGTCAGCCGTGCTGAGGTCCGCGACCACAGGAAGGACTCGAGCGCCCGTGGCGTTCATGATTTGATCTGCCGCGCGTCTGATCGCTTCGGGATCGCGCGACGCAATCGACACGGACGCGCCCTCGCCGGCGAGCGCCCGGGCGACGGCGTACCCCAGCCCTTTGCTGGCGCCGCCGACCATAGCGACTTTGTTGGTCAGTCCGAGGTTCATGAGGCGCTCACCCAATTCATGACGCGATCCAGGGCCACCATTGTGGGCTGATCGAGTGTGCCGCCAGGCGGGCGAACGGCTGGCGTCGTGATGGCGCCGCGGCGGCGCAGCGCAAAACCGGTCATGGCCGAGTTGATCTTGGCCATCCGAGGAGGGCTGATCATCAACGATGCCGCGCCGGCCTTCTTGGCGCGGCGACTGTACTCGATGCACGTTCGCAATCCGTCGGCGGTGGTCCCCGCGACTACCGGCGCGCGGCCGCACACATGGGTCAGCACGGTGTCGAGCACGACATCGCGCTCCCGGTCCGTCAAGCGCGCGACCTCGCTGGTCACGCCGAGCGCCGTGAACCCGGTGACGCCGTCGGCGAGAAAGAGGTCGATGACGCGCCGAAGACTGTCGGGATCGAAATCGCCGCGGGCGTCGAATGGAGTAGGAAGGACCGAGAAAACGCTCATCTGAAATAGGTGTCCGTCCTGTCGATCCAGTCCTGCCGGACGGGGCTGAAGACATCGATCACTTCGGCGTCTTCGATGACGGTCACACTATGCTCGGCCCATGACGGAATCTGCAGCGCCTCGCCGGTCCGAACAACGATCTCTTCTCCCGCGACGAGGAAGCGCACGGCACCCGACACGACGTAGCTGACCTGCTCGTTGTCATGGGCGTGCGCAGGCACGATGGCGCCGCGCGAGAGGCTGAAGCGCGCCAGCGTCATGCGCTCGGCTGTCAGGTACCGCCGGCGGACGCCCGGCGCGAGCTGCTCGGTCGGGACATCGTCCCATCGGTGGAGGATGGCCATGGCGAACCATTCTATTGCGGATTGGGATTGCGGTCGGCGCGGAACAGAGAAATGGCTGACGGCTAACGGCTGATGGACAAACTATCGGACCATCCGCCAATGAGCCATCAGCCATGACGCATTCTCAACCGTTGTGCGACGGTTTCACGGTCACGAACACGTCGCCGACACCCTCGCGACTGATGAGGAGCAGCGTGGGCTTGTCGGTCGACTTGCGAACCGCGGCGCGCAACTCGTCAACCGTTTTCACCGGTTGACGATTGACCTCCTGGATCACATCGCCGGCGCGGATCCCCGCATCGGCCGCGCGGCCGTCGGGGTCCACGTCCTGCACGACGAGACCCTTCTTGTCGGAAGTGACCGAGATACCCAGCGCGGCCTTGTCCGAGCTGCCCTGATCGCCGTCGCTGCGGCCGTCACGCGCGGCATGGTCGGGGTTATGCTCGTCGAGCTTCACCGAGACGTGTTTCTCCGCGCCATCGCGAACGATTGCAACGTCGGCGGTCGAGCCCGGGCCCGCATCCGCAACCCGGTTCCGGAGCGCGTTCATGTCACGCACTGCCTGGCCGTTGAACGACGTGATCACGTCACCGCGCTTCAGGCCGGCGCGCTCCGCCGCACTGCCCTCTCCCACAGAACTGACGATCACGCCGTTGGTCTGTTTCAGTCCGAGGCTGGTCGCCATGTCCGCCGTCAGGCCCTGCACCGTGACGCCGAGCTGCGCGCGGGTGACCTTGCCCTTCGTCCGAAGGTCGTTCATCACGTGCTTGGCCATGTTGACCGGTATCGCGAACCCGATGCCGATGTTGCCGCCCGATTCAGACAGAATCTGCGAATTGATGCCGACGAGCTCGCCTTTGGTGTTCACCAGAGCGCCACCCGAGTTTCCGTGGTTGATCGGCGCATCCGTCTGCAGGAAGTCCTCGTAGCTGCCGTCGCCAACGCTCGTCGACCGGCCCTTCGCGCTGATGATCCCCATCGTCACGGTCTGCCCGACATTGAGCGGGTTGCCGACCGCCAACACGACGTCGCCGACCCTCACGGCGTCGGAGTTGCCGAGTGCCACGGCCTTGAAGCCCGACCCGTTCACCTTGAGCAGCGCCAGATCGCTCGGCTTGTCGGTACCAATGATCTTGGCCGGCAGCGTCCGCCCGTCCGTGAAGTCGACGCTGACCTCTTCCGCCCCGTCGACAACGTGGTTGTTGGTCAGGACGTAGCCGTCGGTCGTGACCACAACACCTGACCCGAGGGCGTTCTGCTTGGGCATCCTCGGCATCTGCCGCTCACCACGTCGGCCACGCGGATTCTCGCCCGGGTTCCGGAAGAACTGGCCAAAGAACTCGTCGTCTGGAGACTGAAACCGGGTTGGTGACACGCGCGCGCGCCCTTGCGCGTGGACGGTCACGACGGCAGGAGACACGACGTCGACGACGTCGGCGTACGAGTCGCGGCCGCCGGCAATCGTTTGCGCTAGTGGAGTGCTGGTTGTAGCGGCCTGGACGATCGCGGGACGGGTGCCCGCGAGGCCGTGCCAGGCGGCGCCCGACGCGATGAACAAGGCCGCGACAACGGCCAGGAGCGCGCGGGTTGTTCGCTTCGAGAGTGAGTAACGTTTGTTCATGGCTGTACAGCTGTCCTCTCTGATGACGGGCCTCCCCAAGCATTTCCGGGGGCTTGCCCGCTATTCGCTTGACTCTATGGACTTAGACGGCGGGCCTCCTTGCGGGGCTGTTTCAGAATCATTACAAGAGTGAAAGGTGGGTCAATGGGGCCGGGACGTGGAGTCGACTGGAAGAGAGACGGTAAACGTGGAGCCCCTGGCGACTTCCGTCCGCACGGCGACTGTGCCGTTGTGAGCTTCGACTATAGCCTTAACGAGGCTCAGACCCAGGCCCAGGCCGCGCTCCGCCCGGCTCGCATCCCCACGAAACAAGCGATCCCAGATGCGGGGCGCCTCGTCAGGCGGGATGCCCGGTCCGGTATCGGACACGCGGAGGATGGCACGGCCGGCGTCCTGCCGGATCTGCACATCGATCCGCCCGCCGGGCGGCGTGTACTTGACCGCGTTGTCGATGAGGTTGGCGGCAACCTGCTCCAGCCGCGTTCTGTCGCCGGAGATTGAAACATGATCCGACGATGTGAGCTCGAGCGTGATGCCTTTGCCTTCCGCCACCTCTCTGTACAGGTCCACCGCGCGAGCGGCGATGTCAGCCAGCCGCACCGGTTCTGGACGCAACTGCATCGTGCCGCTCTCGGCCTCTGAAATGTCCATCAACGTGTTCAGCATGACGAGCACCCGGTCGCTCTCTTCGACGCAGTCCGCAAGAGCTTCACGGTAGCGCTCGAGGTCCGGCGCGCCGGCCAGCGCCATTTCGGCAGTGCCGCGCAACCGCGTCAACGGGGTCCGCAGGTCGTGGGACACGTTGTCCAGCGCTCCACGCATCGCTGTGACGAGACCCTCGATCTTGTCGAGCATTGCGTTGAACAAGACCGTGAGCTCGTCGATGGCGTCACCCGTCCCCGGGTCATCAACGCCACCCAGGCGCCCTTCCACCGGCACGCGCTCATCGGTGCGGCCCGTCCGGATAATCCGCCGGACCGCCTGGATCAAGCGGCGGATCGGATACGTGGCCGATTGCGTGGCCAGCCAGCCGCCGCTCAGCGCCACGATCACAACCAGGAGCGTGACGAGCCCGAGCGCCGCACGAAACCGGCGGAGCAGGTCCTCGCGCGCCTCCGTGCTCTTGCCGACTTGCACCAGCGTCCCGTCGTCGAGGCGGGCGGAGACCGTCTCCAGCTTCGACGCGTCCCACCCTTCAGGGTTGCTCAACACGACCGCTTCCACGCCGCGATCGATGACGCGGACGAACAAGCGCTCCGGGGCTGCGGCCTGCTCCGCGCGGACCTTTGCCGTGAGGACGCCGACCCCGCCGCGCAGGTAAGCCGCCGCGTAATCGCCGAGCTTCTGGCGGATGATCTGCTGATCACGCTGGGCGAGCGAGGCCGCCGTCAGGTAATAGGTGAGCGACACGATGACGATGGCCCCGAGCACGAACAGCGTCGCGTACCAGAACGCGATCCGCAGCCCGAAGGCGTTCGCGACCAAAGGCCGCAGGCCGCGGCCCTCGCTCTCAGACACGGAGGACATACCCGACGCCACGGACCGTGTGCAGCAGCTTCTGGTCGAACGGCCGATCGATCCGCTCTCGCAGCCGGCTCACGAGGACGTCCACGATGTTCGTTTGCGGATCGAAGCTGTACTCCCAGACATGCGAGAGGATCATCGTCTTTGACACCACCTTGCCGGTATTGCGCATCAAGTATTCGAGCAACGCGAACTCGCGGGGCCGGAGATCGATCGGCTTCCCGCCCCTTGTCACGCGTCGCGACAGCAGGTCGAGCTCCAAATCGCCGGCCGTCAGCGTCGTCGGCTCGGCGGGGCGGGTCGATCGCCGCACCAGCGCCTGCACGCGTGCGAGCAGCTCGGTGAACGCAAAGGGTTTCGTGAGGTAGTCGTCGCCGCCGCTCTGAAGGCCTCGAACCCGGTCATCGACGGACCGCCGCGCGCTCAAGATCAGCACTGGCGTGGCGATCCGCTTGCGTCTGAGCGCCTCGATCAACGACAGCCCGTCGCGCTTGGGCAACATCAGGTCGACGATGGCGACGTCGTACGACTGTTTGAGCGCAGAGGACAGCCCGGCCTCTCCGTCGCCGGCGCGATCGACGGCAAACCCCGCCTCGCGCAGGCCGCGCGCCACGAAGTCCGCGATGGTGTTGTCGTCTTCGACGAGGAGCGCTCTCACGGCGGCTGCTCTCTACGTCTTGGGGGCGCGCGCTGCGCCCTCATCCGCTGCGGCGCTCACTCCGCGGTCCCCGCTGCGCAGTCTTGGCGCGGTCGGGTAAAACTCGGAGGCGCGCTGCCCCCGGCGCGTGGTTCCGGGTGGCGCGGCTCGCAAGTACTGCGCGGGCCACGGCATCGGATGGCCCACCTCCAGGGCGGCGTGCAGCGCCCAATAGGGGTCACGGAGCAATTGCCGCGCGATGAGAACGCAATCTGCGTCTTCGTTCCGCACGATCGCGTCGGCTTGGCGGGCGTCGGTAATCAGCCCCACAGCGCCGGTGAGGATGCGCGCGTCGCGTCGAATGCGCGCAGCGAACGGCACCTGGTAGCCGGGCGTCAGGGGAACGACCGCGTCGGGGACGGCGCCGCCCGACGAGCAATCAACGAGATCGACGCCGCGGACCTGCAACCGTTTGGCGAGCTCCACAGACTGCTCGATGTCCCACCCACCACTCTTCCAGTCGCTGGCTGAAATCCGGACGAACATCGGCAGCTCGTCGGGCCAGACGCGTCGTACGGCTTCCACGACCTCGAGACACAGCCGGACCCGATTATCGTACGAGCCGCCGTAGGCGTCGGTTCGCGTGTTGACGAGCGGCGACATGAACTGGTGAAGGAGATAGCCGTGAGCTGCGTGAATCTCAACCACGTCGAAGCCGGCGTTCCGCGCGCGCCGCGCGGCCTCGCGAAAGGCGTTGACGATAGTTGCGGTCTCATCCAGACGAAGCGCGCGCGGAACGCGAAGGGTCTCCGAAAACGGCGCCGCGGTCGGACCGATCACCTCCCAGCCCTCGTGATCGGTTGTCCCGGGGCTCCCTGCCCTCCGGTCGACGCCGAGACCACGGCCGCCCTCCCACGGCCGCGCGGTGCTCCCCTTCCGCCCCGCATGGGCCAGCTGGATCCCGGCCACGGCGCCTTGGTCGTGAATGAAGCGCACGATGCGTGCAAGTCCCTCGACGTGTGCGTCCTGCCAGATGCCGAGGTCATGCGGACTGATGCGCCCCTCGGGCGTCACGGCGGCCGCTTCGGTGAACACCAGCGCGGCGCCGCCGACTGCGCGGCTACCCAGATGAACCAGGTGCCAGTCGTTCGAGAAACCATGCTCGCTCGAGTACTGACACATCGGTGACACGATCAACCTGTGCGCGAGCGTGACCGAACGTAGGGGAAGGGGATCGAACAGAGACGGCATGGCCTCTATTCTGCACCGGGGCCAAGGGGGCACCGGTCGGTCGGGTCGGGCGGGTTTTATGAGGTCGACAGGCACGCGCCCGAAGTATGGAGCCAGCACGACGGCGAGTGGTCGTGGATGTCGAGACGAAAGCGCTTCAATAACGGAAATGGGTTGGCTCTCAAGGCCTGTCCCAGCTGGTCGTTGAGCGCCGTGTCACGGACGCCGATCGCCGTGTAGATCGCCACGAAACCCACCACACGCGCGTCGAAGCTCTGGGGATCCGTGGTCCGGGTCAAGAGCACCATCAGCCCCTTGCCAATCGTGGGCGCCATGGCTGCCGTGATCGGCAGAATCATCCGCCCGCCCGCCTCCAGCGCGTGGATCCAGCCCGCCAGCGGATGCGTCACGCCGGCGTTGACCAGGATGGCGTCGAACGAATGTCCGAGCAGGCCGCGGCCGTCGCCATGACGCACGTCGACCCACGGCATGAACCGCAGGTTGGCGCCCGCTTCGTCCGCCAACGGCTCGTCGACTTCGAGGGCCACGACGCGGCCGGATGGCCCAACGCAGTGAGCGATGAGCGCCGTGTAGTAGCCGGTGCCGCAGCCAATGTGGAGGACCCGATTGCCGGATCGGAGCGACAGGTGATCGATTGCCATCGCCACGACACCGGGCGCGCCGTTGAACAGCTGGCGGGCCGGGTCGATCGCGATGGCCAGGTTGTGATACACGTGGCGCGGATCGGCATCCGGCGTCTGTCGCGGCCCCTGCTGAAAGTCAGCCTCGCCTCGAACCGTCCACGGTCCGGGTCGAAGGAAGCGCTCACGTGGGACGGTTGCCAGGGCCTCGACCACGGAGGCGTTCTTCAGGTTGGCGGTCGCCTCGATCTCTTCGGCATAAAACCGCCGCCGATCGATCAGGTCCATCACTCGTTACTCGTCGCTCGTGACTGGTAGCTCGTCAGTCGCTTACGTGTTTTCCAGCTTCTTTTTTCCCCGTGCCTGCTTCGGAGCCTGGACGTGGAAGATGCCAGTCTGCCTCAGCGACTCTGCCCGCTCCTTGGTGATCGCAACCGACGTGATCCCGTAGTTCCAGATGTACGCGTATTTCCTCGCGCCTGATTGCCCCGCACCTTTTGCGACGACTCGAATCTCGCCTGCGTCGTTCAGTCGTTTCAGGATGGTGTGAATGGCGGCCAGCTCGTTGGAGTAGATGGACAGATCGACGCCAATCGCAAGGAGCCGATCGCGCACCTCCAGCGGCGTCAGGGGCAGACCCGCGCCGCGCAGCGCGAGACGGCAGGCGTCGGTCAGCCCCATCGGAACGGTGGGCGTCAATCCCAACAGCTTTGTCAACGTCCCCATCGTCTGCGCGAGCTGGGCGAGGCGATCGTCAATTTCGCGGCGCTGCCGGCCGAGCGCTTCGTATTCCTTGGTCGCCGCGTCGAGGGCGCGCCGGTAGTCCTGGTTTGTCACACATCGATTTATACATGGCGTACAAAAGTATGTCAAACCTGACCGCGGGCAGGTCTGGTCTGCCCGTGGCGGTCGGCCGCCTGCATCGTGCGGGTGGGAATGGACCGGCCAAGTGGACTCGGTCAGGCAGGTCGAGTCAGCGCTGGAAGGCGTACGACAGCTTTACGAAAAACTGCCGATCCAAGGGTGCGAGCGAACGGACGTCGGTCAGCTCGCGATCGTCGCCGTACCCCACGAACGCGACCGACTGCCAGTTCAGCTTGTACGCAAAGAGCAGTGACCCTGTGAAGTCGCCGGACCGCGGTGCAACGGTGGTGTCCAGGAACAGCAGCGGATCGCGGTCGGTCGAGACGTACTGCCCGATTGCGCGGAGGAACACGCGCGGCGTGAAGTTGTAGGTGGCCTTGACTCGCGAGATGTGCTCGCTCAGGAGCCGCTCCGCCTGCGCCGCCGGACCATCGATGTTCAGCCAGCGCTGATCCCTCAACATCACCAGCTCGAGATGGTCGGTCGGATGCACGGTCGCGCTCAGGTTGATGGTGACCCCCGTGGCCGGCCGCGAGTTGGTGAAATCGATGTCGCGACCGGCCGTGCCGTCGAGCGAGATCTGGGAAATGCGACGCGACGGGCTGAACTGCGCGATGTATCCGAACAAATGGCGCGGCAGGATACGGACGCCGGTGCGAATCTGCTCGTCGATGTACCGATACTGCATGAACCCGCTCATACGAGTGTCCATCCCGACGCCGGGCATCACCTGGCGGCTCACGAGCACACCATCCGTGCCCATCTGCCGGTCCAGGTTCAGAAACGTTCTCACGCGCGAAAAGAAGTTCGTGGGCCTGACGGTCCATCCGCTCGAGCCGGACACTTCCTGGTAGCCCACCTGCGGAATGAAGCCGGTATTCGCGCGAAATCCGGAGCTGACATCCCTGTACAGAGCGAACCAGTCGAGGTGGGTCGTGTTGTGGCCCCATTGCGCGACGGCGGCATGGCCGCCCAGCGACTGGCCGGTCCACTCGGCGGCCAGGTCCGGACGATTCGGCGTTCGCGTCTCGCTGTAGAGCCACTGCCCCGCCACCACGTCGGTGCCCGATGGGCGCCATTGAAAGTCAGGGCCGGCAACCCGGTTGTGCCCGTCTCCGGCGTGGTTCTCGCGATCGGTTACGAGCGCGCCGATGAACGACAGCCCGATGTCGCGCTTCAGCCGCCCGATGGCGACAGTGGAGCCGAAGTTCTGGTCCACGAGCGACGACCCGGTCCGGCCCGGGAGCACGGCCTTTCCACCGCCATCGTCGTCGGTCACCAGAACGGTGTACCGGATGCCGGCGTCCTTCCCGGTCGCCCGCGCGCCCCAACGCGGCGAGAGGATTGTCCGCGTGTATACGGCTTGGAGGGGCGTCGCAAAGAGATCGACGCTTTCGAGAAAGAACGGGCGCTTCTCAGGAAAGAACAGCGCGAACCGCTCGTTCACGGCGATCTGCGCCGTATCCGATTCGACCTGCGAGAAGTCGGGGTTCACGGCAATGTCGATGGCGTTGTCAGCGCTCGGCAGCCACTTCAGATCGAGCCCGACCGCGCCCTTGACTTGGGCAGGGACGAGGTCGGTCCCAAGGTCGCTCTGTGGGTGCGCGTTGCTCGTGCCCGTCACGAATGGCGCGGCGACGAGGTGACCGGCGGTCGGCAGGTGCTCGAGCCCCCCGAGCGGATTGCTGTGACAAACGAAGCAATTGCTGCCGCGCGGCAGACGCGCTGAGAAGATCTGATACCGAAAGTCGCGCGGCATGTTGCGATACAACAGGATGCCCCACGTCTGGGGATCGACGTTCCGGTAGCGGAGCGACGAGAACGGCACGCGGATCTCGAGCGTCCATCCGCGCTCAGTGATGCGCGCGGCAGCGTCCCAGAAGAAGTCCGGCGACGGATCCTCGCCGGACGAATCGTCAGTGATCGCGTCGTACTGAATGCCGCGGGGATTGGCCAGCAACAGCACCGCGCGCTGGCCGTCGCCGAGCGTGTCAAGGATCACCCCGCCGTAGTCCGTGAAGCTCGGCACGTTGTCGCGATCGCCAAACGGCGCCCGAATGGCCGTCGGGTCGGGGTCGTCGAACTCGAAGCCGGCGTAGAAGAACTGATCGTCGTAGGTCAGGTAGGCGACGTTCCGCACCTTGGGCTCGGTGTTGTCGCCCGGATTGGTTTCGTACCACTTCTCGACGCGCGTGGCGGTCAACCACCCTTCGTCCGTCAGGTCGCCGTCGATGATGATGGGGCCAGTTCGCCGACTCATCTGGATGCGCTCGCCTGCCAGGGAGGACGAGGGAGCCTGCGCCGCGGATCCGGAAGGGCTGACACCAAGCAGGACCATGGCGAGCAGACACACGATAACGAAGCGCACCGAGATGCTCGCGGTCTTAGACGCTTCGCTCATTCGCATGGTTGGTGGAGGGCACGGCGCGTAGTACGATGCTGGTTTCGAACGCCACGTCCAGCCCGCCTCGACCCGGCCCGCTTCCCTGTAGCGCCTCTTCTGTCGAGCCTCTGGCCGGGCGGGAAAGGGTCTTCGTGAAAGCCGCTCCAGTTCTGTCGCTCACGGCCTTTCTGGCGGTTTTGGCGCCGCTTCCAGCGCGGGCGCAGGTACCGGGGGCAACCAGCGTTACGCAATCGTCATCACCCGCGCCTTTGCAGCCGACGGCGAGCGCCGGCCCCACGAGCCCTTTCCTGGGAGGTGTGCCGGCTGGTGTTGCCACGAAGGAACCGCTCAAGCTGACCATCATCGACGCAATCCTGCGGGCGCTCGACCACAACCTCGGTGTGTTGACGGCTGAGGACGCGCTCGGACGCGCGCAGGGCGCTCGAAAGATTGCCCTGAGCCAGTTGCTGCCGAACGTGAGCGGTCGCGTGTCCGAGACCCGACAGGTGATCAACCTTCAGGCGTTCGGGTTTGGCTCTCCCGGGGGCCCGTCCTTTCCCGGCCTGCCCGTGATTGTCGGTCCATTCAACGTCTTCGACGCCCGCGCGTTCGTCACGCAGACCGTGTTCGATCTCGAAGCCCAGAATAACGCGCGGTCAGAGGCCCACGCCCTCGACTCCGCGCGCCTCTCACGACAGAGCGCTCGCGATTTCGTGATTCACGTGGCGGGGACGGTGTACATCGATGCGCTCGCCGCTTCCGCGCGCGTCGACGCGGCGCGCGCTCAGCTGGAGACTGCCGAGGCACTCTACCAGCAAGCCTTGAGCCTCCGTCAAGGCGGCATCATCGCAGGCGTTGACG
>Ga0306922_10000422_pt1 | contig 35050 bp, 26 predicted proteins | sample sta12Cox44000082_FD_203758 | JGI IMG/M metagenome (GOLD analysis project Ga0306922, IMG submission 203758) | Lab enrichment of tropical soil microbial communities from Luquillo Experimental Forest, Puerto Rico - statoxic.12C.oxic.44.000.082 (v2)... | ecosystem: Environmental > Terrestrial >... | reverse complement strand
TTGATGATGACGCTGCCCGGGCTCGGCCTGTTCTATGGCGGCATGGTGCGCAAGAAGAACGTCGGCGACACCGTGATGACGAGCTTTGCCATCGCCTGCCTGGTCAGCATCCTTTGGCTGGTCTGCACCTACAGCCTGGCCTTCCGAGGCGGAAATGCCTTCATCGGCGGACTTGACCGCGCCTTCTTGCAAGGGATCGTGAGCGACATCGCAAAAGGCATCGGCAATCCGAATCCGCTGGCGCCCACCATCCCCGAGACCGTCTACATCTGCTTCCAGCTGACCTTCGCCATCATCACCCCGGCGTTGATCGCGGGCGCCTTCTCCGAGCGCATGAAATTCTCGGCCATGCTCTGGTTCATCGGGCTGTGGGCCCTGTTCGTCTATGCGCCTGTTGCGCACTGGGTATGGGGGCCGGACGGCTTTCTCGCCTCCGGCAATCCGGACGCGTGGCGCAAGGTCCTCGACTTCGCCGGCGGCACTGTCGTGCACATCAACTCGGGCGTGGCCGGCCTGATGGCGTGCATCATGCTGGGCCACCGCAAGGACACCGGCCCCGGGCACAACATGGTGCTCACCTTCATCGGCGCCTCGCTGCTGTGGGTCGGCTGGTTCGGCTTCAATGCCGGTTCCGCGGTGTCGGCAGGCATGCAGGCCGGCATGGCGATGCTGGTGACGCACATGGCCACCGCCACGGCGGCGTTCGTTTGGATGCTGGTGGAATGGATGATGCGCGGCAAGCCGACAGTGATCGGCATCTGCACCGGCGCCGTCGCCGGCCTCGTCGCCATCACTCCGGCGTCGGGCTTCGTCGGCCCCATCGGCTCGCTGTGCATCGGCGCTGCCGCCGGCGCCGTCTGTTACTGGGGCTGCACCGGTCTCAAGCACATGCTGGGATACGATGATGCGCTCGATGCTTTCGGCGTGCATGGCCTCGGCGGCATTGTCGGCGCGCTGCTTACCGGTGTGTTTGCGGTTGAGGCCTATGGCGGCACTCCCGGCCTGATCGAGGGCAACGCCATGCAGGTTCTCAACCAGCTCGCAGGCGTGGTCATTGTCTTCGTCTACGACGCGATCATGTCGCTGATCATCCTCAAGGTCGTCGACGTCTTCATTGGGCTGCGCATATCGGACGAGGTGGAGCGCGAGGGGCTCGATCTCGCAGTACATGGCGAAGCCGTGCATTGACCATATGGTGATGCAAACGCGTTTTATGGTTCGCGGGCAGGCCAACCGCCGGTCGATTTCGAACCTCTTGACGTCGAGCCGTCTCGCGTAACATGCAGACGCCTGCTGTCGCCGATATCGGTCACTTCCTGCTCTGTCACTGCAATACGGTTGCGTGTGCATTCGGCATGAAGAAGCACGAAATCGTCGAGTTTCGACGGCTGTCTCGTAGCGTTTGCGAGCTAATGCATACCCGGCCTTGATCTCAATCACGCTATTATAGTTGATTCGTCATGCGGCGATTTGGGATTTCAAGCTGACAAGTGCTGCTTTTGAGCAAAAGTCGTACTCAACGAGATCGTCCCGCGATCTTTATGCCGCACTTATGAGAACAGGGCTCGGCTCCCTCTCGAATTCATATGCGCCCTCAAGCAAATCAGTGCGGCGGCTCGAGCATTAGCCGCCGCCTGCAATAAGCGAGCTCATCGCCGCGACACCACCACGAAGATGGAAGATGTAAGGAGAGGTCATCTTGCAATTGGACGTTCTGCTGCTTGTCGCGCTCGCGGCTCTCGCTATCTGGACCGAGGTGGACAAGCTTCGAAAACCGCGCTTGCCGGAGCCTACGGCTGAAGATGCGGCGGTTTTTCCAGTCTCTCAGTGATTTGTGTTGTCCAATGACCGGCCATCGCCTGCCGTCGAACATCCCAAGCTGCTATACGCCGTAGCCGAACTTGTAGCTCAGGCCTACGCGACCCTCGACGATACCACGGTTGTTCCAGTACCAGGTTGTAGACGGTCCGCTGGTCGCCTGACTCCCGGCAGGGCTTACGCCGGAGGGGCTGTAACAGAGAGTCTCGGCGCGCACTGTCCAGTTGTTGTTCCACAGCGCCCACTCCGCGCCGCATCCGGCGATGACATCCCCGCGATAGCAACTGCAAGGACTACGCCAAACCAGCTTCATCAGCGGGAACAGTCGTTATGCCGATCAATTTGATGGTGTAGGATGCGGCGATGAGCGGCCGCGAGGGAGCAGGCGATGACGACCGTTGCAGAAGCGCCGGGCCAGAGCGCGACGAGCCCACGCGGCCCTCTTGCCGCGCTGGCGCTCGGTGCGCTCGGCGTGGTCTACGGCGATATCGGCACCAGCCCGCTTTATACCTTCAAGACCGCAATAGCGTGGGCGGGAGGCCAGGCAACGCCAGCCGCGGCGCTCGGCATGCTGTCGCTGATCACCTGGACGCTCATCATCACGACCTCGATCAAATACGTGGCCATTGTCATGCGCGCCGACAACGACGGCGAGGGCGGGATTCTGGCGCTGATGTCGCTGCTCGGCATCAAGCACGGCGAACGCAGCGGCGTAATCGCCATCGGAATCCTTGGCGCAGCCTTGCTTTATGGCGACGGCGCCATCACGCCGGCCATATCGGTGCTGAGCGCGCTCGAAGGGCTCAAGGCGCCGATGCCGGATTTTGCTCCATACGTGCTGCCGCTCGCGATCCTCGTTCTGGTTGCTGTGTTCGCCCTGCAGCCGCAGGGCACCGCACGCATCGGCGCGTTATTCGGGCCGATCATGACGCTGTGGTTTGTGAGCATCGGGTTGCTCGGGTTGCTTGGCATCCTGCGCCATCCCGGCGTGCTGGCCGCATTGGATCCGCGCTACGGTTTTGGTTACCTGTTTGGCCACGGCTGGACCGGTTTTCTGGTGCTGGGCGGGGTGTTCCTGTGCGCGACCGGCGCTGAGGCGCTCTACGCCGACATGGGCCATTTCGGCCCGCAGCCCATCAGGTTGGCGTGGTACGGGCTGGTGCTGCCGACGCTGCTGCTGAACTATGCCGGTCAGGCCGCTGTCATCGTCGATGGCGACGTCGCAGCGGATGCCAACCCATTCTTCGTCCTGTGCCCGCCATTCCTGCAGGTTCCGCTGGTCGCGCTCGCCACCGCGGCGACCATCATCGCGAGCCAGGCTATCATCAGCGGCACGTTCTCGATGACGCGCCAGGCCATCCAGCTCGGGCTGTGCCCGCGCCTGCACATCACGCAGACCTCATCGGAGGGCTACGGCCAGATCTACGTGGGATTCGTCAACTGGGCCCTGATGGTGCTCACCCTCGGCCTGGCGCTGAGCTTTCGCTCGTCCGACAATCTGGCCTCGGCATTCGGCATTGCGGTCGCGCTCACCATGCTGCTGACCTCGCTCCTGATGTTCATCGCCATGCGCGAAGTGTGGGGGTGGAGCCTGCCGCTGAGCATCGCGGTCGCTGGCCTGTTCGTCGTCGTCGATCTGTCGTTTGTCGCTGCAAACATGATGAAGGTGGTCGAGGGCGGCTGGGTGCCGCTGGTGGTCGGCGCCACCCTGTTTTTTGTCATGTCGACGTGGCGGAAAGGCCGCGCCGCGCTGGCCCACAAGCTCGAGCGCGATACGCTGCCGCTCAAGCAGTTTATCGCCCAAATGCACGGCAAGACGCGAGTGGCGGGCACCGCCGTCTACATGACCAGCCGCGTCGATGTGGTGCCGGTACCGTTGCTGCACAATCTCAAGCACAACAAGGTGCTGCACGAGCGCATTGTGCTGCTGCACGTGGTGACCCGCAACATTCCGCGCGTTGCGCCCGACAAGCGGATCGAGGTGGTTCATCTCGGCGACAATTTCCATTCCGTGGTCGCCTATTATGGCTTCATGCAGCAGCCGAACGTTCCACGGGTGCTGGAGCGGTGCGATTTGCAAGGTTTGACCTTCAACATGATGGAAACATCTTTCTTCGTTGGAAGAGTAACCATCGTGCCAGCCAGGAAATCGCGTTTCGGTGCCATGCGCTGCAAAATATTCGAGGCCATGCACCGCAACGCGCTGGCGGCAACGGAATTTTTTCGAATTCCGCCGAACCGGGTCATTGAGCTCGGGGGCCAGGTGGAGATTTGAGCAAGCAAGACAGCAAGGGCGCCCGGCCAGGCGTCATGCCCCATTCCTTTCGCAGGTCGGACGGTCGAACCATACCCAGCCGTCCCATCATTATCCCTGCAAGTCTGTCGAAATCCGCCGGCTTGGTGATGTAATCGATCATCCCTCGATGCAAACAATTTTTTGCGAGCCATGAGGCCGTTTGCGCCGATCGACGCCGCGAAATCTCAATTGTTCGAGCATGTTCCATGCCAAGGCGACGACTGCCTCTTGTGTCTATTTCGCAACATTTCCAGACAACCGCAATCAAATAGCCGATCAAGCTGACGAATGTATCCCAATCGCCACCCCTGCTGCATGACACGGGCAACCTATTTCATTGCAACATTTTGATCGATTGCGCGAATCTGCGTTACAGGGCAGTTCTCTTTGATGCCGTCAATCGGTTAGGAACTACTCAAATCATCGGTGCAATTACCGCCAATAAGAGCAATTATTGTTCAATTAGTATGAGACCGAAGCGAATTGATATTTTTTTGCTATTTTCGCCAATCTGGCCTTTCTCGTTCGCTGCTGATAACTGTTTTTGCATTGGGCACTGAGTGGGATGGGGGGGCTTTCATGAAAACCGCCTTGTTGGCGAGCGTGTCGCTCGCGGTGCTTACGGTTTGTGGTCCTGCGCGCGCCGGCGACATATCGCCTGTGGGCGCCGCGCCATACACCTCGGCATACCCGACGCCCTATCCAAAGGATTGGGACAAACAAATTGGGAATGATTTCTGGACCCGCCTGATCAATTACTACGCGCTCGAAATGGGCCACGACGAGCCGCCGCCCGATCCATCGGCGCCGCCCGGGCGCCGTAAGGACTGGACGCCGGCGCCGGCGACCATCCCGCCATACCCTTTCACCGAGTGGCCGTATGGCGGCGCCACCGCCATCGGCGTCACCAGGCCCAATTCCGTCGACAGCCCGCTGATGACGGCGCTTTCCAATACCGTGGTCGGCAAGGCGATGAACGATGCCCACATCCAGGTCTACGGGTGGGTCAACGTTGGCGGCAACGTCAGCACCAACACCGTCAAGCCCGGCGGCAACTGGCCGTCGTCCTACATGTACACGCCGGACACCGTGCAGCTCGACCAGGTCGTGGTCTACATCGAGCGGCTGCCGGATACCGTGCAGAAGGACCACGTCGACTGGGGCTTCCGGCTTTCCGCGATCTACGGCGAGAACTACCGCTACACCACTGCCTACGGTGTTGCGAGCTATCAGCTGCTCAACCACAACCTGGTCAACGGCTACGACTTCCCGATGGTGTACGGGGAGATGTACGTCCCGTTCGTTGCCGAGGGGCTGCTGCTGCGGTTTGGCCGCTTCATCTCATTGCCCGACATCGAAGCGCAGCTCGCTCCGAACAACTACATGTACTCGCATTCCATGACCTACACCTTCGACAACTATACCAACACCGGTCTGCAGGCGACGCTCGCGCTGACCAAAAACTGGTTCGTGCAATTGGGCAGCACCGTGGGCACCGAAGCGCCGCTGTGGCACTGGGGCCAGAGCACGCCCAACCCGTTCCCGAACGTGGTGTTCCCGAGCACCACCATGCCGACAGACCCGGGGGCGAAACCATCGGTGACAGGCTGCGTGCGCTACCAGACCGATACTGCCTACGACAACATCTATCTTTGCGCTGATGCCATCAACAGCGGTACCTGGGGTTACAACAACCTGCAATGGCTTGGAGGGACGTGGTACCACAAGTTCAGCGAGAAGTTTCAGGTTTCGTTCGAGGCTTACACGCTTAGCCAGAAGAATGTGCTGAACATCACCGATCCCGCAGCGATCATCGCCAACAGCGGTTATCCCTTCGCTCCGGGGATCATCCAGTTCAATGCACCCAACTTCGCACATTGCAGCAACCCCTATGTGATCACCTGCACCGCGCGGGTGGTGACCGCCGTGGCCTACTGGAATTACCGGCTCACGTCGTTGGACAACATTTCGCTGCGCACCGAATACTATCACGACGAGGAGGGCCAACGTACTGGCGTGGCCACACGCTATGCCGATTTCGGGCTCGGCTGGCAGCATTGGTTCTCGCCGCAGATCGAGATCCGTCCGGAAGTGACCTACTACAAGTCCTACAACGCGCCGGCCTTCAACGGCAACTTCAACGCCACACCGTTTCCGATCCCTACCAACAAATATTACATGTGGCTGTTTGCCGGAGATGTGATCTGGCACTTCTGATCACGGGGGCAAAGATGGAAACGTCTGCACGAGTTCGGGCAAAGGCAAATAAAGGGGTGGTGCCATGAGAAAGCTGATTGCCGCAGGCATCGCGCTTGTCGCGCTGGCAGCGGCGCCCGCGGAGGCGGCCGACCTGGCGGTCAAGCCCAAGGAGCCGGCGTTCACCGTCTACAACTGGACCGGGTTCTATGTCGGCATCCAGGGCGGCACCGGCTGGAGCAGCGGCGTGAAGCAGACCGATGCCAGGCCTTTCAACAGCGGCAGCTATCAGCCCAACGGCGGCGTGATCGGCGGCACCGTTGGATACAACGCGCAGTTCGGCAGGATCGTGCTCGGCCTGGAAGCCGACGGGTCGGGGTCCTGGATCAAGGGCAACACCATCGGCACCGATCCCGCATCAGGCAACTGCGGCGGCATCGTGCCGCGGTGCTATTCGGACCTGCAGTCGCTGGAGACCGTGCGCGTGCGCGCCGGCATCACAATGGACAATGTGCTGCCTTACCTGACCGGCGGGCTTGCGGTGGGCTCGCTGCACGGCCAGGAAGGCGACGTTGCCGCCAACGGCGCGTTCGGGGCCGGTTCATCCACGGTCGTCGGCTGGACCGCAGGCTTCGGCGTGGAGGCGATGTTCAATCAGCGCTGGTCCATGAAGGTCGAATACCTCTACGTCGATTTCGGCAATCACGCGATATTCAATGACAATGTCGGCGGCGTGATCTTCCCGGAAAGCATCAAATACACCACCAACATTCTGCGCGTCGGCATCAATTATCGCTTCGGCTACTGATCAATAGAGCATGTCCCGCAAAAGTGGGAACCGGTTTTGCGAAAAAGGACATGCTCAAACAAAGACGTAGAGCCGGATGACGATTCGAAGAAAAGTCATCCTGCTCCAGAAGAGGTCGTCATATTCTCGGGGGCTGTCATGAAGAAGCTGTCGTTTGCAAGCCTTGTCTTTGCCACGCTGATCGCGGGTCCCGCCGTGGCGGCGGATTTGGGGGCGCCGGCTTACACGCGCCCCGCGCCGTTCGAACCGTGGACCGGGTTCTATATCGGCGGCGACGTCGGCTGGTCTGATATCCGCCAGAACGCGACGACCGCCGGCTACCCCCAGCCGGGCTTCGGAGGCCCGCCGATCGTCGGAGCCGGAGTCAGCGGACTGGGAAACCTGCCGACTGCTCATACGCTCAACGGCAGCGGCGCTCTCGGCGGCGCTCACCTTGGGTACAACTGGCAGGTCACAAACTGGCTGTACGGCCTCGAAGGCGACATCATGGGGCTGAACTACCACCCGAGCGATACCGAAACAGTATTTGCTACGCTTGGCGGGGCTCCGACCCCGGCGTTCAACATGCTGGTGACTGCACAGAACCGCTGGCAGGCATCCATACGTGGACGGCTGGGCTGGGTCAGCGGACCGTTGCTGCTGTATGGCACTGCCGGCATGGCCTTTACCAACAGCTCCTATACCGCCACTGCGGGAGCCCTTCCCGCCGTGATGCAACCCGTCGGAGCGACAGTCACTTTCTGGGACACCAAGACGGGCTACGTGGTCGGCGGCGGCGCAGAATGGATGCTGACGCCGAGCTGGCTGCTGCGGGCAGAGTATCTGCACTATGGCTTCGACTCCTCCTCCTCCTCCTCCCTTCCCCTCGTGTTCGCGACGGCTACTGACGCATGCGCCCCGGGCGCCTGTTTCTGGAACGTCAATTCGTCTCGCCAGAATATTGATACCGTGCGTGTCGGGCTGAGCTACAAGTTCGGCGCGACCGCCCCCGCGGCCTCCAAGTAGCGACTGCGCAAAACTCAGGGGAGCGAGCGGCAGGGCTTCCCGTTGAATCGCAGCTTCATTGGCTCATGGCTGGCTCCGGGTCGAGCTGCGCTTCGACCTGCCAGCGCGCCGCCGATACCGTCTGCTCGAGACTCAGGCGGCCCACGATCCTTTCCACCTCGGCGTCGATGCGCTGCGAAGCCGAAACAAGAGCGCTCACGGCGACGTGCGCGGTGCCCTCGAGATTGGTGCTGTCGAGGCGGCGCAAAGCAAGGCCGCAGCTCGCGAGGCCCTGCAGCAAGAGGGCGCGGATATGCGCCTCGTCGTCGCCGCGGCAGGTAACCGACACCAGATAGCCGGTTTCGATCTCCGTCGCCGTAAATGGCTGCCGGTTGATGAAGCTCACAATCGGACGCAGGAGCAGGTTGACGAACACGACGAAGCCCGTCGCCACCGTGGCGTAGAGGAGATAGCCTGCCCCGGCCAGGACACCGATTGCGGCCGAGCACCACAGCGTCGCGGCGGTATTGAGCCCGCGCACGCTGAGCCCCTCGCGAAAGATCAGCCCGGCCCCGAGGAATCCGATGCCCGAGACGACCTGTGCCGCCACCCGCGTCGGGCTCGCCTCTCCCGGGATGAGGGCCGCGAAAATGACAAAGGTCGCGGCACCCAGCGCAACGAGCGTATTGGTGCGCAACCCGGCCAGGCGGTTGCGCCACTGGCGCTCGAAGCCGATCACCGCGCTGAGTCCCAAGGCAACCGCAAGGTTGATGGTGGCTTGCTCGATTGGAATCGTCATCGCCATGCTCCTCCTTCGAATTTCGAACTGCGCGACAAGGACAGGTCCGTTGCATGCCTAGGGGCGGCCTTCCCTCGGCGTACGACGAGGACGTCCAGGCTTTCTCGCCGCCGTCGGGCGCGAATGAGAACCTCGCCTGCCAGCTGTTGATCGCGGGCGGCGGCCTTTCCGGGCTCAGCGCCGCGGAAGCAGCGATGCGGCAGGGACTCGACGTCATCGTGATCGAAAAGGGCGTATTCGGCAAAGAGGCGGCTTCCGGCCTCAATGCCGGGCAGTTTCTCACGGGATGGGCCAAGCCTGTCCACGCCATGATCGCCGAGCTCACCCGGCAGGAGCAGGAGCGCGGTCTCACCGGCGAGCGGGCGCAAGCGCGGGCGCAGCGCAGGGTGAGAGCCTTTCTGCGGCGCACGGTCGAAGGATGCCAACGGCTCGAGCAGCTCAACCACGAATACAACCTGCGCGCCTCGGTGCAGAACGGCGCCACCATCGCGGCGGTGAGCGAGGCGGCCCTCGCCGACGTCAAGGCGGGCTACGAGTTCATGAAGACGAGCAACCTCAGCGCCATGATGCCCGTCGAGCGCAGGCGCCGGGGGTCGTTCTATCGGGCGCTTTCCGCCCGAGAGCTCCGCAAGCGCTGCGGCACCGCGGAGGATTTCTATGCCGGCGGGATCGTCGATTTTTTCGGCGGCAGCTATCGGCCGCGCAAGCTGCTCCATGGACTGGCGCGCGCGCTCAGCAGGCGGGGCGTGCGCTTTTACCAGCACACCGAGGCGCAGGCGCTCGATTTTTCCGATGATAACATGACGGTCTTTTGCGGGAATGGCGCGGCCGTCCGCGCCAACACCCTTTTCATGGCCAATGCCTATGCCCGTCACATCAACGGCGACATTCGTGAGCGCACCATCTTCACCTACGACTACGTGGTGGAAGTGGAGTTGCCCGATGGCGCCGACGTGCTCGCCTCCGAGAAGGTCCTCTCCGATACCCGCGACCCCTGCTTTTATGCGCGCCGTCATGGCTGCCGCCTGTACATGGGCTACGAGGAGACGCCTGAAACGTCCCCCGAGATCACGCGCCGCATCGCACGAAGGACCCTGGAGGAGGGACAAAGGATATTTCCGGCCCTGCGCGCGCTCGCCGAGCACGACATCAAGAGCGCCTGGTCGGGAGCAATCTACTACACGCTCGATGACTACCCCTTCGTGGAGCGCCGGCACGGCGGGCGCGTGATCACCTTTGCGGCACCCTCCGATCACGGCAACTCGCTGGCCGCACGCGTCGGGCAGATGATCGGCAACCTGGTCGCCGCTTCGGTCCCTGCGGCGCGCAACGGGGAGGAGCATCGCCGGCGGCGACGCGAGCTGCAGCAGCTGCGCCTGTTCGAAGGTTTTCCGAAGGGCCTGCGCCTTCGCCCCGGCCTGCGTTATCAGGAGGCGGCGTTCCTTGATCCCGCGCCGCCGTTAGGCGAGCCGTAGCCGCGCCTTCGCCGACGAACGCGTGTGCGACAAAAAAAATGCGTCCGGCTGCAGAAAATTCTTGCAAGTGATGTTCACAGCGACTATGTCGCGCGTTGCCCAATTTCGCACGTGCCTGTGGCCGTGTGTCGGTCGGTGGGCATCCGGACAAGAGGCCGGACAGCCGCCTGAGGAAGCAACTGCTCCTTAGCACCGTGACCGGCAGCCGGAGGCGAAACCGGCGTACCCCGCGCTCAACGGGGGACGCGGCTTAAAGCAACGACGGAGCGGGCTTTTTTGGATCTCGTTGGCCCTCCAAAGGTCAACACCGAAGAGGCTTGTTCATCCTTGCCGGCCGTGCGGATCGGGAACTCCCGCTCCAATCCAAGGCAGCATCTCGGGTGAGAAGACCCTCGGCGCCTGTCGTGTCTCCATCGCACGGCAGCTGCGGGGTTCCTCACCAGCGAACGCCGGGCGGCAACGCGCGCGTTCAGCAGGTGTGTTTCGGCTCTGCCTTGGAGCGCGCGAGACCCTCGCTCGCCTCCAGCGCTGACCGCCCCACACCCAGCTGACGTGCACCCACCCCGCCTGAAATTCGATCCGGCCGAGAGGCCCTTTGAACGTGGTGAGGAGAGAGCACCATGACCGAGCGCATCCGTGAATTCCTGCGCAACCGCCGCGAGGACGGGCCCTGTCTCGTCGTCGATCTCGCTGTCGTGCGTGAAAATTATCAGAGCTTTGCAAAGGCGCTGCCGGACAGCCGCGTGTTCTACGCGGTTAAGGCCAATCCCGCGCCCGAGCTGCTCGCGCTCCTCGTCTCGCTGGGTTCCTGCTTCGATACCGCCTCGGTCGCGGAGATCGAGCTGGTGCTCGCGGCCGGCGCCACGGCGGACCGCATCTCCTTCGGCAACACGATCAAGAAGGAGCGCGACATTGCGCGCGCCCATGCGCTCGGCGTGCGGCTGTTCGCCGTCGACTGCAAGGCCGAGGTCGACAAGATCGCCCGCGCCGCGCCCGCGGCCAAGGTCTTCTGCCGGTTCCTGTTCAACTGCTCGGGCGCCGAGTGGCCGCTCTCGCGCAAGTTCGGCTGCGATCCGGAGATGGCAGTCGAGGTGCTCGAGCACGCGCAGCGCTGCGGGCTCGAACCCCATGGCGTGTCGTTCCACGTCGGCTCGCAGCAGCGCCGAATCCAGGCCTGGGACGATGCGCTCAGGTCGGCGTCGGTGATTTTCCGCACCTGCGCCGAGCGCGGGATCAATCTCTCCATGGTCAATCTCGGCGGCGGCTTCCCGACCAGGTACCTCAAGGAGGTGCCGGCGGTTGCGGCCTATGGCCGCTCGATCTTTCGCGCCCTGCGCAGGCATTTCGGCAACCGCATCCCGGAGACCATCATCGAGCCGGGCCGCGGTCTCGTCGGCAATGCCGGGGTGATCGAAGCCGAGGTGGTCCTGATCGCCAAAAAGAGCGAGCGCGACGAGGTGCGCTGGGTCTATCTCGACATCGGCAAGTTCGGCGGGCTGGCCGAGACCATGGACGAGTCGATCCGCTACCCCATCCGTACCCCGCGCGACGGCGACCCGGTGGCGCCGTGCGTTCTCGCCGGCCCGACCTGCGATTCCGCCGACGTGCTCTACGAGAAGACACCGTACGAGCTGCCGGTGAGCCTGGAGATCGGCGACAAGGTGCTGATCGACGGTACCGGCGCATACACCGCAACCTACGCCTCGGTCGCGTTCAACGGCTTCGCGCCGCTGCCGACCTATCACATCTGAGCCGGCTTGTGAGCCGACTTGGCGCATCCGACAGAGTTGAGGCGAGACTAATGAGCATGTTCGCGATTCGCCGGGAGACCCCGTTTGATATTGCGCCGCGCGAGGCGCTGCTGGACGAGGTGATGGGCGAAGCCCGTTTCACCAAGACCGCGGCGCGGCTGCGCGAAAATCGATTGCCTGCCGAGGGGCTCTCCTTCGTCGCACGCGCGAGCCGACGCCTGATCGGCGCTGTGCAGCTGTGGGACATCTCGGCCGGACCGGGACGCCCGGCGATTCTGCTCGGGCCGCTGGCGGTGGCATGCGACCGCCGCAACCGCGGCGTCGGCACGGCGCTGGTGCGCCATGCGCTCGACGAGGCACGCCGGCGCGGGCATGGCCTCGTGCTGCTTGTGGGCGATGCGCCCTATTACGGCCGCTTCGGCTTTTCGAGCGAAAGGACGCAAGCCCTGTGGCTGCCCGGCCCCTATGAGCGACACCGGCTGCTGGCGCTGGAGCTTGCGGCCGGCGCGCTCGACGGCGCACGCGGCCTGGTGCACGCAACCGGCCGGTCTGCACCCACGCCCGATCTCCCCGCGCTTGTCGCCGGAGCTCTTGCGGACGGGGGCCCGGGATCGCGGCCTCACCGCAACTCCGCCCTGCTTGCGCCGCGAGCGGCGTGATCTCTTCCGCATCCCCGCCACAGGAATGAGCGATATGAACGTCATGACCCGTGTGACCCAATCCTGGCCGCTGCACGCGCGGTTTGAGGGCCCGATTGTGATGGTCGGCTTCGGATCGATCGGCCGCGGGACGCTGCCGCTGATCGAGCGCCACATCGGATTCGACCGATCGAAGTTCGTGATCATCGCACCCGATGATGAGAATGCGCATCTGCTTGATGGCCATTCGCTCCGTTTCATGCGCGAGGCGGTCACCAAGGAGAATTTCCGCGACCTGCTCACGCCTCTTCTCACTTCTGGACCCGGACGCGGCATGATCGTCAACCTCTCCGTCGACACGTCCTCGGTCGACCTGATGGCGTTCGCCAGAGACATCGACGCCTTCTACCTCGACACCGTGGTCGAGCCCTGGCCGGGGCTCTACACGGATCGCACGCGCTCGCCCTCGGCGCGATCGAACTATGCGCTGCGCGAAGGCATCCTCGACCTGCGCCGCCGCCGCCCCGGCGGCATCACCGCGGTGAGCTGCTGCGGCGCCAATCCGGGCATGGTGTCGTGGATGGTCAAGCAGGCTTTGCTCGACATCGCCCGCGACCTCGGAATCGCGCACGAGGAGCCGCACACGCGCGAGGACTGGGGCGTGCTGATGCAGCGCGTGGGCGTCAAGGGCATCCACATCGCCGAGCGCGATACCCAGCGCGCGCGCTCTCCAAAGCCGCGCGGCAAGTTCGTCAATACCTGGTCGGTCGAGGGCTTCGTGGCCGAAGGCCTGCAGCCGTCCGAGCTGGGCTGGGGCACGCACGAGAAGAGCCTGCCGCCCGGCGGCCGGCATCACGAGTTCGGCTGCGACGCGGCAATCTATCTCCTGCGTCCGGGTGCCGGCACGCGCGTGCGCTCATGGACGCCGACGGCGCAATCGCAGCACGCATGGATGATCACCCACAACGAGTCGATCTCGATTGCGGACTATTTCACCTTGCGGCGGGATGGCGAGGTCGTCTACCGGCCGACCTGCCACTATGCCTATCATCCCTGCGATGACGCCGTGCTCTCCCTGCACGAGATGGCCGGCGCGCAGTGGAAGCCGCAGAAGAGATGGCACATCCTTTCCGAGGACGACATCGTGGACGGGGTGGACGAGCTTGGCGTGCTGCTCTATGGCCACGCCAGGAACGCCTACTGGTACGGTTCGCAGCTCTCCATTGAGGAGACCCGCGCGCTCGCGCCCTACCAGAACGCCACCGGGCTGCAGGTCACCTCGGCGGTGCTCGCCGGCATGGTCTGGATGCTGGAAAATCCCGACCGCGGCATTGTCGAAGCCGACGAGATGGATTTTCGCCGCTGCCTCGAGATCCAGCGTCCCTATCTCGGCCAGCTCATCGGTCGCTACACCGACTGGACCCCGCTCCAGGGGCGTGGCGAGCTGTTCCCGGAGAGCGTCGACCACGCCGATCCCTGGCAGTTCAGCAATGTTCTGGTCACCTGACGGCAGGAGCGCAGCGGCGCAAGCCCGGCCGCGCCTGGCACGCAGCCGTGGTCATGGCCCAGGTTGTGACGCCGCCTGCCGCGGCAGGGTTCGAGGCTGCGTTTTACGAGCTCTATTTCTTTCCTGAACAAATAATTTGCACTCCAATCGCGCAGTTTCCATAATGGGACATTGGAGGTCGGCGTTTTAGCAGGGGTATGGCGCTCATGCGTAACTCCAGCAAGACTGTAGCCGCAAGGCGCCTTCAGTACGGCGCGTTGCCCTACCGGGTGAGCAGCGGCTCTCGAGCGGAGTTCATGCTCGTCACTTCTCGACAAACGCGCCGCTGGGTCATTCCGAAGGGTTGGCCGAAAAAGGGCAAGTCGCCGCATCGGCTGGCTGCCCGGGAGGCGTTCGAGGAGGCGGGTGTTACCGGAGCGATCGGCAGGCGCTCGGTGGGCTCCTTCTCCTACGAGAAACGACTTAAGAACGGCGGGCTGATCGAGTGTGAAGTGCGTGTATTTCCACTCGAAGTAAAGCGCCAGAGCAAGCAATGGCCGGAAATGCAGGAACGCAGGATCAAGTGGCTCTCCGCCTCGAAGGCCGCCGAGAAGGTCAAGGAGCCCATGCTGGGCAAGATCATACGCCGGCTGGCCCGTCGGTATCGGTGACCGGCCATCACACCGTGCTCGGCGCCACCGCTTCCTGATGCCACAGCAGCAGGCGCCGGCGCGCCATGCTCACGCCCTTCACCATGGCGTAGCCGATGACGGCGATCTCCACGATGCCGGCGAACACGCCGCGCGAATCGGCGAAGCGCGAAGCGGTGTTCATGGCGCCGCCGAGCCCATAGCCGCCCATGTACATCTCGGTCACGATCGCCACGATCAGCGCGATCGGCAAGGCCACCTGCAGCCCGGTGATGATCTGCGGCAGCGCGGCGGGAAACGCGATCTGCCAGAGCAGCTCGCGCTCGCTTGCCCCCATGTTGCGCGCCGACCAGAGCAGCTCGCGCTCGACGCCGCGGATGCCGACGATGGTGGCGGTGACCACGGGAAAGATCGCCTCCACCGCCACCATGGAAATCTTCGACAGGTCGTAGACCCCGAGCCAGAGGATGACCACCGGCAGAAAGGCGATCTTGGGCATGGGGAATCCGGCCGAGATGATGGGATCGAAGAACCAGTGCGCAAGACCGTTGCGGGAAACCGCCACGCCCAGCGCAATGCCGGCGACCGCCCCGATCAGAAAGCCCGCCAGCGCGCGATAAAGGGTCACCGCCGTGTTGATGGGGAGATCGCCGGCGACGAGATCATGCCAGATGCGCTCGATGACGGCGCTCAGCGCCGGCAGCATGAACGGCGTCACCGCGCCCGAGCGCGCAACGAGCTCCCAGGCGGCGGCGAGCGCAATCACGGAGATCGCCGGCGCAAAACCCCGAACCGCGGCGCGCAGCGCGCGATAGGACGCAGGCTGCGCCGGCTCACGCGCCGTTGGCGCGGCGGGCCTGTCGGGACTCTCGCGCGTCAAGCCTGCCACCGGAGCATCCTTCGCGCGAGGTGAAGATAGATGCGGTCGGCAACAAACCCGAGCAGCGCCACCGTGAGCACAACCGCGAACATCGCGTCATAGCTGCCGCTCGCGCCGAGAAACCCGATCAGGTAGCCGAGCCCGTGCTGGGCGGCGATGAGTTCCGAGCTCACCAGCAGAATGAAGGACAAGGCGAGCGCGGTACGGGTCCCGTTGAGCAGCTCCGGCAGCGCGCTCGGCACCACCACATCCCACAGCATGCGCAGCCGGTTGGCCCCCATGCTGCGCGCAGACCAGACCAGCGCCTGCTCGCTCGAGCGCGCCCCGTTGAACGCGCCGATCGTCACCGGCAGCATGCAGCCGAGGAAAATGAGCAGGATCTTGGAGCCGTTGCCGAAGCCGAGCCACAGCACGGTGACCGGAATCAATGCCGATTTCGGCATGGGATAGAACATCTCGACCAGGGGGCCGATCAGGATGTTCACCGGCCGCCACCAGGCCATGAAGATGCCGAGCGCAGCCCCGACCACGATCGCCAGCAGCAACCCGGCGCCCGCCCGCCACAGCGACGCGGCGCCATTGGCAACGAGCTCGCCGTCCCTGACCAGGTCGATCCATGCCGCGACCACGGCACTCAGCGGCGGCAGGGCGAGCGTGGAGACGATGCCGGTGCGCGCCCCGATCTCCCAGGCGAGCGCCAGGATGACCAGCGGCAGATAACGCAGGAACATGCTCATGGGCTGTGCCCGATCATGGCGCGCGCTCCTGCGCCTTGATCGCCTCGCTGCGGACAAGGTTCCAGATCTCGTCCACTTTCTCTACGAAAGCCTTCGCCTTGAAGATGCTCCGATCATTCTTGTCGAACCGGGTGTCGACGATGGTCTTGATTTGTCCCGGACGCGCCGACATCACGGCCACGCGCTCGGCCAGGTAGACCGCTTCCTGCACGTCATGGGTCACGAAGATCACGGTCTTGGGCGTGCGCTGCCAGATGCCGAGGAGCTCGGACTGCATCAGGCTGCGGGTCTGCGCATCGAGCGCGCCGAACGGCTCGTCCATGAGCAGGATCTTCGGATCGAAGGCAAGCGTGCGGGCAATCGCGGTGCGCTGGCGCATGCCGCCCGAAAGCTGGGAGGGATAACTGTCCTCGAACCCGTTCAGGCCGACAAGATCGATGAACGACTGCGCGCGCCGCTCGCGCTCCGCGCGCGCGAGCCGCATGCGCTCGAGGCCGTAGAGGATGTTCGAGCGCACGGTCTTCCAGGGAAACAACGCAAAGTGCTGAAACACGATGCCACGGTCGGGACCGGGCGCGCCGACCGGCGCCCCGTCGATCAGGATCCTGCCGGTCTCGGTCGGGAGAAACCCGCCGATCAGATAAAGCAGCGTCGACTTGCCGCAGCCCGACGGCCCGAGCAATGCGACAAACTCGCGGTTTCCCACTTCGAGGGAGACCTCATCGAGCGCCCTCACCTGTCGTCCGCTCGGCGGCCGATAGAGGTGGCTCACGCCCTCGATGACGATCTGCGGCTGCGCCATCCCGGAGCTCCGTCATCCGACCGGAGTGAGCAGCGCCCGGCCGGCGAAATGGGCGCTCAGGTTGTCGATCATCAGCTGCCCAATGGCGGTGCGGGTCTCAACGGTGGCGCTGCCGTGGTGCGGCTGCACGATGACATTGGGCAGATTGAGCAGGTCGGGCGACGGATCGGGGGCGCTCTCGAAGACGTCAAGCGCGGCGTGGCCGAGACGGCCTTCGCCCAGCGCGCTGATGAGCGCGGCCTCGTCCACCACGCTGCCGCGCGCGACGTTGATGAGCGTGCCCTTCGGTCCAAGCGCATCGATCACCGCCGCGGATACCAGATGCCGCGTTGCCGATCCACCCGCGCAGGCCACCATCAGGTAGTCGCTCTGTCGCGCCAGCTCGACTGGATCGTCAATATATGGGTAAGGGGCATCAGGCTTGCGCCGCGGTCCGTGGTAGAGCACGCGCATGCGCAATGCCGCGCCACGATCGGCGATGGCGCGGCCGATCCCCCCGAGGCCGAGCACGCCCATGGTCTTGCCGCCGACGCTGCGGCCGAGCGGGATCGGGCCTTTGCTCGCCCACGTTCCCTCGCGCACATAGCGGTCGGCAAACAGAATCTGGCGCGCCGAAGCGATCATCAACCCGATGGCGAGGTCGGCGACCTCGTCGCTGAGAATGCCGGGCGTATTGGTCACCCTGATTTTCCTCTCGCGCGCAGCGACAAGATCGACGGCGTCGGTTCCGACGCCGAAGAGCGCTATCAGCTCGAGCTTTGGGAGCGCCTCGATCAGCGCGCGGGAGGCGCCGCGATTGGCCTCGGTCGCAATCGCCCGGATGCGCGGCCGAAGCCCGTCGGGAAGCACGCTCGGCGCCGGCGGCTGGAAATACCGGGTCACCGCGAAGCGGCGCGCGAGCTCCGAATTGGTGGCGTCCGGAAACACGCCGATGCTCAGCAGGTCGATGACTACCGCCGTCACAACTCGAATACCTGCTTCGGCGTCCTGTGCAGGCAACCGCCGGGACCGCCCGATTCGACGATATAGTTGTCGCAGATGACGGCGAAGATCGAGTCGGTCTCGTAGCCGGGATGAACCGCGAGGTTCATGTCTTCCTCGATTGTCATGGTCTCGTCGGCGCGCAGCAACGGCCGCTCGACGAGATCATAACCCTGCCCATGCGCATAGAGCCGCAGCTCCGTCGGCAATCCGCGTGCGCGCATGTAGTCGTCGTGCTGCTGCGCGACCTCGGCGCACGAGGCGCCGGGCTTGAGCAGGCGCAAGGTGTGAGCCTGCGCCTCCTTCATGGCTTCGAACCCGTCGATCAGCTCGTTCGAGGCCTTGCCCAGCACGATGGTGCGCGCAATCTCGGTATAGAAGCCGCCGGGACCATTGTTCTCGATCAGCAGCGTGAAATGCTCGCCGGGCTTGAGCGTGCGCGCCTGCAGGTGGCGATCGAGGAAACGCGAGGCCTGCCCGAGCGGCGCAGAGGAGCCGAGGAACAGGCCCTGCTCGCTGCCGAGCAGCCGCCCCTCGTATTGCGCCAGCGCGGTGATGTCGTTGCCGGTCATGCCGGGACGGATTTTCTCGACCACACGCCTGAAAACCTCGTCCTGCATCCGCGCGCACTTGCGGATGAGGTCCTGCTCCTCCTCGCTCTTGATCGCCTTGATGCGGTCGACAAAATCGGTGGCATCCACGAAGCGCGCGCGGCCCTCCAGCTCGCGCTCGATGCGCAGCACGAATTTATGTGGCATGGCGCCCGCCGCGATCCAGCCGATGGTGCGGTATCCGTGCCGCTTGAGGTCGCCCGCCACCAGCTCGGCCTGGTACTCGTCGGTATAGGCAACCGACGTGAAGGAGGGCGTAAACAGCATCTCGCCGATGCCGCGGTTGGCCTGATCGCCGGCGTCGATCTTGCGCCCGGGGCCGCGTGCGCCCATGTCGACCACCGTCATGCGCTCGGCTGCGGGAAAAATTACGCTGCGGGGGTAGCCGTTGCTGAGCGGGGTGTCGGTGAACCATCGCACATAGCCGCCGAGCCAATCGTTGTTGTTCTGCATGACCAGCGCGTCGATGCCGCGCTCCGCCATGCCGCTGCGCACCGCCGACCAGCGGCGCTCAAGCTCGCGCGTGGAGATCGGATTGAGCAGCCGTTCGTCCATGGTCATGTCCTTGTCCCCAGGCCGAGCAGCGCCGCGGCGTTTGCGCCAAGTATTTTTTCCTTCTGCGCGCACGACAAGCCGTCGGTGTCGAGCACGAATTCCACCGGCCTCGCTTCGCCCACGGGATAGTCGGACCCGAGCACCACGCGCTCCGCACCCACCCTGTCCACGAGATGCGCCAGCACCGCGCGCTCGTAGACACAGGAATCGAAATAGAGCATGCGCAGATAATCGATCGGCGGCTTCTTCATGTTGATGCGCGTGTTGGCCTTCTCGGCATAGTTGCGATCGATGCGTCCCATGTAATAGGGCATGTAGCCGCCGCCGTGGGAGACGCAGATCTTGAGCTTGGGGAAGGCTTCCAGCACGCCGTCGTACATCAGCGAGGAGATCGCCATCGCCTCCTCGAAAGCCTGGCCGACGCTGTTCCAGAGATGGAAGCGCTTGAACCTTGGGTCGCGATTGCCGCCGGGATGAATATAGACGACGGCGCCCAGCGCCTCGGCCTTTGCCCAGAACGCGCGCAGCGCCGCATCACCGAGCTCCATTCCCGCTGCGGTGGTCGAGATCGCCACCCCCTTGAGCGAAAGCTCGCCCATGCAGCGCTCGAGCTCGGCCACGGCAAGCGACGGCACGTGCAGGGGCAAGGTGCCGAGGCCGATCAGCCGTTGCGGGTGCATTTCCACGGCACGCGCGATCCAGTCGTTGGTGGTGCGGGCGAGCCGCAGGCTCAATTGCGCATCGGCCCATTCCAGCCCTTGATGCACGAGGCTCGCGCTGAGCACCTGCACGTCCACGCCCATTGCATCCATCCGGGCGATGCGCTCGCCGATGTCGCTCATGCGACCGAGCACGAGCCGCGCGCGCGCCTTGATGCCGTCGCGCATCTCATCGGTGACGCCGGGATCCGCCGGCAGCTCGGAAAAGACATTGTGCCCGCCCGCGAGCTCATAGACTTCCGGCACGACCACATGAGCATGAAAATCGATGGTGCGCCGGCGCTCGGGCGGCGATGAACTGCCGGTCATCTGCAAGCTCTTGTCATCGCGTGACATCATTCTCGCGTATCGTGCCGCCACCGGTGTGGACGGAAAAAGGGGGCTGCGCAAGCGGGCGCAATGGTTTCGCGGGAGGCCGCGTGAAGGGTTTAACGAAACCGTTGCCGCACCCGGGTCAGGCCGGAGGGTCTGCTTTTTCTGCGGGACTTGCTCTAATCTGGGCTTTCATCTCAGCGCTTACGCCGTTCCCCTGGAGGGCAGAGCTTGTTGCGCCTCGCCGGCCTTCGCAAGATTTACAGCAGCGGGCACGCGCCATACGTCGCGCTGGACGGGGTCGATATCGTCATCAACAAGGGCGAATTCTTCTGCCTGCTCGGCCCCTCCGGCTGCGGGAAATCGACGCTGCTCAATATCCTTGCCGGCTTCGAGCCTGCGTCCGGCGGATCGGTAACCTCGGGCGACGTCGCGGTGACCCGCGCCGGGCGCGAGCGCGTCATGTTCTTCCAGGATGCCGGATCGGCATTGTTTCCGTGGCTCACCGTCGAGGAGAACGTTCGCTTCGGATTGCGGGTGCGCAAGGTGCCGCGGCAGGAGCGCGATACGATTGTCGCCAAATACCTGCAAATGGTCAGCCTCGATCGCCATCGCGACAAGTTTCCTTCCCAGCTTTCCGGCGGCATGCGGCAACGGCTTCAGATCGCCCGCGCGCTTGCAGTCGAGCCGGAAATTCTGCTGATGGACGAACCGTTCGGGGCGCTGGACGCGCTCACCCGCCGCCGCATGCATGCCGTGCTGCTCGCGATCTGGCAGCATACCGGCAAGACGGTGGTCTTCGTCACCCACGACATCGGGGAGGCAATCCTGCTCGGCGACCGCATCGGGATGATGTCGGCCGGACCGCGCTCCACCATTACCAAGGTGATCGAGATCGATCGACCGCGACCGCGCGACCCGACCGATCCGCAGCTCGCCCGGCTGTTTCACGAGATCGAGGCCCTGCTTGCGCCCGATCTCGACCGCTCGGAGCACCTCGACCACGAGCCGGCCGAGTAGGCGCGCCTCGATGCCTCCGCTACGCTCTCTCCTCCCGTTATCAGGCCTGGCCAAGCACGCCCTCGGTGCCCCGCCAAACAGGCGGGCTGCAGTGCCAGGTCCCGCGATTACGAGCGGAAACGGCAGCCGCCGGTACCGGCCTCTGGCGCTCGCAGCCGCGTCACTGCTCATCGCCTTTGCGATCTGGCAGCTGCTGTCGACCTTCATTTTCAATCCATTTCTGATCCCCCCGCCGCTCGAGGTCATCCGCACCGCCATCCCGATGCTCATGAGCGGGGAGATTCTTGCCGACGTGGCGATCAGCATGCAGCGGGTCCTTGTCGGATTCATCTCGGGGTCGTTGACCGGCATCGTTCTCGGCGTGCTGCTGGGACGGATACGGATCATGCATGATCTGCTGGACCCGATCATGGAGCTCCTGCGCTACCTCTCTCCCACCGCCATGATCCCGATCGCCGTTATCTGGTTCGGCATCGGGGAGATGTCGAAATATTTTCTGATCTTCTGGGGGACCTTCTTCATCGTGCTCGTCAACACCACCGCGGGCGTATGGCGCGCGCCGATCACCCGACAGCGCGCAGCCGAATGCCTGGGCGCCAACCGGCTGCAGATTTTCGTCATGGTGATGATTCCCTCAGCGGTCCCCTACATCGTGACCGGGATGCGGGTTGCCATGGCATCCTCGTTCATGAGCATCATCCCGGCCGAGATTCTTGCCGCCGATTCCGGCATCGGCTATCTGCTGCAGAAGTCGTCGCTGCTGCTGCAAACCAACCGAATCTTCGTGGCCCTGCTCACGATCTGCATCCTCGGATTTGCCGTGGATCGGCTGTTTCGCTTTCTGGTCGACCGCGTTCTCACTCGCTACATGTTCTACGTCGCGATGATCTGATAGCCGCTTCAACGGAGGGTCCGATGTTCAAGCTCGCAATTTTGCTCGGCGCCGCAACTGCCTTCGGCCTCGTGCTTCAGCCGACGGCGGGGGGAGCGCAGCAGCCTGCGCTGAAGATGACGCTGTTCGGACAGCCGTCGGTCAACAACGATTCGATCTGGATGGCGATGGAGAAGGGGTTCTATCAGCAGGAAGGGCTGGATATCACCTACCGCCTGTTTCCCTCCGGGACGACGGCATTCCAGGCGTTCCAGACCGGACAGGGCGACGTCGTGATGACCGGAGATCTTCCGAGCGTGCAGTACTTCTTTCGCGCCAACGGGGACTACCGCACCATCGCGGTGATCGAGCGCGATGCCAAGGGTTACGTCGCGGTCGCGCAGAAGAGCATTACCAGGCCGCAGGATCTTGCCGGTAAGACCATCGCGACACGGGTCGGCTCCACGGGATCGTGGTTCATCTCCGAATATCTGAGCAAGAATGGCGTGGATGCGTCGAAGGTCGCGGTCAAGAACCTGGATACGCAGGTGCTCCCCGCGGCGCTGTGCGGAGGCGACATCGCCGCCTTCTTCATCTGGCAGCCGGTCGGCTCGCGCACGCTCGAGATCTGCCCGGACAAGGCGCATTACCTCACCGATGCGAGCGGCTACGTCCAGGGCTATCTGGTCGCCGGGGCGCGTCCGCAATGGCTCAACTCTGCACAGGGCAGGGACATCGCCGTGCGCTGGTTGCGTGCGACCATGCAGGGCCGTGATGTTGCGGAAAAGGATTTCGGCGCGGTCGCCGCCTACGCCAAGTCCAAGCTCGATCTCAGCGAGAAGGCGACGCGCGAGCAGTGGGATACCAATATCCGACCGCTCGCCCTCGACAAGATCTATTACGACGACTTCTGCAGCCTCAGCCGGTGGGCACAGGCCGAGAAGATGACCGAGCGGAAAATAGATTTTCAGCAATTGACGTGGCCGGAGGGTCTCAAGGCGATCGACCCGAGATTGGCGGAAGCGCCACCGCCGCCGTGCTGATTGACCCAGCAGTTGCGATTGATAGCAACCTCGTAGGGCGGATTAGCGCAGCGTAATCCGCCGGAGATTGGTGGGTTACGGCGCGCGAAAGACGCGCGCCTAACCCACCCTACAGGAGCCAAGAGGACCGACGATGAAAATCATCGACATGAGTCATGTGATGAACGTGCATACGCCGGGCTGGGTCGGCTATGCCGGCAACAAGATGTATTACGCGCAGAACCTGCAGACCCAGGGCATCGTGGCGCAGCGCATCGATACGGCGCTCCATGTCGGCACCCATTTCGACGGCGCCATGCACGCAACCGACAATCGCAAGGGCGATATGGCCTCGCTGCCGCTCGACTATCTGGTCAATCGCGGCGTCGTGGTCGACATTTCAAGAAAAATGTCGGACTGGGCGGTCATCACGCCGGAGATCATCGAAGGCGCCGGCGCCGAGATCCGCGAGGGCGACATTCTCGTCCTGCACACCGGCTGGCATCGCCACTACGAAGGCCAGCCGCAGCAGGATCTGGTGAAATATTTCTGCTTCCACCCCGGTCCCAATCTCGATTGCCTGCATTGGATGCTGAAGAAGAAGATCAGGTGGTGGGCCATGGACACCGGGTCCTGCGATCACGCCATGAACACCTCGATCCGCACCATGCGGCCGGATCTCGCGGCCCAATTCACCAGGCTGCACGGCAAGAGTCCGGGCGAGTTTTTCGGCACTTTCGAATATACCCACAGGAAATCTGGTCGGCGGGTCGTTGCCGACGTCTTTCCGTTCCACAACTGGGCATTCCAGGAGGGTCTGCTGCACGCCGAGAATCTCGGCGGCGACATCGAGCTGATGCTCAACCGGCGCGCGCTCATCGGCGCGTTCCCCTGGCGCTACGAGGGCCTTGAAGGCTGCCCCTGCCGGATCGTCGCCTTCCTCGATGCCGGCGACAATGTCGAAGCCGTCGGCAACGCGGCCAGCGCGATCATGGGCGGATAGGTACGCCTGCTGCGCAATGATTTCGTACTCAGTGCGAGCAGCAAGCTCCATCCCTCCCCCGCTTGCGGGGAAGGGTGGCGACCCCGGCCTTAGCCGGAGGAGCCGGGTGGGGCTGACTGATCGCCCGATCGTCGCGTGAGACCCCACCCGACTGCCTCACTTCGTTCGGCAGTCGACCTCACCTTTCAGGGGAGGTATTGACCGAGTTTGTTGCACCGAAGTTGAAACTGTCGAAAGTAAAGATCGCTCAGACACAGATTATCACGCCGTGCTCGGCCGCAGTGCGCATACGTTGAAGGCGCGCACCGGCCGGTGGAACCCCTTGAGCGCAAGATCCCCGGCTGGTTCCGTGCTGGTGGACGCTTCGACGGCCGATTGCACCTTGCTGTCGATCAGGATCTGTCCGTCCGTGGCGTCTGCACACAGCCGCGCCGCCAGGTTGACCACGGTGCCGACAGCGCCATAGTCGTAGCGACCCTCGAACCCGATGCGGCCGAGCGTCGCGTAGCCGTGCGCAACGCCGACACCAAAGCCGAGCTCGTGGCCCGCCTTGCGCCATTTCCCTGCAAGCTCCGCGATCTGATCGCGCATCTCGACCGCCATCTGGACCGCCCGCAGATTCGAATCCGGGCAGGGTAATGGATCATTGAACAGGACCATGATGGCGTCCCCGGCAAAGCGTTCGACGGTGCCTTCATGCTTGTGGATGAGATTTCCCAGCACGGCATGGTATTCCCGCAGAACCGACATGACCTCCTCCGGCTCGGCGGTTTCGGAGAAGGCGGTAAAGCCGCGCAGATCACAGAACAGGACGGTGATGGCGCGCCGGTGACTCTCCAGCACGCGGTCATCCCCCGACGACAGGATGAGCTCCGTGACCTGCGGCGAGAGGAAGCGCTTGAGACGGCTCACGCGTTCGATCTCGGAAAGCTGCTGTGCGACGCGCTCCTCGAGAGTGCGGTTCCACGCGGCGAGATCGGCCGCCTGCGCCGCGACCTGGTCGTGCAGCCGTTTGCGATCGAGGCAGGCGCCGACGCGGGCGCGCAACAGGGTCGGATTGAACGGCTTGGGCAGATAGTCCTCGGCGCCAAGCTCGATGCATTTGACCACGCTGTCGATCTCGTCAACGGCGGAGATCATGATGACCGGGATATGCCGAAGCGTGTCATGCGCCTTCATCTTCTCCAGCACCTCGTAGCCGTTCACGTTCGGCATCATGATATCGAGGAGCACGAGATCGAAGCGCTTGCTGTCGAGCAGATCCAGCGCCTGGCGTCCGTCGACGGCGGTCGCGACATTGGCGTAGCCCTCGCGGGCGAGGCGCCGCGTCAGCGCGTACCGATTGTCCTCGTTGTCATCGACAACGAGCAGCGCAGCGTCGGCCCTGCTCATGGGGCACTTCCCGCCGGAACGAGCGCGCGGATCTTGCCCAGCAGCCGCGGCATCTCCACCGGCTTGGTGTCGAAGTCATCGCATCCCGCGGCCAGCGCCTTTTCCTGATCGCCGGGCATGGCGTGGGCGGTGAGCGCAATGATCGGAATGCGGCTGGTCTCCGGCGCCGCCTTGATGCGGCGCGCAGCCTCCCAGCCGTCGAGCACCGGCAGGCTCAAATCCATCAGAACGAGGTCGGGCCGCTCGCTCGCCGCCAATGCCACTCCCTGCGCCCCGTCGGTGGCGATGATGACCGTATAGCCGGCCCGGCTGAGCCGGCTTTTGAGCATGTAGATATTGTCCTCATTGTCCTCGACGTAAAGAATCTTCATGCCGGCTCCGCGCTCCTCGGCTTGACCAGCTTGCCCAGCTCGGAGGTCAATCGACGCAGCATCTCGTCGCGTTCGCTCTTCTGGATGATGCGCTCGACGCCGCCGTTGAGCCGGTTGCGGTCAGCGTCCGTGAGATCCTTCGCCGTGATGACCACCACCGGAATGTCGCGCCATTGCGGCCGTGCGCGCAGCTCGTCGAGGAACTCGAACCCGTCCATCTTCGGCATCATCAGATCGAGAATGATCGCATCGGGTCGCGCCGCCGAAAGCGACTCGAGCGCAAGCAGCCCGTGCTCCGCCTCGGTGACATGCCATCCGATCGGCTCCAGCGCCAGGCGCACCGAGCGGCGCACCACGTCGTCGTCGTCGATCAGCAGGACCTTCCCGGCGGCGGAGCCGCAGACTTTTCTCAACGCTTCGACCAGCTTGCCGCGGTCCACCGGCTTCACCAGATAGTCGGCCGCACCCAGCGCATAACCGCGATTTTTCTCCTCAACGATCGTCATGAGGACAACTGGAATGCCGGAGAGCGAAGGATCGCCTTTCATGGCCGCCAGCACCGTCCACCCGTCGAGATCCGGCATCATGATGTCGAGCGTCATCGCCGCCGGCCGCAGCTCCCGCGCCAGCCGAAGCGCTTCCTGGCCGCCCTTCGCCGTGATCACCCTGAATCCCGCCCGTTCCAGGTGCCGCGCCACCAGCTGCCGCACGGTCGGATCATCGTCCACCACAAGGATGCGCGCTGCTTGCGCTGCGTCCTCGGCGTCCGGCGGAGCGGACGTCGAAGCCGGTTCCGGGGGCATGGCGCCGTGAACCTCCACGATCCGCGGAATGCGGACAGTGAACGTCGAGCCTTTACCAGGCTCGCTCTCGACGGTGATGTCGCCGTCCATCATCCGGCAGAAATGCCGGCTGATGGCAAGGCCGAGGCCGGTGCCGCCGTATCTGCGGGTGGTCGAGGAATCCGCCTGCGAGAATTCCTGGAACAGCCGGCTCATCTGCTCCGCGCTCATTCCAATGCCGCTGTCCGTTACCGCAACCGTGACCCACCCGCGGCCGCTCGGCTCGTGGCGCGCCGTGATGGTGACCGTGCCGTTGTCGGTGAACTTGTTGGCGTTGCTTGCCAGATTAAGGAGCGCCTGTCGGAACCGAATCTGGTCGGCGTGGATGGTGCCGATGTCCGCTCCGCAATCGACCAGGATGCGGTTGCCGTTCTTGGCCGCGAGCGGCTCGATGGTCTTGACCACGTCCTCGATGAGCGGAGCAAGCGGGAACGACTCCAGATGCAGCTCCATTCGTCCGGCTTCGATCTTGGAAAGATCGAGAATATCGTTGATCAGCGCGAGCAGATGGCGCGCAGCCCGCAGCACCCGGTCGAGCGGCTCGATCTCATCCTCGCGCTTGAGATCGCGGGCATCCTCGAGCAGCATCTCGGTGACGCCGATGATGGCGTTGAGCGGCGTGCGCAGCTCGTGGCTCATATTGGCGAGGAACTGTGACTTGTGCCGGCTCGCGACCTCGAGCTGGCGGCTCTTGTCGCCGATCTCGCTGAACATGCGGGCGTTCTGAATGGCCAGCGCCGACTGGGCGGCAAAAGTTTCGAGCAGCTCGACAATGCTGGCGGGAAACTCACCCGGCGCCTTGCGGCGCACGACCAGCGCCCCGATGACGTCGCCGAAACGCATGAGCGGCACGACCAGCCGCGCGCGATAGCCGGCGCGCAGGATGGTGTCGTTGACGGGAGTGAGAGGCAGATCGCGCATATCGGCGTGCTGGCTGGGTTTATGCGTCTCAGTCAACAGGCCGACTGCCTGCGAGATTTCCGCATGCATGTCGCGCACGGCCGCGATCAATTCCTCGCTCATACCGAAAGTGGCGCGCAGCTGAAATTCCTTGTGTCGCTCGTCAAGAACATAGATCGCGCCCGCCTCGGTGCCGGCGATCTGCGTCGCTTTGGCGACAATGGTGTCGAGCACGGTTTCAATATCGAGGGTCGAGTTGACGGCCTGGGAGACCGCACCGAGCGCGCGCAGCTCCTCGACCGAGCGCGCGAGCTCGGAGGTCCGCGCCTGCACCTCGTTGAACAGCCGCACGTTCTCGATCGCGATCGCCGCCTGGTCGGCGAAGGTTTCGACGAGGGCGATCTGCTTGTCGGTGAAGGGTTTCACTTCCAGTCGATACGTCAAGATCACGCCGAGCAGCTCATCACCCTTGAGCATTGGGACCGTGAGAACCGTCCGGATTGGATCGACGTCCTTTGCCCCATAGGTATATTCCGGATCGGCCCTCACATCGGCCAAGTGGATTGTCTGGCGTTCGAGCGCGGCGCGGGCAGCTGCGCTGTGGCGTCCCGGACGGATCGGGTTTTCTTCCATGAACTTCGTCAGCTCGGTAGACGCATTGAATGCCGCCGCCGGCCGCAGCCGCTCGCCGTCGAAGCGCAGGATGAACGCCTTATCCGCCCCGCACAGCCGAACCGCGCTTTCGGCGACGGTCTTGAACACCGGATTGAGGTCGAACGCCGAGCGACTGATGACTTCGAGCACATCGGCGGTGGCAGTCTGCTGCTGCAGGGATTCGCGCAGCTCATTGAGCAGCCGCGTGTTCTCGATGGCAATGACGGCTTGAGCAGCGAAGTTTGTGATGAGCTCGATCTGCTTGTCGGTGAACGGGCGCACCTCCTGGCGAAGGATATTGATTGAGCCGACCAGCTCGTCGTCCTTGAGCATGGGAACGGCCAGCACGCTTCGGTAACCAGCCAGCTCGACCGCGTCGAAGACGAATGGATGGCGCTCAACGTATGATTGGGTGGTCTTGATATCGGCGACGTAAGCCACCTGCTTGGTGTCGGCGACACGCCCAAGGGGCACATCCGGCGGCGGTCGAATCAGCGGCTCGCGGGCAAGCGCCTCGACATAGGCGGGCGGCGCATTGTGCGTCGCAACGGCGTGGAAGGCATCCGCCTGGCGAAGGAACAGAGTGCCGAATTTGGCCTCGCAGATGCGCACTGCGTTCTCGAGCATGGTCTGAAAGACCGGCTCCAACTCGCCGGGCGAGCTGCTGATCGCCCGCAAAACTTCCGATGCCGCAGTTTGCTGCTCCAGCGCCTCGGAAAGCTCGTTCGTACGCGCCTGCACCTCGTCGAACAGACGCACGTTCTCGATGGCGATCACCGCCTGGTCGGCGAAGGTCGTGACCAGCTCGATCTGCTTTTCGGTGAAGGGCCGCACGCTCGTGCGTTGCAGGACGATCACACCGATCGGTGTTCCTTCGCGCAACAGCGGAACACCCAGCATTGTGTGAAGGCCGGCAAGTCTTGCACCCTCAATAAAGGTGTATTCCGAATCGACCTGACCATCATGGATATGCACCGTCCGGCCTTCAAGAACGGTCCGCCCTACGACCGTCCCTCGACCCATTTGAAGTGAATGGGTTTGCATGAATCTATCGAGCGCCGGCGGATGACCGAAATGGGCGACCTGTCGGTAGGTGTCGCCGTGCTGGCGATTGATTGATCCCATATCCGCCTCGCACAGGCGGACCGCCGATTCGATCAGGGTATCGAGGACTGGCTGCAGATCGAAGGTCGAGCGGCTGATCACCTTGAGCACGTCGGCGGTGGCGGTCTGCTGCTGCAGGGATTCGCGCAGCTCGCTCAGGAGCCGCGTGTTCTCGATGGCAATGACGGCCTGCGCGGCGAAGCTCGTGACCAGATCGACCTGCTTGTCGGAGAATAACCGCACCTCCTGCCGATAGATGGCGAAAACGCCTATGAGCGCACCTTCCTTGATCATCGGCACGTTGAGGATCGTCCGGAAGCCGCCAAGATTTACGGCAGCGACAAATATCGACTCACCATCAAGGTAAGCCGGGTCCTTTGTGACATCTGCGATATGAACGGTTCGCTGCGTCTGCATGACGCGGCCGAGGGCTGTTTGCGGACCCGGCCGATGTGGTCCGCGATGCCAGAATTCGGCGAATGCCGCAGGTACCCCAACCATCGCCGCCGCCCGGACACCGTCACCCTCGAATCGAAACAGAACGCCAAAATTGGCTTTGCAGATACGGATCGCATTGGCCAGCATGGAATGGAAAACCGGCTCGAGCTCGCCGGGCGAACGGCTGATGACCCTGAGCACCTCTGAGGTCGCGGTCTGCTGATCCAGTGCTTCGGAGAGCTCGCGAGTCCGCGCCTGTTCGGCATCGAACAGCCGCACATTCTCAATCGCGATCACTGCCTGGTCGGCGAAGGTTTCAGCCAGCTCGATCTGCTTGTCGGTGAAGGGCCGCACCACATGGCGCGTCAGCATGATCACGCCGATAGGAACTCCCTCGCGCAGCAGCGGAACGCCGAGCACAGTGCGGTATCTGCCGACGCTCCTCTGGTCCAGCAGGGCGTAATGCGGATCGGCCTGCACGTCCGCGACGTGTACGGTCCTGCCGTCGAGCACCACGCGGCCGAGCACGGAGCCGCGCCCGGGGGGGATGGGATGCTCCCGTAAGTAATCCTGGTATTCCTGCGAGTAACCGTAGCTGGCCACGAACGGGTAGGAATCGCCTTGCGGACGGTGGATGGTGGCGCTGTCCGCCTCGCACAGCCGTGCGGCCGACTCGACGAGCGTGTCGAGCACGATCTGGAGGTCGAAGGTCGAGCGGCTGATCACCTTGAGCACGTCGGCGGTGGCGGTCTGCTGCTGGAGCGATTCGCTCAGCTCGCGCGCGCGCTGCTGCTCCGCGTCGAACAGGCGCGCGTTCTCGATCGCGATCACCGCCTGGTCGGCGAACGTCTTCAGGAGCTCGATCTGCACTTGTGAAAACAGGCCCGGCTGCGCCCGCACGACCAGGATCGCGCCCAGGACTATCCCGTTGCGGAGCATCGGGACGGCGAGGCCGCCACGCCAGCCTCCGGCCCGCGCGACGGCGCTGTTGTACTCGGGATCGTTCAGGACGTCCGGAACATGAACGATCGCTCTGCTCAACACGGCTCGCCCCATGAGCTGTTGGCGACTCGGCCGCATCGGATAGATGTGCTGCACGGCCTCCCGGGCTTCCGGCGTGTAATTGTGAAGGGCGCCGACGTGTATCTGATCGCCGTCAAATGTGGTCACGGCGGCGATCACACCATTGCACAGCGTTGCCGCGCTGCGTGCTATCGTGTCGAACACCTCCTGCAAGTTGTTCGGCGAGATCGAGATGACGCGCAGGACTTCGGCGCTTGCTGCCTGCAGCTCACGCGCCTCCTTCAGCTCGCGCCGGGCTTGGGCAAGCTGTCCTTCGATCCCGCTGTCAATGACGTGCGCCATCAGAGCGCGCCCAGATCCGTTCAGCCCCACATGTCACAGGATTTTGTCGGGACGCCTGAAAATCTACGCGACATGGCGGATCGGCTCAATGGCTTCGATCTCCGTCTCCACGGAAACGTCCTCTAGAGCGAACTGGTCACTGCGGCGAGTTTCAGGTAGAATAAAATCCAGGAATGGATCGCCAAGCCGAAGGCGCACTATGTTCAAACGAATTACCGCCAAGGGCAACCTGATGGGAGGGGTTCCTTGCATTCGTGGGCTGCGCATTCCAGTAGCCACCGTCGTCGGCATGGTTGCCGACGGAATGACCGAGGACGAGATCCTGGCTGCGTATCCTGACCTTGAGCGAGCGGACATTCAGGAAGCGCTGCGTTTTGCGGCTGAAGCGGTACGTGAACGAGAATTACCGCTCATCGGATCGTGAGATTTCTGGTCGATGCCGCGTTGTCGCCGCGCTTGGCTGAAGGTCTGCGCGACAACGATCACGACGCCGTGCACGTGCGCAATCAGCGGACGACGAGAAAATATTTGCTGCGGCCAGGGAACAGGATCGTATCCTTATTACTGCGGATACCGATTTCGGCGCCTTGCTAACAGTTGCAAGGACAAGCAAGCCCTCGGTCATCATCTTCCGACGGACTGCCGACCGCAGGCCCGAACGCCAGCTTGCACTTCTGTTGAGCAATCTTTCCATTATCGAAGAGGCGCTGGGACACGGCAGTGTGATGGTCATCGAGCAGACTCGGATCCGCGTCCGCCCATTGCCTATTGGCGGGACATAATGCCCCCGCTTCGCCAGCCTGTCTGCACCCATATCCTCAAAGCGTTACCTGTGCAGGATTGGCTCGGGGATCATTCTTGCTGTTGTGCCATGACTTGCATTAGCCTTGCGGGAGAGCGAATGGAGCAACCTTATGAGCACCAATTTTGCTACCAGCAGGCTTGGCCTTCTGCAGGTCTGCGCAGGAGCTGTCGCGCTCGCCTGCCTTGCCACACCGGCGCTGGCGCAGGGCACCATCAAGATCGGCGAGCTCAACAGCTACAAGGCGCAGCCGGCCTTCCTTGAGCCCTACAGGCGGGGCTGGGAAATGGCGGTCGAGGAGATCAATGCCAAGGGCGGCGTGCTCGGCAAAAAGCTCGAAGTGATCTCGCGCGACGACGGCGGCAATCCGGGGGACGCCGTGCGCGTTGCCAACGAGCTCGTCACCCGCGAAGGAACCAACATCATCGCCGGCACCTTTCTCTCCAATATCGGGCTCGCGGTCACCGAGTTCGCGGGCAAGGAGAAGGTGTTCTTCCTCGCCGCCGAGCCTTTGACCGACAAGATCACCTGGCAGGACGGCAACCGTTACACCTTCCGCCTGCGGCCTTCGACCTACATGCAGGTTGCCATGCTGATGCCGGATGCGGTCGCGGCCAGGAAGAAACGCTGGGCGATCGTCTATCCCAATTTCGAATACGGGCAGTCGGCTGCTTCCTGGTTCAAGCAGATGCTCACGAAGGCGCAGAGCGATGTCGAGCTCGTCACCGAGCAGGCGCCGCCGCTCGGCAAGCTCGATGCCGGAGCGGTCGCGCAGGCGATCGATGATGCCAGGCCCGACGCCATCTTCAACGTGCTGTTCGGAGGCGACCTTGCCAAGCTGGTGCGCGAGGGGACCACCCGCGGCACCTTCAAGAACCGCACCGTGGTCAGCCTGCTCTCGGGCGAGCCGGAATATCTCGACCCGCTCAAGGACGAGGCGCCGGTGGGATGGATCGTCACCGGCTATCCCTGGGACGCGATCGGCACTCCCGCGCACAAGGCGTTCGTCGATGCGTATCGGAAGCGCTGGAACGACTATCCGCGTCTGGGCTCGGTCGTGGGCTACGACACCATGAGATCGCTGGCCGCCGGGATCGCCAAGGCCGGGTCGACCGACACCGACAAGCTGATCGCGGCCTTTCGCGGGCTGAAGCTCGAGAACCCGTTTGGAGCGTTCGAATTCCGCGCAATCGATCATCAGGCGACGATGGGCGCCTATGTCGGGGAGATCGCACTCAAGCACGGCAAGGGCACGATGACGAATTTCAGATACGTCGACGGCGCAAGCGTCCAGCCGAGCGACGAGGAGGTCAGGAAGCTGCGCCCCGCTGCGGCCATGAATTGAATTTATCGCACTTTATCGTAGGTTGGGTCGAGCGCTTGCGAGACCCAACGCCTGGCCTGCGATGTTGGGTCTCGTGAAGAACTCGACCCAATCTACCCCCTTCCTCCCATGAGCCTTGAGGCCGTCCTCTTCCAGGCGCTCAACGGCCTTGCCGCCGCATCGAGCCTGTTCATGGTGGCGGCCGGGCTGTCGCTGATCTTCGGCGTCACCCGCATCATCAACATCGCCCATGGCTCCTTCTACATGCTGGGCCTCTATCTCGCGTACAGCGCCGCCACGGCGCTGGCCGGCGCGCTGGGCTTTTGGGGAGGGATCGCCGCCGCCGCGCTGGTGGTGGCGGCGCTTGGAGCCGCGATCGAGATCCTGCTGCTGCGGCGCATCTACCAATCGCCGGAGCTGTTCCAGCTCCTTGCCACCTTCGCGCTCGTGCTCGTCATCAACGACGCGACCCAATATCTGTGGGGGCCCGAGGACTTGCTGGGACCGCGGGCACCGGGCTTGCGCGGCTCGATTGAAATTCTAGGACGCAATTTTCCGAGCTACGACCTGCTGCTGATTTTCATCGGTCCTGCCGTTCTTCTTCTCCTGCATCTGATGCTTGCCAGGACGCGCTTCGGGCGGCTGATCCGGGCAGCGACGCAGGACCGTGAGATGGTCGGGGCGCTGGGCGTCAACCAGGCGCTGCTGTTCACCGTGGTGTTTGCGCTCGGCGCCCTGCTCGCGGGTTTCGGCGGCGCCTTGCAGGTCGCGCGCGAGCCGGCCAACCTGTCGCTCGACCTCACCGTGATCAGCGACGCGTTCGTGGTGGTGGTGGTCGGCGGCATGGGCTCGATCACCGGCGCTTACCTCGCGGCGCTGATCGTCGCCGAGGTGAAAGCGCTGTGCATCGGCATCGGGGTCGTGAATTTCAGCGCCTTTACCGTCAATTTCTCCAAGCTCACGCTGGTGGCAGAATTCCTGGTGATGGCGGTCGTGCTGATCGTGCGCCCTTATGGGCTGCTGGGCCGTCCGCAGCCGGCGGTGCGCAACCCGGCCGAGACCGAGGATCCGCTCCGACCGGCAGGCCCGGCCGTAAAGATGCTTGGCATGCTGGCACTCCTCGGCCTGCTCATCCTGCCGCTCGCAGCCAGGCTTTCTCCCTACACCGTGGTGCTCGGCATCGACGTGCTGATTGCCGTCCTGTTCGCGACATCGCTGCATTTCATCATGGGTCCCGGCGGAATGCATTCCTTCGGCCATGCCGCGTATTTCGGTCTCGGCGCCTACGGCGCAGGCCTGATGGTCAAATTCCTTGCCGCGCCCATGCCGGCTGCATTGCTGACCGGCATGATCGCGGCGCTCGCCGGAGCGCTGCTGTTCGGCTGGTTCGCAGTGCGGCTGTCCGGGGTCTATCTCGCGATGCTCACGCTCGCCTTTGCGCAGA